>Ga0224512_10001535_pt1 | contig 22118 bp, 27 predicted proteins | sample SF_May12_sed_USG_4_FD_169103 | JGI IMG/M metagenome (GOLD analysis project Ga0224512, IMG submission 169103) | Sediment microbial communities from San Francisco Bay, California, United States - SF_May12_sed_USGS_13 | ecosystem: Environmental > Aquatic > Marine > Sediment | place: USA... | reverse complement strand
TCCGATTGGACGTGCTGCTCTTCGTCGACAACGTGTTCCGCTTCACCCAGGCCGGCTCCGAGGTCTCGACGCTGCTGGGACGGATGCCGTCGGCCGTGGGGTATCAGCCGACGCTGGCCGACGAAATGGGGGCGATGCAGGAGCGGATCACATCGGTGGCCGGACGGTCGATCACATCGCTGCAAGCTATCTATGTGCCGGCCGACGACATCACCGACCCGGCTCCGCACACCACCTTCGCCCACCTCGACGCCACCACGGTGCTGTCCAGGGGCATTTCGGAGCTCGGCATCTACCCGGCCGTCGACCCGCTCGACTCCACGAGCCGGATCCTTGATCCGCTCATTATCGGCGACGAGCATTATCAGACCGCTCGTGACGTGCAGCAGATCCTGCAGCGCTACAAGGACCTGCAGGACATCATTGCCATCCTCGGGATCGATGAGCTGTCGGAAGAGGACAAGCTCATTGTCGCCCGGGCCCGCAGGATCCAGAAGTTCCTATCGCAGCCCTTCTTCGTCGCCGAGCAGTTCACCGGATTTCCCGGCAAGACCGTGCCGCTGGAAGACACGATTCGGAGCTTCCGGATGGTGGTCGACGGTGAGGTCGATGATCTGCCCGAGCAAGCGTTCTATATGGCCGGTGGCATCGACGACGTCTTCGCCCAGGCCAAGGAACTTCAAGGCGCCTGATGGCAGAGAGCTTTCGCGTCGACGTGGTTTCTCCCGAGGCGGTGGTGTTCTCAGGCGAGGCCGAACTGGTAACGGCCCGCACCACCGAGGGGGATATTGGGATCATGGCCGGGCACGAGGCCACGATGGCTGCCCTGGCGACCGGGTCGGCGGAGATTCAGAGCGGCGCAGCGCGGATCACGGTGGCCGTGCACGGAGGGTTCTTGCAGGTGTTCCGCAATCAGGTGACGCTGCTATCCGATCGCGCCGAGATCGTGGAGGGTGATGCCGACGCCGCCCGGGCGCAGGCCCAGACCCTGCGTGAAGCCGAAGAGTCCGCCCGCGAACAGGATGCTCAGTCGTAGTAGCGGGTTGCGCTCTCGGCCTGCAGCTCGTTCCAGTTGCGGGGCGCTTGCATCTGACTCTCGTCTACCCAGCTCCGACGCGGGGTGCGCATCGCAGACGCGGTGACGAAGACGATCAACATCCAGAGGGCGCCTAGGCCAAAGGCCAGGACGTGCATCCAATCCATGGTCCACTTTCTGTTCGCTATGTCCCGGCGGGCTCCGCGCCCATGCCTTCCCGCCAGGAGGCGAGACTAAACGGTATCGCCGGCATTGGCGAACGATTTTCGCGATCTTGTGGCGGGCGAAGCTCACGGTGCGCGGTGGGCTCCGGTCAGGCGAGGGTGGCGTCGGTGACAAAGAGGTTGCGCATGGCGGGGTCACAGCGGCTGAGGGTTCCCGTGAAGGAATAGCTGCTCCCGATCTCCAGAGCGTGTTCGGTGCCGTGCGGGAGCCGGACGATGGCGTCGACCTCCCGTCCCGCATACAGGTCGGTGCCGAGCACGGCGATGGCGAACACGGCCTTGACCCCTGGTCCATCCCCGAAGTCGCGGTCGTGGTCGAAGCGCCGGAGGCGCTTCAGTTCCCCCGACCATGACACGGTCTTGCCTTCGTACTCGGCCTCGAATATCTCCATGGTGTCGAAGCTGTAGTTTTCTTTGCGGAACAAGTGCTCGGCAACGGTGGCGGCAGCGGGGGCGGTGCCCTCGGCTGCAGCCTCCGGTTGCCGGGAACGGGTCCCGGCGACCCGGGGCCTGGTCCAGGCGTCGATCTCGGGGTCGGCGGGGGCCTGGTGCTTTAGCTCGTCGAAAACGTCGCGGGCGCCCTGCGAGTCGCCCCGGGCGTAGCGGATTTCACCGGCCTGCTGCTTGCGGGCGAAATCGATGAAGGGATCGCCGCTCGGCGGCGCTTGCTCGAGGATCTCGAGCGCCTCGCCGATGTCTCCGGCCAACCGGCGGTCGGCGGCCTCGGCAGTGACTCGGTCGGTCCCGCGCAGTTCCTGGGCGACGGCGAGGAATCGCTGCATCGTCGAAACCAGCTCGTCGGCGTCGGTGACGAGGCCCCGTTTCGAATATGAGATGGCGGTGTCGGTGATTGTCGTGCCTCCGAAGTGCTCGATGAGCCCGCTGATGGCGAGGCGGCGCGACGGCGTGAGGAATGCCACCACCTGCTCCGGATAGTCGCCTTTCAGCACGATGGCCTCGTCGAAGACCGAATCGCCGACCTCGATGTCCTGAAACCCGAGCAGGGTGCCGAGCCGGGACAGGGCGTGCTGGCGCTTCGCCTTCAAGCCGAGGCCGAGCGGTGGGTAGTGCACGCGATAGCGGGTGAACGTGGTGTCGTTTGACTGGTGGGTGTCGATGGTGACGGTCAGTCCGCGGATGACTCCGGTCATCGAGAGCTTCCAAAGGCACCCCAGGCGCCGTTGGTTGGTCGGAGGGCAATACCGAGCCGGCCGGCGGCCGCCTCCCAGGCCGCGTTCGATCTCTTGCGGTGGCTGACGGCGGCAGCAATGGCAGCTCCGGCGACGGCGAGGAACACGATTGGGAATACCACCAGGAAAGGGTAGTTTCTTCGTTTCGGTTCTCGATCCCGCCTGGTAGAACTGACGGATGCCTGAACCCGTCATTGCCATCGACGATCCCCGCGCTCGCGACGTGCGGGCGCTACTCGAACAACACCTGCGATTCGCGCATGACACCACTCCGATCGACCACATCCATGCGCTCGATCTCGAAGGCCTGCTCGACCCTGCCGTGACGCTGTACAGCCTGCGCGAGGGGGGCAAGCTCCTCGGCATCGGAGCCATCAGGCAACTCGATGACCACCATGCGGAGCTCAAGTCCATGCACACCGTCGTCGGCGCTCGCGGCCGGGGGTTGGGTCGGGCGATGCTCGGACACCTTCTTTCGGTGGCAATTGAGCGCGGGGTCGACCGGGTCAGCCTCGAGACCGGGACGATGGAAGCCTTTGCTCCCGCCCGTGCCCTCTATGCCAGTGCGGGATTCGAGCCGTGCGGTCCGTTCGGCGACTACCAGCCAAGCCCGAGCAACACCTTCATGACCATGGAGCTCGGCGGGCGGGCGGGCGGGTCTCGGTAACCGGGTATCGGCCTGGCCGGCGGCTGGTGGCTAGCCGACCGTCCACGTGGCATTGCTCCGCACCACCGCCGCCAGGTCTCCGGGTCCCTTGGCGGCTGTCGCGTCGGCGATCTGGCGTTCCATTTCGGTGTCGTAGACCGGCCGGTCCACGTTTCGGAAGATGCCGATGGGGGTGGGGCCGTGGGGGCCGTGGGCGAGCCGGCTCAGCGCAAACGCGGTCGAAGGATCTTGCAAGGTGGCGTCGTGGGTGTGCACGATTTCCTCTCCGTACTGCTCCACGTCCACGACGAACGCCCGGCCTTCCTCGAGGGCAACGCCCTTCTTGCCACCGTCAAACAGCACCTTCTCGCCCTGCACCAGTCGGATCTGGTTGGTGTCGCGGGTGTCTTTGGCGGTCAGCTCGGCGAACGCCTTGTCGTTGAATACGTTGCAGTTCTGGTAGATCTCGATGAGCGCTGAGCCCCGATGCTCGTGGGCGGCGCTCAGCATCTCGATGGTGTGGGCGCGGTCCATGTCGAGGGTGCGGGCGACGAATGACGCCTCGGCGCCGAGGGCGAGGCTCACCGGGTTGAACGGGTGATCGATGGAACCCATCGGGCTGGACTTGGTTCGTTTCCCGGCTTCGCTGGTGGGCGAGTACTGACCCTTGGTCAAGCCGTAGATCTGGTTGTTGAACAGGAGGATCTTGACGTTGATGTTCCGGCGCAGCGCATGAATCAGGTGGTTGCCGCCGATGGAGAGGGCGTCGCCGTCGCCGCTGACCACCCACACCGAAAGCTCGGGGCGGGCCGCGGCGATGCCCGAGGCGATGGCCGGGGCCCGGCCGTGGATGCTGTGCATCCCGTAGGTCTCCATGTAGTACGGGAAACGGGCGGCGCAGCCGATGCCCGAGACGAACACGACGTCCTCTTTCGGGATGCCGGCGTCGGCCATGAACGTCTGTACCGACGCCAGGATCGTATAGTCGCCGCAACCCGGGCACCACCGGACTTCCTGATCGGATTGGAAATCCTGCCGGGATATCGTGGCTGTCACTTCATGCCTCCAGGACTTCGATGATCTTGGCCTTGATTTCGGAGGCCTTGAACGGCTGACCCTGCACCTTGGACAGGGAGATGGTCGGTGTCAGGAACTCCGCCCGGAGCAGACGCGACAGCTGGCCGCGGTTGAGCTCGGGAACCAGCACTTTCGGGTAGCGGGCCAGCACCTCGCCGAGGTTCTTGGCAAATGGGTTGAGATGACGGAGGTGAATGTGTGCCACCTTGTGTCCCTCGAGGCGGGCGTTGTTGACGCCGGCCCGGATGGCCGAGTAGGTCGATCCCCATCCCACGACCAGCAGGTCGGCGTCGGGGTCATCGGTGACTTCGATCTCGGGAATGTCGTTGGCGACTGCCTTGGTCTTGTTCTCGCGCAGAATGGTCATGGCTTCGTGGTTGGCCGGGACATAGCTGACGTTGCCGGTCAACTGGTCCTTCTCCAGGCCTCCGACCCGGTGCTCGAGGCCGGGAGTGCCCGGGACGGCCCAGGGACGTGACAGCGACTCGGGGTCCCGCAGGTAGGGCATGTACCCGTCGTCGTGGTTGACCTCGGTGGCAAACGAGGTGGGGAACGACGGCAGATCATTCACGTCGGGCACCAGCCACGGTTCCGAGCTCGTGCCGATATAGCCGTCGGACAGCAGGATGACCGGCGTCATGTACTTGACCGCGATGCGGCAGGCTTCGATGGCGGCGTCGAAGGCATCGCTCGGGCTCGATGCCGAAATCACCGGCATGGGTGCTTCGCCGTGGCGGCCGTGGATTGCCATCATGAGATCCGATTGCTCGGTCTTGGTCGGCAGGCCGGTGGAGGGGCCGCCGCGTTGCACATCGACAATGATCAGCGGCAGCTCGGCCATCAGCGCCAGGCTGATCGTCTCACTCTTGAGGGCCACTCCCGGGCCGCTGGTGCCGGTGACGCCGAGGTGGCCGACGAACGACGCCCCCAGCGCTGCGCCGACCGCCGCGATCTCGTCCTCGGCCTGGAAGGTCTTGATGCCGAAGTTCTTGTGACGGGCCAGCTCGTGGAGGACGTCGCTGGCCGGGGTGATGGGGTAGGAGGCGTAAAAGAGCGGGAGCCCGGTTGCCCGGGCACCGGCGATGAGGCCCCACGAGATCGTCTGGTTCCCGACCACGTTGGTGTACTCGCCGGCCGGCAGTTCGGCAGGCGGGACCTCAAAGGTGGTGTGGGCGAAGGCCTCGGTGGTGATTCCGTAGTTGTATCCCGCCTTGAATGCGGCGGTGTTGGCGGCCACCACCTCCGGTTTGGACGAGAACTTGGCGGCCACCCAATCGAGCGTCGTCTCTTGCGGGCGGTCGAACATCCAGGCGAGCGCCCCGAGGGCGAAGAAGTTCTTGGAGCGGAGAACCTCACGACCCTTCACCCCGCTGCCTTTCACCGCTTCCTTGGTCAGTTCGTCCATCGGCGCGGTGAGGACGTTGTAACCGTCCAAGGAGCCGTCCTCGAGCGGGTTGACCGCATAGCCGGCCTTGGCCAGGTTGCGCTCCTCGAAGCTGTCCGTGTTGATCACAATGACCCCGCCCGGCCGGACATCTTCGAGGTTCTTCTTCAGGGCGGCCGGGTTCATCGCCACGAGAACATCGGGGGCGTCGCCCGGCGTGAGGATGTCTCCGCCGGCGATGTGGATCTGGAAGGCGGAAACTCCGGCCAGGGTGCCGGCCGGTGCGCGGATCTCAGCCGGGAAATTGGGGAGGGTGGCGAGGTCGTTGCCGAAGGCGGCAGAGGCGTCGGTGAACCGGGCGCCGGCCAGCTGCATGCCGTCTCCGGAGTCGCCGGCAAAACGAATGACAACTCGCTCGCGGAGGACGCGGTGGGGTGCGGGCGGTGCGGGGTCTTGAGTGGTGGCCACGATCGAACCGTAGGTTAGAGCACCGGGGACGGTACCCAGTCGTTTTCAGCGATCGGCGGGTGCCCGGAAGCGGGCGATGCCGGAGTGCTCCAGCGCCATGCCGACGGCGAGCAAACGGTCCTCGGACCAGTCCGGGCCAATGAGCTGAATCGCCGGCGGTGGATCACCGCTTTCGTGAAGAGGAATCACGAGAGCCGGATGGGCTGCGACGTTGACGAGCGCCGAGAACGTTGAAAACGCCTGCCGGTAGCCCATCTCCGTTCCGTCCACCATCACCGTGCCGACGCCGATCGTTTTCCGATTGGCGGCCACGGCCGGGGTGAGAAGCAGGTCGCATTCCCGGAACAGTTCGAACGTATGATCGCGCAATTGCTGGCGCCACTGCCTCGCCTCCACGCCGGCCGCCACCGTCACGGCCATGGCGGGGCCGAGCCGGTCGGCTACTTCCGGCCCGTACTCGTCGGCCCGGGACGGGAACCATTTGCCGTGCACCACTGCGATCTCGCTGGAGGCCGCCTCGTTGATCAGGCCGGGCGGCTGCACGAAGTCGTCTTCGAGGTGGCGGATCTCGGCCCCGACCCCGGCGATTCGTCCGAGCGCGGCTTCGAAGGCGGCCCGAAGAATCGGGTCCGTGGGGTGGTCGACCCAGGGGTGCGGGACACCGATCACGAGGCCCCGCAGCTCAGCCGCCGGGTCGGGAGGGCGTACCGGTTCGACCGGTGAGTACGGGTCGGCCGGATCGTGTCCGGCGATGGCCGCATAGACGAGGGCGGCGTCTCCGACCGTCCGAGTCAGCGGGCCGACCGTGTCCAAGCTCGGTGCGAGTGGGAAGACTCCCGTGAGCGGTACTCGGCCATGAGTCACCTTGAGCCCGACCGTTCCGCAAACCGCCGCCGGGACCCGGACGGAGCCGCCCGTGTCGGTACCGATCGCCACCGTCGCCAATCCCGCCGCCACGGCTGCGGCCGATCCGCCCGACGACCCGCCGGGCGAGGTGCCGATATCCCACGGGTTGCGGACCGGACCGAACCAATGGTTCTCGGACGAGAACCCGTAGGCGAACTCATGCAAGCCGGTCCGGCCGATGATGATGGCTCCCGCCGCCTCGAGGCGCTCGACGACCGTGGCCGAGTGCCTTCCGATGTGGCGGTAGAACGACGAGCCGGCGGTAGTAGGCAGTCCCTTCTGGTCGATGAGATCCTTGAGGGCGACTGCCACTCCGGCCAGCGGACCGGCGTCCTCCCCGGCGAACAGGCGCCGATCGATGAGCTCGGCCCGCAGCAACGCCTGGCGTCGGTCGATGAGCGTGTAGGCATTGAGCTCGTCCTGAGCCGCCTCGCTGCGGTCCAGGTAGGCGCCGATGATCTCTCGTACGGTGATTTCTCGGCCGCGGACGAGCTCCATGTGCTCGGCAGCGGAGAGGAATGGGTCCAGCATGGTCGCGAGCCTATCTTGCCGGACGCCGACGCCGACGCCGACGCCGGGGAGCCGGTAGCCTTCACTCATGGATTCGCACATGCCGACCAATCCCTACGACGCCGTCCTTGGGCTGCGCGTTGTCCGCCGATACTTGCCCGAGCCCGTGTCGGCCGACGATGCCGACGCCATTCTGGAAGCCGGGCGATGGACGGGGAGCGCCAAGAACCGTCAGGATTGGGTGTTCCTCGTCATCGACGATCCGGAGCAGCAGGCCCGGCTGGCCGAATGTGGCCGATTCTCCCAACCGCTCCGCGACGCCCGTTTTCTCGTGGTTCCCGTACGTCTCCCCGATGGCTATGAGTTCGACATCGGCCGGGTGTCGCAGAACATGATGCTGGCGGCCGCCGCTCGTGGGATCGGGTCGTGCCCGGTCACTCTGCACGACGAGCCGTGCTCCGCCGAGGTGTTGGGACTCCCCGCCGGTCACCAGGCGAGGTATGCGCTGTGCTTTGGCTATCCCGACTTGGAGGCCGAGCGGGAGTCGCGGGCGGCCCGATCCATGGGGGGACGCAAGCCGTTGACGGACCTGGTGAGGAAGAACCGCTTCTAGCGGATGCGGCCGATCCGGCCGGGTGGCCAGTAGCGGACGTTGACCCGCCACAGGTCGCCCATGGGGAGCGGTCCCAGCTCCCGGCTGTCCTCGGTCGAGATCGAGCGGTTGTCGGACAAGGCGATCAGGTGCCGGCCGTCGAGTTGCCACTCATGGGAGCCTGCCACCGCCCCGTTCGCCCATGGCTCGGCGAGGACGTGGGCGTTGGCGGAGCTCTGCCCTTGATGGATGGCGATGGTTTCGCCCGGCAGCCCGATGACTCTCTTGATCATCAGGAGACCCGGTTTCCGGGGATGGGGGAACACCACAATGTCCCCGCGCAGGGGAGCCGACACCAGCCGGGTACCGATCACATAGTCGCCATCTTGCAACGCGGGGGCCATGGACTCTTCGGTTACCTCGAAGCGGCGCACCCGGTCGCGCCACAAGCCAAATCCCAGCAGCGCCGCTCCGGTGGCTGCGGCGCCGAACGCTCGTGACTTTCGCATAGTGGTTGCCCTCCGTCGCGAGTGTATCGTGAGGCCTTCGCACCACATCCAGGAGGAATCGATGGGAATCTTCAAGCCGAGCCGGGTGGTCCACGCCCACTGTCACGTTCCGTGCGGCATCTACGATCCGACCTTTGCCATTGTCGCCGCCGAGACCGTCGCCAAGATGGTGGACCAGTTGCTGGCCATGGAAGTGCCGTCATCCGGCGCCTCCGATGCCGAGAAGATCAAGTTCCACCACGACCTCGAGCGCCGGGTGGCCACCAAGGAGGACCACGCCAAGAAGTGCAAGTACGAGCTACTCGATGTGCTGTGGACTCAGTACTTCAAGCCCGAGCACCTCGAACGCTGGCCCGACCTGCACGAGAAGTTCCATCGCGCCGGCCACCTCTGCACCCAGAACATGCAGAACATCGACGCCGCGCTTGCCCAGGAGCTGTGGGACCTCACCAAGGAGATCGGGGAGATCTTCGCCGCCAGCAAGAGCTGATCACCGGCCGCTGTGAGCTGCCTGGAGGTTCACGATGCGCCGGTCCTCGGTGCGTCATGGGTATCGGCTGACCAGAGCCGCCTTAGTCGTCGCTGAGCTTCTTCATCGTTCCCATCCAGCCGGCCAGCCCGACGAACACGGCTGCGGCCGCCACGCCGCCGAGGACCACCTGCAACACGGCTCCGACGAATCCGGCCGCCACGGTGCTCACCAGCTCGGCAGCCAACCAGGCGGCCCCGCCGGCCGCGACCGCCGGGAGGATCGCCCGGCCCATCGTCTGGGAGAGGCCGGCCAACACGTGGGTCCCGGTTCGATTGAGCCAGATGTATCCCAGCGCGACGGTGTACAAGCCGATGGACACCGTCGAGGCCAGCGCGATGCCCCGGATCCCCATGAGCTCCTTGAGAAGGATGTAGATGGGCACCGCCAGGATGGTGCTGGCGGTGCCGACCACCACCGGAGTCCACATCTGGCGTTTGGCGTAGAAGCCACGGGCCAGCAATTGCTGAACGCCCCAGAACGGAATCCCGATGGCGTAGAAGACGAGGGCGCTGGCAGCCGCAACCGTGTCGGCGGCCCCGAATTGGCCGCGTTCGAACAGCGCCCGGATGGTCGGTACCGATAGTGCGGCCAGCGCCGCCGCCGCCACCAGGCTGGCGACGACGACGTAGCGCACGGCGCCGGCGAGTGTGGTTGTGAGCTCTCGCAGTTTGCCTTCCTCGGCCAGGCTTGACAGATATGGATAGGCAGCCACTCCGGCCGCCTGGGCTACCACCCCGATGGGAACCAGCATCGTTTGGCGGGCAAATCCCAGCTGCGAGGTGGGGCCCTCTCCGAGCTGAGTGCCGAAGACGCGGGCAAACGACTCGTCGAGGACCACGAGCGACTGGCCGAGCATGAGCGGCAGCGCCAGGAGGAGATACTCGCGCACAATCGGGCTGGCGAGGGGAACCCCCGGGGGAAATCGCAGGCCCTCGCGAAAGGCACCGTACGCCTGGATCAGGAAGTTGCCGATGACGGCTCCGGCCAGCACTCCCCAGGCGAAGCCGTCTGCCGACGGATCGCTCTGGTCGGTCAGCGCCAGCCCGCCCAGGATGATCATGAGGTTGTAGACGATGGGGGCGAGGGTGGGGATGAGGAAGCGCCCGCGGGCGTATTGGACGGCCATCAGCAGCGTGCCGACCACGAAGAAGAACTGGGCGGGCAGGATGATGCGCGTGAGGCGGGTCGCCTCTATCGCCGCTTCGGGTCCCAGGCTGGTGACAGCGTCGATGACCGGCCCCGCCACGATCATCCCGATCCCAACCAGCACGGCCATGGCCAGGCCGACCGGCCGGGCTACCGCCACGAAGGCCTCCCAGGCCCCGCTGTCGTCATCATTGACGAAATGGCGGGTGAGGATGGGGATGAACGTGATCGCCATGTACCCGCCGGCCAGGAGGTAGTTGAGGAAGTCGGGGATGATGAAGGCAACCCGATAGGCGTCGCCGGCGGCGTTGGCGCCGATGAGGTCGGCCAGAGCCACTTCCCGCAACAACCCGAGGATGCGAGAGAGAAGAACTCCAGCCGACACGATCAGCGCAGCACGCCCCATGCGGTAGCTAGGGGGACGGTTCACCGGGAAAACCTATCAGCCGCCGGCAAGTGCGGTGCGCTATTCGGCCCCGGGTGCAGGCGCCCGGGTCGGGGTCCGGGTGTCCCGGGCCGGGGCACTGAGCGTCACCGCGGGTCATCCGGTACGCTGCGCCGCCCGGCCTGGCCGGGCAAGTCGGCGAGCCGCAGGCGGTAACGGCGCCCGCCGTCGGCCCCGGCAACCTCCCGGAATCCCATTCGCTCCAAGTAGGCATTGTGCTTGGCGGTGCCGGGCGGGCTCTCCAGATGGGTGATCCGGGGATCGGCAAATATCGACGAGTTCGACGAGTACAGGAAGCGGCCGACTTTGAGGTCTCGATAGGCCGGGATGACGTAGTCGAGCTGGACGTGACCGGTCTCGCTTCCGTCGATATCGCACATGAACAGCCCGGCGGGGACCATGTCGCGCAGGATGAACGCCCGGTAGCGGTCGGGTCGCGGCTCGTAGTGGAAGTCGGGTTGGAAGGCGGCGATGTCGTCGGCGTAGTGGTTGAGGAAACGTTCGAGGTATCGGGATCCCTGCTGCACCTCCAATACGGTGAAGACCGGCGTTCGGCCGAGGAGCTGCCGCAGGAAGTACAGGTGGATTCCCACGATCACGAGATTGGTGATGACGATGGGATATGCCTCGATCAGGATGCCGTACGTGGAGAACACGGTCGCCCCCGCTAGTCCGACGAGCCTCAGTCGGAGAATCGACTTCATCGAGAGCGAGGTGACAACCAGCGCCGACCCGAGATACCCGATCAGTTCGAAAACCGCACCCGCACTCATCGGGTTGCGGTCCCTTGCCTGGGCGGGCCGGTGGGCGATGGGGAGAGGGGCCGCAGCATCGGGGGTGGATCAGCTGACGAGATCGCGGTCGCGCATGACCACGCCCAGGGCGGCAATCGAAACCACGGCGACCGCCAGCACTTTGCAGCCGGCGCCCCACGCGCCCGGGAGAACCCCGGACAGCAGATCCTTGAGGTCGGCGACCACCTGCGCCTCGAGGCCGAGTGCCGATCCCCAGTGGTCACCGGCGACGATGCCGGCATAGGCCGACACTCCCATGCGCCAGATCGACGTGGTCGCCACCTGGCTGGCCGCGCTGGTGACGATGCCTTCCCAGATGAGCAGGTAGGCGAGCCCGATGACCACCGCCCGATCCGTGAGGTAGCCGACCACCTGCATCACCGCCACGAATCCGAGCGAGGTGATGGCCGTGGCGACGAGGATGGCGAACATCTCGTCCCAGCTCCCGATCGTGACCCCGAGGGCAACGGCGGTCAGCACGGCACCGGCGCCGGCGACCAGGAATGAGGCCATCCAGGCAGCCATCAGCTTGGCGCCTGCGATCACCTCCCGCCGGATCGGCCGCAGGGCCAGGTAGGAGATGGTTTTCTGCGCTCGTTCGTCCCCGAGCGAGCCCGCTCCGAGAATGATCGAGATGATGGGGGTCGTCACGCCGAGCACCAGGAACAGGATCACGGTGCGGAAGAACTCCTCGGTGTCCCGGTCGTCGGTGTTGAAGCCGACGAGCAGGAGGATCACGGCCGGGAGCGCAGCCAGGACCAGCAGCCCGATGGATCGGCTGCGACCGACCAGTTGGAGCAGCGTCACCCGGATGATGGCAAGAAACCGGCTCACTGTCCGTGCACCAGATAGCGGAACACGCTCTCCAGGCTCAAGTCCTCCGGCTGCACCATGGTGAGGCGCACGTCGAGCGATTGCGCCAGCGGCGGCAGCAGGTGTCCGAGGGCGCCGAGGTCTTCGGTCTGGACGTGCAGCGTGTCGTCCAACACCTCAACGCTGCGGATGACGTCTTGGCCGAGCAGCGCCGAGCCGAGCTTGCGGGGGGTATCCGACTCGATCCGCACCCGATAGGGGATGTCGGTGAAGGCCGCCCGGATGGCAGCGGAATCGCCGGCGGCGGCCAGCCGACCGTCGACCATGGCAATGACCCGATTGGCCATCTTCTCGACCTCCTCGAGCACATGAGAGGACACCACGACGGTGCGGCCCTCGGCGGCGAGATGGTGAAACAGCTCTATGAGCCGAACCCGCTGCACCGGGTCGGCGCCGTTGAGGGGCTCGTCGAGGTAGAGGACCTCGGGGTCGTTGACGAGGGCTCCGGCCACCTTGATGCGCTGGCGCATGCCCTTGGAGTAGCCCTCAATGCGGCGCCCGGCCGCATCGTCCATGCCGACTGCGGTGATGGCGTGGGCGGCGGCCGTTGACGGGTTGCGGACGCCGGCCAGCTCGGCCCCGTACTCGACGAAACGACGGCCGGTGAGAAACTCGTAGACGGCGTCGTCTTCGGGCACCAGTCCGACTCGCTGGAACACCGATGTGTCCCGCCGCGGATTGGTGTCGAGCACACTGAGCTTTCCTCGAGAGGGCCGAATCAGGCCCGCCATCATGCGCAGCAGGGTCGTCTTGCCGGCACCGTTCGGTCCGAGCAGGCCGGTGATTCCCGGCCCAAATGAGCACGAGACATTGGAAACGGCCACCTTCTGTCCGAACCACTTCGAGATCTCGGTGACTTCAATGGTGGGATTGGCTACGAAAGCCGGTGAGGTGGTCATCCCATCAGCTTCCGGTAGCGGCGATACATCAGCCCGCTGGCGAAGGCGGCGATGGCGATCACGACGAGGAGCGACGCCCAGGCGCTGATGTTGTTCTCGCCGAGTACCGAGTCGGCGGCGATCGAAGGATCGTCGAAGATCCGTGATACCAGCATGATGGCGCTTCCCTGGAGATCGATGAGAGCAAACCACCGGCTCACGGCTTCGGCCAGGCCGAAGGCAACGCCGCCGGCGATGAGGAACCAGGCGATGTAGATGCCGGTTGCCACGCCCTTCTTGCGGGCCATGGCCGAGATGATGAAGGCGACGCCGGCCTGGGTGGCAAACACGGCAACGGCCCCGAGCGGAACCTGCCAGAGCAGCTCGATATTGTCCCTCACATAATCGACGATGTCCCCGGACAGCACGGCTCCACCGAGGTAGAGAATGATCTGCGGGATGAAGGTGAAGGTGGCCACGAGCAGCAGAAGCGCAGCCACCCGTGACACCAGGTAGTCGGCAAGCGTCAGCGGCCGCGAGGCGTAGACGGTCAGCACGCCGTGCTCGCGATCGGGGATCACCAGTTCCGGGACCGCAAACGCAACGAAGAGGGACATAATGACGAAGGTGATCCCGAAGTAGTCCGAATGGCTGATGAGCAGCTCGGAAACCAGCTCGTCCGCTCCGAAGCCCTGGGACAAGACCTGAACGCCGACGTTGACGATGGCGGGCAGCAGGGCGGCGGCTATGAGCAGCCAGGGGATGATTTTGCGGCGGGCCTTGCGGCGGAAGCCGAGCACCTTGCGGACACCGTCGCGCACGATTGCCCAGCGGATCTTGGTGCGGCCCGTCCGGGTCCCCTCGTAGCGGCGGTAGTCGAGATCGAAGATGGCGCCTTCGGAGCTCATCGGGTGAACTCCTCTTCGGCCAGGTAGACGTCCTCGAGCGTGGTCTCTTTCGATCCCATGCTGCGCAATCCCAATCCGGTTTCGGCGAGGACGTCACGGATAACGAGAAACGGATCGCCGGATTCGAGCTCGATGTCGAGAGTACGGTTGGCGACCGCCACCCGGGCCCCTCGTGAGCGCAGGGCCTTCACCGCCGGGCCGGGGTCGTCGAGTAGAACCACCTGCACGGCGTTCGAAGCCCGGATGGCGGCCAGGGGCTCGTTGCGAAGCAAGCGGCCCTCGTTGAGCATCACCACCCAATCGCACGTGCGCTCAATGTCGCCCAGGACGTGGGACGAGAACACCACGCTCATGCCGAAGTCGCCCAGCCGGTTGATGAGGTTGAGCATGTCTTCCCGGCCGTCCGGGTCGAGACCGGAGGCCGGCTCGTCGAGCAGGACGAGCTCGGGGGAGTGGACGATGGCCTGGGCGAGCTTGGCCCGCTGCTTCATCCCGGTGCTGAACTCCCCGAAGTTGCGAAACCGCTCTTCGGCAAGCCCGACCAGAGTGAGGACTTCGGATGCTCGCTGGCGGGACTCGGACGCCGGCAGGCCTCCCAGTTCGGCTGTATAAGACACGAAATCGGCCGCCGTCTGGTCGGGGGGAAAACAATCGCCCTCGGGCATATATCCCACCCGGGAGCGGACGGCGAGCGGATGCTGCTGGGCACTGGTGCCGTATACCTCCGTCGTTCCGCCGGTCGGCTGCAGCATGCCGAGCAGAATCTTGATGAGCGTGCTCTTGCCCGCCCCATTGGCGCCCACCAGTCCAATGCGGCCGGCCGGCACCTGGAGATCGACGTCCTGGAGAGCTTGGACGGTGCCGAAGGACATGTTGAGCCCGGCGGTGGTGATGATTGGGTCGGCCATCTAGGGCAGACGCTAGTCCGCCGCGTCGGGTTCGCTCTGTGACGGCTGCCGGCAAGATCGCGAAAAACTCGTGATGCCGATAAGGTTCGATACATGACCACCCAGCACATCGGAATGCTGCGCGAGCAGCACCTCCACGCCGCTCTGAAGCAGTGGTACCGGGAGGACGGCGACCTCGTCGAGGTGGGGGTGGATGGATTCGTCGTCGACCTCGTCCGCGATGAGATGCTCATCGAGATCCAAACGCGTGGGTTTTCTTCCATGCGCCGCAAGCTGGATCGGCTGCTCGACGATCATCCGATCCGGGTGGTTCACCCGATCGCGGCCGAGAAGTGGATCCGCAAGATCGACGAGTCCGGCACCGAGACCTCGCGCAAGAAATCGCCCAAGCGGGGCATCGTGGCCGACGTGTGCGCCGAATTGGTGGCTTTCCCCTCGTTGCTCGACCACCCACACCTGACCCTCGAAGTGCTGTTGATCCAAGAGGAGGAAGTGCGACGGCCCGATCCAACGGCCCGGCGGCGCAACGGATGGCGGATAGCCGAGCGGCGACTGGTGGGAATCCTCGAGCGGGTCGAATTCACTCAACCCGCCGATCTCTTGTCGCTCCTGCCGGCGACGCTCCCCGATCCGTTCACCACCGCCGACCTGGCCCTCGGTCTTGGTCGAACTCGCCACCTTGCACAGGAAGTGGCGTACTGCCTGCGGGAAGCCGGCGTGCTCGATGGAGTGAACCGCTCACGGAGCGGCATCGAGTATGCCCGGCCCTGAGCTCACCATCCGGCCCGCAACCGAGGCCGACATCCGGGAATTCGCCCTGTGGCGCTATGAACCGCCCTTCGACGTCTACAGCATCAGCGAGCCGGTCGATCAGGCCGTCGCGTACTTCCTGCGGCCAACCGTTGGGTGTCATGTCATCGAAGACGGCGAGGAGCTGGTGGGGTTCATGACCGTCGGGTCGGATGCCCGGGTTCCCGGCGGGGATTACTCGCAAAGCGGGCTCGACATCGGTCTCGGGGTCAAACCGTCGCTCACCGGTCGCGGCCGCGGGGCAGCGTTTGTTGAGGCCGTCCTCGCCTTTGCCCGCCGGACCTTCGACCTCCGGCCTCTCAGGGTCACGATTGCCACCGGGAACCAGCGAGCCATCCGCGTGTGGAGTGGTCGTGGGTTTGTCGAAACCCAGCGTTTCGATTCCCCGGAGACCGTGCTCGGTAGCAGCGAATTCGTCGTGCTCGAGGGCTAGCCGATATCGATCTCATCGACGATGCCGACCACCATCGCCCGGATGGGAGCCACCGTCTGGCCGACGATCTGGCGGGCGGAACTGCCCTCGTCCAGGATGAGAACGGTGTCGCCCACTCCGGCATCGATGGTGTCGGCGGCGATGGTGTAGTCACCGGTCGGCTCACCCTGGGGGGTGACGATGTCGCACAGGAGGAGCTTGCGGCCATTGAAAATCGGGGCGCTGATCGTCGAGACCACGGTTCCCGCAACCCGGCCGATTTTCATGCCAGGCTCACTTCGTCGACGATCCCGACGATGGCGTGGTCGACGGGCACGAATGGGTTGGGCATCGCCTGGGCGGCTTCGCGCGAGCCGACCACGTAGACGAGCTCGCCGGGACCGGCCATGTAGACGCCGTCTGCGGCCACCACCGGGTCGCCGGACGGTTGCTGATGCTTGTCGAGCATCTGCACGATGAGGAACTTCACACCTTCGAGATCGGGGGTCTTCTCGGTGGCGACCACCGTTCCGATCACCCGCCCGAGCTTCATTGGTCGCCCCGGACCCGTTCCGAGAAGAACGGGCTGGCGATCACGTCATCCCGCATCTCATCGTGTAGTCGGGGGATCACCACACTGGCGATCAGCTGCCGGGAAGTGATCGCCGCCACTCCCGCCGCCACCCCGGCCTCGACCTCGGAAAGCACACCGCCGAGAAGCACGTAGCCCTTGCCCCCCAGGCCATCGGCGAGCTCGATCTGAGCGGCCGTGACCGTCGCGCCTTTCACCGCAGCATCCGCCGCTTCGATGACTCCGGCCACCGTCCGGGTTTCGATGACTCCAAGCGCCTCGCCGTCCCCGAAACTGCGCTCGCCACGCAGGGCGGAAACCACCTCGGGATGAATGTCGGGCAGGAAGACTGTATCGACGATGGCTTCGTTCCCGACGGCCCGTCCTGCCGCCACGGACTCTTCAACGCTGGCGACATCGCCGGCGATGAGCACGAGGTATTTCCCCGGTTGCACGGTCCCCGAAAGGATGATCCCGAGCGGCGCCCGTTTGACCATGGCGTCGCCCGCTTCAATACCGATCGCGATGGAGTCGAATTCGACAATGGCGAGAGCGGGGTGAAGCACTAGACGATCCGGAGTGCGCCGACCACGGTGACCCGCCGCTCCCGCGAGAACGTTCGGGGACGGGTGAGGCCGTCACCACTCGGGCTGGCGATCGAGAACGAGGTGAACCCCTCTCCGCCCTCCCCGAGGCCTGAGAAGTTGGAGCCGTTGGCTACAAAGATCGAGCAGTTCATGGCCACCGCCATCCGGGTGATCCGCTCGACGTTGGTCGAATGGATGGAGGCGGTATGGCGGAAGCCATGCTCGGATTTGACGGCCAGGTCGATGGCCCGGTCGATCGACTGCACCCGGGTGACCGGCATCACCGGCATCATCTGCTCGGTCCAAACCAGGCTGTGCTCGTTAGGCACTTCGGCCACCACCAACCGGGTCTCGTCGGCATCCACCTGCACCCCGATCTCGGCGAGGATGGCCGAGGCATTCTTGCCGATCCACTGCGGGTTGATGACGCCCGGCTTGTTGGGCGGACCCAGCTCCTTGAAGACGACCCGTTCCAGCTTGCGGAGCTCATGCTCCTTGAGGACGTAGGCGCCATTGCGGCCCATCTCCTGCACCAGACGATCGGCGACGCTCTCCACCACGATGGTGGTCTTCTCGTCGGTGCAGATGAGATTGTTGTCGAAGCTGGCCCCTGCCACGATGCAGCGAGCGGCGTTCTGGATGTCGGCGGTCTCGTCGACGACGGCGGGGGGATTGCCGGGGCCGGCAGCGATGGCCCGCTTGTCGGTCTTGAGGGCTTCGCGGACGACGGCCGGCCCTCCGGTGACCAGCAGCACCGGGACGTCCGGATGACGCATCAATTCCTGCGCGCTGGCGATGGTCGGGGTGGGGATGGCGGTGATCAAGTTGGGGGGACCGCCCGCACCGACGATCGCTCGATTGAGAAGGCGGACGTTTTCGGCGGATACCTTCTTGGCGTTGGGGTGGACGTTGAACACGCAGGCATTGCCGGCCGAGACGACCGCGATGGTGTTGTTGATGATCGTCGACGTCGGGTTGGTGGTGGGGGTGATGGCCCCGATGACTCCGAAGGGGGCCCATTCGGTCACCATCATCCCGGCATCTCCGGTGACCGCGGTCGGCTCCAGGTCTTCTGGGCCCGGGGCTTTGGTGGCGACCAGCCGGTTCTTGATCAGCTTGTCGTCCGGCCGGCCGAGGCCGGTCTCCTGGTGTGCCATTCTGGCCAGGCGTTCAGCCTCGGCCAGCATGGCGGCGCGAATGGCGTCGACCACCGCATAGCGGCCTCCGAGCCCGATGCGTTGATATTCCTTGAAGGCCCTGGTGGCGGCCGCCACCGCCTCGTCGATCGTGCGGAAGATGCCGTCCCCGAACTCGACGTCCTTGATGTTGTCGAGCTCGGTCCGGGCGGCGAGCCCGGCTCCCGAGTCGCCGGCTGCATCCAGACGGGCCCGCACCCGATCGATGATCGCCTGGATCTCCTGCTCGTCGATGGCACTCACCTGTGGGCCCTCACTTGCGGTACTTCTCTTCGCCGTCGACTTCCCAGGTGTCGACGATCGCCATGACGACCGCATCGCAAGGCCGTCCGTCGGTGGCCAGCGTCTGCCGGGCCGAACTGCCGGTGGCGTACAAGACCACCTCGCCGACGCCGGCGCCAATGGCATCAACAGCCACCACATAAGAGCCGGTCTCTTCGTTGGCGGTATTCAGCTGGCTGAGAACGCGAAACGACAGTCCCTCGAGCGAAGGTTCCTTGTCCGTGGCGACGAGCGTCCCGGCGACGCGTGCGAGCAGCATGGGCTGCTAGCCGCCCTCGCCGGCCGCCTCGTCGGCGCGGCCCAACGGGAGCACCATGTCGATGTTGACGTGCGGGCGGGCGATGACGTGGCTGGCGGTGACTTCGCCGACCTTTTCGGCATTGCGAATGCCGGCGTCGACTGCCGCCTTGACGGCGGCAACGTCCCCCCGCACGATGGCGGTCACATAGCCCCCAGCCGTTTTCTCATAACTGACCAGTTCTACTTTGGCCGCCTTGACCATCGCGTCGGCGGCCTCGACCACCGCCGGAAAACTGCGGGTCTCGATCATCCCGAGTGCTTCAGCCATTGGTTAATGCTCCTTTTGAACCGGGGTCTCATCATCCCGGGTTGTCGCGTCCTTCTACACCTTCGAGAGCGGCCACAGCGGCTCGCCATCCGACCTCGATGTCTCGTTCCTCCCCACCCAAGTACACACGGCCGACCGATCCAAATGTGCGCACCTCGAGCACGTTGATTTCGGCAGCCTTTTCGGCCTCGTTGGTGGCGAGGGCGGCGTAAGCGGCGGGGTGGACTTCGAGGATATAAAAACTCTGGCCGGGTAGCAGCAGCTGGCCGTGTCGGGTGCGGTTGACGAGCTGAGCCTGATGATCGTCGACCCGGCGGATGACCGAGCTGCTGAGGATGCGGGGCTGAAGCCGGTCGGATTCTTTGGCTTCGAGCGCATCGAGGATGGCCTGGCCGGCCGCCTGCGTCTCGGCTTGGTCGGGTGAGTGGATCTCCAGCATGCCAAATACTCGCTCGACGATCTGCATGCCCGGCTTGACGTTGGTGGACTTGAGAGCGATATCGGTCAGCCGGTTGATTTCGATCCCGGGGGCGATCTCGATGAACAGGGTGGCATCGTGGATGACCGGGAGGTAGCCCTGGGCGACGGTGCCGATAAACGACCCGAACTGCGGCTGCAAGCTGTCGAGGTAGGCGTAGGCGCGCAATTCGATACTCGTCGTCATCGACTCTCCTGCCTAGTAGCTGTCATCAGATGCTTTGCCCTTCATGATCGAGACACCGGCCGAAGCACCGATTCTCGTCGCTCCGGCGGCGATCATGTCCTCCATGTCCTCCTGGGTGCGGATGCCACCGGCGGCCTTGACTCCCATGTCCGGGCCTACTGCCTCGCGCATCAACGCTACATCGAAGACCGTGGCCCCGGCGGTACTGAACCCGGTGGACGTCTTCACGAAGTCGGCTTTGGCTTCTTTGGCGAGACGCGAAGCGATGACTTTCTCCTCGTCGGTCAGGAGGGCGGTCTCCAGAATCACCTTCGTGATCGCCCCGGTCTCGCGCACGGCATCGGTGACCCGGGCGATGTCGGCCTTCACCACGTCGTACTGGCCGCTCTTGAGCGCTCCGATGTTGATCACCATGTCTATTTCGGTGGCGCCGTCGCGCAATGCCTGGCGGGTTTCCATCGCCTTCACCTCCGGGGTGTGGGCACCAAGCGGGAAGCCGACGACGGTTCCGACCGCCACGCCGGTTCCCCGAAGACGCGAGGCCGCGTGCTTGACCCAGGATGGGTTGACCATGACCGACGCGAACCGGAATTCGACCGCTTCATCGCAAATCTGGTCGATCTGGGCCTGGGTGGCTTCGGGCTTGAGAAGGGTGTGGTCGATGTAGGCGTGAAGGTCGGTCGGCACCTCGGCCGCTGCGCCCGAGAACGTTACCCGGCTGGCTCCGTTGGCAACGATGGCCCGTACCTTCTCGGAGGAGTGGACGGCGCAGTCGTCGCCGGTGCAGTCGTCGTCGGTTCCGAGGGCGGCGATCACCTCCCGGGTAACGGCTTCGATGAGGGCGTCGCGGTCGGTCATGCGTTGCTTCGGTAGCTGCGGTCAATATCGGTGATCTTGTCGACCCGCCGGGCGTGGCGGCCCTCTCCCCATGGGGTCGCCAGCCAGGTTTCGACGATCTGCCAGGCGAGCCCGTCACCGATGAGACCGGCGCCGAGGGTGAGCACGTTGGCGTGATTGTGCTCACGGCTGTTGGCGGCGGAGGACAGGTCGTAGCAAAGCGAGGCGCGTACCCCCGGAACCTTGTTTGCCACCATGGCCGAGCCGATCCCGGCTCCGTCGACGATGATGCCGGCGGTGCAGGTTCCGTCCGCCACCAGGCGGGCCACGGCATGCGCGTAGTCGGGGTAGTCGACCGCTTCGGCGGTGTGAGTCCCGCAATCGTGGACGGTGAAGCCGGCCTGCTTGAGCTTGAACCCGATGCGCTCCTTGAGGGCGAAACCGCCGTGGTCGGCTCCAACCGCCACGTCCGCACCCGCAACCGCCTGGCCGCCCGGGCCGGGCTCGTCGGTGAGCGCGGCGTCCGCTTCGATCGCGCCGACCGGAGCCACGCCCAGGCCGTCGACCACCCGGGCGACCAGCTCGCGGATTTCTTTCTCGGATGCCATCTGCTGCCCTCGTTCTCCGGCGAATCCTAGGAGATGTCCTCGCTGCAGGATGCAAACGCGGTTCCTATGCTTGGCGCATGCCCGACGACCTCGCGTTTCTGTTCCATCACCAGTCTCCTTCCCGGCGCCGCGGTGTTTCCGAATCCGCCATCCCCTCCGTTCGGCCGCGACCGCATGAAGCCGAGCAGCTGCCCGCCGACATCGATTGGATGACCCTGCGCCAGGCCCACAATGAGACATCGATCCCCATCTCGACCCTTCGCAAGTGGGCCAAGAAGGGCAAGGTGCGTGCCCGGCTGGTTCGCACCGAGGGCAGGGAACTGCGCTTGGTGGCAATGGGGGATGTGGTCGGCCGCGCTCGGGCCCTCGAGCGAGCGATCCAGCCGGTGCCGGCCGAGGCAGTCGTCGACCGGCGCCATCCGGCCGAGGCGATGGTTGAAGCCGCCCCGGCTCCGCCCGCCGCGGCCGCCCCGGCCGACGGGTTCATCGCCCCGGTTGCCAAGGTGGAATCGGCATCCCGGGCGGCGGCGCCCAGCGCTCAAGCTCCCGCTGCCGCC
>Ga0224512_10001534_pt1 | contig 22144 bp, 25 predicted proteins | sample SF_May12_sed_USG_4_FD_169103 | JGI IMG/M metagenome (GOLD analysis project Ga0224512, IMG submission 169103) | Sediment microbial communities from San Francisco Bay, California, United States - SF_May12_sed_USGS_13 | ecosystem: Environmental > Aquatic > Marine > Sediment | place: USA... | reverse complement strand
GCCACAATTGAGAAAGGAAGGAATACTTTGAGTTTAGTGTATTCTCTATTTTTTAATATCAAAACTGCTCCTAATGATGCAAGCACTAGTCCAAACTCAAGTGGTTGATGTGACCATGAAATCAACCCATCAATTCCAAAGACATCATGAGATAAGGAATCTCCAAAGCCTGAAAAAATTTGAATTATAGATCCCACAATCACTAATTTGATTCCAGTTTTAAGGGAACCATGAACTGATTTTCGAAGTATTAAGATACTCCCTAAAATTGCAGCAAAGCTAGTCATAGAAACTCCGAAGTATACTACAATGTGAGAAGGACTCCAGAAAAATTCTGGTTCTTTTTGAAGATGAGAAATTGCATCCCAAAACCCTGCTGAAACAATAACGATAGGTCCAATAACGGCTAAAATTGATACTAGCGAAACAAAAGTACCGGATTTTGTAAGTGTAGAATTTGAAAGTCTTTGAATTAAGTTCATTTTTGTTTCTTTACTATGAACGGGTTATTTGAAATATTGCAAGACTATCAATTAGAAAAATTCAACATTGTGAGTAATTTTATGAATTAACTATATTAGATGAAGCAAAGTAGGCAAATTATGAGTCCAGGAATAGGTTTGATGAAAAGACGACTAGAAAAGGAAAAAGATGCAATTGCATTAGCTGTTTCAGGTATTGCAAAAAAATATGATATCAAACCTGAAGATATCAAAACACTGGAAACAAAGTATCATGATGATGCAGGAGATTGGTATGTTGCACTGGGATGGGAAGAGAAAAGAGCAATTGTTCAAATGGATTCAGTTTTAGGTACAATTATAGAAATTAAAGAAATCTAACTAGTAAAAATATTCTAACTAAATTGAAATTTCACCCTAAAATCTAAAAAATAAAATAAGTTTAAAATCAGAATTCACTCATTTTTCTTATTTATGATATTCAGCATCCTAATATTTCAAGAGATTATTCTTCATCCAGTATTGTCCAAGACAGTCCATAGAGTTGTTCCCAAGAATCTGGTGTAATTTTATTGTTATTTGACATGATGTATCATTACAAAATTTACTTAAAACGCTAACGAACAAATCGTTCATACAAATTATCAGTATTCCCTAAATACTAATTTAAGATAATGAATTCAATTGAAGTTTTCGCCAAGTACCTAATCGGTTTTGGTCTTAAATTTCAATTCTAAATTTCAGTTTTTATTTTCAATTTGTTAATTGTAAAAAATCCAGTCATAATTCCAATAAGACTCAAACCAAAATAGGCATAATATTTTGATAAAACCACCTCACTCTCTAAAATCACTAAGATTTGGATGATATCTAGGGAGAGAAAATTTAGAATCTCTTTATAATCATTACAATTGGACTAACAATTACAAGAATTTTTGTTTTTTCTAATCTCATAACTTATGATTAAAAATAAATAATTTTATTTTTTTTAAAAAATAATTGAAAATTAATTAAACTAATTTTTTTCACACGTAGTTCAAAGTTTGTGATCCAAGGAGATGATGAACTAAAAATTCCATGAAGGGTATGAATGATTCAAGATGTGAAGAGCATTATTGGAGCCCAAATGGATCTTATTTTTGCATAAATTGTGGAACAGATATTAACAAAAATCAGCATACTTAACGGGTTTTACTAACTATCACAATGCATTTTGATCATTTTCTGGTAATTCATAAATCATAATTCCATGAAAGTCATGTTGTGTCTTATCCTTACATTACCTGTGAAAAATCAGGTTTATCAAAATCAGGTAAAGTTGTACTCTGTTTTTGTTTTTTGCCTTTTAATTCTCTTTTTTTGTGAGTGTTACGATATATTTTAAGACGTTTTTCGTCCTCAAATTTCATACCACATTCAGAACATAACACATTGACAATAACGCATACATTTTCTTTAAACTTTATCTCCTGAAATCTTGTGTTACCTTTGTTGCTAAGTTACCATCTTGTAGATATCAGATACTTCTTTGATGGTATCATTGGCATTACGAATCGTTGTAGATTTTTTGGAGGATACCAGACATAATGTTATTTCATTTATCAGATATTTCACAGATAACATCATTTCTTTTGAAGCAGTACCCATATCATGCAAATCTTGACCATTGAGGCTTTTTGAATTATCATCGGCAAATGAATTAATTTTGTCTTTGACAGTTTTCATTAGATCAGATGCATCATAAATCACATCTGTTTCCTTTAGTTGATTCATGGTGTTTTCCATATTCATAGATGTTTCATTCATATTTTCTGAAATTAGACGAAAATTCTCTATGTTCTTTACCATTTCTGGTGTGTTAAGACCTTGTATTATTTCATTCACTATTTTTGTAGTATCTTTAACTTTGTTTAGTGATTCCATCACTTCTGGATTTCCAATTTGACGCATCAGTTCTGCTGCATCAGAAACAGTACCTTTGATTTCGCTTAGTTTACTAGGTTTAATCATTTCCATCTTAACTTACTCCTTTATCTCCAAGAAAGATCCATAATCTGCTTCACTGTAATTCGAAGTGAGTGATTGGATTCTATTACTTTGATGTGTCTGTACAAGAAAGATAAAGCCATTGGCTGCAAACAATGAATTCAGTATTCCAAATTCGATGTTATTTGCAAGAAAATCATTTGCGGCCAATAAAGCATTCAAACTTGCTAATGAGAGAAAAAGAATTGGTAAATTTTTACCAACTTTTGTTATTATATCCAACGAATATATCAACATGGAGATCTCTGTGGAACCAGAAATGACAGGGACCCACTGCATGAAACTTTTCTCTATTTTCTTCTCATCAGCATAGTTGGCCATCATCATCATGCATCTACCTTGTTTTTGATACCTTTCATCATTTTTGTAGTCACATGACTAGTTTCTTTTCTAACAGTATCAACACCATCTTTTACTGCTTGGATTGTATTAGGTGATGTTTTTCCAGCAACTATTGCAAGATCTTTTACAGTTGTCATGGATTCTTCTGCAGATTTCAAAGTATTTTCTACAGCATTGGCGGTTTCATGTACTATGCCATTTCTTTTGAATTCTTGTGTTGTTTCACTAATGTTCTTTGCAATATCACGTGCAGCAAATGAACCATCACGTATTGCTAAAGCAACTTCTGGAATTGCCCCACTCTCACGAAGTGTTTTCATGGTTTGTCTCATTTGGAGTGAATACTCTCTAATGTTTCTTGAAATATTTTGGATGTTTTCAACAGTTTGATTTGTATTCAATTGTTGAAGTCTAACTTCTTCTGAAGATAGATTTGGATTGTTGTTATAATTTTTCATATTTTGCTTTATACAAAAATTGTTAATAATACTCACGAATAATTTATTCATATCAATGGTTCATTTTTGAAATTCTAAAATTGTCTAGATTGTTATTTGTTAGTCTTTTTGAATTTTTAAAATTTTAAAAAAAATAAAAACTAGATCAAGAATTCTATCAAATTTTAGGCATGATATATTTGAATTCATAGAATCTTGCATTGTTTTTGGGAGCAATCTAATCCGTCAGAGAGTCTATCTTTTAGTTCAACACTCTAATAATTTAACATAATTTTCAAAAGTTTTAGAACAAAGTAGGATGTGCAGTTTTTGATAAATATAGGAAGGTTCTCTAAGATCTTCTAATAGATTTTCAGCGTCATTCCATACACTTTGATACAAAAATCATCAAAAATCTTAAGGATTGATGTTATGACGCTTTTAGAATCTGAAGACTTGCTTTAACTGTAAGACTTTTCAATAAATTCATCTTTCGTGAATGTTTCTATAAGACTCTTTTGAAGCGTTTTCAAGCTGTTTGTAACGTAATTTTGGATTTGATTAGAACTATTTTGATAGCTAAAGAAATTTAATTATCGAATTTATTGAGAGTAACATGACTAAAGCAATTGTTCTTGGCGGTTCACGTGGAATAGGTAAGGCAATTTCAGATTCACTCAAATCAATACAAATCGACATTTTTGCAGCTTCCAAAAAAGATATTGATACTTCAGATTTGAATAGTGTCAAAAAATTTTTAGAAGAACATACTCAAACCGATATTTTGATTCTAAATACAGGAGGGCCAGCTCCAAAACCATTCTCAACTATTACTGAAGATGACTGGAAACTATACCATAATCAATTATTTTTAGGATTTTGTACTATTCTACAGAAAATTAAAATCAACGACGGTGGATACATTTTCTTGATAAGTTCTAACGTGATTAAAGAACCAAACACAAAATTGATAATTTCTTCAGCATATCGTGCTGCATTTAGCGAAGTTTTTAAAATTTTAAGCAAAGAATATGCTCAAAAAAACATTAGTTGTATTAACATCGCACCAGGTCCAATCAATACAGATAGAACTCAAGAACTAATAGAAAATGTTGAAGAATTTGAAAAAACATTACCTATGAAAAGACTAGGTGAACCTGAAGAAATTGGAAAATTTGTTAAAGCAATTATTGAAAATAATATAAAATACCTATCAGGCGTCACAATAAATTTTGATGGTGCAAATTCTAACTATATCTTTTGAGATTATTTTTTAAATTCAACGTTTGGTGTATCAGGCTGACCAGCAATTGCAATTAATCCACCTTCACGGAGTTGTTGCAATAACTGCATGACTTCTTTTTCTACTTGATTTCGTTGTAATCCTGTTTGTTGTGCAAATACTTGTACTAGTTCTGTCACTTTACGCTCTCCATTACAAGATTTCCAAAAATCAACAATTGCTTGATTAACCATAAAACCTTGTTCATGTTCGTTTGCTAAAACCATTGAACCATCATCTTGTTGAATGAGTTTTCCAACTCCTTGAGGTAATGCAGTTTCATAGTTAATGGGTGCAGGTGTATTCATATTAGCGCCCATGTTTTTGATTTTGATTTTTCCCTCTTCAGTCATTTTATCCATTGACCATGCAGGTTCCCATACAATGTCTATTTTTACATTATTTACACCAGGAACTTTTTTGGCATATCTTGTTGCATCCTGTACTAGAGTTTCATGAAGTGGACAACCTTGTGTGGTCATTGTCATTTTGATATTAACATCATTATTTTCTGTGACATCAATTCCATAAATCAATCCCATTTCTACAATATTGAGAGGGACTTCAGGATCCATGCATTGCTTTAAAGAATCTTCAATCGCTTGTGCAGAAACAGTACTCATATTGTAGATTGCAGTTTCAAAAACAATAAAAACTTTCTATAAATTAGCTTGAAATAATTTTTTAAGTGATTCTTCATACGGGGCCGTAGCCACGCCTTTTTCGGTAATTATTCCTGAAATTAATTCAGGCGGCGTCATATCAAATGCCGGATTAATCACGTTAATATCGTCAGGTGCAGTCTTTTGTTCACCTGCTCCAGTGACTTCAGATCCTTTTCGCATCTCGATAATTACATCCTCAGCCTTTGTTTCCATGTCAATAGTAGATAATGGCGCTGCTACATAAAATGGAATTCCATGCTGTTTTGCCATTGTTGCTACCTGATAAGTTCCGATTTTATTAAAGACATGACCTGTCTTTACAATTCTATCAGCACCAACTACCACTTTATTCACTAGTCCATTAGCCATTGAATACCCTACAGCAGTATCTGGAATAAGACTGACATCAAATCCATCATGTTTTAATTCAAAAACAGTCAATCTTGAACCTTGTTGAATTGGTCTAGTCTCAGTTGCTATTACTTTGACATTTTTTCCACTCTCTCTTGTTGCACGAATAACACCTAAAGCTGTTCCATAAGCAACTGTAGCTAATGCACCAGCATTACAATGAGTCATAATAGTATCATCATTATCAAAAAGAACTGAACCCATCTTTCCCATGGTTTTATTAATTTCAATATCTTCATCTGCCATTTGTTTGGCTTTAGAAATAACTAATTCTTTTATTTGTTCTACAGAATTTCCATACATTGCAACATTCATGATTTTCTCTAATCCCCAACCTAAGTTTACTGCAGTAGGTCTGGTTGCAAAGAGAATTTTTCTGGCATGTTCCAAGTCTGATAATAATTCATCTTTAGTAGTTGCCTTACTTTGTAATGCTGCTAATGCCAATCCAAAAGCACCAGATACACCAATTGCAGGTGCACCTCTAACTACCAGAGTACTAATTGCGTCTGCAACTTGATTAAAATCATCATATTCTACAAATACAAGTTCATTCGGTAATTTGGTTTGATCAATCATTACAACTTTGTTATTTTTCCATTCAACTGTTCGTAACGAATCATTATGCTTAGTTGAATTTTCCATTTAAAACAAAAAATTTAAAACCTTATTTAAAATGAACTTTTATGAATTTTATTAAGTGTTATATCACAAACAATATTTGAAGAAATGAATGTTAAATTTTGAGAAATTACAAAATATTGATAAAAAAAGAATGTATGAAATTTATGACAAGTGGCCAGAAATTTCTCAAGATGCTTATGATTCATCTTTTAAATCCGTAGAATTTGAAGGGATAGATCATATTGTTTTTGCCGGTATGGGAGGTTCTGGTACTATTGGTTCAATTTTTGCCTCAATCCTATCAAAAACAAATATTCATGTTTCAATCGTTAAAGGGTATATTTTACCAAAAACAGTCGATTCAGAAACGCTTGTGATCGCCACAAGCGTTTCAGGGAATACCGATGAAACGCTTACGATTTTAGATGTAGCAAGTAAACAGAATTGTAAAATTTTTGCTTTTTCATCAGGTGGAAATATAGAACAATATTGTAAAGAAAACAAAATAAATTATCAAAAAATTCCCATGATACATTCCCCAAGAGCATCGTTTCCAAGTTTTTTATATTCAATGCTAAAAATTTTGCAACCAATCATTCCAATTCCTTCAAATCATATTTTGGAGTCAATAAATGAATTACATAAATTAAGAGATGAAATTAATTCAAAGAATCTGTCAGATAGTAATTCAGCATTAAATTTAGCTGAATGGATTTCTGGAATTCCTTTGATTTATTATCCTGCAGGATTGCAATCTGCAGCTATTAGATTCAAAAATTCATTACAAGAAAATGCAAAAATGCATGCAATTACAGAGGACGTAATAGAATCATGTCATAATGGAATTGTTTCATGGGAACAACCAAGTAATATTGTTCCAATAATGATTCAAGGGGAAGAAGATTATTTTAAAACAAAAGAAAGATGGGGTATTTTAAAAGAATTCTTTGATGGAAAAAATATAGAATACAAGGATATTTTTTCTGGAAGTGGAAATATTTTAACAAAATTAATGAAATTGATATATCTTCTTGATTACGCTTCAATTTACAAAGCTGTGTTAAACGAGGTTGATCCAACACCAGTTGAACCAATCAATTTTATTAAAAAAAAGTTATGATTTTTAACATCATTCAAAATTGTTTGATTATTTTTTAATTTAATATATTTTTAGCAATTCATTTAACATTTGTGAAAATGTATTCATTGAGTGGTAAAATTTAATGTTAATTACTAGAAAGATTTCATGTAAAGTGAAATGAATTCTAAATGGTTTAGAAGGCGCTGGTTTGACTTTAGATTAGGTCATAGTGTATATCTGATATTTTTATTATCATTTTCAAATTTTATATTAATTTTTCATAGATTATTAATAGAACGAGTCGAATTTTTAAATGATATTTTTTCGGAATTATGGATGTTTATTATTTTATTTGTAGGTATTTACTTTCCAGTTTCAATTGCAGTTGGAGCATGGCACAGAAAGACTCAGATAAAAATAGAAAATGAACAATCAATGCTAAATAATCCATTTATGGCAAGAAACTTTAGAATGATGATTGACATTATTGAAGGAAAGGCTTCAAAAGATGAAGTTCAAAAATTCAGAAAATTTTTGAGTGATATTGAAAAAAAATCAGATCTAAATTTTAATAGTTAAAAGTTTACCAAGAGACAAGATATTATTTTTTCATAATACTATACAAGATTAGTCTAAACAATTTTCATCAGATTATTTTCAATTACAAACTCTCATAACGTTTGATTTTTGTCTATTGTAAAAAATAAAATGTAGTCCATTCATAACTTGAATATGAGTAATGAAAGAAAATATCAATGACTATCCGAAAATAGGAACTGTTGTCATTGCTCGAAATGAGGCTGAGAATATTTATGATACTCTTGATGCCCTATTCAAACAAACAACACCGTTACAACAAATAATATTTGTTGATGATAATTCTACTGATGATACCGTAAAAATTGCCAAAAATTTTGATGTTAAGATTTTGACTTTTCCTGAAATTCATGATAATTGGGTAACACGTCCAGAACTTGCAAAGATTTTCAATTATGGTCTAAGACAATTAGATGTGGATAATCTTGATTTTGTTTCAATAGTTGGTGCTGACCACATATTACCACACAACTATTTTGAGCAGTTAACTAGAAGGATGATAATAGATGATTCAGCTGTTGCCTCAGGTGCAATACAAGGCGAAATAGCAACTGCACCAAGAGGATCTGGACGTGTTATCAAGAAAGAGTATTGGAAAATAATAGGATCCAAATTACCAATCAATTTTGGTTTTGAAACGTATGTATGCGTAAAGGCAATACAATTAGGATTCAATGTGAGGTATTATGATGATATCATTACAAAGACTTCCAGAAAAACTGCTATTACCTACAAGCCTAAAATGTATTATAATTACGGATATGCCATGCGTGCGCTTGGCTATCCTTTGTTACATACATTTCTAAGATCCATATTATTATTAAAACGTGGAAAAGGTTTGAAGAGTTTCAGGTTCTTTCTGAATGGATATTTTTCAAATAATGATACATTTTATGAAAAGTCACTCAGAAATTTTATATCAAAACGATACAATACAAGACGTGTTCTTTCTAACCCTATTGGCAAATTCAAAATATTCATGAATACAAAATACTGATTCTTAAATTTGAATAACTTATGATTTGCATTGATGTTGTTACTGTAAGAAAAGAGATTTTAGTCCATACTCAATTGAGAGAAACAATGAATCAGATAATATGAAGACAAGTCTAAAATTAATTAGAGCACTGCTGTAAATTCATTATCATATTTTTATCATATTTTTGTTTTAAAATATGGACAACATAGTATTGATGGAACCAGTCTTTAGACTAATCTTGTGTTTTAACGAAATTTCTCTTTTCACATAAATAAAAATGAATTCTGAAAATTGGAAAATGATTTTTTCTATTTTTCAAAAAAATATTAATTTGATAATTTTATTGATGTTTCATAGGTAATCTTTGTTAATTTCATAAACAAATACTCCAATCATTGGACCTATTTTTTCATTTTCATATCCTGGAGAAGAGTAAACTAATCTTAAAGGACCATTTCCATCAGATTGGTATTTAATGTCTTTTACATATATCGGGGTAAATCCAGGTATGTAAACTTCAGATTGTATATTTGGATTTTGAAGATCAACATAGCCAATAACGGTAAATGGAAACATCTGGCCTAACAGAGTATTATTCCAAAAATATTCAGTTCCGCTTATTCCATCTGAATAAAGATATTTTTCTAGTGGTTCTTCTGCAATTCTCATAAACCACTGTTTTTTAGACTCATCTCCGCCTCCCTCTAGAGTGTAAAGGGATTGGTCTGAAAGAACATCGATCTTTTGTCCTGCTACAAACACCAAGACATAATCAGCATCCATTTCTTGTAATTTGTTCCAAGCCTCATCAGGAGGATTAAGAAATACTGTTGCAATTTCTGATATTTTTTTGGAATCTATTGTTGCATTGTCTGCTAAGGTTGTTCTTTCTGATAGCGTAGTGATCCAGTAACCATAATCCCACCAAGCAGCAATCACAGAATTTTCTGGTGTATTTTTCTTGATCCATTCCAATGAATCTTTCCAATCATTAGTAACGATAGGATATATTGTTCCGCCATTTAGAATTGTTGCAGGAATTTTTACGCTATCAATCCAGTTTCCATTAGTCGATATAACTAGGGGAGAAAAAAGTAGGGCTGTTATTGCTATAACAAAAGAAATCTTTATGGGGTTTCTAATTTGGTTAAATCCAGATTTTCTTTGAAAGATTTTTTTTGTAAGTAGAGATAAACCAATAGATGATAGAATTATTATTGAAACAGATGCGAAAACTTCTAGACGTACAAATGCTGAACTAACATATACTCCTAGGAGTCCTATAACCAATGCAAATCCCATCATGTCATTTTTTAGATTTTCAGTTTTTCTGCTTAGGATTAACCATATTCCAATGCCAGCAAATATCATCAGTACCGAATGAAAGAAAAATGATTGTGCCAATGTTGTTGTAGCATGTTCTGAAACTGAATCAACTAGCGGATCTGTTGTAGTAAGAAATGGATTAATGGCATTAAGGTACCTATAACTAGGAAGAGGTAAAAATTCAGAATCAGCATTTACAAAAATCAATACAGAACTAGCTATTATGACTGTAAATAGAAAAAATAAGCCGTTTCTAGTTTGATTTTTAGGGTTGCTAAACTTTTGAATTATTGTATTAGCTACTAGAAATCCTGTTGGGATAATCAGTGAAAATCCACCCAACCCAAAAATAAATTCTATTCCAGGTCTCTCAAACAAGACAATAGTTAGTAGAAAAGATACCACAAACAGAGGAATGCTCCAAATTAGGAAAGAATGATCTTTTCTAACAAACGGAAGAACGAGAATAAAAATGCCTATAGGTATTACAAAGAATTGAATTCCACCCCAAGAAGACAGGCCAAAGCCCAACATAACCCCACCTGTAACTAATTTTGAAATTGTAATTTTCTTATTCTCAGATTTTATTCCACTGAGAAACAAATACAATCCCAATAATCCATAGAAAAGCCCCAAAGGTTCTGATTTGAACCATCCAAGTGTACCTCTAAGTACAATAGGAACAGAGACTGAATAAAATAATGCTGCAAAAAGACCTGCAGTTGTTCCACCAATTACTCGCACTAGGGCGAAAATAACAATTGTTGCCAAGGATCCAAAAACTACAGGAAACAAAATTGTAAAATCATAAAGACTGGAATTACCTCCAAAAATCTGATAGGTCAAAGCAGCTGTTATGTGAAGCATTGTTTGTGAGGTTGCAGAAACATCTCGTCCATTTGGATGCCAACTCATGCTATCATGCCAATTGAAATATTCTGATAGTCCATTTTCAAGAAGGTATTGAGTTGCTCTGAAATTAAAAAAAGGATCAAATTCATTTAGTTCATATCCATATTCGGCCCCTTGAGAACGAATCAAGAATGAAACTGAAAATGCAATTATCAAGATTCCAATTACCAATAGATGATTAAATCTGAAATTAAAATTCCTAATTCTAAATAATGTATCTTGGGTAATCATCAAATGGACACTAATTCTAGTGGATAATACTCTTTTGAAGAAAAATTTGATTTTAAAAAATTGTATTTTACATTGTTGCTTGTGATGCGTCATGGAACATTTGACTCTTTGCACAGCCAGCAGCAAGCTCATCACCTGCTCCACGTCTCATAAGGCCACGATATAGTCCATCTTCTAATTTAACGCCTTCTCTTTCTTCCCATTCCTCTACGGTGATAGAGTATTTCTTTTGGATTCTGTCTCTATACCATTCTGGAATTACATTGAATGCACAGAATGGAACTATTCTAAGGTCTGGAGTTACATAATGAATATCACATCTTTGCAATCTTTCAAGATCTTCATTGTATTTGTCTTGGAAGTGCATCATACCAAGGAATAATCCTTTAACGTGCCATGATCCTACTGAATCAAATGATCTCTTCATGAGTATATTACCAAACATTTTTGCCAAGTCTAATCCCGCTGGTTGCTTCTTTGTATCAACGAAGCCTTTGAGTTTTCTCACGACTTCAAGCATTGTAAAGTACTTGTTTTTACCAGAACGAATCTCTTCTGCTTTATCTTCAAAGAGTTCTAACATTCCTTGAATATCACAGAATTTTGTTAATGGGACAAATTTCTTTGTATCTGCATCTTCAAAGATGTATGTTCCTGCACCACAAGCAAAGTGAATCGATAATTCATATTTTGGTTTACTTGAGAATGCTTCAATTACATTTGTTAATGGCATGCAACTTGGAACTGGGAACCAGTCATCAACAGTTACTTCGCCGTTTGTTTGCTCTTCAATTCTTTGAATACAATCAGGAACTGTGATTCTATATTTTTCACGTTCAGATTTTCCCATTCTTCCAGTTAATGATACTGGTTGGAAGTTTACAGCATGAACTACATCCATGTTCTTTTGTGCATATCTAATAATTCCACCTAATTCGTGATCATTAATTGATTTGATTACTGTTGGAACAAATACCACAGTAGTACCTGTTTTTCTACAACTGTCAAGTGCATATGGAATTTCCCAGTGATTCTTTGGATTTGTTCTTGCAGTTACACCGTCAAAGGAAAGATACAAGTTGTTACATCCAGCAAGCCTTACTTCTCTTGCTGCTTCTGGATCCATTGCATGTCTAATACCATTAGTATTCATTTGAATATGATCAACACCCTCTTCTTTCATTATTTTAATAACATCAGCAATATCTTCTCTAAGCATTGGTTCACCACCAGTAATTTGCATAGAATTTCCTGGAATTGGTCTCTCAGCTCTCAGAGTCTTCATCATTCCTCTAATTTGAGTATGATCAGGCTCATACATGTAAGCGCCTTCAAGGCCTTTCTTTACATAGAAAAAGCAATACCAACACGTTAAATCACATCTGTTAGTTACAATCATGTTTGCCAATCCACTATGAGATAAGTGATTTGAGCATAATCCACAATTGTTTGGACATGAGCATTTATCAATCATCACATTTGGAGAATGAGCGCCTTTACCATCCATCCAATATGTACTAAATTTCTTGTACATTTCATAAGAACCAAAGTATAATTCTTCACATTCGCCATGGGTTGGACAAACTTTCGACATGAACACTTGATTTCCTCTCTCAAATACTTCAGCATCCAAAATCATGTTACAGTCTGGACAGATACTTTGAGTAAATCTAATTGTAGATTTCTTACCTAAACTTTTAGTTGATTGATTGGATATTTGGATTAATGCCATTTCTACAATTGTGATTTTTCTGAAATAGTATATAACGCATTTCATACTTGCCCCCGTGTGGAATTTAGGATGTAGGCATACTTGATTTAAATATCAAAACTGATCGATTAGATCGCATATGAGTATATCCGATAAAACAAGAAAAGCCTTAGAAACAATTGGTCTTACAAGTTATGAAATCAGAACATTTTCAGCTTTACTAAAATCAGGAGAGATAACAGCATCAGATCTTAGCCAAAAATCAGGAGTTCCATACTCAAAAATTTACGAGGTATTAGGAACTTTAGAAGATAAAGGCTGGATTGGTTCAGATGATTCAAGACCAACAAAATATTTTGCAAAATCACCTTCCACAGGACTAGAAACTACAAAACAAAAGATGGAATCTGATTTTTCACAGAATCAGAATGTAATCCTAAACGAATTAGTTCCACTATATGAGAAAAGTGGAACCAGTGAAAGACCAGATATTTGGGTACTTTCTGGGGCAGTTAACATTGCAGCTAAGATTTTAGAAATGGTAGAGAGTTGCAGAAATGAAGTAATGATAGCATTACCTGAGGCAGGAGTAGATTTAGTTAAACAGGCTTTACCAAAATTAAGATCACTTCATGATAAGGGAGTGAAAATTACAATTTTAACATCAGATAAAATGGATAAAGAATCAATCAAATCAATCAAAAGAGTTGCAACTGTAAAAATTAAGCAAGGATTGTTTGGTGGAGGTATAATATCTGACAAAAGATATGTTGTAATTTTATTAGGTCCGGAATTAGGAGGAATAAACTCTTCAGACGTTGTTGCAATTTGGGCAGATCATTCAGGATTAGCAGGATTCGCACGTCAATACTTTGAATATTTATTAAAAGATTCAAAGAAGGTATAACATGGATATTCTAAATGACGATGAAATGCTATTTGTAGGAACTGCAGAAGCGGAACATGTTGAAATGTATCTAAAAGCAGTTTGGCACATCAAAGAAAGAAATGAGGATGTGAAAATTAGTACAATTGCAAAAATGCTCAATATTAGACAACCAAGTGTTGTTCAAATGCTCAAAAAATTGAATGCTAAAAATCTTGTAAATTACAACAAAGCAGGTGTAAGACTTACAGAAGAGGGTGAAAGAATAGGTGCAAGCATGATGAGAAACAGTAGACTGTTAGAAGTTCTCATGGATAGTGCACTTAAAGTAGAAATTGATGAAGAAATGGTATGCGGTATAGAACATCATATGAATAAGCAATTTACAGATGCCCTCTGTGTTATGCTAAAGCATCCAAGAAAATGCCCACATGATCATGAAATTCCAATGGGTGAATGTTGTAAATCAATATAAGTGAAAATCCAACCCAAAAGATATATCTTCTTAGAAATTGTATTCAGACATGGCATGTTTCTGCGGCTGTGAAACATATGAAAAAAATGATGACGGATTCAAAATTGCATGTGTAAAATGTGGACATGGGCCTCAAAATCATGATGATGAATACAGAGAAGCTGCAAGAAAGAATGAATCACAGAGTCAAAAACGTGATGCAGACTTCGGATAATTATTCGCCAATAATTTTAACTAAAACTCTTTTTGGTCTTTTTCCATCAAATTCCCCATAGAAAATTTCTTCCCATGGACCAAAATCTAATTCACCATTGGTTATAGCAATCACAACTTCCCGTCCCATTACTTGTCTTTTTAGATGAGCATCGGCATTGTCTTCACCAGTTTTATTATGATCATAATGTGTAGTTGGTTCGTGTGGAGCTAATCCTTCTAACCATTTTTCATAATCATGAAGTAAGCCACTTTCATTATCATTAATGAAAACACTTGCTGTTATGTGCATTGCATTTACAAGACAAAGCCCCTCTCTGATTTTACTTTTTTGAACTAGTTTTCTTACATCAGGAGTAATATTGACAAATGATCTTCGTGTTTGAACTTCAAACGTCAGATATTCAGTCAGAGATTTCATGTTTTTTTAATTAAAATCATCAATTAAAATCATGAGACAGGCTCAGAACTCAAGATCTTCATCATCAATCAAAGGGATAGGTACATCACTGCCCGCAAGCCATATTTCAAGTGTATTCCTATTGAGTCTTTCAAGAAGCTTGATAAATGGCGAATAGTTTAACCATTCAAAATGGTTACAATAGACACTCCAGCATCATTGGAAAGTTTTAGAAGATTTGTCATTTCTAGTACATGTCAATCATATGCACCAAGAAGTTATTTAGAAGACTTTGAGGTTTTTGCAGAAAGAGAAGACAGTCTAGGAGCAATTTATGTTGAAGCAGCTGATAAAGTAACTTTAAAAAAAATTAGAGATATTACATTTGTAAATGGAAGAGATGTTTTAGGAATTATTTATAATTCAAAAAGTGGAAACACGTCTCTAAAATGGAGACAACTAAAAAGAAATAACGGTAAAGTGAGTGGCGAAGCTTCTTCAAATTCTCTTACAAATCTAGCTGAATCTGGTGTTCTTACTTTAGATTGGGTTGAAAATTATCTGAAGAAAAAATCTGAAGAAACTACAAGTTAAACTTCTTTCTGTTTGTAGATTAGAATAATACAATGATTACAAAGACAATAGATGAAAATTCAATTTCTGTCATCCCAGAAGATTCTGAAGATCTTTTGAATTTACGTCGTATAATTAAAGAAAATGATAAAGTGATTGGTGATACAACAAGAGTTTTAAAACAAGATAAAGATTATTCAAGACCAGACAAGGGAGAAAGAATTAAAGTCAGAATTGCATTAATGGTAGAAAAAATTTCGCTTGATGATGTGCTGGATAGATTAAGAGTTAGTGGTACAATAATTGAATCAAGTAATGAATCAGTACCACATGGTTCACATCATTCATTTATTTTAAAACTGAATGATGGAATTACAATTTCAAAGAAAAAATGGTTACCAATTGAAAAAAAACTTTTAGAATCAAGTAACAATCAAACAAGTTTTGTTCTAGTTGCAATTGATACAAGTGATAGTGGGATTGCAAGATTAAGAGGCACACATTTAGAATTTATGCCAAATATTTATTCAGGATCTGGGGGAAAGAGATACAAAACTAGTTTCAACATTGAAAGATTTTTTGATCAAGTGCAACAAGCAATATCAACCATTTTCAAAGAAGGGGATACAATAGTAGTTTTTGGTCCGGGTGAAACAAAAAAAAGATTTGTAAACTTCATTGAAAAATCACAAAAACTTCAAAAATATAAAATTCAAGTAGTTGAAGGGATTGATTCTGGTGGAGAAGATGGAATTTATATTTTTACAAAGTCACAAACAATGCAAGAAATAATGTCGGATAGTAAGTTGGCCAAAGTTTCATCAATCATTGACGAAGTAATGGTTCTTGCAAACAAAAAAAGTAGAAAATTTACAATGGGATATGATGAAACTTTTAATGCAAACCAAATGGGAGCAGTTGAATCACTTGTATTTTCTGACAAAGCAATTCAAGAAAATGACGAACAACAAATGATGAATTTTCTTAACGATCTTGAAAATAAAGGAGTAAAAATTTACAGTGTTGACTCATCTACAGATATTGGTCTGAGAGTAACAGGTTTGGGGGGAATAGTTTCTTTGTTACGGTATGCAATAGAATCTTAGTTTGTAGATTCTATTAACCAGTTTAGATATGATTTGTTAATAAAAGTAACATCAACCTCCATTATTTCAGGAACATCATATGGATGAGTTTCTTTAATTTTCTTTTTTAGTACACTTTTATTTTTTGTTATAGTTTTGAATATAGCAAAATATTCAGACGTATGTTCCACCTTATTCTTCCAAGAATAAATTGAAGAAATTTTAGAAATATTGACACATGCGACTATTTTGTTTTTCACAAGATCATTTGCAATTTTAGAAATTGATTTTTTGTTAGGATATGTTGAGATAATTATTACAGGTTTCATAGTAACCGATAAATGTCCGTACTTTAAAAAATTAACAATTAGTTTGGAACTTGATTTTATTACTCAGAATTCGATAATCTATGTTTTAATGGCATGGGTAGTTATTGTTGTAATTGCAAAGGTTTTGAAATTAGAAAAATATGGTTTTGAGATTAAGGCATACAGCCTAGTATACAAAAATAAGGGTGTCAATAATGCTTTAATCAAGTTACTCGGAAGAACAAAAAGAGGCATCCGAGTTTTTGCAGATGTAAGTGTTGTCGCAGGTTTTATTATGATGGGCTTTGCATTTTGGTTTTTGTTAAATAATATTTCAAACTTTTTTGTTGCACAATCAGAATTCTCAGAATTAACAGTACTTATTCCAGGAGTGACATTAACTTCTGCACCTGCTATCACATATTTCCTACTGTCAATTCCCATTGTACTAGTTGTTCATGAAGGTGCACATGGGATTGTAGCTGCATTAGAAAAAATAAAAATAAAAACAGGAGGTTTTGCAATTTTCATTGCAATGTTTGCAGGATTTGTAGAACCAGATGAAGAAGAATTTGAAAAAGCAAAAAAGATTTCTAAATTAAGAGTAATTGGAGCAGGAGCAACATCAAATGTAATTTTTGCATTAATTTTAGGTGTTATTTTATTAACAAATCCATTTTTTGCTATGGTGTTACCTGAACCTCTTTTAAGTATATTTTATGAATTACCTGAAGGAGTTTTGATACTTTCAATCATAGAAAATTCAGGAGCTGAACAAGCAGGATTACTTGCAAATGACATCATTACTTCAATTAATGGTATACCGATTTTTAGTCCGGTTGATTTTCCCATCTTAGATCCAGGTGAAACTGCTACTGTCAGTGTACTTAGAGATAGTCAAGCATTAGAATTTGGATTAGAAGTAATGGCGTCTCCAGATGATCCAGAAAGAGGATTAATAGGAATCATGAGAGATAATTCATTTGCATATACACCTGTAATGAATTTCATCGAATGGAATGATCCAAATATTTCAATGTTCTTGTTATGGCTATGGATGATTTCATTTTTCATTGGAATAATCAACATGCTACCTCTGCCAATACTAGATGGAGGAAAATTCATTCATACCATTATTGATAAAAAAATTTCAGACAAGTCAGTCAATATTACCATGTGGGGAATTTACGCATTCACCTTTGCTCTATTTGGTCTCAACATTGCTTTATCGTATATGAAATCTGGATGGTTTACAATTTAGAAAATACCCAAAGTATTCATCTAAGTTTGTTTAACATATTCGGGTGTAAATTGTCACATTAGTTGATTGGTTTTGCCTTTTACATTATTGCATGAAAAGAACTTCAAAATTAGTATGCTTGAAAATTAGTAATTTAATTCACTTCAGATTAATTTTATGGACTGCTTAAATTATGTGTTGGATGAAAATAAACGTAAAATTAGATTTCTTTTATGAGAAATTTTATGCTTGCAATATTTTCAGGAGTTAATTCTATTTCTTTATGATCTTGTTTTACATGTTTTATCACTTTGATCATCAATTGTTCTTCTGTTTGGGCAGTCTCAAACCAACCGCAATCCTTACCTGCATCTACACAGCTAATACTTTTTGTCATGATAAAAGTTAATTTATCAAATATTTATTTTCTTACCAAGTTCAAAAATTCTAGATAAGGGAGATAGTTTTGGCTAAGGTATAGATTTTTTCATTTTCTGGTTCTAGGATCTTATTATCAGAGTATCTGTTGCTAAAATAAAGTAAATCAACTATGTTTGATTTATCAATAGTAATAATTGTAGCTTTAGGATTTTTTGGAACATTAGTATTTGTGAGTATCAGTAGTTTGTCTACAAATGCAGAGGCTTTTAGAATATTTTCAATGGATGTAGAATTCTTACTATGATCCTTGCCCATTACAACTGCAATTCCAATCTTAGTTCCATATTGATCAGTATAAATTGCATCAAGCATTCGTTTTGAATTTTCAGGTTTTGTTATCTTTCCTGTATCATGTACAAAATTAATAAGATTTGAAATTGCTTCTTTTATCTTTGATTGTGATTTGCTTTCAGCTGATTCTAGTCGTAATTTTAAAAATTGTCCTATCGGAACATCTAAAATACTATCATGTACCTTTAATCCAGGAAACGCACTCTTGAGAGTCTCATCAAGTGCTTCTTCAGAAATATCTTCATGACCTAACTTGAAAGATTTTTCCATAGCATGATACAAAATGTTAGTTAATGATCGTACACTTGTAAAATCAGGAAACTCATCACACAGTACTCTAATTTTACCTATCAAATCATTTTGTTGTTTTTTGGTGAATCTTTCATTCTTTTTGTTTTGTTTGATGTATTCTATTGCAATTTCAGATAGCTCATCTATTGAATTTGAACCAGCCAGATCAATCTTATAATTTGCCTTTTCCAGTCTATCAAACAAGGAAACATTCATTTCTTTGATTTCAGAATATTCAGAGGGAGTAGCAATAAGCATTACAACTGAAGATGGTAAGTGTCTGTTGATTATTGATTTTACAATTTCAGCAGAGCCGGGATCTGCATCTAGTTCATCAAATGTGTAAACTGTAATTTTACCAAGAAGATTATGATTGAATTTGGAAATAGCAGCCAAACGTCCTAAAAATTCATCTAGATTAGAAATTGGTTCAAATATCTTTTCAATGATATTTCGAATAATGAGTGCTTCATGAGTGTTATAGTTGTAAGCTAGATATTTTTTTAAATTCTCAATTGAGTGCGTCTTTTTATTACTAAGAATATCTTCAGTCTTGTCCTGTATTGTGGTTCCCACAAGTTTGTCTACAAATCTATAGCCTAGCGCCTTCTTTGCTTGTAAATCCCCTTTGTCTGCCTTTTCACAGATATCTTTAAGGAATTTTTCTCTGAGTGCATCAAATGTAGATTTGTTGAATCCTGCTATTATTGCATCATACAAACTCTCTTTTGTTTTAGGAGAGATGGTTGAGAAATCTACATAAGTGCTTTCAATATTTTGTCTCATCCTTAGTCCTTTGATGTGCAAGGCAAGGTGAGTTTTACCAGAACCGATATCTTGTATTACAGTGATTAGTCTAAAGTCATTTTCGTTGGATTGGTGCTTGGATGATTGTCGGTATAGATCCTTTATGCATTCTAAAATTGATTCTTTGGCTTGGATATGTCTAGTTCCACCTAGAATTTGGGCATCTTTTTCTGTTGGAGTAGGACTACTAGGATAGGGATTGTGTAAAAGACCATAGGGATAATTCATAGGCATCTCACATCCACGAAGTAATCCTTGCACAAAGATTCCATCATTAATGTAATTTCATAAAAAATGTTTGAACTCCAAAGATTGTTAAGACAAACAATTTGGTGAAAAAATATACGGTTTGATCCCAACTAAACCAAGTATTTTGGTTGGCTTGTATGGGTTGTCCGGATTATATTATAAACAAAAATCAATCATGATAAATTCCAAACTACTTCACATGTGAGGCATCTACCTCTAATTCCGTTGTATCTTGATTCCCAGTGTGGTCTTTCCAGTTGTTGATCACAATAGGGACAAATATCTATTTCAGATGCTTCATCTTTTTCTGATCTTCTAGTTTTTGAAAACCATGGTTCGGAATATCTTGAACCAAGGTATTCTTCAATGTCTTTACCTCTCTTGGAGATTTTATCTGATACAATTCTTTGTGACATGTATGCTATTATGCAGTTTAGAACATAAGATATCATTAGCTGAAATAGCAAAATATCATAAAATCAGCTAACTAGACCACATTAATCATTTCTACCTAGTTATATCATGAAAGCAACAACTATTACAACACTCTTTGTAGAATCTAGATTGTCATATTTTTATTTTGATGAGGTATGGCAATCTGCCTAGTTGACAAAATTAATAATTTGTGGCCAGATGTTTATAATAGACTGTCAAAATTTCTAAAGAATCATTAATGAAAAATAATACCAGAATTTATGATATGTGATAGATGTGAAAATCAAGCGGCATATACAAGAAAATATTCGGGTGAAAGGCTTTGTTCACAGTGTTTTTCAAAATCCATTGTAAAAAAAACTGCTAAAACTATTTCAAAGTATAATATGATTCAACATAATGAATTAGTTGCTGTTGCTGTGTCAGGTGGAAAAGATTCGCTAGCATTACTAAAAATTATTAATGAAATGGCATCAACTCATAGTTTTAGAATCAAAGTAATTACAATTGATGAGGGGATACCGGGATACAGAAATGAGGCATTAGAGATTGTTGAAAAAGTTTGCAAACAACTAAACGTAGAACATAAAATATACTCCTACAAAGATCTGTTTGAATTAACACTTGATGAGGCATTAGAATTAAGAGAGAGTGAAAAAACATCATCATGCTCAATTTGTGGCACACTTAGAAGACGTGCAATAGATTATGCAGCAAAAGATATTGGTGCAGATGTAATTGCAACAGGTCATAATCTAGATGATACATTACAAACATTTGTAATAAACATGCTTTCAGGTGATACAACCAAAATTGGGTGGATGGATCCTGATACTTCTAAAAACTCTTTAAGAAAAATTAAACCGTTTTGTGAGATATACGAATCTGAAATAGTTTTTTATGCATTTACAAACGATATCCCATTTCAATCAGAACCTTGTCCACACATGAATGAAGGAATTAGAACAGAAATTCGTGAATTTCTAAACTCATTAGAGAACCAGCATAGTGGAATTAAAAATAACTTGTATCAATCAATACTCAAAGTATCACAAGTTGTAAAAAATTCAAGCTACAAACAAAAAAGAAAATGTGAAAAATGCGGAAATGAATGCACGGGAGATATATGTTCAGTTTGCAACATGGTTTTAAAACTAAAAGAAAATCAAACCTAATGCAAATATAACATACATTCTTAGGAAAAATGGTAGTAGGTAAGATCAGGGTGCTAGCCGTGCCCTATTCTGAAACCGGCTATATGCAGAGATCAGCAACTGTTGGGTAAATCTCTAGATGGGTAATTCCCGCTTGGTGTGCGGAAATGAAATCACGCCGAGGCGGGTGG
>Ga0224512_10001532_pt1 | contig 22160 bp, 16 predicted proteins | sample SF_May12_sed_USG_4_FD_169103 | JGI IMG/M metagenome (GOLD analysis project Ga0224512, IMG submission 169103) | Sediment microbial communities from San Francisco Bay, California, United States - SF_May12_sed_USGS_13 | ecosystem: Environmental > Aquatic > Marine > Sediment | place: USA... | reverse complement strand
TACATTACTTGGTATTCCAAAAATTTCAGTTCGGTTACAGGTTGAGAGAATCAAACCTTCCTTTATCTGGTTGTCTTTTGCAATATTAATGAAAGGACGAATCTCATCTTCTTTAAGATAAACTGCCTCTCTAATTTCAACCGGTGCAGTTCTGTGATTTATTGATATTGCGATTAAGTTCATAAAATCTTAATAGAAGGAATGAAAACTCTGTGCTATAAAGTTTGAAAGAATAGTGGATATGATTGCGAGAACAAAACCTGAAATCGATAATATGACCAATCTTTTCCCTCTCCAATTACCAAGCACTTTACTCGTTATACCAATGGCATAAAGCAGCCATACCAGAGTTGAACCTATTAATTTCGGATCCAGGTAAGAGAAACGGGGGAATGCCACAGGCAACCAAATAACACCAATTATTATTGCGATGGTAAGAGCAATGAAGCCAATTATTGCAGAGTAAAGACTTAGTCTCTCAAGCACTTCGAGATTTGGGAGTCGGTTGAAGATCAAACCAAATTTGTTGAGTTTGATATCCTTATATAATACCAAATAAAGAAATCCATACACTGCAGAAATTGTAAAACCAGAGTAACCAAGTAGCGCACTGATCACGTGAATACCAAGTAAATTGCTTCTCAGTACATCCTTAACTTCTGTTAAATCCTGAATAAATAATGAAGATATTAATTGGAAGATTAGGGAGAGAATTATTATAAAAGGTCCTGTCCCTCTTATATCGGAAACTAATTCAACTAGAAAATAGGAGAAGCTTATTGTAATAGCTAGGATTGTAAAAATTTCAAAAACGTTTGTTATGGGGGGATGGTCAAAAGCGATAGTGCGAAGTACTATATAAATTAAATGAAGGAAAAGAGTGATAAATAAAAAAACCCGCTTGACATTTACCAGCTTCTTTTCCCCCTTAAGGAAATCGTAGAAATATACTACCAATGTTGCCAAATAAAGGATTGGCAGTATAATATTTATTGTATGAATTCCTTCGATCATATCGACCTATTCGTTTTTCTGACTTGTGAGTTCAAAAATACGAATAGATGACAATTAGAACAAAGTAATAGTATTTGACCAGTACTGATTATTTATCGGAACCCAGAATAATTGGAAGGCCATCCTTGCCTGAACCAATAATAACAACCTTAGTATTTGTCGAATTCGCAAGTTTTTCGGTAGCTTCGATTCCCTTCCATTTTAATAGTTGTTCACTAATGCCTTTGGAAACTATCTCCTGAAAATCGGCAATACCTTTTGCTTCTATTCTTTTTCTATCAGCTTCTTGTTTTTCACGTGTTAAAATGAATTCCATTCGCTGACTCTCCTGCTCAGCTTGCAATTTCTCCTCGATCGATTTTGTTAAGCGTTCCGGAAGTTGGATTTGTCTAAGAGGAGCTTGCTCAACTATAATTCCCCTGGGACCAACCAATTTTTCCAGTTCATCGAGAATCTCACCTGCCAGCTTTTCACGTGAAGCGGTATACAATGCTTTTGCTTCATAACGTGCGGTTACACCCCTGACCACAGATCTAAACTGGGGCGTTAATATAATTTCAGCATAATTTGGTCCCACCGTTTTATAAATTTCATTTGCTTTTTCAGAATCCAATTTAAATAGCAGACTTATTTCAAGATCAACGCTTAATCCTTCTTTAGATGGGACAGACATTAATTCTTTTAATTCCTGTGTTTTGATACTCATTTTTTCAACATTTGCCATGGGATTAACCATGTTTACTCCCGGCTTAAGAGTGTTATCACTCACATAACCGAGGAAATCAATAACGCCTGTATGTCCAGCGGGTATGATTGTAAAGCATTGAAGTAGAGCAACAAATAATGCAATTACAAAGCCAAGCATTGCAAATGTGGTCTCCGATTTTTGGAATCTTTTCTTTGCGTTTTTGTAAACAAAAAAAGCAACAACGGCAGCAATAAGAGCTATAATAAATAACATAACATTTTCCTCCTTATATAATTAGTTTAATAATTTAATCTCATTTTCTATAGGATTACTTTTTTAATCAATTTTGGTATCAGTGGTTTTGTCTTTGAAATTTTTATTGACCCAACAATCATTTGCTCAGCTAATTTTATTTCACTTCTGGAATCTGAATATAGCTCACAAATGATGTCATTCTTACCCAAATAATCACGTACCTTTTTGTTCAACACGATTCCAGCTTTATGATCGATAACATCATTTTTTTTTCTTCTTCCTGCACCTAATTCTAGTGAAGCCATACCAATTTGATAAGTGTTCATCTCTTTAATAAAGCCAGATTTATCTGAACAAATTTTCTTTGAATATTTTGACTTTGGATACCTTTTAGGATTATTAATATAATTCACATCTCCTGCTTGAAGTTCCACAATCTCTAAAAACTTTTTGAAAGCCTCACCATTTTCAATTTTGTCTTTAGCTATTTGTTCACCAGCCTGCAATGACTTGGCTTTCTTGCCGAGAAAGATCATCGCACCGGCAAGCTTAATGGATAGGTTATATAAATCATTTTTAACCTTGCCGTTAAGAACCTGGATTGATTCATAAACTTCCAGCCAGTTCCCAATGTAATTACCAAGCGGTTGATTCATATCTGTGATAAAAGCGATCACATTTTTATTAAAAGATCTGGCAGTTTGTATTAATGAATTAGCAAGCCGAATTGAATCCCGATGACTTTTCATAAAAGCACCGTTGCCGGTTTTAATATCAAGCACGAGTCCGTCAATACCTTCAGCAAGCTTTTTACTCATTATGCTGGCTGTGATAAGCGGAATAGATTCAATAGTGGCGGTTACATCTCTGAGTGCATAAATCATTTTATCTGCCGGTGCAATTTCTTTTGTCTGTCCGATCAAAACTGCCCCGCATTTTTTAAGGACTTTAATTGATTCAGACAAACTCAAATCCGTTCTAAATCCGGGAATTGATTCAAGCTTGTCGAGGGTTCCGCCTGTATGTCCAAGTCCTCTACCAGAAATCATCGGGACATAAATTCCGGCAGAAGCAACTATTGGCGCAATAATTAATGACGTTTTATCTCCAACACCGCCGGTAGAATGTTTATCAACTTTTTTTCCTTTCAACGAAAAAAGATTAATGACTTTTCCGCTTTTCAACATTGATTTAGTCAATGCAGCAGTTTCAGAATCATTCATTCCTTTTAAAAGGATAGCCATCAGAAGGGCAGAGAACTGGTAGTCTGGTATATTACCTTTTGTGAATTGATTTATCAGAAAGCTTATTTCATCGGGTCCAAAAATCTTCCCATCTCGCTTCTTTTTTATGATTTCAATGAAATTCATAAATAAATTTAGCTATAATTGAGTTTGATGTGAAGCCAAATAATAAATAGTGTCTGATATAGAACCTATTTGATTAATTAATTTGATTAATTAAGAGCAAATAATCTCCATCATTAAACAAGACTTTATAATTGAATTGGGAAATTTTTAAATCAATCATAGCTTTTATATCAGTTTCGAGTAAAGCAGTTTTAAGGAAGAAAAGGTAATTACCAGTGTTATAAGAGAGATCCTTTTCAAGCTTATCTTTGTTTACATAAATAAATTTAAGATTCCCTGGTACTTTTTCTTCGGAAATAGCTTTGAAGTTCGTGTAAACTTGGTTGTCAAATCCCGAAGATTCAACTATCGTGTTCATCCAATCTGCATAATTTCTTGCATCAACTTGTGCGATTGATTTTCGTTGGTGGTCAACAATATTTCTTTCCGTAAAATATGAAAAATTCAGAATGACGGCACTGATTCCAATTACAATTAATAGTTGAAAAAGTCTCAAATTAGCAACTGCTAATAAAAATAGCACAGGAATAATCAAGGCTAAAGTTGCTAATACATTCTGGTAGTAATCAATACTAATATATTGTGTATAGTCTATTAACAAATTAATTCTGTATGATTGAAAATAGTGTATACTAATGAATTTATGTATTTGAATTATCAGGTCATGGGTAAAGTCAGAATTAATCAAAAAATATAGGCTAACACATAAAATGCTAATTATACCGCCAATCGTTTTTTGTCTATTCGAAAGAGATTTTTCATCTTCATGACGAATTATAAAGTTTAGATTCACATGTTTCTTTTTTATTATTTCGATAATTTTTATCAACCCAAAAGCAGATACATAAGCAAGATAAGGCACAACAAAACTCAAGTTTCTGAAGTCAGCACTATATTTTAACATCCATAATATTAAAGGAGGAATAACCATAATTAAGGTTATGTAACGAATGTTTTTAACAAAAAGACTCCCCACTGAAGTTAAAATAAAAAAAGCCAGAACTGGTAAACCCCAGTTGTAATACATTAATCTCGCTGCCGTAGTAAAAATCAGCACGTAATTTTCACCTACATATTCTGGCTGATGAAGACCGGAGTACATTATTTCCGGTTTCACAAAGTGCCAGAAGAAACAAACTGCAAGGATTATTGGAACCAGAGTAGCGATTAAAATAATCTCAGATTTTCGAATCTGTTTCCAATACTTGATTAAACCATACAAAGAAATAATAGAAGCAAAGAAAAACACATAAAATCCAGCCAACTTAGTAGCCGCTGCAGTTGCAGCAAAGAGGAAGAACAAAATGCGTTCATCGGTTTCGAATTTATTTTTAGAAAGTTTCAAGTAAGCATAAAATGTTAAAAATGCAAAAAATGAAACAGGCAGGTCGGCATTTCCATCAGCAATAAATACAAGCGAGTAAATAATTGGAGCAAACAATCCGTAAATAATTAATCCAATGAGATATATATAATTTTTTTCCCAGAGGGCTAAGTCTAAGAAAATTAGCAGATTGCCAAAAAAGAAAAGGGGCATGAAAGATTTGGAAAAGAAATTCACATCTGTATTCCCCGTAAGAACATATGAAATTGACCAATTTGCTGGAATTAATTGTGGGAAATGTGAAGATCGATATGGTAGAGTATTATGGGCAAAATCTTTCGCCCAGGTATTCCAGTGAATAAGATTTACAGTATCTACAAAATAAAAAATTGTTCCAAAATTCGAAATAAATAACGCAAAGTAGAAGAGTATAATTATACTAGCAATACCGATTATTATTTTAATATGAAAAGCAAAATTCTTAAATGCGGACAGATATCTTTGAATAGCGAAGCCAAATCTAAAATCTGATACAATCTGTACTTTTCGAGTTTTAACGAGAATAAAAAGGCAGATCAATTCAATAATAATAACGAACCATAGGGCAGTATTAGTATATAATTTTATAAGAGTTAGAATTGTAACTAGGGAATAATTAACAAAAAGACTCAGAGCAAAAATGTAAAGATATTTTTGTATCAGGCTTTCAGTTTTGATGTTAAGAAAATGCAGTAGTATAAAACCGGGTAATAGGGTTATTTGGATTACCGATATAATTCCTAGTAAAAGCATTAAAAAAACATTTTATGAATAAATTCTTTCGTAAAAATAACAAGAAAGTATTCAGGGATAAACTAAAATGACGCTACTCTTTTATTCTGAAAGGATGCTTGTGTAAATATATTTGATCACGCAAATTCATTTAACTATTTTTGTTTTCACAATGAAATTGTATTTATTACTATGAAATTTAAAATAAGAACACATACTTGCGGTGAACTCAAAGAACAAAATGTTGATGATAAAGTAATCCTCAGTGGCTGGGTAGATAGAAGAAGGGACCTTGGCGGATTAATATTTATTTGGCTGAGAGATCGTTACGGGATTACCCAGATCGTTTTTGAACCGGATATTAATAAGGATTCGTATGAATTAGCAAAAAAGTTAAGAAGTGAGTTTGTAGTATCAATTCAGGGAATAGTTAGGAAGAGGCCAGAGGATGCAATTAATAAGGATCTTGAAACGGGTAAAATTGATGTTCTCGCTGATCACTTAATTATTCTTAATGAAGCCGAAACACCACCTTTTGCCATCAAAGATGAAACTGATGCTTTTGAAGATTTGAGATTAAAATATCGATACCTCGATTTGCGAAGACCAGCATTACAAAAAGTTTTACTATTACGACATAAGATGTATCAGATAGTTCGAAAATATTTTGATGAAAATAATTTTGTTGAAATTGAAACTCCGGTGCTAATGAAAAGCACACCCGAGGGTGCACGTGATTACCTTGTGCCAAGCAGGGTTCACAAAGGGAAATTCTACGCACTTCCGCAATCACCGCAACAGTATAAACAATTACTGATGGTCTCGGGATTTGATCGGTATTTTCAGATTGTAAAATGTTTCCGAGACGAAGATTTACGAGCTGATCGTCAACCAGAGTTTACTCAAATCGATGTTGAAATGTCTTTCATTACTAAAGAAGAAGTATTTTCTACTGTTGAAGAATTGATGAAAATACTTTTTATGGAAATTTGGAAGATTGATTTATTGCTCCCGTTAAAACGACTCTCCTACAAAGAAGCTATTACTAAATATGGCAGCGATAAACCAGATTTAAGATTTGGAATGGAACTTTATTCATTAAATGAAATCTTTAGTAAATCTGAGTTTAAAGTTTTAAGAGAAGTCATTGATTCAAATGGGATTGTAACTGGAATTATTGTGCCTGGTTGCGCTTCTTTCAGCAGAAATCAAATTGATAGGTTGACTGATTTTGTTAAAAAACTTGGTGCCAAAGGAATGGTTTGGTTTAAAGTGCTGGAAAAGGGAATTGACTCACCAACCGCAAAATTTTTAAGTGATGATGAAAAGGAAAATCTTATATCAGAACTTAAAGCTAAACCAAATGATATAATTCTAATCCTTGCGGGAGAGAGAAATCCTACACTTATTCAGATGGGTTCATTGAGATTGGAATTAGCAAAAAGGTTAGAACTAATAAAACCTGAAACACCACCGTCACTATTATGGGTAACAGATTTTCCTTTGTTTGAGTATGATGAGGAGACAAAGAGATTTTACGCAATGCATCATCCTTTCACATCACCAAATATGGAAGATATTGATTTGCTGGAAAAAGATCCCGGAAAAATTAAAGCGCAGGCGTATGATCTTGTTCTAAATGGAAGTGAAATAGCTGGCGGCAGTATACGAATTCACAACTCCGAGTTGCAGGCAAGAATGTTCAAAGCGCTGGGAATAAGTGATGAAGAAGCCCAGCAAAAATTCGGCTTTCTTATTAATGCTTTCAAATATGGTGCGCCGCCGCACGGCGGAATTGCGTTTGGTTTTGACAGAATGGTAATGTTATTTGCCGGAGTTGATTCGATAAGAGATACTATTGCCTTCCCTAAAACTGCCAGCGCAATGTCATTAATGGATGAATGTCCATCCCAGGTGAGTGAAGAACAGATGAAAGAATTGCATATAAGGTTACTTTAGAAAGTAAATTTTAACTCATTATGCTCTTTGCTCTCTTCCCTAATATTATGTATCTGTAAATATCTGCTAAAACGTCTGACATAATTGTCGCCGACATTTATTTAAAATTTACACGATTATATTTTCTATTTTAGAGTAATCTGTAACTTTTACAGGAAGGTTTATGCAAGTTTTACCCACCTACTATTACTCTCAATAAATAATCGGTAATAATTAGTAATTCTTTGAATAGGTAAATCTGCCGTTGTCAATCTTGTCGTAGGATTAAAAATAATTTACAATTCTACCAGTTAACTAAGATTATCATTGACTTAAGTATAGACTTTTCCTTTCAAAAGATCGCCTGCAATTAATTAATGGAAGATATTACTGGTAATTATTGCCTTGTCATTTATGACGCTTTAAATTCTTAATAATTTGACAAAATTTTTTGTTTTAAATCAGGTGGCATACTTTTTACTCAACATAAAACGAAAATTACTAAACACAGGATAAGATAATGGGTCAACAACAACTTTTATTGATAGTACTTGCTCTAATAATAGTAGCGATAGCAATAGCTATCTCTATTTCGTTGTTTAGATCAAATGCGATTGAAGGAAAGCGTGATATCCTGATTGAGGAAACTTCTAGTTTGGGTGTAATGGCATTACAATACTATAAAAAACCAACTGAATTAGGTGGCGGTGGGAAATCCTTTGAAAATTGGACAATACCAAGCCAAATGGTGACCACTGCTAATGGTAATTTTATGACAGCAAGTATTCAAGCAGATGAAATTACGATAACTGGCACGGGAAGTGAAGTAGTGACAGGCGGAGACTCTATAAAAGTTGAAACAGTAGTAAACGCAGATCAAATGTACACGAGAATTATTCATTAACTCATAATTAACAGTAACACATAATTAACTTAACACAAACACAAACAAGGAGTAAAAAATGGGTCAGCAACAGCTTCTCTTAATCGTTCTTGGCGTTATCATAGTTGGTATCGCTGTAGTTGTTGGAATCAATCTTTTCAACGCAAATGCTGAAGAAGCAGCAAAAGACGGAGTCGTATCCGATTGTACAAACTTAGGTGCTATGGCACAGCAGCATTACAAAAAGCCCGGATCAATGGGCGGTGGCGCAAACACATTTGATGGTACCGGAACAAATGGTGTAACCTGGGCAATACCAGCAAACTTAGTAAATACTGCTAACGGTACTTATTCTGCAACTGTAGGTGCACAGACAGTAGATCTAGTTGGTGATCCGCTAGAAACTAGTTATACTTGGACAGTTCAGACACAAGTTACGCCAACTTCTATCCTAACGGTAATACAATAAACTTATCTTTGCTATCTTAGATAGCAATGTTAGAAGTTTAAGGCTGCGATAGTAAATATTGCGGCCTTTTCTTTTTTAAACAACTTTTTACATCTCTTCAATAAATAAACTGCAGTAATTGTTCAAAAAATCAAAGAAAATTTCGGAACCAAATTTGACGTTGAAATCGAAACAATAAATTCATCAATGAAGAGTGAAAGATGGTTGAGTTAAAATTCACAGCGCTTAAACCTAATGGTCAGGCAATCACAGGAACTGTTACAGCCGGTTCGTCTGTTGAGGGGAAGAAAAAAATTCAGAGACTTGTAGAAAAGAACAAGTTAAAACTAAGCGATGTTCAAAAGAAGTCTACGTATTTATACCGAGTTCGCAAAGGTAAGGACAAACCGATCCGGGGCGAGCAGAAGGCTTTCACTAAAAAAGAAGTAGAGGAAGCGTTATCCAGGTTAGGTTATAGTATTTTATCAGTGAATAAAAAACTTCTTGACTTTCAACGTAAACCCCCAAACAATGAAATAGTAACTTTTGTAAAAATAAGTGCAGAATTATTAAACCAGAAACTTGGCTACGGTGAAATTCTAACACTACTTACTAACGACACACAAAATGCAACATTAAGAAATACATTAAAAGAAATAAGCAATGATCTTAAGAAAGGTGCCGACTCGGAAGCAACTTTCTTGAAGTATCAGAATATATTTGGAAAGTTTACCGCTTACATGCTTGGACTCGCTTCCAAGAGTGGTAATATGGCAGAGATTTATACCGCAACAGCAAAGTTCCTTGAAAGAAAACAGGAGTTCAATAAGAGTTTAAGAAGTGCTCTTATTACACCGATGGTTACGCTATTTGTTTTGTTCCTGGCTGTACTCTTTTACGTTGGTTATATCTTTCCGGAAACTGCTAAACTGTTTGTGCGTTTTGGAATTGAATTACCTCCGATGACTGCATTCACACTTAAAATAAGTGATTTTTTAGTGGCAAACCCCTGGTTGATTGCAGGAGTACTTTTCATTCCCCCAATTGCTTTATTTCAATTTGTGCGCACTAAAAAAGGCAGACTACTTTTCGATGAATATACTTTAAAGCTGCCTGTAATAGGAAGCTTAATTCATAAAACATTAATAGAAGTTTTCTGTCGCGTGTTTTATACACTTTATCATGGCTCTGCTGAGAGTATCGAACCTATAAGAATTGCTGCAGAAGCTACTGGTAACATGTATTTTGAACATCGGATTAAAAATATTGCCATCCCTCTGATGCTTAAAAAAGGCGTAGGAGTTACTGACGCTTTTGAAGCTTCTGGTGTTTTTACAGAAACAGCAATCTCAAGAATTCACTCTGGTGAAGAGTCAGGTACAATTAAAAACACAGCACTGCAATTAGCAAACTATTATGAGAGTGAAACGGTTTTCCGCCTGAAAAACCTAATTGAAATTATTCAGGTTACTATAGCTATGGTTATAATGGTAATAATGATAGCCTTGACTCTTGTTTCTGCAGAGACTGCTACAGTAAGACCTAAAACACCTGGTGTAACCTAAGAAAGTATATGGCTGATAATATGATTGAGACAAAATTGGAAGTTAATGATAAAATAGGGTATCTGCTCTTTAAGAAGGGTATTATTGATGCTCCAACGTTGGACAAAGCTCTTAATGCAAAGTTCAATGATCGCAATAAGCTAAGAAGAAATCTTGCCCAGATACTTGTTGAGGACTTTGATTATGACCACGATGTTATTTTCAGAGAAGTAGCAATTCTGTATGCCTTCCGCGAACTCGATGTTGATTTGGCAACTATACAACCGGAATATATTGAAGCTATTCGTGATATGATTGAAGGCGGTGGTGAAGAACTCAAAGATCTTATGCTCAGGGACAGGATTATACCATTTATTTATGATGAACAGACAAAAGATAAACTGATTATTGCCGCAACTGATCCCACAAACAGGAACGTTCCTAAAGTTGCTTTCGGTCTTAATGCTAAAAAGTATGAAGTAATCTTCATCAAGAAAAAAGATTACGATAAGCTGATAGAAAAAATCATCCCGCCGGAAAATTTATATCTGAAGAACATTTCAGATGAAATGGATGATTTCGTCCCGAGTGAAGACCGGGAAGATCTTGATGAAGATGAACTCGATGCGGAAATTAATAAAAGTGCATTGATAAATCTTGTTGAAGGCGCATTACTTGAAGCTGTTCGTAAAGGTGCAAGCGATATTCACTTTATACCAGGTAGTGGTCATCGTACTGAAATATATATGAGAATAGATGGAACTTTACGTCTGTGGCATGTGCAGGAAAATACTTTGCCCGAAGCGGTTATCGCAGTTGTGAAAGATCGCGGAAAAGGTATGGACAGGTTCGAACGTGAAACCGCACAGGATGGTTTTATCCAAAGAGCAATAGACAACTACATTATCAGGTTCAGAGTTTCTGTTCTGCCGATGGTTGGAACAGAATTAAAGAATAAATTTGAAAGTTGTGTAATACGAATTCTTGATGACCGGAAGGTTATTAGGGATCTTGACAAGCTTGGATTAACAGGTGTAGCAAAACAAAAGTTCGTAAAGGCCATTAATCAACCACAGGGAATGGTAATACTTACCGGCCCTACTGGTAGTGGTAAGAGTACAACACTTGTTGCAGCGCTTTGCCAGGTTGTAAATCCTGAGGTGAATGTTCTTACAGTAGAAGATCCTGTTGAGTACGTTATTGAAGGTGCCCGTCAGCTTAAGATTGGATATAAAATGAATTTTGAACAGGCCATCAGATCAATATTAAGACATGATCCTGATATTGTGTTGGTCGGTGAGATGAGAGATAAAGAGACAGCTGAAACTGCTATTAAACTGGCGAACACAGGTCACTTAACGTTCTCAACTTTACACACTAATGATGCAACAAGTGCAGTATCAAGATTATTTAAAATGGGAATTGAACCCTTCCTGATTGCTTACGCAATCAATCTAATTGTTGCTCAAAGATTAATTAGAAAACTTTGTCCGAATTGTAAAAAGAGAGTTACTGAATACGACGAAGTTTATATGGAAGCAGCAGGGTTAAATGCAAAAGAGTGGCTAAAACACGAAACTTATCGTGCTGCTGGATGTGACGAGTGCAATGGAACCGGTTACAAAGGTCGTATGGCAATTCACGAAGCATTATATTTTACTAAGGAGTTAAGACATCTAATTGTAAAATCCGGAGAAGAAGTGGATGAAGAAACACTTAAGCTTCAGGCACTGAAGGATGGAACATTGAGCTTAAGAGAATCAGGGTTTGAGAAAGTTAAGCTTGGCATGACTTCTATTGAAGAAGTTCTTTCTTCAACAACTGAAGATTAATATTTTCGGATTTTAAGTAAGTTTTACTTAATAGGTTGAGTTGTTTTGGTCGTTAAATTTTTTTACAAGTGGTTATAAATTTGTCGATAATCAGCATTTTTTTTGTTTTAGGGAAGATTTAATGACCTATTATTATGTTTTCTGTTGGAATAAAACATGTTAGTAACTAAATCTTAGTGGTAACTAAATAGTCAAATAGAAGGTTGTAAGTTGATAGTCAAAGAAGAAAAAAAAGTTTTATCAGATTTTTGTGCGAAGATTCCTGAGTCCGTTTACGGACCAGATCGTGTTGCTTACATTCTTGAGAATAGTGGTAAACTTAAGGAAGAGGAAATAGTTCTTTTAAGAAAATTTGTGAACAGAATTCTTACCTCTATGATTGAAAGAGATGCATCTGATATTGAAATTGGTGGACATGGTAATGAAGGTTATTTTTGGATGAGAATTTATGGAAAACTGGAAAGAGTAAAAGACCTGCCACAACTATCCGAAGATGAATCCGCTTTGTTGATTGCTAATATGTTTAATTCAAACCAGAAGAAATATATTGCAGCCACAAGAAACCTTGACTTCAGTTATACATTCTTCTATGAAAGAAGAAAAATTAATGTAAGGTTTAGAGCGGATGCTTACTTTGATCTTGACACTCTTGGATGCAGTATGAGAGCGATCAATACTAATATACGTCCGCTTTCATCACTTGACTTTCATCCGACGGCAGTTAAATACTTAAGCCATAATTATATTAAATTCGGATTAACACTTATTACAGGAATCACCGGTTCGGGTAAGTCAACGACACTTGATTCCATCGTAGATTTTCATAACAAGTTTGACCCCGCTCACCTTATTATAATAGCTGCGCCTATAGAGTATGTTCATAGTTCAAACTTTTGCCTTATTAAACATAGAGAAGTTGGAAGAGATGTTCTTTCATTTAAAGAAGGCGTTATACAATCTTTAAGACAGGATCCGGACATTATAATAATAGGTGAAATGAGAGATCCTGATACCATAATGGCAGCTCTTGAGGTTACCGATACCGGTCACAAAGTGTTCTCCACATTACACACATCATCAGCCACTGAATCAATAGAAAGAATTATAGCAGAAGTAGATGCAGTTGAACAGGAAAGAGTTAGAAACAGATTAGCAGATGTTTTGGTTTCAGTTGTTTCTCAAAAACTGGTACCCAGTCTAGATGGAAAAGTTATGTTAGCTAAAGAAGTATTAATAATGACCCCGAGTGTTAAAGCTGCTATAAAGAATAATAATCTTAGTGAAATTTATATGATGATAAACCAGGGTGGCCCGCTCGGTATGCTTACTATGGAGCAGGATCTAAAGCGTTTATACGATCAGAAAAGAATATCGTTGGAATCAGCGATTACTTATTCAAATAATAAAACAAGAATCAACCAATTGTTGTCAACAAAATGAAACCATTAATTTCAATATATTGTGAAAGCAATGACATTAAGGTGGCTGTTATTAGTAAGGACTCAGCAACCGGTAAGCCTGCAGTTCTGAAGACAGCTTCAATCAGTCATTCAAAATCTTCTACCAATTTGGATAGTCCTGGTGGTGGATTTAGCGTGGAAGAAGAATCTCTTGAATTAGAAGGAATGGATGAATCTATATCTTCTAAAGGAGACCTGGATTTATCAGGAATGACTGAGCTTAGTGCAACGCTAAGTGGATTCAATTTAAGCAAGCACCTTTTTCTGCCTGCTCTAACTGAACCAAATATTTATTATCATCTTTATGAAGGTGAGAGACATCAAAATCCTGCAAAGCTCAAACAGGCTATAATCAATGACATTTTAGACTCTAAAAATATCTTAGTTGATAAGAGCGGTATTGATTATGTCGAGCTTTCTGATAAAGCTTTGCTTGCCGTTTTCGTAACTGAAAACATTCCTTGTGCAAGCATGATCAATTCACTTGCAAGGCAAAAGGGTAAAAGAAGTTACAATATTCCCACCATAAAAAGTTCAGATCTCTCTCTCGCTTATTATGTTGCCAAAAGGAAAAAATTCTTTCCGGATGATCATTCTTTGATTGTTTATATCGGAAAAGAATACAGCAAACTAATTTTCTTGCAGGGAAGAAGAATTAAACACATTGGAACCACGCTTGATATAGGAACCCAGAATCTTCACACATACGATGTTTATTTCTCTAAAATATTACTGGAGATGGAAAACGGTGGAATATCTTCTCTCGATAATATAATTGTTTGTGGAGAAGATGATTCGGAAAATATTATATTATCATTTTATGGAACCTTCCCCGAAGCAAATGTAAGCCGGCTTGAATTTGATGATCTTGATTTATCTGCTCTTGATGACGAAGCAAAAGAAAAATTTTCTACTTTCAGTATTCCTGTAGCAATAGCTGTAGATTATTTTGATGAGCTAAATAAAGAGCATCACGGAATACACATACTTCCAAAGTATATAAAAGAAGAACAAAAAATCTTTCAGTTTTCCTGGCATGGATATGCTTTGTTACCGCTTTTATTTGTAGCGGCATTCTTTATCACTCAAAAAACACTCAATAATAACAAGGCAATGGCTGAACTAGATAAAGAGATAGAAGCAAAAACAATTCTTATGAGACAAAACCAGGAGGTATTAGTTAAGATAGCCAACCTGGAAGGGAAAATTAGTAGCTTCGGTCAAACGCAGGCTATTTTAGACTCTGCTGCTGCGGGCACAGAAGTTTGGAACAACTTATTAAAGCAGGTCTCAGGATTTTGTCAAAGCAATAATAATATGTGGATATCAAAGTTGGGTAATGAGGGTAACCTGGTTACGGCTGAAGGATACTCTCTAACACGGAGTACACTTACAGATTTTGCATATTCATTCAATAACGCGGTGCTTCAAAGTATGCTATACGAAGAGTTAAGGGAAAGGAGTGCATACAGGTTCAATTTAAATTTTAACATTTCAAATCAGAAGTATCAAAATGAATAAGAAATTGATTAGCACTCTTAGTGTTCTTGCACTACTGATAATTATCCTTGTTGCTGGCGGTATTTATATTTTCGTTGTTCAGCAGGGGGATTTATCAGAAAGACAAGAAAAACTGGCTGAACTAAGCAAAAATGTTTATGATCCGGAAGAATTGAACAACCGGTATCTGGGCCTTGAAAAAAGATCAGCCGAGTTAGATTCAATCCTTGCCAACCGGAAGTTTAATATACCTCAGAACGTTTCCTCAATTAAGTTCTATAACTTCATTAACAGAATTGTTGCTGATTTCCCGAAGGAAACCACTGTTAATCTTGAGTATCTGAGGCAGGCACCTGACAAGGAGTTTTTCTTCCACGAATACAAGATTTCAGGCGGTGGAAATTACAATGATGTTTATAAAATGATCTATGCTATCGAACAAAGCAAGGAGCTCAAAAAAATCTGGAAACTTTCTTTTTCCAACCTGGTTAAAACGGATGATGAAATTCCTCTGTTCCTTGTAAACTTTGAACTTGTTGCACAGATTTATTTTTCTTCAGATAGCAGATTTGCACCGGCTGAGTTTGTTGAAAACAATCTTGTTACCGGCCCAATTTATGATGCCTTCTATCCTCTCATAAGAAATGAGATTCCTCCAAACGTTGATAACTTACTTGACGTTCAGGGAGCCAGATTACTTGCGTTAATTCCTGAAGGTGCATTTGTTGCTGATAACAAGGGTAATACTTATTTAGTTTGGGAAGGTGAACAGGTTTACTTAGGATACCTTACCAAAATTGATTATGACAATAATACAGTTGGCTTCATCCTTAACAAGGGTGGTATTATAGAACAAGTAACACTGCAATTAGACAGAAATTTAAGTAAATAATAAGAGTATAATCATGAAAAACATAATAATCTATTTCGTTTTATCTCTTTTCATCGTTCTTCAGGTAACAGCCCAGCAATATTGGGAAAAAAGATTCAAAACTTATCAGAATCCTGACGAGCTAGTGACAATGTCCGAAACGCTTCCCTTTGATCAGGCAATAGAATTGCTAAGCAAAGTAAGTGAAAGTGTTTCTGGAAGAAGGATAGTTTCAACAGTTCAAAAGAAGGAGCCAATAGGTATTGAAGTAGTCAATATGCCTTTCGATAAGGCGCTTCTCATGATTGTAAATTTTGCTGGCTTCGAATACGAAATGAAAGAGGATGTAATTATAGTCCGATCTAAATCTGATAAAGATGCAAATCGGGATCCTGATACATATGCCCCACTAACACAACGTGAGGTAAAAATATCGGCTCTGTTTTGTGAAATAGACGTTGTCAAAGCCAGGGAGATAGGCTTTGATTGGAGATTTTTATTGTCAGGAAGCCAAACAAACATTGCCGGAAACCTCAGAGGAGAAACTGAGACAGATCAATCATCAGGAGGACAACAACAATCGCAAGGTCTTCAGCCTGAATTTAAACTTGGTGTCACCTCCAACTTTCAGGTGGGCGACTTTTTTGGACAAGCCACGGCTATCTTTAAGTTTTTTGATGAAACAGGTATTGGAAATGTTATTTCGAATCCAAGTATAACTGTTCGAGATAGAACAGAGGGAAAGATTCAGGTTGGTATAGATTTTTCAGTTAAAACAAGAGATTTTGCAGGAAATACTACTGAACAATTCTTCCCAACAGGAACTATAATCATAGTTACTCCCTATATTCATAAAGAAGATGATTTAGAGTACGCACTATTGGATATAGGTGTTGAACGAAGTTCATTCTCAACAAGTGAGTTACAGACAGAAATTAGAAAGACAACAGCGTCCACACAGGTTCTAATGCTTAATGGAGAAGAAACTGCTATCGGTGGTTTGTTCCTCAATGAAGAAGTTGTTACACGTGTTGGCATTCCATTCTTAATGGATCTTCCGTGGTGGGTATTTGGTATTAGGTACTTAACTGGCTACGATCAGACTATAGTTCGGAAAAAAGAGCTTGTTATATTGTTAAAGATGGAACTAATTCCTACGCTTCAGGAGAGACTTGAAAATCCACAATGGGAAAATGTATTAAGCAGAGAATTGGATGCTGGAAAAAACCGTATGAAGTACTATGAATTCAATGAAGGCGACGATGCCAAGACACCTTAACAATGGAATCAATTCTAATTGTTGACGATGATATTAATCTGTGCAATTTTCTTTCGGAAGAATTAAATGACGCTGGATATAAAACGTTTTGTTTAATAAACAGTGAAAATGTATCAGAATTCCTAAAAGATAAAGAAACCGATCTCATTCTCCTTGACCTTAATATGCCCGGGAAAGATGGATTTCAAATTCAGCACGAAATCAATACTTATCCGGGCATCAAGCCCAAAGTAATAATTTTAACTGCCCACTCAGACGTAAAAAGTGCCATAGAGTCTGCAAGATTAGGTGCTTCAGATTTTATTATTAAGCCCTATGATTTTGGCAAACTTCTTGCTTCTATTAGAAGAGTAATTCAAAAGAATAATTAATTCCTTTAAAGTAATATAAATGAAGATTAGCCTGAGAATATTGTTAATCAATTTTCTGATTGTAGTACTAATACTAGGCAGTTCCTTTATTGTTTTTTACAATATTGTATATGACGTTCTTACCTCATCTCAAACCCGCAATCTAAGGCAATCTGCAAATAATTTTATTTACGTTTACAGGAATCTTCAATCGGATACAGAGGATGATTTCATTTTAATATATAACCGGGGCATTGAAAAGTTCTGGAATGAGCAATCTCTTCAATTAAAGAACATTGATTTTATTATTGAATTAGGCAATGAAAAAGATGGGGTAATCTCAAAGCATTTGACTAAAAACTATATTATCCTGCCTGAAAAAGAATTCAACCTCGAGGAATTTAAAAGTTATAATCCGTATTTGATGATAATGAATTATTCGGCACCCAATGGGAAAAACTATATATATGGAAGAGCCATAAATAATGAAATGCTCACTGATATTTCACAGAGAATTAATTCAGATATCGCACTAATTTGGAATGGTTATCCCACTGATTTTTCTAACCAGATGGATAATCAGAAATATTTATACGTATTAAGCCAGGCTGTTGATGACCTTAAGAATAAAAATAATTTTGAACTTTACGTTCAGGGCACTGAGTCCGAAGATATTTTGGCAACAATATATAAACCCACAACGGCGGTCGGTCAGGACAATCTTTATTATTTAATATTTGGAACGTTTGCAGAAGCTGGTGAATTAAGAAGTACTCTGCAAAGTATTTTTATTATTATTGGATTTGTGGGTATCGCGCTCTCTCTGATTTTTACAATGGTCTTCACTCATAAATTCAGGAACCAGGTAACTCAATTAAGTAAGGCAACAGAGCTAACTTATGCCGGAAAATTCGATTATAAAATTGATGTTAAGAGTAAGGACGAAATCGGAAAATTAGGGTTGGCATTTAACAAAATGCTGGAGGAACTGAAGAAGAAAGAAGTAGCAAAAAATGAATATGCTGAATTCATTACTCTTATTAACCAAAACCCATCACTTAAAGAAATATCAGACGTTGCCTTGAAGAAAATACTTGACACTGGAGACTTTTTAATTGGAGGTCTTTATAGTGTTGATGAAAACATTACGCTTATCTCTTCGTATGGTTTAAACACTGAATATTCAGTCCGCCCGGGAATATCGGATTTTTTTAAAAAGGTTCTTGAAACAAAACAGAGCCTTGAACTTTATAACGAAGAAGATCTTCCGGTTGTGTCAACAGGCTTGCTTGATATCAAAATTAAATATATGCTCTTTCTGCCGATAGTTTATAATAATAAGTCAATGGCTGTTTTAGAATTAGGTTCATTAACCAGGCCGCGGGAAGAAGTACGTGATTACCTGGAAAAAATAAAAGATCAGCTGGCAATTGGAATTACCAACGCCAGAGCTCTATTGCAGCTTGAAAAATTAGTCATTGAGCTTAGAGAGCTGAATGAAGAATACCAAAAGCAAAATGTCCAGATAAAAGAACAAAATGAAACTTTATTACAACTTCATAGTGAATTAAAAGTTCAGGCTGAGGAACTTGAAAAACAGAGACAAAGAGCAATTGAATTAACGGATGCAAAGTCTAAATTCCTTGCAAATATGTCTCATGAGCTTCGTACACCTATGAATTCAATTCTGGGACTAACTGAGCTTATGCTGGAAAAAGTTGATCTGGAACCACGCAATAAGGAAAGGCTGGAAGTGGTTCTGAACAGTGGTAAAAGGTTGATGGCACTTATAAATGATATCCTTGATCTATCGAAAATTGAAGCGGGTAAAGTTGAAGTTCTGCACGAAGATGTGATCCTCGAAGAAATTATTACTGAAGTTTCTAATTCAATTTCAATGCTGGCAAATGAAAAGAGGATTAGCTATGAAGTGATAAGAAAAATTGATACACGCACTGTTATTAATACTGATCGTGGAAAAGTTGTCCAGGTTCTTATAAATCTTTTGGGAAATGCTGTTAAGTACACTGATGAAGGAAGAGTCGATCTAAGAATTTCAGCTGGAAACAATATGCTTAATTTTGAAGTTATAGATACTGGCATTGGTATTTCTCAAGAAGAGATTGATGTGATTTTTGAAGAGTTCCGGCAGTCAAATAGTTCTAAATCCAGAAGACGAGGAGGAACTGGATTGGGCCTGGCGATAAGTAATAAGTTGGCTGAAATCTTGGATGGAAATCTTGATGTAAAGAGCGAAATCAATCAAGGCTCAACATTTATTTTTTCAATTCCGTTCAATCAGGTGAAGACATTTAATAAAGATCAGAACCAAATACCAGTGGGAATTCTTCCAAATACAAAAAATGGGAAAAAACCTATTCTTATAATTGATCGGGGAAACAAATCAAAGTCAACTGCACTAAAATATCTTTCTTCTCTGGGTTATGAATCAATTATTGTAGAAGACAGCCTTCCTGATTTTCAAAATATTGCAAATCTACAACCATTTGCTATAGTCCTTATTATTAACAAAAAAAGAGGAGATAGCTGGAATATTATAAAGGAATTAAAGCAAAATGATAGCACACAAAATATTCCAGTAATTCTTGTTTCAGTTAATGAAGAAGAAAATCGTGCTTATGTACTAGATATATTTGATTATTTATTGAAACCTGTATCATCTGAATATCTGTCTGAAGTAATTCTCAAGTTGGAAGGCCTTAAAAAGAATATTCAAAAAATTACAGTTGTCGGCAATAACGAGCAGGAGTTAGAAAATTATAACCAGCTTTTGAATTCTGATAAGATAAAGGTTGAGCATATCAATAAAAGTGATAAAGCATTAAGTAAAATTGAAGAATCAAATTCGGACCTGGTAATATTGGATTTAGTTATTTCTGGTATTGATGGTATAACACTTACATATTTGCTTAAATCAAATTCTGAGACGAAGTCTATACCTATAATTATAACTTCTGAAAGCGAACTAAGAAATGATGATAAAAAATCACTTGCCGATATTCTCGAAGCCATAACATTAAATTCTAATGTGCACATTGAAGATGCATTTAAGTTTGTATTTAATTGGCTTGAAAATCAGAAATTGGTAAATCATTCTTTACCTACAGAAGTAAAATCTATTCCCAACACCGAAATTAAAAAAAGCAATCTGATGGAAGTGCAACTCGTCGGTGATGAAAATTCTGAATTAGATATTATGATAGTTGATGATGATCCTAACACTTTATTTACTTTAGCCGAGATAGTCCAAGAGGCTAATTGCAATCCAATAATTGCTCACAACGGCAAAGAATGCCTTGAATTATTAGAAATGAAGATACCCGACTTAATACTATTAGACATTATCATGCCGGAGATGGATGGTTTCAAAACAATCAAGCAGATTAAAAATAATAATAAGTGGTCAGATATTCCTGTTTTTGCTGTTACTGCAAAGGCTATGAAAGAGAATAACGAAATCATTTTAAAGCATGGATTCACGGATTACATCCCCAAGCCTGTTAATCCTGCTTTTGTTACGTACAAGATTCAACAGCTAATCACTCAACTAAAGACAACATGAAATGAAAAAAATTTTGGTTATTGATGATCTTCCTGAAAATATATTTATCCTACAGGACAGATTGATCCAAGAAGGTTATGAAGTAATTACAGCTTACGGCGGTAACGATGGAACGGAAAAAGCGTATTCAACATTACCTGATCTTATTTTATTAGATGTAATGATGCCGGATATGAGCGGGCTTGATGTTTGTAAAACTCTTGTTAACGATGAAAAGACAAAGCACATTCCGATTATTCTTGTAACCGCAAAAGCTGGGGTAGAAGATACTAAAGAGGGTCTTGAAGCCGGCGCATTCGATTATATAAAAAAACCATTTAATCGTATTGAGCTGATGGCCAGAGTAAAATCAGCTCTTAAACTGTCTGAGGCTAACAGACAGCTTCTGGAAATAGAAAAACGAACCACGTACATTGCCACGATTGTAACAGCAAATCATAAAATTAAGCAGCCGCTTACCTTGCTTAGTCTTTCATCTGCTGCCATTAAGAATGAGCTTGAAAAAGAAGAATTCACCAGGGAATCAATTTTAAATCGTATTAAGTACATTGATGCTGCAATAAAAGATATCAGCGATGTGCTGAACAAATTAAATTCAATTACGAAACCTGAATTGTCTGACTATGCTAAAGATGTAAAGATGATTAACGTGGATAGTAATGAACTGGAAGGTTAAAGGAATTTCCTGATAGTAGCCAGCATCGCCTCAAATTCATATGGTTTATTCAGTTGCCCGTTGATTTTATACTTCAAAAATTCCGATTCCTGATTTGCCCACATGCTTCCTGATGATAAAATAATCGGGATATCAAAATTTAATTTTCTTATTTCCGCAATTGTTTCAAGACCTGATAATCCAGGCATATTATAATCAATAATCGCAAGATCAACTTTAATTTCTTCAGTAAGAACTTTAAGTGCTTCCTTTCCGGAGGTTACTTTTATTACTGAATATCCATTTGTTTCAAGAAGTTCAGCGAGAAGATCACCGAGCATAGGTTCGTCGTCTGCAAACAAAATTATTTTTTCGGAAGGATCAGTTTTCTTTTC
>Ga0224512_10001531_pt1 | contig 22166 bp, 18 predicted proteins | sample SF_May12_sed_USG_4_FD_169103 | JGI IMG/M metagenome (GOLD analysis project Ga0224512, IMG submission 169103) | Sediment microbial communities from San Francisco Bay, California, United States - SF_May12_sed_USGS_13 | ecosystem: Environmental > Aquatic > Marine > Sediment | place: USA... | reverse complement strand
ACGATCTCGCCATCGGCGGAGACCCGGATCGCCTTGGTGTCCTGCCCGCCCATGTCGACGACGGTGCGTGTGTCCGGGAACATGTGGACCGCTCCGCGTCCGTGGCAGCTGATCTCGGTGACCTGGGCGTTGCCGAACGTGACCTTGTAGCGCCCATAGCCGGTGCCGATCACGTACTCGACCTCGCGCTCCTCCACGCCGGCCGACTCGAGCGCCTGCTCGAAGGCGCTCTGCGCGGCCTGGACCACGTTGGCCCCGGTATCGGTGAGGGAGCGCGCCACAATCGTGCCCGCTTCGTCGACGATGACCGCTTTCGTCTGCGTGGACCCGACGTCCACCCCGGCTGCGTACGCCATGAGCCCTCCTAGATTCCTGTAGCTGCCGCCTTCACGCGGCGGGATGCGAGGCCTTCGAAGAAGGCGTCGATGCGGTTCTTGAGCTGCGCCTCGGAGACGACCCGTCGGTCCATCATGTCGGACTCGATGAACAGCGACGGGACGTCGGCCCTCGCCATGATGTCACGCCGGCTGTCGGCGAGCCCGGTCGAGACCGTGCGGCAGCTCTTGATCGGATGGAAGACGACTCCGTCGGCCCCGAACTCCTCGAACTGCCTCAGGAGCGGGCCGGTATGGAAGAACATGCTGTCCATGGCATCCCGTACACCGAGAAGCAGCCCTTCGGCCAGACTGTCGATGGGGTGCTCCAGGTCATACTGGAAGCCCCGGTTCGCGCCACCGGACGCGAACCACAGGTACGTCGAGGTGACGAACGAGCCACCCCACTCGCTGAACAGCTCGGCGAAACGGCGGAAGATCGGATAGCAGGGGACACCGACGAAGATGAGGCGGTAGAGCTCTTCGGTCGGGGTCCCGATCCCCCGCGCGCTCTTGAACTCCATCTCTTCGACCAGCTCGTCGAAATACCGGGCCCCCTCGGGTGTACCGCGGAGGCAGTTCGAGACCCCGAGATAGATCGTGCCGTCGGTGAGCGCGTTGAAGACCGAGGGCCGGGCGGTGTTCAGCTCGAGCACCCTGGCCCAGCCCCGCGCCATCGTGTTCGCGTGGGTCATCGTCTCGCGGAGCCGGTCGATGTCGAAGGGCACCCCGCTGACCCGTTCCAGGACCGGGATGAGCTCCTGGAGCTGCGCCGCGACGTATCGTCGGTCGTTCTCGAAGTCGGGGTCACCCGGCATGGGATGGATCCCGTCTCCGCGGCTCCCTGGCGTGTCGATGGTGACGATCGGGCAGTCGTACATGCGCTCCCAGATCTCCGCCCACTTGATGTAGGTGTTGCAGGCGTTGGTGTGGACGGAGATGGCGGGCTTCGGGATGCGTCCCATGGGCAGCTCACCGCCGCGGAGCTGCGTGGCGACGTCGGCCTTCACGTAACCACAGATGTCCGGCGAATAACCGTAGTCCTCGGCTTCGTCCAGGTACTCGTGCGCTTGGTGGCGCACCGCCGTCTGCAGTGAATTGATCTCCGGGAAGACCACCGGCAGGTCGAACGACCGGAGCAGCTCGACCAGGCTCCCCATCACGAAGACGTAGGCGCCCCCACGCCCCTGTTCGGCTGCCTCACCCAGCTCCCCGAACCAATCCCGGAAGAGCCTCGCGCCGTCCGCGTTGCCACGCCCCACGATGCCCGCTTCGGCAGTTGTCGACATCTCGATCTCCTCAGTCGAACATCAGGTTCTCGACGAACGTCTCCAACTGGATCTCCAGATGGTCGAAGCTCGTCATGTTCTCCTCGAATTCGCTCACGAAGTACGGGACCCTCGCCTCGTCGAGCGCGTGGGTGTAGGCGACCTGCTCCTCGAGTCCCGGCTCGCACATCTTGGCGGCCGTCACGATCGCGGCCTCGGCGCGCGCGCCCCGAATGCGCTCGAGAAGCATCTCCTCCTTCTTCTTCCGGTTGTCGTGCTGAACCGGCGAATACGACGAGTCCTCGAGGTACGCCACGGCCAGGTTCGCGAGCGGATCACCCGCGGTCGGCACGTCGGAGAGGATCCAGCGCATGCCGATCAGCAGGTCGTCGTCGACGACGTAGCATGAGCGGGCGACGGCCCGGATCAGGTCCAGAGGAGGCTGCTCGCAGAAGCCCCCCTCGAAGACCACGCGGATCCTGTCCGGCCTGCTCACCTCCCGCGCTCTGATCCAGGGGAGCACCGCCTCGAGCACCGCGTTGTGCTCTTCGCGCCGGACGACGCCCCCGAGGGCCATGAGCACGTACGCGTCGTCGGCAGAAAGCTGCCAGGGCTCGTCGCGCTTGATGGTGTACAGCTCGCGCAGCAGCGCTCGATTTCGGTTGTAGACCTCGATGGAGCCGCGTAGGTCGTCGGACGAGACCGACGCCCCGGTGACGTCTTCGACCACCCGCTGCAGCCGGGCGTACTCGTCGCGGAGGTAGGTCGCGCTGTGTGACGAGTTCGCGTTTTGAGGCAGGTAGAGGATCTGGCACGGGTAGTCGAAGTTCCGCCCGAAGATCCCCGCCAGGTTGCGGGCCGCATCGCAGATCGGGTGGGTCACGAACATGTCGAGCTCGACGCGGTTGGTCAGCGCGATCTCGAGCGACGTCTTGAGGATCGAGCACAGATACGACCCGAAGCGCGAGTCCGACTGCTGAGCCTCGACTGGCGCGCCCCGCATCCGGAATGGCAGGGCGCCCGCGGCGTGGGCGATCTCTTCGGGGAAGTAGACCTGGAAGTGACCCACGACGGGGCCACCGCCCTCGCGCCATCGCTGGACCGTGGGATAGGAATCGTCCTCCAGGAGCTCGCGGGCGCTCCAGAGCAGCTCGTCGAGCGACTCGAAGCTCAGTTCGGGGACGTTCGGTTCGGTGTTCATGAATGACTCCATTGGGCTGGCCTCTTTTCCATGAACGACGTGAGGCCCTCGGTCGCGTCCTCGGTCGCCATGAGCTCGTTCACGTAGATCTGCGAGGCCCCGCGCATGCGTTCCTCGAGGTCGCCCCGGCCGGTGCGCATCGCCTGCTTGGCGTGGCGGAGCGCAGCGGCGCTGCCGCCGGCAATCGAGTCGGCCAGGCGCATCGTCTCGTCGAGCAGCTCGCCGTCAGGGGTCACCCGCAGCACGAGGCCCGCACGCTGCGCCGCCGTCGCGTCGATGGACGAGCCCGAGTACACGAGCTCGGCGGCGAGCGAGGGGGGCGCGAGCAGCGGGAGCAGGATACACGCGGCGGGAGGCAGGACGCCGAGTTGGATCTCGGGAACGCCGAAGAGCGCTCCCTCGGCCGCGACGATCATGTCCCCCGCCAGGACCAGCTCGAACGCCCCACCGAGGCAGCGACCGTGGACGGCGAAAATCACCGGCACCGGGAAGCGGTCCACCGCCAGGATGGTGTCGACGAACTCGGGGATCATCTCCTCGAACTGCCCAGGAAGGTGCTCCTCCACCGAGGCCCCTGCGGAGAAGTCCTTGCCCTCGGCGCGCACGACGAGCACCCGTATGTGCGTGTCGTCGCGGCAGTCTTCGAGAGCCTCGCGGAGCTCGGCCAGGAGTGACCTCGAGAGGATGTTCAGCGGGGGCTCGTCCAGGGTGAGCCGTGCGATTCCGTCCTGGCGTTCCATCTGAACTGGCATGTCGTGTGCCTCCCCGGGGCGCGAAGCCCCTCAGATGTATTGCCCGCAATCCACGCGCAGCACCTCGCCCGTGATGCTCCCCGCACGCTCGGAGCACAGAAACGCGACCGCGTCGGCCACGTCCTCGGGTTCGGTGAGGCGTCCCAGTACCGCGTCGTCGAGCGCCTGGCTCAGGAACTCCTCGGGCAGGGACTTCACCATGTCGGTCATCACCATGCCGGGCGCGACGACGTTGGCGGTCACGCCGAACGCGCCGAGCTCTCGTGCGATGGACTTCGTGAAGCCGATCAGGCCGGCCTTCGAGGCCGCGTAGTTGGCTTGCCCGAACTTGCCCCGCAGCCCGTTGATCGAGGCGACGGCGACGAACCGGCCCCACGCCTGGGCGCGAAGCGCGGAAACCGCCGCCCGAACCATCGTGAAGCACCCCGTGAGGTTGACGGCGAGAACCTCGCCCCAGGCCTCTTCGGTCATCTTCCATACGACCGCGTCGCGCGTGATGCCTGCGTTGCACACGAGCGCGTGCAGGCCTCCGAGCTGGTCGACGGCGATGCGTACACCACGCTCCGCGTCGGCGGAGCTCCGCACGTCTCCCTTTACGATCGCGCTCCGTCGCCCGAGCTCGTGGACGCCGTCGGCGACGGCGCCCATCGACGTCGGGTCGGTCGCGTCGAACAGGCAGACGTCGTATCCGTCGCGGGCTAGGGTGAGGGCCGTGGCCGCACCGATCCCCCGCGCGGCTCCGGTGACCAGCGCCACCCGGCCCTCTCCACCCTCACTCACGGATCGATCCTCGCGTCGCGCGCATGCTCGGCGTCAGTCCGCGTGGGCGTACTGCGGCGAGATCGCCCGAATCAGCTCGTCGTCCCACGGGTGACCTTCCGCAAGCATCTGGCGGAGCTTGATGAAGTCCACCTCGCGATTGCCCTTGGGCCCCTCGTTGAACGCCCGGAACCCGGCCTTCGCCTCGGTCATCATGTTGAGCCCGAGCCATTCCCGGTTCGTGATCGCGTTGAGATCCCAGTGCCGCTGCTTGTGCTTTCGAAGGCTGTTGACCGTCTTGGACGTGCAGTCCGGCATGAGCATCAGGATCTTCGTGCAGAGCCCGTCGACGGCTTCGTCGAGGAGCGCGTGATCGGTTTCGGCGCCTTCCATCTGCTCCTTGGCGCGATTCCGATCGTCTCCGGTCCGGAAATCGCCGTAGACGATCTCGCCGAACGGACCGAGGAACCGATCCGTGACCACGAGCGGGTTGGCGATCCATTGATCGTCGACCTTGAGTACGGGCACGACCTCGTTGACGAGCCCGTAAAACAGGGCCTTGTGCGCGCTCCACATCTCGCACAGCACGCCGCTCACCATCGCGCGCGAAAAGCCCACGTAGAGGGGAAGGAAGTCGGTCGAGCCCCCGTCGGGTGCCGAGCCGTGCTTGGGCCCGGCTTGGCCGAACACGGCCGTGTCGGCGGCGATGGTGAAGTCGCACGCCATTCCGATCTCCTGACCGCCGGCGACGCGCATGCCGTTCACGCGATTCACCACGGGTTTGTCGCAGCGCAGGATGCTGTCGATCATGTCGTTGAACAGCCGCATGTACTGCTTGTACTCCTGCGGATTGCCTGCGTAGTACTCGGCGTACTCTTTGGTATTGCCGCCGGTGCAGAAGGCCCTGTCGCCCGTCGCCGTGAACACCGCCGCGACGACACGGCGGTCCATCGACGCCTGGCGGAACGCGAGAATCAGCTCCTTCACGGCGTCGGTGGTGTAGCTGTTGTACTGCGCCGGGTTGTCCAGGGTGATCCAAGCGTTGAAAAGCCCGTCGACCGGGACACCCGAAGGGTCCAGGACCGGCCGCAGCTCGTATCCGATCTCCCGGAAGTCACGGTCCGGAACCAGCGTGTGACTCTTGAGTTGCATGGTTGCGCTCCTTGGCGTTTCAGCCGCTCGCGTCGGGAACGAGGATCGCGCGACGGTCCATCTCGTGATCCGCCACGCGGCGGAGGACCTCGGGGCCCTCGTGTAAGGGGAACGTCTCGATGAATGGCTTCAGGGCGATCTTGCCGCCGGTGACGAGCTCGAGGGCCTCCGGGTAGAGCTCGGGCAGACAGCCCCACGTGCCTTGCGCGGTGGCGTCGAAGGCCATGAGGTTGCTGAGGCGGACGGTCACCTTCTCCAGGGTGAAGCCGACGAGCATCAGGATTCCGGCGTGGTTCAGCAGGCCGTATGCGGTCTCCTGCCCCGCGGGGTGTCCCGAGCACTCGAAGATCTTCCATCCGTGCTGCGCGCAGCCCCAGTCGGATGCGGCGTCTCTCACCTGCGCTCGGATCTCTTTGAACGACGCGATCGAGGCGTCGATCGTGAGCGACGCCCCGTAGGGCTCGATCCCGGCCAGCGCCGAGGGCTCGACGTCGATCGCCACGGTCCGCGCGCCCACCGCGGCAGCGATCTGGACACAGTGCGTCCCCACTCCCCCCACGCCCACGACGATCGCGAGGTCACCCGCGCGGAGGCCGCTCCGCTTCACTGCCTGATAGGGGGTCGTGACCGCGTCGGCGATCACCGACAGCTCCGCGAGGTCGTGTCCTCCACGCTCCGGAACGGGACAGAGGCCGAGACCTGGAACCTTGACGAACTCGGCGAAGCCGCCGTCCATGTCATTGCCCGGCATCAACTGCGCCCGGCAGACGTTGCCGCGGCCGGACCGGCACAGGTCGCATTGTCCGCACGGGATGACGGAGGGGACGATCACCTCGCGCCCGATCAGGTCGGTGAAGAGGGGGCCCGCCTCGACGACGGTACCCGAAATCTCGTGACCGAGCGTAATCGGGGGTGGGTGGCGCGTCTGGACCCCGTCCATCCAGAAGCCGATGTCCGTGTGACAAACGCCGCATCCGGCTACGCGCACGATGACGTCGTGCGCGCCTGGCTCGGGCAGCGGCAGCTCCCGAAGCGCGAGGGGCGCCGAGGGCGCCACCAGCTGCAAGGCCATCATGTCGATTCGAGCCCCTTGATCAGCAGGTCGGCGAAGGCGTCACCGAGCGCCGCACCGTCGGTTCCTCCCTCCGGGTCGTACCAGCGCGCGATCCAGTTGATGGCACCCAGAATCCCGAAGACCGCGAGCTTCGGGTCGACCGGCCGCAGCTCACCCCGCTCCGCACCGAGTGCGACGAGGTCTCTCAGAACGGCCTCGTAGCGGTCGCGACCCGCGACGATCTCGGCACGCCGATCAGGAGAAAGGGCGGAGACCTCGAACGCCAACGGCGATCCCTCGAGCTCCTCCGTCATGACGCGGACGTGCTCGCGGATCAGGTAGGCGAGGCGGTCTCGGGGCGTGGGGCAGCACGTTTCCGAGAACTCGATCATCCGGTCGAGCTCGGCCAGCGATTCCTTGTGACAGGCGTAGAGGATCGCGTCCTTGTCCGCGAAATAGTGGTAGAGCGACGCCTTTCGGATACCTAGGCGCTCGGCGATGTCGTCGAGCGTGGTGGCGTGGTATCCGCGGTCGCGGACGGTCGCCAAGGCGGCATGCAGGATCTCCCGGCGGCGGCGCGCCCGCTTGCGGCGGACGTGGGGGGAAGCGGTCTGCGCGGCCTCGGATGACACGGACGCCTCGGGTTTAGTCAAATCCTAGTTTGAATTTCTACCAGATAGTAGGAAATCGCAAGAGGCCGCGAGGCTAAGGGGCTCCGAGGGCGTACAGCGGCTCGAATCGAGCCGTGAAGTGGCGCAGGACGGGTGCCTGCTCGAGGAAACGGAATCCCCCGATCCGCTCGCGCCGCTGCCACACCTCGAGCGTCACGTCGATCACGTAATCGATCTGGCTCTTGGTGTACACTCGACGCGGCAGCGCGAGACGGACGAGCTCCATCGCCGACGGGTGCTCCTCGCCCGTCACCGGGTCCGTACGGCCGAACATGACGGTCCCGATCTCGACGGCACGGATTCCGCCGGCGAGGTAGAGCTCCGCCACCAGAGATTGGCCCGGGAGCTCCAGGGAGGGGACGTGTGGCAGGAAGGCGGCTGCGTCGATGTAGACCGCGTGCCCCCCAGGGGGCTCGACGATCGGCACGCCGCCGTCGCTCAGACGCGTGCCGAGGTACCGCGCGACCTCGATGCGGTATGCCAGGTAGTCCTCGTGCAGGACTTCTTCCAGGCCGACGGCGATCGCCTCGAGGTCACGCCCAGCCAGCCCTCCGTACGTGGGGAACCCCTCGGTAAGGATTAGCAGGTTCTCCTCCTGAACGGCGAGGTCGCCGTCGTTTGTGGCCAGGAAGCCTCCGATGTTCGCGAGCCCATCCTTCTTCGCCGACATGGTGCAGCCGTCCGCGTACGAGAACATCTCCTTGGCGATGTCCCTGACAGAGCGGTCCGCGAAGCCGTCCTCCCGCTTTTTGATCAAGTAAGCGTTCTCGGCGAAGCGACACGCGTCGAAGTAGAAACGGATACCGTGCCGGCTGCATGTGGCCGCGACCGCTCGGATGTTCGCCATCGACACAGGCTGGCCGCCGCCGGTGTTGTTCGTGACGGTCAGCATGCAGACCGGGATCCGGTCGGCGCCCACCTCGTCGATCAGCGCCTCGAGCGCATCGACGTCCATGTTTCCCTTGAAGCGGTGCGGCTCCGAAGGCACGAGGCCTTCGGGGGCCGGGAGGTCGCGGGCCTCGGCGCCGGCGGCCTCGACGTTGGCGCGGGTCGTGTCGAAGTGCGTGTTGTTCGGCACGACGTGGCCCGGGCGGCAGATCGTCGAGAAAAGAATCCGCTCGGCGGCGCGGCCCTGATGCGTCGGGATGACGTGCAGGAAGCCGAAGATCTCGCGGACGGCGCGCTCGAAGCGGTACCACGACCGGCTCCCGGCGTAGGACTCGTCGCCTCGCATCACGGCCGCCCATTGCTCGGCGCTCATGGCTCCTGTGCCCGAGTCCGTGAGGAGGTCGATGAGCACGTCTTCCGCTCGGAGCTCGAACATGTTGTAGCCGGCCTCCACGAGGCGCTCGCGGCGCTCGGCGGGCGTCGTCATGCGAATCGGCTCGACCACCTTGATACGAAACGGCTCGATGATGCGCGGGGGCCGGCTCATGCGGACGGACCTCGGGGCTGAGGGAGGGGACCGATGCTGCTCCGGCGATGCGCGGCGCCGCCGGAGCACGGTCTCGGGTGCGGGCTCGCGTGCGGGCTCGCGTGAGGTCTCGGGTGAGGTCTCGGGTGCGGGCTCGGGTGTGGGCGCCTGAAAGAGCCTGCCCCCGTGCCCCGTGTCACCGGGGCACCGGGGTGGTCAAAGCAACGACGGAAAAGGGCCAGAGCGATCGGCAGGCCGTCCCGGCTACGCGCCGATGCGGGACCGGATCTCCGTCCTTTCGCGATCCTCGACGCGGGGCGACGAGGCAAGAACGGTTGCCTTGTCCGATAGGCGTAACGAGGCGCCAACGTCTCCCGCCTCCCTCGCGAGGATGGCCGCGTCGACGTACGTCATCGCGGCCTCGTAGTCGAGCCCTTGGGCGGCCGCCTGCTCCGCCGCCGCCTCCAAATAGAGACGCGCCGCCTGCAGCTCACCGGAATAATAGAGGAGGTTGGCATGACTTCGCAGGCATTCGAACCGTCGTGCGTCGTGAGACATGCGCTCATGCACGACCTGACTGTGACGGAGGACCGCGATCTCGATGGCCCCCGGACCTCCCTCGTGCGCGACTGCGATCGCCGCGTCGTGCTGCCTGTCGAGCCATGGGTCGGAAAGCTGGGCGGTCGCCAACTGCGGTAGTAAGGCGGCCGCCGACAGCGTGAACACTACACGCCCGATCCTTTTCAAGGGTGCCATGAGACCTCCCGTCCTGGTGGAATCCCCCCTCCGTCGCGTCACTCCGAAGCGGGAGTTCGAACAGAAACCCCGCGTGCCGGGACGATCCGAAGGTCTTACAACACTAGGGGAGAGCCGATGCCCGATGCCGTAAGGAAAGCTCCATCGATGACTGAGGGGGAATGCCCCCGGCGGCGTTCCCCGGCCCGACAGGGCGGCGACTCGCGAGCTCTCCTCGGGTCCCCGTAGGCTGCACCGGCCCTCGACGCCCGCAGCGTTGTTGCCGAGACTTGGGTAGAGGATTTCATCGCCCCTCTCGCCTGCCCACCTAGAGAGGCGCGCCGTCCATCGGACCTCGAGGAGGCTCCGCGACGCGCCAATGGACATCAAGAGCCTGATCGACGCCCTCGGGCGCCCCGGGGCCTACGGGCACCCGGTAGCGGACGTGGAGATCCGACAGACGCACATCTCCATCGTGGCGCTGGCAGGGCATTTCGTCTACAAGGTGAAGAAGTCCGTCGACTTGGGCTTTCTCGACTTCACGACCCTGGATAAGCGCCTCCACTTCTGCCAAGAGGAGGTCCGCCTGAACCGCCGCCTGGCCCCGGACGTCTACCTGGGGGTCGTGCCGTTGGTGCAGTCGCCCAGCGGCGAGCTCACGGTGGGCGGAACGGGCTCTCCGGTGGAGTTCGCCGTCAAGATGAGGCGCCTCCCCGACGAGGCCACCTTGCGCCGCCGACTCGAGCGGGAGCAGCTGGACGGGGCCGTCATGTCGGAGTTGGGGAGGCGAATCGCCCTTTTCCATGCGACGGCGGCATCCGGCCCGCACATCGATCGCTACGGCTGTTGGGACACCGTGGCGCAAAACGCACGCGAAAACATCGAACAGTCGCGGGCCCACGTGGGCACCTGCGTACGCGCGACCGTGCTCGATCGGCTCGAGACCGTCTTGGAGGAGCGACTCGGCGCGCTCCGGCCCCTGATCGAGCGACGGGCCGCCAGCCACGTGCCCCGCGACACGCACGGGGATCTGCACCTGGATCACGTGTATCTCTTCCCGGACGAGCCGCCTCCGCGCGACCTCATCGCGATCGACTGCATCGAGTTCAACGAGCGGTTCCGGTATGCCGATCCCGTCGCGGACATGGCCTTCTTGGCCATGGATCTCTACTTCCTCGGCCGCAGAGATCTCGCCAAGCCCTACGTGGACGCGTACTTCGACGCCTCCGCCGACGCCGCCGGTCGGCCGCTCCTCCCCTTCTACGTGGCGTACCGGAGCGCGGTGCGGGCAAAGGTGAAGGGCATCGTCGCGGCCGAGCCGGAAGTCCCCGCGGAGGTCCGCCGGGAGGCGATCCAGCGGGCGCGCGGGCACTGGCTGCTCGCCCTGTCCGAGCTGGAGGATCCAGACCGGCGTCCGGGGCTGGTCCTCATCGGGGGGCTGCCGGGTTCCGGTAAGTCCACGCTGGCTGAGCGCCTCGGAGCCGAGGCTGGGTTCGAGGTCGTCTCGTCCGACCGGGTCCGCAAATCGCTCGCGGGGCTGAGCCCCGACGCCTCAGCGCGGGCCGCATTCGGGGCGGGGATCTACACCGCGGAGTGGAACCGTCGGACCTACGCGGCGTGCTTCGATCAGGCACGGGCCCTCCTCTTTCAGGGAAAGCGGGTCATCATCGACGCCTCGTTCCGGGAGGCCCGGCGGAGACGGGAGGGCTTGGAGCAAGCCCTGCGCATGGGCGTCCGCGGGGGGTTCCTGGGCTGCGTCGCCCCGCCCGACACGATCCGGAGCCGCCTCGGCAGCCGCCGTGGGGGCGCTTCCGACGCCGACTGGGCCATTTACCAAGCCGCCGCGGACGCGTGGGAGGAAGACGACCCGCCCGATCCACGGTTCCCCGGACGCGAGGTGTTCTCCGGTGGAACTCGCGAGGAGGCGTTCGCGATCGCGGTCGCGCATTTGGGCGACTTCGGGCTACGGGGCAAGCCCCACCGACGCTAGCCGTGTCCGCGAGATGGTCCGCACCAAAAGGACCCCGCCCAGCACCTTTTTGGTGCAGAGGTTTGCTCGAGCCCCAAGCTCAACCCGCAGATACGGGGGTCCCCTGGGCGGCATGCAGTTTGCTGCACATACCCTCCTGGCGTGCGCCCGTCGCGCGCACATGGTGAATCTTCAGGGGGCTTTCTGTTCGCTCGGATTCTCACGATTCTCGGGCTCGTCCTGGGCGGAGCCGCGCTCTTCAGCGGTCGAGAGTATTACGTCACGCGACTGACGGAGCGACCCTTCTCGCCGCTCCACGAGCTCTACGCGCCCACGGGCCTCATCGGCCACGGCTTCGGCATTATCGGCAGCCTCATGGTCATCGTGGGCGTCGCGCTTTATTCGGGCCGGAAACGCATCCCGTTCCTGGCGCGGGTCGGAAAGCTGCGGGGCTGGCTGCAACTCCACATCTTCCTGTGCCTCCTCGGTCCGTTCCTGATCCTGCTCCATACCACCTTCAAGTTCGGTGGCTTCGTCGCCATCAGCTTCTGGAGCATGACCCTCGTCGTCGGCAGCGGCGTCTTCGGCCGCTACGTGTACGTGTGGATCCCCAAGACCATGAACGGACGGTTTCTCGAGGCGAAGGAGGTGCGTGAGCAGCTGCACCAGCTCCTCGAGGCCGTAGCTCAGAAGACGAGCCTTTCGGCCGACCAGCTCTATGCCATCCTGCGCCCCGAGACGGCGACGGACGGCCCGCGTGGGCCTAGGCGTCAGGAGGCGACGGTAGCGTCCCGAGCCCCCCACCCCGCTCCTTCGCCCTCTCGCGGTCCCGGCCCGGCCATCACCGCATCCGAGCAGCCCCGACCCGAGTCGGGAGGCCACCCCGAGCCCCGGCGCACCGGCCTGGCCGCCTCGGTAGAGGCGCTCTTCGCCGCGCGTTCCACGGCAACCGCGGACGCGACGGCCCGGCCCGCTCGGCCCGAGCCTGCGTCCGCGAGGCTCGGAGCGGAGTCGCACGGTGCGCGAGCTCCGGCCAGGCCCGCGCCCGACCGCCGAGCCCGTCCACGTCCCGGGCCCGACCGCCGCCGCACCGCGAGGGCCCAGCTCGGCCTGGCCGGCGCGATCGCCAGCTCCATCAGGTATCGCATGGGCCGCGGCCGAGCCCGCAAGCGGTTCCAGCGAGAGCTCCGTGCAGCTGGAGTCAACGAGCCGATCCTCTCGCGGATCGTCGCCGATTTCGAAGAAGAGACGCGCATCGAGCAACAACTGCGGACGCTCCAGCCCTTCCAGCGCGCCTTCCGTTACTGGCATGCGTTCCACCTCCCGCTGGCCGCCGTCATGTTCGTCGTGCTGTTCGGCCACGTCGCTGTCGCCATCGCGTTCGGGTACACGTGGATCTTCTAGCGACCGTTCCGGAGACCTTGCAGGTCTGGCTCCTGGGCCTCGGGCTGAGCGCCGCAACCGTCGGGCCGGCGCTAGTCCTTCTGTGGCGGAAGGAACAACGCACCGACGAAGCCGAGGTGCTCGCGCTCGAGTACGGGCTGAACGAGCCTGCCACGCTTCACCCGATCGTCGACCCCGCCCTCTGCATCGGGACGGGGAGCTGCGTCGACGTCTGTCCGGAGGGGCAGGTCCTCGGCCTGCGGCACGGACAGGCGATCGCGATCGCGCCGGCCTCGTGCATCGGACACGGTCTCTGCGAGCGAGCGTGCCCGCTCGAAGCCATCCAGCTCGTGTTCGGTACGGAGAAGCGCGGCGTCGACATCCCGCGCATCAAGGAGGACTTCCAGACCAACGTGCCCGGGCTCTACATCGTGGGCGAGCTGGGGGGCATGGGGCTCATCCGTAACGCCTTCGAGCAGGGCCGCCAGTGCATCGACGGCATCGTATCGATTGGCGACCGGGTTCCGGGTGACGGCCTCGATTTGGTCATCGTCGGCTGCGGTCCGGCCGGCCTCTCCGCGTCGTTGCACGCGCGCAAGGCCGGACTCCGCTTCGTGACGCTCGACAAAGAGCCGGATCTCGGCGGGACCGTGCGTCACTACCCACGTAAGAAGCTGGTCATGACCGCGCCCGTGAAGATCCCGGGGTTCGGGAAGATCGGCGCCCGCGAGATCCGCAAAGAAGACCTGATCGAGACGTGGAACCGGATCGCGGCCGAGGCGGACCTCCCGCTCCACGCCAATCGCACCGTGCAGGCCGTCCGCCACTCCGATAAGGGGTTCGTGGTTGAAACCAGCGTCGAGTCTTTCGAGGCGCGGCGGGTCATCTTGGCGATCGGTCGGCGGGGCATTCCGCGCAAGCTCGGCGTGCCGGGCGAGGACCTTCCCAACGTCCAGTATTCGTTGGCTGAGCCGGAGTCGTTTCGGGGAGACCGGATCCTCGTCGTCGGGGGGGGCGACTCCGCCATCGAAGCCGCCGTCGCGCTGGCCGAGCAGCCGGAGAACCGCGTTCGCCTCTCCTATCGAAAGGACAAGTTCAGCCGAATCAAGCCGGGCAACCGCGAGAAGATCGACAAGGCCCTCCAGAGTGGGGCGGTCGATATACTCTGGTCGAGTCAGGTGACCCGCATCGAACCGGAACGCGTCTGGCTCTCGTCGGTCGAATGGGGCGAGAAGCCGGTGGACAACGATCAGCTGTTCGTGTTCGCCGGCGGCGAGTTACCCACCGGCTTCCTGCGTGACTGCGGCGTGGAGATCGCCACGAAGTTCGGGGCGGCCTGATGGCGCGGACGTCCGTACTCGTGGTCGCCGTCACGGTTTGTCTGGCGTTCGCGCCTCCGAGCCCGGCTACCGCCCAATTGCTGTCGCCCGGGCGGCTGGCCGCGGCGCACGCCAGCCTGGAAGGCATCCGCAACTGCACGAGCTGTCACGAGCTCGGGCAGCGCGGGGTTGCGCCGGATCGCTGCCTTGGCTGCCACGCACCTCTCGCCGACCGAATCGAGCGGAACGAGGGGTACCACGCGTCGATCGAAAGCGACCAGTGCGCCGACTGCCATCAGGAGCATCTGGGCACGGACTTCGATCTCCTCCACCTCGACCAGGAAGCGTTCTCGCACAGCGCTACGGGGTATGAATTGCTCGCGAGCCATGCCGGCGTCGACTGCCGGGACTGCCACGTCGCCGGCAACATCACCGACGGAGCGGTGGTGGCGTTCAAGGGCGAGCACGGCGCGCTCGACCGAACGTTCCTGGGGCTTTCGCCGACCTGCTCGGGATGCCATCAGGACGAAAACCCGCACGGCGACCAGTTCGGCACGGCCGCGTGCGTCGACTGCCACGACGAGGGGGACTGGAACACGCCGCCGAACTTCGATCACGCCGCCACGGCCTATCCGCTCGACGGGGAGCACCTCGGCGTGAGCTGCGCGGGCTGCCACGGATCCGACCCCGCAACCGCGGTCTACCGCCCGGTCGCGTTCGGCTCGTGCAAAGACTGCCACGAAGACCCGCATGACGGGGCCATGAACGATGCGTGCGCGTCGTGCCACCGAACCGCGGGGTGGCTCACCGTGTCGACGGCCAACGTCGAGCGCCGATTCGACCATGCCACGACGCGGTTTCCGCTGGCCGGAGCGCACGCAACGGCGAGCTGCCAGGCATGCCATCGTCGGGGGCGCGCGCCGAACACCGCGCTCATCCGCATGGGCTATCAGCCGGGCACGCAGAACTCGACATATCCGCGGCCGCGCTTCCAGGGATGCCGGTCGTGCCACGTGGATCAGCACCTGGACGGCGCGGGCGGTGTGCGCTGGTCGGACTGCGCGTCGTGTCATTCCGAGACCCGGTTCGCCCCGTCGCCGTTCTCGCTGGCGCGACACGCGGAGACCGTCTTCCCGCTCACGGGCGCGCACGTCGTCACCCCGTGTTCGGCGTGCCATCAGAACCCCGGCCAGGGACACACGACCTTCGCGCTCGCCCTTCCCGGCCAGGCGTGCGTAGACTGTCACGAGGCCGACGACCCGCACGAAGGTCTTTTCGAAGGAAGGCCCTGCTCTGAGTGCCATGTGACCGACGCGTTCGAGCTGGCGTTGTTCGATCACGGCCTCGTGACGCAGGGCCCCGACGCCCGGGCATGCGCCTCGTGCCACGCGGACGACGATCCCCACGCCGGGCAATTCGGCGGCCAGGACTGCGCGTCGTGTCACGCCACCGAAGCCTTCCTGATCCCGAACTTCGACCACGCGACGACGCGCTTCCTGCTCGACGGCGCGCACGCAAACGCCGCATGTGCTTCGTGCCACGTCACCGAAGGCGGAGGTGTCGTGAGGTACAAGCCGCTCGGAACCGAATGCGTCGACTGCCACGGCGAGGTGACCGTCGAGCCCCACTTTGGGAAGGCAGCCGAATGACCATGAGAATCCGAATTGAGGTGACGACGCTGTTCCTTCTCATGACCACGCTGGCCCGCGCCACGTCGGGTCAGCAACCGGCAGCGAACCCGCACGGGAGCCTTCCCGACGGGCTGAGCTGCGCTTCCTGCCACACCGCAGAAGCGTGGACCCCTCTGCGCGCGGACCTCGCATTCGATCACGGGCGCACGGGGTTCCCGCTCGACGGGCGGCACCGCGACGTCTCCTGCACGACGTGCCACCTCGATCTGAACTTCGGCGACGCGACCGCGGACGTGGACGACTGCGCGTCGTGCCACCTCGACGTGCACCAGGGCACGCCCACGCGGACCTGTTCCGCATGCCACACGACCGAATCGTTCAACGAGTTCCCGCTCGGGATCGTGCATCCGGCCGATTTCCCGCTGGAGGGCGCGCACCTGCAGATCACCTGCGAAAGCTGTCACACGGACGACCTCGGCGGGGCCTTCGCGCCTCCTGATCGCGAGTGTGCCAGCTGCCATATGGGCGACTACGCCGCATCACAGCTCGTGGACCATCAGAGCCTGGGGTTTTCGACGGATTGCACGGAGTGTCACTCATCGCTCGACTTCAGAGACGTCGCGTTCGACCACTTCACGATCTCGGGAGGATTCGAGCTCATCGGGCAGCATGCGGGAATCGAGTGCACGTCGTGCCACAGCCTGCCCGACGGTGGTATTCCCGAGATGCCGTCGGGATCCGAAGATTGCGTCGCCTGCCACTTGGACGACTACGAGGGTGAACACCGAGGTTCGGGCTTCCCCACCGACTGCCTTGCGTGCCACACGGCCAACACCTGGGACGGGGCGGACTTCGACCACCTGCTCACGACGGGCTTCGCGCTGATCCCCAACCATGACCAGCTCGAGTGCTTCGCCTGCCACGTCGGTTCCACGTCCCAGACCCTCTGGAGTCCGTCCGGACCGCAGGACTGCTACGCGTGCCACATGACCGACTATGAGCGGGAACACTCCGGCACGGGCTTCCCGACGGACTGCACGGATTGCCATCAGCTCACGACCTGGAGCGGAGCCACATTCGACCACTCCTTCCCGATCTTCTCGGGCCCGCATGCGCAGGGTCAAGCTTGGAACGACTGCTCCGAGTGCCACACCGTGCCCGGCGACTTCCAGCTCTTCTCGTGCTTCGCGTGCCACGGGCAGACGCAGATGGACGCCGAGCACCGGGAGGTCAGCGGGTACACCTACGACTCGCCGTCCTGCCTGTCGTGCCACCCGAATGGGCGCTCATAGATGATTCCCAGGTCTTCTCCTGCTTCGGCTGCCACGGACATGACCGCTCAGCCATGTGCTCTCGCCCGCCGCCTCGGCTGCCGGGCCGCCACGACTTCTCTGCTCTTCGCGCTTCTGGCAGGGGGCGCGTCCGCCCAGGAGCGCCATCGTGTGGCGGCGACCGTGGACTACGTAGGCGTCGAGGGCGTGTACCTGTCGGTCGGCACCGACGACGGCGCCCAGGCCGGAGACACCATCACGGTCTACCGGTCGGAAGGGGACCAGGAGCCGCTCGGCCGCGTCGTGCTGACGGCCGCCTCTCGCAGGCGTTCCGTGGCGGCTATCGTCGAGCCGGCGTTCGCGATCACTGCCGGTACGCTGATCTACATGGACGTCCGAACGGCCTTCCCTTCGGACGAGGCGCCCGCCCCGCAACCGGCCGGGGCCGCCCCGCCGAGCGGCGGACAGGCCGCAGCAGCGAGCCGGGCCCTCCGTGCAGCGGGTGGCCCCCGCGTCACCGGTCGCATCTCTCTGGACGTCGACGCGCGCGAAACGCGCACCTCGTGGCAGGGGGACCTGTTCGGGACGACCACCCGGCGGTTCGCCACGCCGACCTCGAGCCTCTCCCTCACGATCGCCGACCTCCCGGGCGGATTCCGACTGGAGACCAACCTCCGCGGGTCGTATCGCTACCGCGATTTCTCCAGCTTCCAGCCGACGACTTCGGTGCGGATCTACAGCCTGGCCGCGGTGAAGGCCTTCGAGGCCGTGCCCTTGGAGATGCGCCTGGGCCGGTTCTACAACCCCTACGAGAGCTACAGCGCCTACTGGGATGGAGCCATGATGCGCCTCGGCGGTCGATCGGGACCCGGCATCGGCGCGGCGGTGGGCTACGAGCCGGACCGGTCCGACGAGGGCTTCTCCCGCGACGTGCTCAAGCTCTCCGGCTTCGCCGACTATGCCGCCCGAGGACGCACCTGGAGCTATGACACGGACGTGTCCCTTCACAGCGTTCGTCCGACGGATGCCGAGGGGGTCGACCGAACGTTCGTTGGCTGGAGCCAGTACCTCTCCGTGGGACGCGCTTCGCTCAGCCAGCGCATTCGCGCTGACCGCGACGCCGACGCCGGCTCTTGGTCACTCAGCCAGATTCGGGTGCGCGGTGGCGTCTCGGTCGCGGGCCCCCTGCGGCTGACCGCCGGATATGGCCGTATCCGGTTGGGGGCGCTGCGCGGCCTACCGGGCATCCCGAGCCCCGTGCGCGAAGAACTCACCGGCGGCCTCGGCGTGGTGGGGCCCAATGGCGCGTTCTCGGTGGACGTCGGCTCGACTAGATGGGACGACGCCGCGCGTGGTCTCGCCGTGACTGCCTCGGCGAGCGGACGAGTGGGCGGCGCGCTGCTTTCTGCGTCGGGCCGCCGTTGGGCGCGGGCTGGCGTCACGTCGCTGAGCGCCGCCCCCGGAGTCTCGTTCGGCGTGGGCTGGCTCGAAACACGACTCGGCTACCAGTTCTACCAGACCAAGGGCACCACCACGCTTCGGTCGCACGCCGGAGACCTTTCGTTCACCACGCGCCTGGGCGAAAGGCTCTCCCTGACGCTACGGGGACAGCAGCAGTGGGGCACCAATTTCGGCGGAACCCGTCTCAACTTCAGAGTCTGGAGAAGCTTCTAGGGGATCTCGACAGGCAGCGACAAGGTGAACGTGCTGCCATCTCCGGGCGAGCTCTCCACACGGATCGCCCCGCCGAGCGCCTCGGCGTGCAATCGCGCCAGCGCGAGACCCATCCCGAGCCCCCCTCGAGGGCGTTGGCCCGAGCCGTCATGCCCTGTCAGAGGGGCGAAGATGTCACCGAGGCGATCGGGGGTGATCCCGATCCCGGTGTCCCGGACCCCGATGGCCAGCCGCGCAGCCGCTCCAGGCGCCGTGGACACCGTCACGCCGACCTCGATCTCACCGCGGTCGGTGAAGCGGAGCGCGTTCGAGACGAGCTCGCTCAGCACCGCGCGGACCCGCTCGCTGTCGGCGACGAGGACGTCGGGGACGTGCTCGTCGACCTCGAGTCGGAGGGCCACCGCCGACGTCCGGTGCGCCTCGAAAGCGCGTTCGACGTCACCGAGGAGTTCGGCCGGGTCGAAGGCCGTTCGCACCGTAGGACCGAGGGTCGATTCGAGGTCGACATAGCGGAGCAGGCCGTCCACCAACTCGAGGAGCGCGGTGCCCGATCGGATGACGGTCTCGACGTAGGAGCGCTGCTCGTCGTCGAGTCGATCGTCGTCCAGCAGCTCCGCGAAGCCGAGGACTCCACTCAGCGGGGTTCGCAACTCGTGCGACACGTTCGCGAGGAGCCTGTCCTTGGCCTCGTTGGCCCGAACGGCCGTGGCCTCGGCCGATTCGAGCTCGCGTCGCAGGAGAGCCTCGTCCTGGAGCCTGAAGCGGAGATCGATCTCGGTGTTCAGCGACTCGGCCAGGAGCGATAGGCTCGAAAGCTCGTCGTCGGTCCAATCGCGTGGTCGCACGTCCACCGTGCACAGCGAGCCGAGCACGAGGCCGTCCCCCGTCAAGATGGGCATGCCCACGTAAGCGATCACACCTAGCTCCTCCACGGCGAGGTTGTCGCAGACCAGCGGATGCTCTCGAGCGTCCCGCACGATGAGGGGCTCCGCGCGCTCGACGACGTGTCGGCAGAACGAATGAGAGAGCGGCGTCTCACGCTCGCTCATCCACGGTTCCGGGATCGTCCCGAAGCAGCTCTTGAAGAACTGGCGGTGCTCGTCGACGAAGCTCACGAGCGCCACGGGAGTCCTGAGGAGGCGGGCAGCGAGCGTGGTCACGTTGTCGAACGCCGGCTCCGCAGGGCTGTCGAGGACGTCCAGACTCTGGAGCCGCTCGAGGCGCTCGAGGTCCGCGACGGGCCGGGGACGAGCTATGGGCAAGGCGCGGCCCCGACGGAGAAGTGACGATCGAGTAGCTCGCGGAGGGCTCGTCGGTTCACGGGCTTCGGCAGATAGTCGTCACAGCCGGCTTCCAAGCACTTGTCCCGGTCGCCCGTCATGGCATACGCAGTGAGTGCGACGATCAGCCCGTCGAACCCCCTCGCCCTGAGCGCCTGTGTAGCAGCGTACCCGTCCATGACCGGCATCTGGATGTCCATGAGCACCAGATCGTAGCGGGTTCCAACACCCTCGAATGGGTGGATCTTCGCGAACGCCTCCGCTCCGTTCGCCGCCGTCTCGACCCTGACCCCGATGTCTTCCAGGAAGCGCACCATGAGTCCACGGAGGTCGTCCGTGTCCTCCACGACGAGCACGTCGAGGTCCTCGAACCGTCTGCTCACGGCGCCTCGCGGTCGAACCGGCATCACGCTGGAAGGGTCCGTCCCCGGAGCCCCGAGCTTCGGCTCTGTGGTACGCAGCGGGAGCTCCAACCGGAACCGGCTGCCCTGGCCCGGAGTGCTTGCCACGGAGAGTCGCCCGCCCAGGAGCGCCGCGAGGCGACCGGAGATCGCCAGACCGAGGCCCGTGCCCCCGAACCGCCGCGTGACGTGCTGATCGGCCTGTCGGAACGGCTCGAACACGGAGTCAAGCCGATCGTGAGGAATACCGATGCCCGTATCGTGGACGACGAACGCGACCGTCTGGGCGTCGCCGTCGACTTGGACCTCGAGCCGGATGGAGCCCGCAGTGGTGAACTTGACCGCGTTCGAGAGCAGGTTCGACAGGATCTGGCGGAGACGCAGCGCGTCCGAAACGAAGTCCCCACCTTTCCAGCCCCCGCCCGACCAGCTCGCCGACACCTCGAGGCCCTTTGCGCGGGCTGGACCCGAGAACACGGCCACGACATCGTCCACGACCTCGCAGAGCTCGAACGGCTCCGCGCAGACTTCCAAACGCCCGCTCTCGATCTTGGAGAAGTCGAGTATGTCATCGATGAGCCCGAGAAGGTGCTTCCCATTCCTCTCGACCCGTCCAGCGTAGTCTTTACGCTCCTCCGCGGAGACAGACCCTTCTCCCAGGACCTCCGCGAATCCGAGGACCGCGCTGAGCGGGGTCCGAATCTCGTGACTCATGTTGGCCAGAAACGAGCTCTTGAGTCGACTCGCCGCCTCCGCCGCATCGCGCGCAGCCCGAAGGCGATCCTCCAAGACCTTGTGCTTGCTCAGGTCGTGTAGCGAGCCGATCACGTCCGAATCGAGACTCCGCTGGAGGGAGCATTCCACATCCAGCGGTGTGCCGCACGACCGCACGACACGGAACTCGACGGTGACGCGATCTCCGTCCGCCGAACCGTCCAGCCGCTTGAAGGCGGCCCGAACACGGTCCGCGTCGCGCGGGTCGACGAAGGTGAGAAGGTCTCGACCGATCGAGTGAGAACGTTCGCTGCCGAGCGCGCTGCACCAAGCGGCGTTCACGAACGAGAGCCTGCGGTCCCCGTCGAGCTGGAAGACGGGCTCCTTCAGATGCTCGATGAGAATGCGGTACCGCCGCTCGGCGGCCGCAGTCTCCTCGAGCAGCCGATAGTGGATCTGCGCCTGGACCTCGGCTGCCGACCCGTCGGGGAGCCCTCTGCTCATCCGGGGGTCAGCGCGGCCTTCGAGCCCGCGAGCTCCTCGAGCAGCTCCACGGATGTCATCACGGTCGCGTACAGCGGAAACACCTCGCGGCAGTAGAAGTCCTGTTCGAACCGCGTACGCCCCGCCGTGCAGTCCGACAGGACATGGACCGTGAAGCCTTTGTCGTGAGCCGAGCGCGCCGTCGAGTCGACGCAGATGGACGTGACGACGCCGGCGATCACGACGTCCGTGACGCCGCGTGCGCGGAGCTCGTGCTCGAGGGCCGTGTTGGAGAACGCGTTCAGTCCGCGCTTTCCGGGCACCTCGAGAATCCGAGAGCCCCGTTCGGCGAGGTCAGTGATGGTCGCGCCGCCCTCCGTGCCTCGCTTGAACGCTCCCGCACTCTTGACGAGCGCGAGGATGCCGACCGGGTCGACCAGCTCCCGGTAATCGCTCGTGAATGCGATCGGGGTGGAGACGATCATCGTGGGCAGATCATGCAACCCATCGAGCAGCATGCTGGTCCTCTCGCGCACCCCGTCGACGCCGTGTCCGTCCTCGAGGGCGGAGCGCAGCACGCCATCGGGTGCGAAGTAGTCGTTTTGGTAGCCGATGAGGAGGACGGCCGTGGTCTCCGGCGACATCGAGGCTCCTTTTTCTT
>Ga0224512_10001530_pt1 | contig 22177 bp, 12 predicted proteins | sample SF_May12_sed_USG_4_FD_169103 | JGI IMG/M metagenome (GOLD analysis project Ga0224512, IMG submission 169103) | Sediment microbial communities from San Francisco Bay, California, United States - SF_May12_sed_USGS_13 | ecosystem: Environmental > Aquatic > Marine > Sediment | place: USA... | reverse complement strand
CGGGCTGCGCCTCGACGGTTCACGGGGCTTCGACAGTGCACGGAAGACCCGTCAGCTTCACGAGCTTGCGGTCGGTGGTGACGAGCGGAGCATCCAGCACGGTTGCCAGCGCCAGGTAGGTGGCGTCGTACGCCGATACGCGGCTCCGCAACGACCAGATCACTCGGCCAGCGGAGTGTGCGGGTGCCTGCGAATGTCGGCCCGCCCGAGCACAGCCTGGAATCTGGCGGCCCGTTGATCACTGAGGCGTTCGTCGGCGACCAGCCTGCGCAACCCACTCAGGACTTCAATGTCCAGCAGGTGCGGGGCATGGAGATCCTCGCCGTCGATCCGGTCGATGACCGACTGCCGCCCGTCGACTGCGTCGAGGAAGGCGGAGGCATCGATCACGATCACCTTGGGCGCCCGTCCTGTACGGCAGCTGCCGCATCGCCTTCACGCAAGACCGGCTCACGTCCCAGTTCCTCGACCATCTCCACCAGCGGCCGGTGCGCCACGACCCGCTCGAGCTCGGCGTTGAGGAAGTCTGAGAGCGTCATGCCGGCCCGGGCGGCCCGCACCTTGAGCTCACGGTGGACGTCGTCAGGGACGTTGCGAATCTGAATCATCTTGCTCACACCTGTCAAAACTAGTGCATGTGCAACACATGCACACATGCAGCAAACATGCGTCATGACGGTACTGAACAGGTGTGACGGATTCGTCGCCTGTGTGCGCCTCGACTCGGTCATCGCGCCAGTCGATCTCCGACCGAAGCCGCAACGCCGCCTTCGGCGCGTCCTTTCGAGTATCTGCCGGCGGACATCGTCGAGGCATTCACCGAGGATCGGGGTCTGGATGCGTGGCACGATGCGGATGCACGGTGGTGGCAGCAGGGTCAGGAGCAGGCGGCCGAGCTCGTGGCGTGGGGCTTGATGAACGAGGCAGAGCCGTTCAACAGCATCTGGGTCATCGGCGAGCAGTGCGAGCAGTTGTCTGCAGCGTTCACCTTCCTCACAGGCATCGCCCCGCTGCATTCTGCAGACCACTCGTGCCAGTGAGGTTGGCCGCGGGATCATCTCGACAGAGCAGCGGCTTCTAGGCGCTCGATTCAGCCCAGCGAATCCCTCAGATCTTCCAACGACGGGCACGGATCGATTCGATACTGCCGACACTCTGCTTCGGTGAACGAGCGACCGAGCAAGTCGAGAGCCAAGGAAGGCCAGTCGTATGCCCGGTTGATCTCAGCAGTCCGATCACGGTCGGGATCAATCGCCCAAACGATCAGCACTTCTTCGTGACTCGTCACCAGTCTCGAACCATCAGCAGACCAGGCGAGGTCGTAGGCATCTTGCTCGTATTGCAGCTCGGTGAGGTAGGCACCAGACGAAGACATTACGACCGCCGACCGTTCCAGGAGCACAGCGATCCTGGTCCCGTTCCGTGAGAAGCGATACTGGGAGATGCTTCCGAGCGCCACCTCGTCGTCTCTCGAAGCCTCACGAAAAGGCATTTCGACTAGGTCTGTCGAGAATGTCCTCAGGTCTGTTCGAACCAGTCCTTCGATGCCTCGACCGTAGAAGCCAATGCCATGGGACCCTCTCCCGCCGTCTGCGAACAGGAAGGCATCGCCCGTCGGACTCAGCACAGGAAAGCCACCTTGGAAGGTGCGAACGGGTTGAGCATCTCCACCGTTCCGGACTTCGATGCCGATTCACCGTCGAGATCCTGGAACGCCAAAACACGCTGGTCCGATCGAAGCAGCAGCAGCGCTCGTTCCTCCACGGCATCAGCCACAATCAACCGATCGAGCAGCTCCCAGGTTTCAGTGTCGTACCACGCAGCCCAATCCTCATCTGGGTCCTGCCGGCTGCCGCACTGCTCTGTACCAGTCGATATGGAGAAGTACGCGCCGTCCAGGGAGAACCCGTCTCCCTGAAGCCAGGCCACGGGACACTCCCCCGGACTGAATTCGCGCTTGGTGTTGCCCGCGAGGTCCAGCACCACAATGCGAACCGGCATGTCACCGGGTGCCATGACAACGACAAGGCTGCCACTAGACGGACTCAAGACGATCTGGAACCGGGGCGGCCCCAACAGATCGTCTTCTGGGAACCCTCCTGGCTCCAGCACCTTCTTCCACACGGCCTGTCCGGAAGCGACATCGATGGCTCGAACAGATCCGTCGGCCGGGGATGCGTGGTAGAGCGTTCGACCGTCGGGTGAGAGCGCGACCGAGTTGCGTCCCCTGAGAGCCTCGAACCTCTCCAGCAGCGGATTCGCGAGCATTGCATTGCGAAGTTCAGCGTTGAGCTGGACTTCGACGCTTTGGGGCGGGGCTACAGCCAGTGCCTGCAGTAGCAGTAGCACCGCGGTCTCCCGGCTTGCCTCTCCCCCCGAGGCAAAGGCTGCAAGACGCTCGGCTTCACGCGTGTCTGCCTGTCTACGTGCCTCTGCCTCTCCGGTGAGCGCTCGCTGCTCGTTCTCCTGCGCCAGCCGTTCACCCTCGAGAGCTCGCTCTTCGGCCGTCCGAGCAGCATCTCGCTGCCGATTCGCCTCGGCCTGTTGAGAGAAGGCGAAGACAGCCGCGCCGGTCGCGACGATCGCAAGTGCGAGGAGCGAAATGCCCGCAGCCCACGCCGTGCGGACAGTCCGCCGATGCTGGCGTACTTCTTCGGACGCCAGCTCGTCCTTGGGAACACCACGGATGGTCGAAGCGATATCGGCGATCGCCGAGTTGAACGCCGGATGCTTCAGATCCAGCTGCTCCTCGGCACGGGCAAACCGGACATCAACCCAGCGGGGCTCCTCAACGAACACACCTCTGAGCGCGCCCGGTACAGCATCACCATCAACGTCGTCGTCCACCCAGCCGAACTCGCCGCCAGTCACCACCGGCAGGATCTTCTTGGTATCACGGTTCTCAACCCAGTATGCGATCTCCTGATTCACCCACTCCGACCGGGCCGCATCCGGAGAGAGCAGCAACACGAACCAACCGGACGTGTCCAACGCCCCGGTGATCGACGACCACAGATGCGGATTCGCCGACAGCGACGACTCGTCACGGAAGATCCGCACCGCCCGCCGCTTCCACCACGGCTTGGCGAACCCCTGCAACCCCGCCTGCAACCGCGGCGCCAACAGATCATCAGCTGCATGCGAATACGAAATGAACCCGTCGTACACCCGCCCAGATTCTTCCATTGCCGGCTCCGCCCTGCTCTGTGCCTCATCGCTCCTGGAGGTGACCATATCCGTCCAGACGGTGACGCGTGGTCCTCACAAGGGACTAACGCAGCACACCGAAACGGGCCCCGGCCGTGCGGCCGAGGCCCGTTGGAGGGATGTCTCAGGACTCGAGTTTCAGGTGGCCTCGATAGTTGGCCACACCGAGATCGACGTCATCCTTGAAGTCGAGCCTCCCGGTGATCCCCTCGAAGTCACCGGTTCCGCTGCCGTCCACGATCGGATGCTGGCACCGGCCGTACTTCTGCTCGGTGAACGTCGGATCCCACTTCGATGTGAAGTGTTCTCGCATCTCCCACGTACCTGTCTTGCCGTCCCACGTTCCGACGAAGAACTCCTGGTCTCGGGTCTGGAAGATCCCGTTGTCGAGCACCTTCGCTTCGAGTTCATACCCATAGATGCACCCTTCGAGGTCGCCGGACATCGCGATCGTGTAGGTGGGATCCGCTTTCGGGGCGTCGTCACATCCGTTGTCGCCAGGCCCGCCCGGGATTCCCACCCCGGAGATCTGTGTGTTGTTGGCATCGGGTGCTGCCCAGGCCGGCGCAGCTGTCCCGACCAGCAGGCTCGCCACTGCAAGCGCAAGCCCGGCATACCACCAGCCACGGGCGTCTTCGGACAGGATGAGTCTCCTCATCGTCCTCTCCTTTCTCGGCCGGATGGTCCCGACCACTGCAAGGACCATCGCGACCGCCCCTCACAGTTCACTCACAGAAGACCCGACTCAGCTCGGGGCTGCGTCAGCGACTTCTCACGTCTTCGAGCGTTGGACACGGGTCGATCCGGTATGTAGCGCATTCCTCTGTGGTTAACCCACGCGTCAGCCGATCGAGTGCAATATCGACCAATTCATCTGTGTTGAGCGTGATGGTCGTCCACAGACCCCACTGGGTCCCGACCACGAGATGCTCGTCGTCGATCCAATAGGCATCTGAGGGCGATTCGATCGGGATGCGATGGAGTTCAACACCAGCCTCTACGTCCCAGATCCGCAGGAAACCGTCGACCGCGCCCGAGGCGAGCATCGACCCGCCGGGTGAGAACTCGAGGCCCCGGATTCTCGCTTCGCCGGCCCGGAGCTTCGCCACACGCTCCCAGGTTGTGGTGTCGTAGATGTCGATCCCTCCATCGAGATCGTGCACTGAGAGTCGAGAACCGACTTCGTCGATTTCGGGCACGGCACCACGGAACTCCGTAATCACCTCAAAGGATTCGGTGTCGACGATTGTCAACTTCGTTGTGCCGACCGGGAGGTTCGTCTTCGAGTCTGAGAAGACGATCCAATCCCCTCCGAAAGCCTCTACGCCGCTACTGCCGTCATCGAAGAACGCTCTTTCGATGAACTCCAGCGTGCGGGCGTCAAACGTGAGCATCTCGCCATCTGCCGTCGAAATGAGCAGACGTTCGCCCGCGGGGTCGACCCAGAGCCCGACCGCCGGGAGCCAGTCGTCGCCCCCGTCGATGCAAACGGCTTCTCCCTCCTCAAGAAACGCGACGTTGCCGTCGCCCTTGAAGGCATGACAGCCGACGAGAGGAATCCGCGAGTCGTCCTCCGGATCCCACACCACCACGGGTCCGGCCTCGTCGGGAGAAGGTTCGGGGAAGACAACCAATCGACCGTCGGGCAGCACCGCTGGACCCCAATAGAGGTTGACGTCGATCGAAGCATCTAGCTGGCCGGAGTCAGGCCCAAACGTTCGAACGATGGCGTCGAAGTCCGGGAAGAGAAAGGAGGTGAAGGCGGCCTGGCTACGGGTTCCGACGATTGAGTTGCTTTGCACCCACGAGTTGATATCAACCGTGTCGATCTCTCCTTGGCGGGTCCCGGACAGGTCCCAGGTGCTGATCTCACCGTTCGGGCCGGCGACATAGAGGAGACTCTCTTCGTCGTCGAGGTCCAATGACCACCCGGGGCCTGTTGCCTTCAATACATGTTCGTGTTCACCCGAGTCGACATCCCAGACGATGACGCCGTCACCCGCCGAGCCGGCGATAACCCAATGACCGTCGTCCGAGAAGCGAAGGCCCTCTACGGCATCGGGGAGTCCAGTCAGCCGATCTCGCTGGACCATGGTGTCGGTTTCGAACAGCCACACGGACCTGTCGGTCAACGCTGCGGCGGCTACCAACGATCCGTCCGGACTGATCGCGTGGTTCCAGAAGTCGCTGCCTGGCGCCTCTGCAAGCACTTGACCGGTGGCCACTTCCACTAGCCGGGGCCCGGTCTCACCGACTGACACGACTATTCGGTCTCCATCCGGGAGCCACGTTGCCACCCCCACCCACGCGTCGGAATCGAATCCACCGACGGTGTCGAGCGTGGTGAATTCCAGCAACGCCACTCGTCCATCGTCGGTCTCGATGCCATCCGAACACCCGGCCTCCGAAGGCAAGGAGACCACCCACTCCTCTCCAGTTGGTGAAAGAGAGAGCACATCTGCCGTAACGCACCTGTCGAAGCTCCGCTCCAGCAGAACCTCTCCCGTGACCCCGTCGAGGATCGCAACCGCGGCGCCGTCGATCACGGCCTCTCGTTCCATTTCATCAGTCTCCTGCGTAACTGCGCCATAGCTCACAGCGAGACGTTTGCCGTCGTGGGAGAACTGAACAGCCGTGACCTCTCTGGTTGTTTCGTGGATCCACCGGGGTTCCCAAGTGAGGGAGTCGAACATGCTGACCGTGCCCGACGGTGGGGACGTCGAGACGTAGGTGAGCCCATCGGGCGAGAGTGCGCATCTCCGAGCCACTTCGAGGAAGCAGTCGTTGTCACCGACATCGACGCGTGCCACGACGCTCGACTCGTGGGTCGCTTCTCGAAGGGCAACCAGCGACTCGAAGCCGGGCTCTCGACCCGGCGGAGCAGCCTCGATCGACTCGAGCGCCAAGAGGATCGACAGCTCGGGATCGGACTGCAGCACGTTGACCGCACTCGCCGCAAGCTCCCGACTGCGCGCGAGTGCCGCCTGGTCGTCAGCGCGCCCTGCCTCCGCCTCGGCAGCTGCCCGTTGGGCGTTTGCCTCCTCGGCGTTGTTCTCCGCCTCGGCAGCGTTGACCTCTGCGATCTCGGCCTGTCTTGCCGCCTCAGCTGCGTTGTCGGCGGATTGAGCTGCGAACCCGACTGAGACGACGGCTAGCGCAGCGACGAGCCCGCCGGCCGCCCACGCGGTTCGGACGGTACGGCGATGCTGGCGGACTTCCTCCGATTCGAGTTCGTCCTTGGGCACTCCCCGGAGGGTCGAGGCAATGTCGGCGATCGCCGAGTTGAACCCTGGATGCTTGAGGTCGAGTTGCTCCTCGTCTTTCGCCCAGCGGATATCGACCCAGCGCGGCTCTTCGTCGAACACGCCTCGCAGGACATCGGGAACAGCATCCCCGGCGACGTCACCGTCCGACCAGGCGAACTCGCCATCGGTGACCACCGGCAGCATCTTCTTCGGGTCACGGTGCTCCACCCAGTAAGAGATCTCCTGACTCACCCACTCCGACCGAGCAGCATCCGGACTGAGCAACAGCACGAACCATCCGGACGTGTCCAACGCCTCTGTGATCGACGACCACAGATGTGGGTTCGCAGAAAGCGACGACTCGTCACGGAAGATCCGCACCGCCCGCCGCTTCCACCACGGCTTGGCAAACCGCTGCAACGCCGACTGCAACCGAGGCGCCAACAGATCGTCGGCAGCGTGGGAATAGGAGATGAACCCGTCGTAGGTCTGATCGACCGGCTCCATCGACGATCTCAGCGCAGTATCCATCAGCGGCTCCGCATCTCGTCGAGTGTCGGGCAGGGATCGATTCGATAGGTCTCGCACTCGGTGTCAGAGAACCCGCGGACGAGGCTGGAGAGAGCCTTCTCGATGACGGCTTCGGTCGACAGGTCGATGACCTGCCAATCCGCACGACCCCACTCCAGAAGCAGGACCGCACTCAAGCGCTCGTCATCGGTCCAGACGATGTCGGAGATCCGGTCGGCGTTCGCAGGGACTCGTTGCAACAACTCGGGTTCGTCGCCTTCAACTCGCCAGATCACGACGAGACCGTCCTCACCGCTCACGGCCAGTTTGGTGTCGTCGTCCGAGATGGCGATTCCACGGGCGTTCGAGTTCTGCGCCTGCCATGTGCGTACGGCTTTCCATGTCGTCGTGTCGTACTCGAAGGCCCTGCCACCGCCTTCCATGAGAAACAGCCGCCGTCCGTCGCGGCTCAGTGCGCTGACACCACGTCGCCAATCGCCGTCGAGTTGCTTGAGGACCGCTCCAGACTCGGTATCGACGATGTACTGCGTTGCATCCTGGTCGACGGCGTCGGTGCGCGGACCGGTCATGACCCAGCCATCCCCGTACTGCACCAGACCACCGCCTGGAGCGGGGCCGATGTTCGTGATGACCTCCAGGGTTTCCGAGTCCCAGATTCGGATCTCGCCGCCAACCGCCATCGCGGCAATACGTGAACCGTCCCGTGACACTTTGACTGTGGGTGTGAACAGCGGGCTTCCGTCCGGGCAGGAGGGGACTCCGCGCCTCTGGATGATGCCCGGACCGACGTACTGGACGCAGTCCTGGAGCACCTCGACCGACTCGCCGGCCAGGTCTCGGATGATCAATGGGCCCTCCCACAACCCCAGTCCGTCCTCGCCGCCACCTTCAGCAGCCTCCCTCCTCTCTGCAACGCTCATCACAAACCGGCCGTCGGGCAAGACATCGGCAGCCCAAGTGCTGAGCTCCGCCACGACGTCCCCAGTGCGAGGATCGACGACGAAGACAGAGCTTTGGGAGTCAGTGAAGGCTCGAATGGCGATAGATGGCCCCTCGATGATCTCATTCGGGTTGACCCAGACGATGTCAGTTCCGGATGGCGGGAGAAGCTCGCCCGGCGAGTCGAGCCTCCAGAGTGCAACGCCTCCGCTGAGCGATGCCGACACTGCAAGTCTCCCTGATGGCGAGACGTCGGCGGCCTGCACGCCCTTTGTCGGTAGGGACAGCTGGAGTCGAGCCTTTGCGGGGTCGAACAGGTGCGTCGCGTCTGAGCCGTACACGAGCGCCAGTCCCCCCGGAGTGAACACGGCGTCGCCCCAGATTCCGTCGAATCCCCAGCCGAAGAACGCCCCGTCTTCAGCGCTCCAGAATGAGGGTCGCGAGTCATCGAAGATCTCGGCGTAGTAGGCCTGTCCGTCCGGTGAGATCCTGGCGATGGTGACGGGACCGGCCGTCCAATCAAAGGTCTCGAGCAGCTCGAAATCGGGGAAGGACCGCAGTTCGGTGCGATCGACTTCGAAGTTGACGAGGACCCGCGTTTCGTCGGCCGTGAACGAGATCTCACCGAATTGGAAGCCGTCCGTGTCGCTCAGACGCCGGACCTCGGTCCAGGTCGAGGTGTCGAGGAGCACCGTGTCCCAGAAGCCGTTCTGGCCCACGTCGAGAGGCACGGGTGGCTCCCCGGCGCATTCGGTGCCCTCAACGAGAACATGGAAGTAGGACCCGCTCGGGGAGTATCCGCTGGGATTCGTGCCCCAGAAGTCTTCCACCAGAGGCTCGACGCATCCCTCGAGCGTCACGACACGGACGACCGATCCAGTGCCAGGGTCGAGGATGATGATGCGGCCGGGCGATGCGTCATTGCCATCGGTGTCGAGTTCCACGGCGGGGCCAGGGTCGCCTGCGAACGGTCGGTCCACGACGATCACCGCTATCTCCGAGCCATCCGGATGTGGGATCGCCTTGCGAATGATGTCGTTGGTGGTGAGGTCCTGAAACGTCCAGATCGGCTCCCCCGCGAGGTCGTCGACGGCGAGCAGAGAAACGGACCTGTCCGCCTCGGAGGTGACGAGCACGCCGGACCCGTCGGGAGTGAACGCGACGTCGACCCGCCCACTGGCAGTCGGGTTGGACCGTCGTGCTACGAGGCGGTCGGCGTAGGTCGCCTCCCGCAAGCTGATGAGGCCTTCGGCGAAGAGTGCGTCCTCGCCGCCACCCGCTGCGTGGATCGCCTCGATCGCAAGCAGCGTTGCCAGCTCGGGATCCGACTCACGGACGTTTATCGACGACGCCGCCAACTCCCTACCCTTCGCCAGTGCGGCTTGGGCCTCGGCCTCGTCGGCATTGGCTGCGGCTTGGGCGGCATTGGCGTCGGCCTCTTCTCTCGCCGATGCTTCCTGTTCGGCAAGAGTGTTGGCCCGGTCTGCCTCGCTGTTGGCACGGTCCCGCTCGCTCGCAGCGTTCACCCCGAAGCCAACCGATGCCACTGCAAGCACGCCGATCAATGAGACACCGGCCCAGGCAGTCCGAACCGTCCGCCGATGCTGCCGAACTTCCTCTGACGCCAGGTCGTCCTTGGGAACGCCCCTGATCGTCGACGCGATGTCAGCGATGGCGTCCGCAAAGCGTGGATCCTTCAGATCCAACTGGTCCTCGTCTTTCGCCCAACGCACATCGACCCAACGGGGCTCCTCGGAGAACACGCCCCGCAGGGCACCTGGGACAGCGTCACCGTCGACGTCGGCGCCCGCCCAGCCGAACTCGCCGTCTGTGACGACGGGGAGGATTTTCTTCGGGTCACGGCGCTCTACCCAATAGGCGATCTCCTGACTCACCCACTCCGACTTGGCAGCGTCAGGCGACAGCAATAGAACGAACCAGCCGGAGGTGTCCAGGGCCTCGGTGATCGACGACCACAGGTGCGGGTTAGCAGAAAGCGACGATTCATCACGGAAGATCCGCACCGCCCGCCGCTTCCACCACGGCTTGGCAAACCGCTGCAACGCCGACTGCAACCGAGGGGCCAACAGGTCGTCGGCAGCGTGCGAATACGAGATGAACCCGTCGTAGATCTGATCGACCGGCTCTATCGACGATCTCTTCACGGTATCCATCAGCGGCTCCGCATCTCTTCCAGCGTCGGACACGGATCGATCCGATGCGTTGCACACTCGGTCTCTGTGAACCCACGGACGAGGTCAGAAAGTGCCTGATCTACCACCGCCTCGCTTGATAGGTCGACGACCTGCCACAGAACGCGTCCGTCCCTTGGCACGAGCACGGCGCCCAAGCGGTCCCCGTCGAGCCACACGATGTCGGAGATCCGATCAGCTGCGGCGGGGATGCGCTCGACCAACTCAGGCTCCTCACCATCGATCCGCCAGATGACGATGAGCCCATCCTCACCGCTGAGAGCCAGTTGAGTGTCGTCCGGCGAGACGGCGATGCCCCGGATGCTCCTCGTTGCCTGCCAGTCTCGGACTAGCTCCCACGTGCTCGTGTCGTATTCCAGGACCCGACCGCTCTCGTCCAAGAGGAACAGACGCGACCCATCGTGGCTCAGGGCGTTGATCTGCGCCGTGCGAGAGGTTGCAGGGAACTCGGCGAGCACCTCCCCCTTCTGGGCGTCGAAGACGCGGATATTCGTTGTGTTGTTTCGTATGTCATCTTCAACCAGCAACCATCCGTCGCCGAACTGCCGCACCCATCCCTTTGCCCCGGAGTCGAAGGTCGTGACGACCTCGAGTGTCCCCACATCCCAGATGCGGATCTCGCCACCCCCGGTCGCCATCCCTGCGATACGTGAGCCATCCCTCGAGACACGGACCGACTCGGTGAAGAGCGGGGTCCCGTCTGGGCAAACTGCAGGCTCCTTCGGTCCGACGTTGTGAGCACCGACGTACTCCACGCAATCCTGGAGCACGTCGATCGAGCCGTCAGTGAAATCACGGATCATCAACGGGCCCTCGAACAGTCCCACGCGATCGTCTTGCAGCTCCACGGGGACTGGCCGCTCCTCTTGCGGAGCCATCACGAACCGGCCATCGGGTAAGAAATCCGCAGCCCATGTGGGTAGCTCCCGCTCGACTGCTCCGCTTGTCGGATCGATGAAGACCACGGGGCCTGCGTCACCGAAGGCGCGGAAGGCCACGTCTGGGCCGTCGATGATCCAATTCGGATTGAGCCAGCCGATGACGTTCCCGGACGGCGGTTCGATGGGGGTTGCGCCGACGAGCCTCCACAGTTCCACGTCCCCGCCGTTGGACGCCGTCGCTGCGACAGATCCCAGGGGGGACACCGTTGCACTCTGAACCCCCTTGGTCGGGAGCGATGAGAGAAGGGTGGCAGTTGCTGGGTCGTAAAGACTCGTGGATTCGCCGCCCATGACCAGTACCGATCCGTCGGGGGTGAACACGGCATCGCGAGACTGACCCTCATAACGGTCACCCCACCCGAGGAACGACTCCCCGTCGATGCTCCAGAAGCCCGGCCTGTTCTCCCCGAACGTCGCATAGGTCAGGAAGAAGTGACGCCCATCCGGTGCGATACGCGCCACCGGCGGAGCCACCCCGAAGAAGCCAAACTCGAACGTGTCCAGCAGTTCGAAGTCCGGAAACGAGCGCAGCTCGGTCCGGTCGAACTCGAAATTCACCAGAGCCTGGGTCTCGTCGGCTGTGAAAGAGATCTCGCCGTATCTGAGTCCGTAGAGATCTCCGAGGCGCCGCTCCTCCATCCACGTGGAGGTGTCGAAGAGGACCGTGTCCTCGGGGTCGCTCAGTTCGGAACACTCAGAAGTGTCGACGATCAGGTGGAACCACGCCCCACTGGGTGAGTAGCCGCTCTGGTTCGACCCCCAGTAGGTCTCCGACACGGGCGTCTGACAAGCCTCCAGCTCGACGACCCGGTTGACCGCCCCCGTGGCTGCATCGAGGAGGACGATGCGTCCACCGAATGCGTCATCGCCGACGGCGTCGAGCACCACGTCCGGGCCAGGATCCCCAATGAAGTCCCGGTCGACCACGATGACTGCCACCTCGGAGCCGTCGGGGTGCGGGACCGCTCGCCGGACGATGTCGATCGTGGTGAGGTCCCGGAACGTCCAGAGCGGCTCCCCGTTCAGATCTTCCACATCGAACAACGACACCGATCGATCCAACTCAGACGCGATGAGAAGCCCTGACCCGTCCGGCGTGAATGCCACATCGACCCGGCCTGTGTCGGAGTACGGAACTCGAGCGATGAGACGATTGGCATACGTCGCTCGCCTCAGGCTCGAAAGCGACTCGGCGAACAGAGCCTCTTCGCGGTCTCCGGCGACATGGATGGCCTCGACTGCGAGCAGCGCCGCCAGTTCGGGATCGGCGCCAAGGACGTTGATCGAGGACGCCGTGAGCGCCCGGGCCTTGGCGAGCCGGGCTTGGTTGTCGGCTTCGATTCTCGCCCGCGCTTCGGCCTGGGCGTTGGCTGCAGCTTGTGCGGCATTCGCGTCAGCTTCAAGCCGCGCTTCTGCCTCTGCTGCTGCGTTGGCCTCGGCGAGAGCTGCGTTGTCTCTGGCATCGTTTCGCTGGCCAACGGCGAAGACGCCGGCAACGACGGCAGCGATGGCCAGGACCGTGACGAGTCCTCCCGCAGCCCAAGCGGTACGCACCGTGCGACGGTGCTGGCGTACTTCCTCCGAGGCCAGATCGTCTTTGGGAACACCCCTGATCGTCGACGCGATATCTGCGATGGCGTCAGCAAAGCGAGGATCCTTCAGATCGAGCTGGTCCTCGTCTTTCGCCCAGCGCACATCGACCCAGCGGGGCTCCTCAGAGAACACACCCTGCAGGACATCTGGCACAGCGTCACCGTCGACGTCGCCGTCCGCCCAGGCGAAGGAGCCATCGGTGACAACCGGGAGGATCTTCTTCGGGTCACGGTGCTCCACCCAGTAGGCGATCTCCTGACTCACCCACTCCGACCGAGCCGCATCCGGACTGAGCAACAGCACGAACCAGCCTGACGTGTCCAACGCCTCGGTGATCGACGACCACAGATGTGGGTTCGCAGAAAGCGACGACTCGTCACGGAAGATCCGCACCGCCCGCCGCTTCCACCACGGCTTGGCAAACCGCTGCAACGCCGACTGCAACCGAGGGGCCAGCAGATCATCGGCGGCATGCGAATACGAGATGAACCCGTCGTACGTCTGATCCGAGTCGCCCATCGTCGGAGCTGCCTTGCTCTGCACCCTGTCCTGTGGAAAGACCATATCGATGTCGACGGTGCCGTGTCGGCCTCACAAGTGCCTAACGCAGGGCCTGAAGTGGCTCCGCATCGGGAGGGCCGTGGAACTGGTGGAACTCGCCACGTTCGTACGTGTAGCGCGTTGGCCGCCTGTGTCACGGGCGGGCGGCGCATCGCGCCGGTCTCGCACCAAGCCCTATCCAGGCCAAGGTCGTGTGTCCGGTGCGGCGCCCGCTATCGGATGACTCCCGCCACCAGTTCCACGACCAGGCGTGGCATCGGCAGCCAGAGTTGTGATGATGCCACCGCTCGGGACTCGGCGGCAGCAACCGCATGCTGGGGAGCCGAGGCCTGGACCGGAGCGCCGCTCACATCGCCACAGCTCGGGGCGAGGGTCACCCCGCCGTACTCCGTGCCCGAGACCAGAAGACAGTCATCCGCAACGCCGCCGAACGCCCCGGCGGCCGTCGCCCATACTCCGAGACTGACGATGGCAGCAACGAGAAGAACCGTCAGGGTGCGCGCAGCGACCCGACGGGGCCGGTTGACGAGCAGGTCGTCGAATACGAGGCTGCGGTCGCCGCCGGTATTCCCGATCGCGTAGCCACTGCTCTCTCTGAGACTGTCGGTCCTCTGCTCGCTGAGCGTCGCCACTGGACTCCTCCTTCGGTCTTGGCTCCAAACCGCGCCGGTGCCGGCGCCTGGAGCCCTCGCCCGTGCAGACAGGATGCGGAAACCACCTCACAGTCGGCCAACACGTGTATCTGTGAGCGTCTCGAACCGACAGACCGGCCGAACCTGCGGCACGCATGACGACTCGATGGACTGCTGGCCGTACAGCCAGTCATTGAGGTCGGGTCTCGTCGACTCTTCACGCCTAGTCGGCGAGAGCGATGAGGTCGCCGCGCGAGGTGGCAACCACGATCACGTGATCGACGACCGCGACCGGCGCTCGGATCTCTGGGCCGATCTCGACTTCCCAGGCCACGGATTGCGACTCGACATCGACAGCCACCAACCGGCCACCCTCGGTTGCCATGATGAGCGAGCCGTCGGCCAGCACCATCGGACTGGTGATGACACCGCCAACGTCGATGACCTCTTCGCTACCGGTCACTGGGTCGAGCGCCAAGAGGAGCTCGTCTGCCGCCACCCATATCACCCCGTCGGAGACGACGGGGGGCTGGTTGACCGACACGCCCACCTGATGACTCGGTGACAGGCCCTCGGGAGGAGCGCCACAGTTCCCGGGTTCGAACACGGCAATGGTTCGCACGCCGGTGCCCACGAAGACCGCCCCTTCGGCGACGACCGGATGTGTGACGATCCGAGTCCTCGCAGGGAGATCCACGACGCACTTCATCTCGAACGACGCGAGTTCGACCATGTACAGGTCCCCGCCGCCCACTGCGTAGAGATAGGTGTCGTCGACCGCCAGCGTCTCGGTGAAGCCGCCCCCGACCGGCTGTTCGGGGAAACGCGCGACCTCGAACCCGCCCGGACCGTCCACTGCGTACACATGGCCGTCCTCGCTGGCGAAGTACACGGTCTGGCCGACGACTGCCGGCGCACCAGAGATCGCGCCGCCCGTCTCGAAGCGCCACACGGCCTCGCCGGTATCCCCGAAGGTGCGAGCGGTCACGACGCCATCGTTGGAGCCGAAGAACGCGAGATTCACCGACTGGCCATCTTGTCCGAAGCCGGGCACGCTTGCGACTGCGGCACCGGCGTTGATCCTGGCTCCCAACTCTTCCTCGAAAGTAGTGGTGCCACGCTCGAGGTCGATCGAGTAGAACCTGCCCTCCGAACTGCCGAGGAACACCGTGTTGCCAAAGATCACTGGAGGCGCCCGAAAGACCCCACCGAACGCCTTCTCCCAGTAATAGCCGTCGGGTTCGCCGACCGAGCCTTCGAACACGCCAACCCTGGCCGGCCCTCCGGCGACAGCCGCATTACCCGACAGCCCGCCCTCGGGAATGGGCCTCGGCCCCTCGCCGTCGCGCAAGAGGAAGAACACAACGGCCACGGCGACAACTACCGCCACAACCACTTGCATCACGCTCTGCACAGCGACTCGCGCTCGTTGCCGCCGACGAACGGCGCCGCTGGAGATCCGCTGCGCCGGGCTGACCGCAGCCGAGTCGAGTCCACCGAGCGCCCGCTCCATGTCCAGGCGGAGCGCCTGAGCCGCCGCTTCATCATCGCGTACGTCGACCGCGAGACCCGCCTGAACTGCTGGCAGCGTCAGCCAGTCACGCACCCACACTTCCGGAAGCCGAAGTTCGACCTCACGAAGCCGCTCGGCGATCAGCCCGCCGGCCGGGGTGCCCCACAAGTCGCCGGCCTGAATCGCATCTGCGGCCAACATCGGCTGGCCGAGCCGGTGGGCAATGGCGGCGGCTTCCGCCGCAACCTCTGGATGACGTTCGTGGCGGGCTCGGATCACCATGAACTCGGCGGCCGTCTGGAGCCATCCGCTGTGGAGGAGCAGATCGGTCAGGTTCTCCGCTTCGTGCTGATCCCAGTTCTCTGGAGCCGCGGCCGTCGCCCATGCCTGCAGCCACAGCCGGAGCCGCAACCCGTCACCGCCCCTCGGTGTGTCCTCGAGGCCGCGCCGAAACTCCCCCCTGGCTTCCTCGAGATGGCCGAGGCCAGTGAGCGCAATCCCCCGGTAACCGTCGGCTCGATTCCGCCACGCCGGCATCGCCGAGGTCGCCGTGTCGGCGATCCGTTCCGAGACTTCCAGGGCTTCGCCGTACCGGTGGAACGCCAGAAGCCCTTCGACGAGGGCGATGTCGGCCAGGAACGCGACCGCCACCGCACCGCCATGCTGCGCGGTCTCCCTTGCGCTCTCCGCGTAGCCGAGACCGACCGTGACATCGCCGCCGAGGAGCAGTGCCCGAGCGAGATGGGCTTCCTTGTCTGCCACCACCACGGGACCTTCGTATCGGAGTGCGACGTCCCGCAGGTGCTCGTAGGAGACCCTCGCGGCACGCACGTCGCCGGCGTCCAGCTCGGTTCTCGCTGCGTTGACCAAGGTGTAGAACTGCTGGATCTCATTGCCCTCTGCTGCAGCGATCGCGAGTCCCGACTCCTGTTCGACGGCTGCTTCTCGTGCGAACCCGAGACGCGCGAGCTCTCGAGCATGGAGCGAGAGGAGTGAGCCGAACTTGGGGTGGGCGCCGAGTCGGCCGGCCTCGAGGAGGGCCATGGCCGCCCACCGCTCCGATTCCTGGGGGTGCTGCAGGTCGTCTGCCAGCACTGCTGCCAGCGCCAATGCGTCGACACGTTCGAAGCCATCGAGATGCGAGATCGCCTCGGTTGCGTCCTGGACGGCGGGCATCGTGAGGCCTGCGTTGCGATAGCGCCGAGCACGGGCGAGCAGGAGCGACCCGACCCTGGCCGCCGGTGTGTCTCGCGGTGCCGCTTCGATGGCCTCGGTCAGCAGTTCGATCGCATGCTGATGCTCGGCCGAGGGCTCCGAGGCGGCTTCGGCCAACAGCGGGAGGGCCAGATCCGGCTTGCCTGCGGTGAGATAGAGATGTCCGAGTCGTTCCGATTCGATGTCGGCGTCAGCCATAACCGAGGTCAAGCGCTCGGCGAACAACGAGCGGCGAGCGTTCGAGATGTCAGGCTCGGGTCCGTCGATCACGAGCCCATCGACGTGATCGGCGAGCAGCCCCTTCCTCGTCAGGTCGTCGCACGCCGCCAGCACGGCATCAGGATCGGCATGCAACGCTGCAGCCAGTTGGCTGACGGTCAACGGACCGCCGAGCGACACGAGCACTCGAATGTCGTCGGCAACGGTCGGCACCGGTATTCCTTCAGACGCTTCTATCAAACAGTCTCTCGAACGCCGCTCACGGTCTGCTCACAGCGTCTCTCACGCGCCGCGGAGCGGTCGACGGCCAATAGCCCCTGATTCGAAGTGGCTTATGAGCGCACGGCCGGCGACTCCGGGCCTAGGGACAGCTCTCGCATGCGAGGGCTGGGAGTTTCGGAGGAGGCCGACGCCTCGACCCCCTCCGATCAACCCCATTGTCAGACAATCACTTGCTGCACTTCATGCCCCGGCATGGCTCGTCGGAGAGGCTCATGACCACGACCCCGTTGTTGAGGTCGGAGACGATGATCGTGCCATCGTCGAACACGTCGATACCCCATTGGCCCAGGAAGTTGCTCACAAACTTCAACTCCTGGTTGAGGTTGAAGATCTTGTTCGGCAGCCTCGGTTCGGTGTCCATGTGCGCTATCGGCGACAGCGTGATACTGCCGTTCCCTTCGTCAACGATGTCGAACACGCGGGTTCCGGAGTTGTAGGACGCCACGTACAACCGGTCGCCCTTCACAACGAAGTTGTGGTCGATTCCAACCGATCCATCCGTGTAGCGCTCATCGAAGACCGGACTGTCCAGATCATGAATATCGACGATGTAGGTGCCGATCTCGGGCTTCTTGTTCCCGGTTAACAGCGAGTCGAACAACTCATCGAGTTCGTCGCCAATGAACAGGTGTGTCAGATCTTCGGTCGGCACGCCGTTGTGGCTGAAGACGAGGCCCTCCGATGCGAGTGAGAACTCGGCGATCACCGAGATGTTCGCCTTGTCGGTCACGTCCCAAATGAATGTCATCCCTGAGAACCCATCGAAGATGAAGGCGATGTCACGCCCCTGGTAGTCGCTATCGGGCCCGTCGTAGTCGTTCACGACGAAGACGTCATGCTCAGCAGTGTTGGGTATGCATGCTGCCACAGATGGATTCATCGGATCCGATTTCACATCGAGGATCAGCATGTTGAATTCCGCCGGCTCCTCGACGCCACAAGCGTTGTTGGCCGCGCCGTGCTCGAGGTGAGTACCCGGAAGATATGCGTAACCCTCGGAGTCGATCTCGATGTTGTGGGCGCCCTCGTACCCACCGGGACGCACCAGCGCGGTCGGAAGATGAGACGAGATATCCGTTCCCGGGGCCGCAGGCTCCAATGCATCCAGACCTGACAGGTCGACGATGATCAGATCCGTCGTGAACGGGTCTCCAAACCCTTCACGCGTGAAGTAGCCGTAGGTGCCCCAAGTGTCCGGATCACCCCAAAGGTGAGTCACATTGAAGACCGGATCCGGAATGAACGCCGGGATCGTTCCGACGAATTGAACATCGTCAGGATCCGTGACTCGAATGAAACCGATACCGCCGCTGTGCGTGACGAGGGCGTACTGCTCGCCCGCTGGTGACGTCCATTGCTCGATATCAGAGGCGAACCCCTTGGCGATCCCGAAGAGTTCGATGGGAAGCGCTCCCATGTCGGTCGGTGTTACCTGACCGTGGAAGACCATGTTCTCGGTGTCGGGGAATGGTCCGCGGAACTCCGGAAGCGAGCTGACACCGTCATCCCTCGCTCCCGCTACGCCCGATACTGCGAGCAGCATGACCAGTGCGGTCATGACGACCAATCGCATTCGTCGTCCATTCATTTGCAGGAACCTCCTCGCTCCGTTGCTTCCGCGTTCGGTCGAGGAGCAAAGGGGCAAGCGGCACCTGAAACTGCATCTCATGAAGATCCATGCTTCGGTACGCGTCGTACCCGCAAGCCCTCTCCCGCCCGCTCAGACCACCATATCGTTGACGTGCCGGCCGCGTCGGGCCAAGCGGCATGCCGGGTTTCCACGAGTTCCGAATTCCTCGGCTGGCCCTAGTCGACGTAGGCCGAGAGGTTGTGGTGTCCGCATGGCGCAACGAGCAATACGGTCAAGCTCGGCGCCGAAGGGCGTACAACGGCAGATCGCCGTAGTTCTTGGCCGTGGGAAGCGTGCCCACGTACTGGCACTCGAAGGTGCTGGCGTTCGACAACATCGCCAGGGCGGCGAACGCGTGCGTGGTGTAGATCTCACCCTCCGGGGTACGAGGCTCGATCCTCGCCGCCTGCGTCACACCCACTCCGTAGAACAGATGGTTGCCGGCGATCGGATCCCAACCCTCGAACACCGGCGCCGCATGAGCAGCCACCCGGAGCCCCCGAAGCTCAGGCAGCCCGGCGCCCGCCATGTCGAACTCGCTCACCGCCGACACCAGATCGAGGGCGCACTCGGCCGCTCCCGCCACGTCGCTGAACACGAGATAGATGCCATCGCCCCAGGTGCGTCCCGACAGCAACTCGGGGCGGTACGGCTCGAGCCGGTGTGCCATCTCCTTCATGACGTGCCCCTGGAACGCCACCAACTGGGCGTCGCTCAGCTTCGAGAAGCCGGCGAAGTCGGCGAACACGATCGCCCGGATGTGTCTGCGGTCCCGCTGATCGGTGTCGGCCCCCGGAACGGAATCGCCACGATTCACCGAGATCACCGTCGCCGGCGCTCCGGTCGCCCCCCAGGTCCGGACATCGACCGCCGTCCCTGCGACGCCGTAGGACGGGGTGCCGTCCCACACCGCCACCTGATGGGCATTGGTCTCCAGCATGCGGGCACGGATGAGGGCGTCACCCATGGCGATGCGGGCGCAGAAATCGAACATCACGGGATCGTCGAGATACTCACCCGACGAGACGATCTCGACGCTGGTGGCGCTGGCGAGACATCGCTCGAACCGTTCCACCCAGTCGCCGCCCGCCGACACCACCGAAGTCCTGACGAATTCGTCGCGATCGAAGGGCAGGACCACGTGCAACTCTGCGCCGCGCTCCAGCAGCGCCTCGGCGGCGAGGATGTCGGCGCCGGCTGCGAGCGACCCGAAGCCGGTGCCGGCATCGAGAGCCTCGAACGTCTCGTCCAGCTTCGCCCTCACCCGTGGCTCCTCGTCGGCCGGGAACCGACCGTGCTCACCGGCCGAGAGAATCCGGTGCCCGCAGAAGTGAACCACCGCGGGGTTGCGGATCGGAGCGAGCACCGCTCGATCCACGCCCTTGAGATCGCACACCAGCTTGAGCTGTTTGAGGGTGGTCGCCCGCTGCGAGAGCTGACCGCCCCCCGACTCGGCGGCGATCTCGAGCGCGTGCGTTGCGCGATCGACGTCATCGACGATCAACGCAGCCTCGGCCTCGGTCACCGCATCCCAGTAGCCGTGCCCCTGCAGTTCATTGCTCCCGAGCGCAGCCTCAGCCAGCGCTCGAGCGACATCCTGGTTCCCCGCCAAGAGCCACATGGTCGCCGCATTCACGGCGTGATACGGCGACTCGAGCCGCTCATGGGCAGCGGCGTACCCAGTCGCCGCCCGCTCCGCCCACGCCGACCCCTCGGGAAGGCTCCGACGAGCCAGCGCCTCGTCCTTGTCCAACCGGGGAGCCAGCACGGCGATGTCACCGGCCAGCTTCGGCGGGATGCTGGACAGGTCGATCGTGTCGAGCCCGTACTGGGCATACCGTCGGCGCGCCTGAGAGGTGGCGCCGGCCCGCAGCAATGCCAGGACCGCCAGATACCGAACCTCGGGATCGCTGTCCCCCGCTTCGATGTAGCGGGCAGCCGTGTCGAACGCCTGGAGACTCTGGCCACGGCGGATCAGGTCCCACAACTCCTCGGCGGCATCGGCGGGCGCACCGGCCCGGCCACGCTCCGCGCCGAGCCGGGAACGCAGGCTCTGCAGGTCGTGGATCGAGACCGTCGTGGGCACCATCGCTCGTACGCTCGCCGTTCGGCGTGTGCCGAGCGTCGCAGCGAGCTCCCCGAAGTAGTGGCCCGGACCCAGCTCGGCGAGCCGCTGATACCTGCCGTCGTCGTCCGACTTGAGGATCTCGACCCGGCCCTCTTCGATCCAGTAGATCGCTCCGGCGGCGTCCCCCTGCTCAACGATCAAGGCGCCTGGTGAGAACGTCTGATACTCGACGTCCTCGCCCAGATCCGCCGGCGCCGGCAGGTAGTCGGCCAGCGCCGGGTCGTGTAGCAAGATCCGCTCCTCGAGATCCATCAACTCGGGGCTCGGTTCCACCCCGAGGTCCTCACCGAGCCGGGTCCTGAGGTTCTTGAACGCGGCGAGCGCGTCGGCCTGGCGACCCGACCGGTACAGCGCCAGCATCAACAACTCCCACAGGCGCTCGCGGTAGGGAAACGCCTCGACCAGGCCGAACAGCTCGCCCACAACCAGGTCGTGTTCGCCCGCGGCCAGCATCGCATCCATCAGTTGCTCGACCGCCCCGATCCGCTCCTCCTCCAGGAGCCGGGCGTTGTGCTGGGCGAACTCGAACTCCTGCAGATCCGCCAGCGCAGGCCCGCGCCACTGCGACAGGGCGTGCCGATAGGTCTCACACGCCCGTGAGGGATGACCGAGGGTGTGGAGCTGTTTGCTCCGCTGCACGAGCGCCCGGAAGCGGGCGACGTCTGTGTTGGAAGCCGGGAGCTCGAGGCGATAACCCCCCGGCTCGGTGACGATCACCTCGTCACCGACCGCCGATCGCAACCGATTCACCGCCATATGAAGCGACGCCTCGGGCTTGGCGACCTCGCTGCCCCAGACGGCCTCGATGATCACATCCGCCGGGACCACCTGCGGAGCCCGCACGGCGAGCAGCGCCAGCAGGGCGCGTGGCCGGGCTCCGGGGAGCTTGACAGCCTTCCCCGCGGAGTCCACCACCTCGACCGGTCCGAGCATTCGAAGGTCCACAGCGCGGACCACCCTATCGATCGAGCGCAGTCGGGCGAGGCGATTGGAGCTCCGAACGGTCATCGCGCCAGCGTGACTGGCTCACCTCACAAACCGCTCACAAGCATTCGAGGCCATGCGTGACCTGTGTTCGCTCTGCGTTGCTTGAGGTCTCGACCCTGACCGCATGCCTTTGCGAGTCAGCCGCCGGTGGTGCCGCCCATGCGCTCCCGGGCTTCGGCGATCGCCTCAGCCGTGCGCTCGTCGACTCCGAGTTCCTCGAGCGCCTCGAGGCTCACGTCCTGGCGACGAATCGATGCGAGCAGTTCCGTGTCCACGCCCGGCGACGAGGCCCGCTCGACCGCCAGCGGGATGTTCGGGACGAACGCACCGGGGAACGACGG
>Ga0224512_10001529_pt1 | contig 22187 bp, 19 predicted proteins | sample SF_May12_sed_USG_4_FD_169103 | JGI IMG/M metagenome (GOLD analysis project Ga0224512, IMG submission 169103) | Sediment microbial communities from San Francisco Bay, California, United States - SF_May12_sed_USGS_13 | ecosystem: Environmental > Aquatic > Marine > Sediment | place: USA... | reverse complement strand
CCATGGAAGGACATGCCGCCCTGCCAGATGCGGAAGATCACCAGCGGGTCCGCGAGGAATCCCGGCAGGTTGTAGAACAGGGTATAGCCGACGCGCCCGCCCAGCACCACGCCCAGCGCGATATAGAACAGCAGGTCGGCCATCTCCTCCGGCTTCCAGTGGGTACCGGGGCGCCGGGTGCGTATCCGCCCCAGCCACCAGCCGCCGACAAAACCGACCAGGTACATCAGACCGTACCAGTGCACCTCGAAGGGACCCATGCTGATCGCGACTGGGCTGATATCCGGGTATGTCAGCATTGCGAAACCTCAGGCCGGCAGCAGCCGGCAGAACAGTGTTTTCAGATAGGCCGTTTCCGGTATGGCGGGATGCACCGGGTGGTCCATGGCCTGGAATCCCCGCTCCACGACCTGCAGCCGCCGACCCAGGTGATGCGCAGACTGCTGCAGGATGTCCTGCAGGCGCTCGGCAGACAGGTGCATGGAGCAGGAGGATGATATCAGGAAGCCGCCGGGTTCCAACAGCTGCATGGCCTGCTGGTTCAGGCGGTGGTAGGCCTGTTCACCGTTGCGGATGTCCTTGCGGCGCTTGATAAAGGCCGGCGGGTCGACAATGACCACGCCGAAGCGCCGGTGTGCGGCGCGCATTTCCTTTAATACCTCGAAGGCCTCCCCCGCTTCCAGGTGAACGTTACCGTTCACGCCATTGGTCGCTGCATTCCGCATCAGCAACTCCTGTGCAAGCGCCGAGGTATCCACGCAGCTGACATCGGCGGCACCTGCACGTGCTGCCTGCACACCCCACGCGCCGACATAACTGAATACGTCCAGTACCCGCCGGCCCCTGACATACTTGTGCATGGCCAGGCGGTTGCTGCGCTGATCGAAAAACCAGCCGGTCTTCTGGCCCTCGCCCAGGGGCAACTCGAAGCGCGTACCGCCCTCCTCCAGGGTCACCCGGGCGGATACTTCACCGATGGTCTCGGTGTACAGTTCCAGCTGCTCGAGCTTGCGCACCGGGCTGTCGTTGCGCAGCAGGATGCCCCGGGGCTTCATCACCTGCTGCAGGGCCTCCAGTATGGCGGCCTTGCAACGTTCCATACCCGCAGTGGTGATCTGTACCACCAATATGTCGGCATAGCGGTCGACCACCAGCCCGGGCAGGTCATCGCCCTCCCCGTAGACCAGCCGGTAATGCGGGCTATCGAACAGGGCCGCACGAAGCTCCAGTGCCGTCTCGATACGTTTAACGAAGAAGGCCGTGTCGAACACGGATGCCGGCTGCCGGGTCAGCAGTCGCGCGCAGATCAAGGAATGGGGATTGATATAGCCACAGCCGATGGGCTTGCCGGTCGAGGTCTGGATCACCACTGTGCTTCCCGGCTCGAAACCGGACAGCGGTGTCTTGCGGGTATCCACCTCGTTGCTGTAAACCCACAGGTGCCCGGCGCGCAGACGACGGTCCTTGTTTTTTCTGAGGATTACTGCAGGAAGCTGTATCTCGGCCATGACCTACACTCGCTGAATGTCAGCGCGCCATTGTACGGCAATCAACCGTGAAGAGGTCTGCGGATTTGTGCGCCTGATGGCGCGGGCCAGGTTCGTGGCAACGGCTCAGAAGGTGTAGCGCACCGAGAGCCCGAGGGCGTTGACATTGTAGGAGGGACTGTCCTCACCCAGGCTGAGCACGTTGGAAATCGTGTCCGGCTCTACGCCATCGAGGTACCAGTCGTCGCTGTCGTAGTGCTCATACCAGTAGGCTGCATGCAGCGATATGTCTTCCTTGATGCGGTAGGTGGCATAGAGCTTGAGGGTGTCGCGCTCGGTCTCCAGGTCCGGAAAATCACTGCCGGCCACCTTGATCTCGCCGCGCGAACGGGCATGAATATAGTCGGCACCGATATCCAGCTTGTCCTCGATGGCCTGGTACTTAACCCCTATGCCGGCCGTGGTGATGGTATCGTCATTGTCTGCTGACCACTCGGCGATCGAGAAGCCCTTCTGTGACGACTCGATGTTTTCGCGGTTCAGGAACAGGCTGATACTGGCCTTTTCGTTCAGGATCAGCGAGGCATCGGCACTCAGGTTGAGCTCCCGGCTGTCTGTCAGTCCGAGATCCGAGTTCTCGTAATCGTCATCAATGTAGTCGACACCCGCGCCCAGGGAAACCCTTTCGGTCGGCGACAGGCTGGCGTTGACACCGATCAGGTTGCGGGTACGGTCTGCCATGTTGTACTTGCGCAGCAACGGATTCTGGGGCCCTGATATCTCGGATACCAGTTCATAGCCATCCCCGTCGCGCTCGGCATAGGTGTATTTGAAGCTCAGGTGGGTCTTGTAGTCGATACGCCACTTCAGCTTGGCCCACAGACTGTTCTCCTCGGTCTTGTCGACCTCCTGGAAATCACGATTGTAGGCATCGTATTCGTAACCGGCGCGCAGCCGGGAACCCTTCGGAAGCCGGTAATCGGCGCCCAGCTTGAAGGTATCGCGGGTATAGCTGTAAGGCAGGTTGGTTCGCGTTGTCGTGCTGACAAAACTGTCCGTCAGCACGCGGGTGTAGTCGGCCTGTGGCGTGTCATTGTCGCGTTCATTGTAGCTGTAACTGGCATTCAGCCGCAGGGTATCGCTGAGCGCCGATGACAGCCTTAGATTGGCCGTCAGGGTATCTACTTCACCGTCCAGCGAGGCGCGCGGCAGGGGAACCGGTCCAAGTGCGGCGTTGACGGTCGCCGGCAGGAAGCTCTCATCCTGTTCCATCCGGCCTATGGCCACATCAGCCGTGGCGCGCGTCCGGTCCGACAACTGGTAACCGACCGAGGCCATGACCTGATGAAACTCGTTGTCGGGCGGCAGGGCCAACTGGCCACTGTCGGCGACACCCGTGTACGGGTTGTCCCAGTTCAGGGCCTTGTCGTCGTTGCGAAAAATGGATCCGTAATAGGCCAGCTGGGCCTGGAACTTGCGGCTGTTATAGGCAATCGAGGCATCCACCTCGTCGGTCTCGTAGTCCACCGGCCGCACCAGCTGTGCCGAGTTGAACAAATAGGCGCCGCTGGTGCGCCGGTCACCGTCACGATCCTCGCGCCGGAAGCTCACCTTGTATTCCCAGCGCTGCCCCCACTGCCTGCCGGCCTGCGACAGACGACCGCCAATCCCGAAGCGCTTGCGCTCTGTCTCGAGCTCCACCCCGCGCAGGCTGGCCTCCAGGGCGCTCATGCCGGCCGTCGTGGGTGCATTGACCCATCCGGGTCCCGCACCCGTAAAGGGCGTCCGGGCACTATCGGAGATATAATGGGGCAATTCTTCGTAGCGCAGGAACAGATCGTAGTGGTCCTGCAGGCCGCCCTCGATACTTAGCGAACGCGTATCCAGGCCAAGATCATGCGTATGCAGGTCATAGTAGCGGCCGTCTTCCTGGCTACGGTAGAGCACGCGCGCATCGCCTATAAAGTAACCGCCCTCTTCATTCAGACCGTTGTATTCACCGAACTTGAAAGAGTCTTCTGATACCCAGCCCAGACCCACATCAAGATCGCCACTGTAGCCCTCTTCGTATTCACAGTACTTGCACTTCCAGCCGGAGGTATCCACGGCATCGGGATCGTACTTGATGGCGAAATCATACTCGACGGCGAATGCCGGAGGCGCCATGGACAAAACGGCAGACAGTAACAGGTTTCTGGATATTTTCATGGTCGGTTACCGATCATCGTATAGGTGGCTTTGTCCTCGTACCGATCTCAGCGCATCAGTTTTACGCCAGCGGGATGGTTCGAGCCGTGGACCTGGGAGTGGCAATTGAGGCAGGAACCGGCCAGCAGGAATCTGGAAGCGGTCCCCGTGGGCAGGCCGTCCGGGGTATAGGCATCGCTTGGGTGTGACGACTGCGAGTGACATTGCTGGCACAGCAACGGCGCCCGCTTGTTCAGCAGTGTCGGATGGATCGACCCGTGTGGAGTGTGACACAGGCTGCAATCCTCCGTGACCGGGGCATGCTCCCACAGCAGCGGCCCGCGCTTCTCGGCGTGGCAGGTATAGCACATCTGGTTGAGGGTCGGTTTTTTCAGCAGACTTTCTGAAATCGCCTCATGAACCGCCTCGTGGACAGTATGACAGTCGCTGCAGGCCATCAGCCCGAAGCGCACGGGATGATTGGACGGCTTTTGGAATTCCGCACGCTGTTCCAGGTGGCAGTTGAAACACACCGCTTGCTGGGTCCTGGTTGCAAGTACAGGATCGTCCTTGACGTGGATCCGGTGGCAGTTGGCGCAGGACAGGTCATTCGCCTCGTGGACGCTGCCTTCCCAACCGATGTGCTCGGCATCCTGGTGGCAGTTGAGGCACATTTTGTTCTGCAGTTCGACCGGCTCGTCCGACTTGACACCGAAATTGAGGATCGGCGGCCGCTCCTCCCCCGGGCGCACCTTGCCGACATGGCCACCGCGTTCCAGCGCCTCCTCCATGGCAGCCACACCGGAGACACCCGGGCCGTGACAGGCCTCGCACTGCAGGCCGCCGAAGGGCGTGCGCTTATCAGCTGCCTGGCCGTGCTTGGTCTTGAAGATATCGAAAACGGGATATTCCCTGGACTCGTCATGACACTTGAGACAGGTATCGGCCCCTTTACTGGTGTATTCGGAAAGCAGCACGGTTTTGCTGTCCTCCGCCTCGGGCGCAGCGGCAACCGACGGCTGTTCTTCCCCGGCGGCCGGATTGATCACGAAAACCGCGGCAAGCAACAGCGCGTGTATAAGCAAGTGTTTTATATTCATATCCCTGCCAATGGCATGTAAGCCCGCCCCCCATTGCGCCTGGTCCAGCCCCCCGGCACCCGGGACGGGTCAGCACCGGGCCGGTGGCCATAACCAGGTCCCGCATGTTAGCCGGAGACCGTTAAATGGTGATTTTATTAGCAATTAGACCGAATGCAATCATAACAATTGTCTGCTTACAGGTATATTGATTTATGTCAAGGCAACTTGACAATTATTAACATGTCAATTAATGGCATTGAGTTTTAACGACAACGATACTGATATACAATTCCACCACGCGACTTGCCGGGCCTGTCCGGATAGACAACCCCGGGAGCCGCAGCTGTATAAGCATGGCACACTACACGGAGTCTATGATTATGACTATTAATGCAAAAAAATACCTTACATCACTCGGTCCCGGCCTGCTCCTGGTTGTCTCCGGCATCCCGAGCGCGCTGGCAGCTGATGCCCAGGAACTGTTCGAACCCTGCACCGCCTGTCATGGCAAGGATGGCGCCAGCACTGAAACGGATATGCCCATCATCGGCGGCATGTCAGCGCCCTACCTGACCGATGCCATGCTTGCCTACAAGGAAAAGGACTGGCCCTGTCATGAGGTCGAGATTCCCGCAGGCCCGGACAAGGGCAAAAAGACCGACATGTGCACCATCGCCGCTGATCTGAGCGAGAGTGACATCGAAAAACTCAGCGAATTCCTCGCCGCAAAGCCGTTCGTCCGCGCCAGCCAGGATTTCGACGCCGAACTGGCCGCGAAGGGCGAGCAGATACATGATGCCAGTTGCAGCAAGTGCCACGACGAGGGCGGCAGCCTTCCCGATGATGACAGCGGCATCCTGGCGGGCCAGTGGATGCCCTATATCAGGCAGTCCTTCGAGGACTTCGGCTCCGGTGACCGCCCCATGACCAAGAAAATGAAACCAAAGTTCGAAAAGCTCGAAGATGCGGACAAGGAAGCGCTGATCCACTATTACGGAAGCTTCAAGTAAACCCGACCCGTCAGCAGGCACTTGCCCGGGAAGTGCTGTACCGGTTTCGCCCAGGTGCCACCATACCGCGAATCCGTGCGCGTTCGTGCGTGCCTGACCGTTGAATTCTTGCCCAAGGGGGAGTAACGCCGTGCCTGGTCATAGATCCGTGATGTACATGCTGGCGTGGCTCGCTTGCCTGGTCACCGCACAGGTGTCCTGGCAGGCGGATGCCCTGGCCACCGTCAATGAACAGGCCGGATCAGGCCTGGACGATGCAACCTGCCTGGGCTGTCACCATGACAAGTCCAGCATCACCGTCACGGATGAGGACGATGAAGAGCGCACCCTCCTCGGCATCAGTCTGAAAAGGTATCTCAAAGGTGTGCACGGCGACATGGCGTGCGTCGATTGTCACGTGGAAATCGTCGACACCAAGGTACCTCATGAAAAAGGCGACCTGCCAAAGCCCGATTGCGCAAGCTGTCACGAAACCTTGTGGGAAATCACCAAAAGGCAGGACCTGACCGTGGAGAAAGCCCGGCTCGGGGTAGTGGTTGAGAACATCGAGGCGTACAGTGACTCCCTTCACGCCAATGCCTCGCGCTCTAGCAAGTCAGGGGTCAAGGCCCATTGTGACGACTGCCACGACACCCACTTCTTCGACGTCCCGCCGAGAGGCACCTCAAAGCGCACCGAGTGGCACCTGAATAGTCCGACTGTTTGCAGCAAATGTCATGAAGATTCTCTCGAGGAGTACCTGGTCTCCGTACACGGCGTTGAAGCCACCGAGAAAGGCAATCTCAAGGCAGCCGTCTGCGTGGACTGTCATACCACCCACGAGATCAGCCGGACCAGGCGGGATCCCTTCAAGCTGCAGGTCACCAGGCAATGCGGCAGCTGCCACGAAGAAGAATTCGAAACCTACCGGGACACCTACCACGGCCAGATAAACACCCTGGGGTATGCCTATACAGCCAAGTGTTACGACTGTCACGACAGCCATGAAATTCTCGCTGTCGATGACCCGGACTCGACGGTACACCCGGACAACAGGCTGGAAACCTGCCAGGAATGTCACGACGGCAAGAAAATCAAGCTGGCCACCGCGGGCTTCCTGACCTTCGGCCCCCATGCCAACACCCACGATTTCGAGCGTTATCCACAGGTGTGGATCGCGGCCAAGTTCATGCACGGCCTGCTGCTGTTCGTATTCGGCTATTTCTGGGCGCATTCGCTGCTGTGGTGGTACCGCGAATGCGTGGATCGCTGCGGAGTCAAGACCGAGCAACGTATTCGAACCGACGAACTGCCGGGTGTGAAGAACAAGCAGGTGCGGCGTTTCGGACTGGTCTGGCGCATCGGCCATCTGCTGTTTGCACTGAGCGTCATGACGCTGATCCTGACCGGCATGGCGGTGTTCTACTCCTATACCAACTGGGCGCCTGTGGTCATCGATATCCTGGGCGGCCCGCGAATGGCGGGGCTTATACACCGTATCAGCGCAACCATCATGCTGGGTATTTTCTTCCTGCATCTGATCGGGGTCGGCATCAATATCGCCCGCAAGGGAAAGGACTTCCGCTGGTTCGGTCCCGACTCGCTGGTGCCCAACTGGAAAGACTTCAAGGATGCCTGGGGCATGTTCAAGTGGTTCGTCCACAAGGGAGAGAAGCCGGTATTCGACCGCTGGACCTACTGGGAAAAATTCGATTACTGGGCCGTGTTCTGGGGTATGGCGATCATCGGTGGCAGCGGTATGATGCTGTCCTTCCCGGATATCACCGCCTCGATCTTCCCCGGCTGGGTGTTCAACGTGGTGACGCTGATACATGGCGAGGAGGCCTTCCTGGCCGCCGTGTTCCTGTTCACAGTGCATTTCTTCAACAACCACTTCCGTCCTGACAAGCTGCCGCCACCGGACGTGGTGATGTTTACCGGTACCCAGTCGCTCGAAGAATTCAGGCGTGACCACGGCTTGCAGTACGAGCGCCTGGTCGAGAGCGGTCAGCTGGATAAATACCTGGTGGAGGCACCCTCCAGGCCCATGACCCTGGGATCCAAGATTCTTGGCCTGACCCTGATTACTATCGGTCTGGTCTTGCTGATCGTGGTGGCAATTGGCTTCTTCGGGGGTTACACACCCGGGTAGTGCCGCCATCCCGGGGCACTTGACCTGCCCACGCGCCCGCGGCAGCTGTCTATGTTGCGATACGGGGGCACCGAAGCGGGCAAACGGCGGACGAATAGCGGGAAATCAATATCAATGGTGTAACATTGGCGACTATGCTGCACACCGTTACACCAGAGGTACACAGATTGAGCTTCCTGTACACTGCATACAACAAACACCCAACCGGGAACAACAATCACCATGAAATACTGTTATGCAGGGAAAGAACATGCCCGTGAAAAGGAATTCCAGCAGATATGGTCAAACGATATCGATGACGTCTTTTCCGATGTCGCCCGCTATTACGATCGCGCCAATATCTTCGCCTCGCTTGGCCTGCTGAGCAGCCTGCAAAGTCGATTTATTTCCACCATGGATATTCAGCCCGGCCAGAAGGTGCTGGATGTCTGCGCCGGGACCAATGTGATTGGTATCAATCTCATGCACAGGGAGCCGAGTCTCGACATCCATGCGGTGGACAGGAGTGTCGCCATGCAGGAGGTCGGCCGGGAGCGCGCCAGCCGGCACGGCTTCGAGATCAAGAGCTTTATCAGCGACGTGCATAAGCTGCCTTTTCCGGACAACCATTTCGACGTGGTGACCCTGCAATGGGCGACCCGGCACCTGCGAGTCATCGAGGTCTTCTCCGAGATCAACCGGGTGCTGAAACCCGGCGGTTATTTCCACCATTGCGACATGTTACGACCGGCCAGCAAGCTGGTGGAAAAGATGTACTACGCGTACCTGAAAGTCCTGATGGGTGTTATCCCCCGCCTGTTCCGCAGCGGACCGGCATCCATGAAATGCCGCAACTACTTCATCCACGCTATCCGCATGTTTTACTCTACGGAAGAACTTTCCGCGCTGCTCTCGGAGCTGGGTTTTTCAGAGATCTCGGGCCGTTCGGTTCTGGGTGGAACCGTGGGCTTTCACAAGGCGCGCAAACCACTGCCGTCTTCGGAGACATAGCCTTCGCTGCGGGCGATACCCTCCCGCTCACGGCAACAAACCCGGATCGGCAGCAATCGTTGCAGCCCGCCACACGGCCAGGCTGCCGCCGCGGAATACCTGCGCATGGACGGCCCCCGGGTAATCGAGCCTGGCATCACGATAATAGGCCACAAGCAGACCCCCGGGGTGCGCCCGACTCCATGCACCGGCCCTTGACGGGATGAGTTCCACGAGCGGCTGCTCCAGGCGGGCGTAGAAATGAAACTGGCCGTGGTAGACCGCCAGGTTCACCACGGGCTGTCCCGCCGCCCGGGCGCGGGCAATCAGCCCGCTCACCTCGCGCAGGTCATAGGCGTGCGCGCCCGTGCGGAACACGCCCAGGTGCACGACGCCGGTCACGTACACCGACACCAGCGCCAGCATCACCGGGTACTGCTTATCCCGCAGCGGCCTGAACAGCAGCAGCATGATACCGGCGGCCATGATCAGCCCACCCCAGGACGGCTGGACCTCCGTCATCCACTGCGCCCGCACCGGGAACCAGGGCAGGACACTGAGCAGTGCACCGGCAAGCAGCAGCGAGGCCGCCAGCCACACGGGACGGTGCCGGACCGGCTGTTCCCCACCCCGGGTGATTGCACGCGCCAGCAGCAAGGCGAGGGCGGGCATCAAGGGCAGCAGGTACTTGGCCTGCTTGCCGCTGACCAGGCTGAGCAGCACAAGCGCCGATACCAGCCATACCAGGCAGAAGCGCCCGCCCGGGTCCTTTAATACACCGGCGCTGGCGACACGCCGCCACAGCCAGGGCAGCAGGATCCAGGGCACCGCCAGCACCGGCAACCAGGGCAGATACCACCACCCGGGGTGGGCGTGGGCAAACGACTGCACCAGGCGGCCGGTGGTCTGGCCCCACAAGATCGCCTGACCGTAGGCCTCGCCGCCGGCCTGCGCCGCCGGCAGCGCCCAGCCCAGGGCGATGGCAGCCGCCCCCAGCAGGCTGGCCATCATGCCGCCGTACCAAGCAAACCATGAACGTCGGGCACGCGCCTCCACCCAGAGCGGTGCCAGCAATGCGACCGGCAACACCTGCAGCAGGATGACCGGACCCTTGGCCAGCACCCCCAGGCCGGTAGCCACCGCCACCAGCAACCAGCCGGAATGGCATTGCCGGGCAGCCCGCACGATCCCGAGCAGTGCCAGCACGCTGAACAGCACCAGCAGCATATCCATCTGCACCCAGCTGTAAAACGCCGTCCAGAACGCGCTGCCAAACAATATCCAGGGGACCAGCCGCCATGTGACTTCGTCCCGCGGCCACAGGCATCCGGCCAGCCGCGCGGTCGCGAACAGGGCACCCAGCGAGGCCAGGGGGGCGACGCTGCGCGGCCACCATTCATTCACCCCGAACAGCCACCAGCCGGCGTGCACCAGCCAGAAAAACAGGGGCGGCTTGTGACTGTAGGGCTCCCCGTTCAGGTAGGGGACCAGGAAATCACCACGCTGCCACATCTCCCAGGCCACCGCGACATAGCGGGTCTCGTCCATAGGGAACAGCGGCCGCGTGAACAGGGCCAGTAGCACGAGTGCCAGCCATAACAGACCCAGGCCCAGCCATGACCGCACCCCGGCATTCATGGGCACGGCGCCGAACTCAGGACGGTTCCCCGGGCGTGGCGGCTACCTTGTACAGTCCAGGATCATGAGCCATTGCTGCATCCAGCACCTTGCCATGGCGATAGCGACGATAGAGATAGAACCCCAGCAGGGCCGCGACCAGGAACAGGCAAATGGCGATTGCAACCTGCCAGAACTGCCCGAGCTGGGTGCCGCTGCCGATCAGGGCGAACACCAGCATCTGCGGGACATAACCCAGCGCCGAACCGAGAAAGAACGGCAGTGGCCGCACCCCGGACACACCGGCAGCCAGGTTGACCATCCAGTTGCTGCCCAGCGGCAACAGCCGCACCAGCAAGGTCATGGAAAAGGGATTGTCGTGGATAAAGTTATCGATCCTGCGGATACGCCCCGAGTAATGCCGGGTCAGCCAGGCACGGCCCAGCAAACGGGCGGCAGAGAAACTCAGCAGGCAGCCCAGCAGGGCCCCCAGCGTTCCCAGCAGGGCACCAGCCAGAAAGCCGAAGCCATAACCGCCGAGAAAGGCAATCACCTGGCGTGACAGGCCGATGCTGGCCAGCAAACCGCTGACGCCGACAAACAGCAGTTCACCCGCCAGGCCCCGACCCTGTACATGGGCATCGATCCAGTCGCGATCGACCATACCCCCCAGCAGTGTGCCCAGCATTACCAGCGCGGCAATCACCAGCAATCCGGGCAGGAACAGGCGCAGCCGCATCATTGTCTAATCGCGCTCGCTGACAACGGGATACTGCACGCGCCGCTGCAGCCAGCGCACCCCGAGCAGATCGACGATGCCCACCCAGAGCCGGTTATGCACCCCGTACTTGCTCACCCCCTGCGCGCGCAGCCGGTGCCTGACTTCCATGGAACACACCTCGCCGCCGGCGCGCAGCACCAGCGCCGGCAGAAAGCGGTGCATGTGATCGAACTGCGGCAAGGCGGTAAACACGTCGCGGCGGAACACCTTCAGACCGCAACCGGTATCCGGTGTGTGGTCCCGCAAAAAGTGACGGCGCACCACGTTGGCGCTGCGGGAGGAAATTCGTTTCAACCAGCTGTCCCGGCGTCGCTTGCGCCAGCCGGCAACCAGCCAGAGGGTGTCGGCTGCACCCGTTGCCGTTGCGGCGGCATACAGCTTCGGGACATCGGCCGGGTCATTCTGGCCGTCCCCGTCCAGGGTCGCGATCCACGCGGCCTGTGCGGCATTGACACCGCTGGCAATGGCCGTCGATTGCCCGCAGCGCTGCGCGTGCTGCAACACCCGCAGCCGGGGTTGTCGCTGCCGGCAGGCCTCCAGCCGTTCGGCGGTGGCGTCGGTGCTGCCGTCATCCACCACGATGATTTCATAATCCAGCTGCCCGTCCAGCACACCGGCAGTTTCGTCAAGCAGCGACACGATGCTGTCGGCCTCGTTGAACACCGGAATGACGATGGAGAGATCCATGTGATTACCTTACTGCACGCAGGGTGTAGGCCGTCTTGCGGAAGACAGGGTTTGAACGTTTGGTTATAGTACAACGCCCTACCGGCAGGACATTGGCACGGCCATGAGCGAGCACCAGCAATATACCAACCAACTCATCAACGAGACCAGCCCCTACCTGCTGCAGCACGCCCACAACCCCGTCGACTGGCACCCCTGGGGACCCGGGGCGCTGGACAAGGCGCGCAGGGAAAACAGGCCCATCCTGCTCTCCATCGGCTATTCAGCCTGCCACTGGTGCCACGTCATGGCGCACGAATCCTTCGAGGACCCGGACACGGCCGAGCTCATGAACCGCCTGTTTATCAACATCAAGGTGGACCGGGAGGAACGCCCGGACATCGACAAGATCTACCAGACGGCACATTCACTGCTGACCCAGCGTACCGGTGGCTGGCCCCTGACGGTGTTCCTGACCCCGGACGATCAGGTCCCCTTCTTCGCCGGTACCTATTTCCCCAACGAACCCCGCCATGGCATGCCCTCCTTCGCCGACCTGATGCAGCGCGTCAGGAATTTTCTCGTCGAGCACGAAGACGAAATCCGCACGCAGAACACCTCGCTGGTCAAGGCGCTGGCATCGATCAGTGATGCCGGGACGGCGGCCGAATCCCTCCACGGCGCACCGCTGGACACGGCCCGTCAGCAACTGGAACAGAGCTTCGATGAACGCCATGGCGGTTTCGGTCAGGCGCCGAAGTTCCCGCACCCCACCAGTCTGGAACGGCTGCTGCGCCACTGGGCCGGTACCGGCATGGCCGGCGGGATCGCCGACCGGCGCGCCTTGCACATGGTGGTCTTTACCCTGGAGAAGATGGCGCAGGGCGGGATAAACGACCAGCTGGGCGGAGGCTTCTGCCGCTATTCGGTGGATGAGCGCTGGATGATCCCGCATTTCGAAAAGATGCTGTACGACAACGGCGCCCTGCTGGGCCTCTATGCCGAGGCCCATACCGCCACCGGCATCCCGCTGTTCAAACGCAGCTGTGAGCAGATGGCGGCCTGGGTGATGCGCGAGATGCAGTCCGTGGAAGGCGGTTATTATTCCAGCCTCGATGCCGACTCGGAGGGCGAGGAAGGCAGGTTCTATGTCTGGACACCGGACGAGGTCAAATCACTGCTGACAGCGGATGAATACCGCCTGTGCGCCCCCCACTTCGGCCTCGACCGGCAAGCCAATTTCGAAGGCAAGTGGCACCTGCACGTCTACCGCAGCCGTGAACAGCTGGCGCAGGACTTTTCCCTTGAGGCCGGCGAAGTCGACCGCCTGATCACGCAGGCCTGCAACAAGCTGCTGGCGGCACGCGCGACACGGGTACACCCGGGACGCGACGACAAGGTCCTGACCTCCTGGAACGGACTGATGATCCGTGGCATGGCCGTGGCCGGGCGCCTGCTCGGGCAGTCCGAGTGGATCGACTCCGCCGAACGCGCGGTCGATTTCATCCACGAGCAGCTGTGGCAGGACGGCCGCCTGCTGGCCACCTGCAAGGACGGGCGTGCCCATCTCAATGCCTACCTCGATGACTACGTCTACCTGATCGACGGCCTGCTGGAACTGCTGCAGGCGCGCTGGCGTGACCGTGACCTGCTGTTTGCCATCGAGCTGGCCGAGGTCGTGCTCGATCATTTTCACGACCCGGCCGGCGGCTTCTACTTCACCTCGGATGACCACGAGACGCTGATCCAGCGCCCAAAACCCAATCACGACGACGCGACCCCGTCCGGCAACGGCATCGCCGCCAAGGTCTTCGCGCGCCTGGGCCACCTGCTGGGCGAGACCGCTTACCTGGATGCCGCGGAACAGACCCTCAAGGCGCTCTGGGCCAGTATCGAGCAGATGCCGCACGGCCATGCCAGCCTGCTGGTCGCACTGGAGGAGTCCCTGAACCCGATACAGACGGTCATCCTGCGCGGCAGCGGGGATGCCATGGCCGCCTGGCAGCGGCGCCTGAATACCGCCTACGCACCGCGGCGCCTGGCACTGGTGATTCCCGAGAGCGAACACGTGCTGCCGGGGGTGCTCTCCGAGCGCAGACCACAGGGTGAAGTGCTCGCCTACATCTGCACCGGCCTGTCCTGCAGCGCCCCGGTCAGGGATTACAATGAATTCAAAACCCTGTTATCCGAATCAGAGGCACCGACAAGCGCATGAGCGACATCACCGACACCCTGCAACTGCCCGGCGCCCGGCTGGAGAAAATCGAGACGGGCAAAAACGAAATCACCCTGCATCTGAGCGGGGTCAATATCGTACGGGTCATGGAAGCGACCTTCGAGGACACCCTGTGGATACAGGACTGCAGGCTTGTTATCAGGGATATCGAGATCGAGGGCGAGTTGCCGGGATGTCCATGCGAGATCGAGGGTGGCGACCTGATCAACAACATCTTCACCTACCGGGACCATGCCCCCTTGCCAATCGACTGGCACGGCTCGATCGGCTGCAAGATCACCGTGGCGGGCAGCGGCGCGCTGCTCTCGATCGAGGGTGAATCCATGCAGCTGGAACGCATCGATCACCCGCGCTACATCAAGCACATCAAGAAGGCCTGAACGTCCCGGACCGGGACAGCCTCAATCAGGGTTACCGCGCCTTATCCGACCAGCTGCCGTTGCGCCCGCTGAAGCTGATGATGCGATTCGACGTGATGACCAGGGCGGCATAGTCCTGGGCCTCGGCACTTCTGAATTCCTCGCCCGCCATCCTGCGCAGGCTGCGCCAGCCGCCCGAGAAGGCACCGATAGCGGCAAAGCGCTGATTGGTGACCACGACGGCCACGCCACTGGCCACAATCCGTTCCAGGACCTCCTCCTTTGCCTTGAGCGCCAGTTCAAAGAACTGCCCGGTCTGGGCGTTGCTGGCGATGACCTGGTCATCTTCCATGACCAGGAACAGCGCCTTCTCGACCTCGTGCCCGCCAGCCGTGCCGGCAGCCAGCATTGCCAGGGCAATGACCGGCAGCACCCGGAGCAGGCGGACCAGCTGTCTCGCATACGACGAGCACCGGGGCGCCCCGGTCATGATGCACCTTGCTGTCATACCAGTGAGTGTAGTCCAGGGATCCGGCGGTTTCCCGCAGGCTCGCGCCGGTGTAGGTGGCCAGCGTGAAACAGGAAAAGGCACCCCGGTGTTTATTGCAATCGGGAAATACCGGTGGGTCAGAAAAAAGCAGAAACCGGAATGCCCGCATTCTCACAGGAAGCGCCCGGAATCACACCGTACTGTTCCGGATCAGCGCCCTGCTCTCTACACCTGTTTCTTGTGTGGATTGCACGCCAGCGGATGAGAAAAACGGGCTAGTAACCTTCCGGCAACTCGTGTGCTATCCCCTTGTGGCAATCTATGCAGGTTTCGCCTTTCTCAAGCGCACGCTCCGGAATATGCTTTTTCCGCGCGCTCTTGTCCTGCTCATCCAGGTCCATCGAATCAAAGGAATGACAATTGCGGCACTCCCGGGAATCGGTTTTCTTCATTCGATCCCAGACATGCTTGGCGAGTTCGAGACGCCTGGCCTCGAATTTTTCCGGGGTGTCAATAGTACCCATTATCTTCTTGGGAAGTTCGTTGAAGGTAGCCCTTATCTTGACGGCCATCATGGGGCCCCATACCCTCGGCACATGGCAGTCCGGGCAGGTTGCCCGTACACCGCTGGCATTCTGGTAGTGCGGGGTTTCCATGTATTCCTGGTAGACAGTTTCCATTTCATGACAGGAGGTGCAAAACCAGATCGAGTTTGTGACTTCTATGGCGGTGTGCAGACCACCCCAGAAGATGATACCCGCCAGAAACATCAGAAAACCGCCGGTCGGAATGCCGACCAGCCACCACGCCCGGGGTTTGCGCCACAACTTATGACCGTGCGCTTCAGATTTATCCACACTGAGTCCCTCAGGCATGCGATATCTTCCCCCTGATTGTACCGAGAAATCCTTGGCCAGCTGATTTTATGCTTGCAACGCTACCAGATTACTTACAACTGGTAAAATAGTGAATCAGTTTCGTCTTGTCTGCCCATCGGGATTCTTGAACTTCGGCTTTGCCTCCTTAGACGGGAAACACACCTCCGAGACATAGTACCAGAACCGGTTCTCCACATAAGGGATCGACCGCCCTGCCGAATGTTTTTTCCGTCGACCGGTTTCCTGTTGTCGATTGAGGCAAGGTCCGCGCCGGCGCCTGGCAGAGGTATCGCTGTCTTCGGTGAGTAAATTGGATACCGTCATCGCAGCGATGTTCGCGGGAGATGATGTCCCGCTCTGTTTTCATCATCAACGGACTGCCTGCCCCCTGTCGGCGAGTTTATCCTGATCGATTCCAGGCCCAAGGTGTCGCCACCGCTGACAGAGACTCCAGAATGCAGGCATGGGACAGACCAGGAACAACAAGCACAACACCCGGGCGGCAGGCAGGCACACCACGCCGATGTCAACGCTATCCTATTGAATTCATGAGAAATGCTGGCATACACACCAGCGCCCCGCGGGGCGGGTGAACAAGAAAAGTCTTAATTAAAAACCGAGGAGTTGCGAGAAACTCAATATCCAGATGACCGCCAGCACCACCATCAGCGCCACCAGGACCACTGTAAAGCATCTGGCACCGGTCTTGCAGATTACGGTTTTAATACTCATCGCCCACCCTCCTATTGGAAGCCATTAGATGCGCACAACCTGTTGTTTTTTATAGATTGTTTATATTGCCATACCCTTGAGGTTCATCTAAAATTCTAGACCAAAGCCGTCACTGCGCAAGCCGGTCCGCGGGAATGCACCCACGGGTCATTCTGGAGCTGCTGCCACTGGATGAGGCTACCCTTACCATGAATACGCGGCCATTGTTCGCGCCCCCAGTAATGGCTGTCCCCGGATGAGCGGTCCGAATTGCCACTCACCCGGTGCAAGGCATCACCAGGCGGTTACGCAGTGGTATCAATACCGCACCTCAACCATAGGGCAGTGGATTTGGATCAAGGAACCGGTGAGTGCGCCCCTGGTAACCTTTGGTGGAGACAAACGTTAACATAATTGATACCGATCTCTCCCCATCGTGACGGGGTGGGTAACATACTGCCCGCTTATCAAGCAGGGAAACGCAGAGAAAGGTGGCGGTTATTTTGCGAAAGCAACATAATCTTGCTAGATTGGCAGTGTACCGTTATTGCCGATGTGCATCACAAATCCACCCTGGAAACGGGGCTACAAGGACAGTGTTAACACGGTTCAGAACAGTAATCAGGAGACTCACATGAAGATGCAAAAAGTCACCGAATATGTCCTGCTGGCAAGCGTTGGTCTGTTCAGTCTGTCTCTAGCCGCCGGAGTCCGGGCAGATGACACGGCCGAACTGGTTGACATGGCTGAAGTAAACAAGCTGGTTGATGTCTGTTCCCAGTGCCATGAAAGGGATGGTGACAGCAATGACCCGAACATGCCCATTATCGGGGGCTATTCCGCGCCATATATCATCAGCAGCATGATGGCGTACAAGGACAAGACCCGTTCCTGTCCCGAGATTGAATACATCAGCGAAGACAAAAAGGTCGAAAAAACCGACATGTGCCGGATTTCCAGGGATCTGAGCGACGAAGATATCGAGAAACTGGCGCTGTATTATTCCAATAAGAAATTCAGGCGCGCCAATCAGGATTTCAATCTGACACTCGCCAGAAAGGGCCAGTTGATTCATGAACGTGATTGCGAGAAATGCCACTCCGAGGGCGGCAGTCTTGCCAGCGACGACGCGGGGATTCTCGCCGGCCAGTGGACACCCTACCTGAAGCAACAATTCTTTGCGTTCTATGCCGAGAAGCGGCAACTGGACAGAAAGATGAAGCCGAAATTCAACAAGCTCGACAAGACGGAGATAGAAGCCCTCCTGAATTTCTACGCGAGCCGCGGCAGCCTGTAACGCATCCGGCGTAACTGCCAGATCAAGAAGTGATTACTACCGATTAGGGAAGACCTGGATAACTCATCTTTCGTCTTTCCGGCGCAGGCCGGGATCCAGTAACTGCCTGATTACCGGCTACTGAATTCCGGGCTCCGCTACGCTCCGCCCGAAATGACGGCTTGATCAGTAATACCTTGTGTCGGGTACGTTGCTGACGTTCCTTTACCCGACCTACCCGAGATTATTTGAATTTCTTTCCGTGTGTTTCCGTGGCCATGTGCCGCTGCGCACAACCCGCCCCCATGAGAATTGCCGCCTTTCCAGGAAACACTTTCAAATACGACAGTTCCGGCTTCCGCCCTGCCCGCCGTTTAAATGACAGTGCGACACCATGTCACACCCATACATTATAAATCTCTAATATACTATTAACAGACTGACAACGAACCTGAATGCCGTTATTTGCACAACAGACCGGGGTTCATTGGCACCCCTGGAGGTGAATCATGAATATTCTGAAAAATTCGTTTTTTGCCGGATTGCTAATCGCCTGCGTGGGAGTTTTCCTGCCGGTCCCAGCGCCAGCGGAAGAAATGCCTGCGCGTGGTCCAATCCCTTTCGCCGCCTTTGACGAAGACGGCAATGGCCTCATCAGTGAACAGGAGTTCAACGCAAGGCGAGCACAGCGTATGGCCGCAAGGGAAGCTGAAGGCAGGCCGATGCGCGGAGCTGCCAGCGCTCCCTCTTTCTCGGAGTTTGATACAAATGCTGATGGCCAGTTAACGCAGGATGAACTGGCGGCAGGCCAGAAGGCGCGCATGGAACAACGCCGCGGAATGGGTATGGGAACGGGCCCTGGAGCGGGTCAAGGCATGGGCATGGGAAGAAATATGCCTGCCTTCTCTGACTATGACCTGGATGGCGACGGAAAAATACTGGAAAAGGAATTCAGCGAGGCGCGGACCAGGAGGATCAACGAACGGACCCAGCAGGGTTACCGGATGAGAAACATCGGTAATACACCTTCGTTCGCTGATATTGACACGAATGGAGATGGAGAAATCGGTTCAGGGGAATTCGCCGCGCATCAGACACAACGTCGCCAGCAACGGGCACAATAACTGTGCAATAGAGAGGGCCAGGTTACATAAAATCTGACCCGAAGCTGTCGCTGTAGCGCAGCCTGAACTCGTCCGCATCGAAGCTGTGATTCTGGGTGCCGTGATGCTCGATCTTGATCGCCCCCATGAGCGCGGCGATCTGGCCGGTCGTCTCCCAGTCGAAGTTGTTCATCAGGCCATACAACAGGCCGCCACGGTAGGCGTCACCGCAGCCGGTCGGATCAATCAGCTCACGCGCCCTGGCGGCCTGGATATCGATGCGCTCATTTTCGGTGTAGATGTGTGAACCCTTGCCGCCACGGGTCACGATGAGTGCATCCACCTGCTCCGCAATTTCATGCGGCGACAGGCCGGTGCGTTCCTGCAGCAGCTGCGACTCGTAGTCATTGACGCACACCCAGGTGGCCTTTTCGATAAAACCCCTGAGTTCCTCCCCGCCGAACAGTGGCAGGCCCTGTCCCGGATCGAACACAAACGGGATACCGGCCTCGATAAACTGCTCCGCATGGTCCAGCATGCCCTGGCGACCATCGGGAGATACCATGCCCAGGGTGACGCCACTGGTATCGGAAACGCTGTTGTAATGCGAACCGTCCATGGCACCTGGGTGGAAGGCGGTGATCTGGTTGTCGTCCATGTCGGTGGTGATAAAGGCCTGCGCGGTATAGGTCTCGCTCAGCTCTGTAACATGTCGACGGTCGATCCCGTTGTAGTCCATCCATTCGGCATAAGGGCCGAAATCGGAGCCCACCGTCCCCATCGGCAGGGGTTCGCCACCAAGCAGCTTGAGATTGTAGGCGATGTTACCGGCGCAGCCGCCGAACTCGCGGCGCATCTCCGGCACATGGAAGGCCACGTTCAGGATATGCACCTGGTCGGGCAGGATATGGTTTTTGAACCTGTCCTTGAACAACATGATGGTGTCATAGGCGAAGGAACCACAGATCAGTGCTGACATAGCGAGTACCCCTTGACTTCTTTTATTGAAGGTCTGATTTAGTTGTCATCGCGACGACTGCATGGAGAAGGTGAGGCCGGGAACCGGCCGAGAGGCTGGCCTGGGCCATGCAGGAGGTAGAGTACCAACAGTAGGCGCTTTAGGCGACGCAGGAGCAGTTACCGAGGACGCAGCGACCCGGCAATCTGTAACAGACGGTTGATCCGTTCGAGAGATTGCTGCGCTACGCTTGCAAAGACCCCACACATCGATCAATCAGATATTCCTCAATTCCATGGACCACCGGAAGGCATTACCTGCGTAGCGGCTTGCCTACGGCCAGATCCGGTCAACCAGCACCAGCAACCAGACAAGGCCGGCATTGATCAATGCGATCAGTACGGCCGCCGAGCCGATGTCCTTGGCACGTCCCGCCAGTTCGTGGCGCTCGGCACCGAAGCGGTCGACCACTGCCTCGATCGCAGAATTGATCAATTCGACAATCAGCACCAGCACCCAGGCCATGAGCAGCAATGCGCGTTCGGTACCGTTCTCGCCCAGCCACAGGGCCAGCGGTATCAGGACAAGACTGAGCGCGACCTCCTGGCGAAAGGCCGCCTCATTCCGGAAGGCGGCGGACAGGCCCTGCCAGGAATAGCCGGCTGCCCTCAGCAGGCGCATCAAACCGGTGCTGTCGGACTTATTTGCCATCAACGGGTGTTGGTCGCAAGGGGATTCAACCGTTACCGCCGGTGGGCCGCATCGTGTCAGGCAACCGTACCCGTCCAGGCCAGGTCCAGCTGTTTCGCGGCACGCACCTCATCCAGGCGTCTCACCGGCTGGGTGTGGGGGGCCTCCTTGAGCAGCTCGGGACTGGTCTCCGCCTCCTTCTGGATCTGCACCATGGCCTCCACGAAGGCATCCAGGTCTTCCTTACTCTCGGTCTCGGTCGGTTCGATCAGCAGGCACTCGGGCACCAGCAGGGGGAAGTAGGTCGTCGGTGCATGCATATTGTAATCCAGCAGGCGCTTGGCGAAGTCCATGGCGGTAATGCCCAGCTCCTTCTGCTGACGCTTGAGCGTCACAATAAATTCATGGGTAGCGCGCCGCTTCGGAAATGCCAGGTCAAAACCCGCCCGTGCCAGCCTGACCATCAGGTAGTTGGCATTCAGGGTGGCGAAGTCCGCGACGCGGTGCATGCCTTCACGCCCCAGCATGCGCGCGTAGATGTAGGCACGCATCAGCACGCCGGCATTGCCCATGAAGGCCGACAGGCGACCGATGCTTTGGGGGCGCACATCTTCGGTGATCCAGTAGTACTCGTCTCCGTCGTAGCCGACGACCGGCACCGGCAGGAAGGGCTCCAGGCGCTTGCTGACACCGACCGGCCCGGCGCCCGGACCGCCGCCGCCATGCGGCGTGGAGAAGGTCTTGTGCAGGTTCATGTGGATCACGTCGAAACCCATGTCGCCGGGGCGCACCTTGCCGAGGATGGCGTTGAGGTTGGCGCCGTCATAATAGAGCAGGCCGCCGGCCGCGTGGATGACGGCGGCGATCTCCTCGATCCTGCGCTCGAATACGCCCAGGGTGGAAGGGTTGGTCAGCATGATGCCGGCCGTTTTGGGACCGACCGCTTGCTTGAGCGCCGCCAGATCGACATCGCCCTGCCTGTCGGTGGGGATCTCGCGCACCTTGTAACCGCACATGGTGGCCGTTGCCGGGTTGGTCCCGTGCGCGGCATCCGGCACCAGGATCTCGGAACGCCCGCTGTCGCCGCGCGCATCGTGGTAGGCACGGATCATCGCCACCCCGGCAAACTCGCCCTGGGCACCGGCCGCCGGCGTCAGGGAGACCGCCGGCATGCCGGTCACTTCCCTGAGCATCTCCTGCAGCTCAAACATGCAGGCGAGGAACCCCTGCCCCATTCCTTCCGGGGCGCAGGGGTGGCGTGCCAGGAACCCCGGCAGCATGGCCAGGGAATTGCAGGCGCGCGGGTTGTATTTCATGGTGCATGAACCCAGCGGGTAAAACTGGGTATCGATGGAGAAATTCTTCTGCGACAGCCGGGTGTAGTGGCGCACCGCCTGCATCTCGGACACCTCGGGCATCAGCGGCGGTGCATTGCGCAGCAGGTTCTCCGGGATATCGGTTACTTCTGCAGCGCGCCCCGGGGACTGGGCCTGGGCACGGCGGCCCTGGCGGGATTGTTCGAATATCAGCATTGCATGTAAACCTTATCGTACCAG
>Ga0224512_10001528_pt1 | contig 22192 bp, 21 predicted proteins | sample SF_May12_sed_USG_4_FD_169103 | JGI IMG/M metagenome (GOLD analysis project Ga0224512, IMG submission 169103) | Sediment microbial communities from San Francisco Bay, California, United States - SF_May12_sed_USGS_13 | ecosystem: Environmental > Aquatic > Marine > Sediment | place: USA... | reverse complement strand
GATGGTCTTGGAGATCGCGTCGTTGACGTAGTCCTCGGCCTCGGCGGCGCCGGGCGGGGCCTCGCCGCGCCGCCCCCGCCAGGTCATGCGGTAGAGCCGCGAGATCGCCAGCAGCAACAGCCGGGGCACGAGATCGTCCCAGTCCTGCGCCGCCCAGTCTGTCTTCCGGCCGCTCATGATCCCGGCATGATAACCAAGACAGCCGCCCCCGTCCGCTACTGCGAATCGAGGGCGGCTGCTGTGCCGGTCTGGGCTGATACCCGGCACGGGGGTCGACCTCAGTTGTTCAGGGTCTCCAGCCCCTGCGCGTTCTTGGCGAGACGCACGAGCTGGAGGAATTCCGCGCGGTAGCCAAAGGCGTCTTCGCCCCTGGCGGCGCGGGCCGTGGCGATCACGTCGTCGAGGGAGAAGTCCTCGACGTTCACCGCGCCGCGCAGAATCTGGCCGAACCCGGCGACGGCGGTCGCGAAGCGGGCCTCCCGCGGCGCCTCGGCGAACGAGGTCCGGGCCTCCGCCAGGATCGGCTGCTCCCACAGGGTGCTCTTGGCCTCGCCCGGCAGCTTGTAGCGCAGCCGCAGATTGGCGATCTCGCCGTTCGCCGCGCCATCGGTTGCCGCGGGCTTGCCATACCGCAGATCGTCGATCAGGCGCGACGGGCTGTCCGGTGGCGTGATCTCGTACAGCGCCGTGACCTCGTGGCCGCTGCCGACCTCGCCCGCATCGACGCGATCATTGTTGAAGTCCTCGCGGGCCAGCAGACGCGTCTCATAGCCGATCAGGCGGTATTCCGAGACATAGGCCGGGTTGAACTCGACCTGGATCTTCACGTCGTTGGCGATCGCGAACAGCGTCCCGCCCATCTCGTCGACCAGCAACTTGCGTGCCTCGTTGAGGTTGTCGATATAGGCGGCGTTGCCGTTGCCGGCCTGGGCCAGCACCTGCATCCGGTCGTCCTTGTAGTTGCCGCGCCCGAAGCCGAGAATCGACAGGTAAATGCCGGTCTCGCGCTTACGGGAGACGTAGTCCTCCAGCGTGCTGTTATCGGTGTGGCCGACGTTGAAATCGCCGTCGGTCGCGAGGATCACGCGGTTGACCGATTCCTCCTTGAAGTTCGCCTCGGCCAGGGCATAGGCCTGGCGGATGCCCTCGGCGCCCGCCGTGCTGCCGGAAGCGCGGAAGCCGTTCAGCGCATACATGATCTTGCGTTTCTCGGAGCCCTTCGTCGGCTCGAGCACCACGCCCGCCGAACCGGCATAGGCGACGATGGCGATCGTATCGTCCGCGCCCATCTGGTCGACCAGCATCTTCAGCGACTTCTTGAGCAGCGGCAGCTTGTCCGGAGAATTCATCGAGCCGGAGGTGTCGACGAGGAACACCAGGTTCGCCGCGGGCCGTGTTTGCATGGGAATGTCGTAGCCCTGCAGGCCGATGCGGATCAGCTGCGTGCCGGCATCCCACGGCGTGTCGTACAGCGCAACGTCCACCGCGAAGGGTTCGGCCTTGCTGTCGGGCATCGCGTAGTCGTAGTTGAAGTAGTTGACCAGTTCCTCGGTGCGCACCGCGTCCTTGGGCGGCAGCACGCCTTCGTTCAGGTAACGCCGGACCACCGAATAGGCGGCCGTATCGACGTCGATCGAGAAGGTCGAGACCGGTTCGACCGAAACCTGCTTGACCGGGTTGTCGTCGAACGCGCCGTATTTTTCGTCCTCCGTGCCGGGCCGCGGCGCCGGTGCGATAGCATCGTTCGCGATGACGCCGGAGGCGGGCTTGCCGGACGCGTACCCCTCCCTTTCCATGAGCAGCGCCGGGCTGCTGGCCAGCTGGTCGCGCTTGCGCTTGTCGTCCTGGCGGTATTGCGGTTGCGGCTGCGCTTGCGACTGCACTTGGGGCTGCGCCGGCGGTTGCACTTGCGGCTGTGGCTGCCCCTGCGGGACCGGGGCCACGTCAATGCGCTGCCCGAGATGTTCGTTCTTCACCTGGCTTGAAAAATTCGACTGTCTGGCGTTGATATACTGGTAGCCCAATAGGGCCGTCGCCGACACGCCGGCCAGCAGGGCGCCGGTCACACCGGCAATCACGATCGTCTTGCGTTTCATTGGGTAACTCCCTCATTCAGGAAAACGCGAAAATCCGTTTCACGAGGGGTATGCCGGCGAGACCGCCCGCCGATGCCATGGGGGAGGAATTTTGCGTATCGAGAGGTTTTGTGGAAAGCCCGTGCCGTCATTGCGAGGAGGCCGAGCCGACGAAGCAATCCAGGGTCATGAGTGCTCGATTTATGGATTGCCGCGGCGCTTCGCGCCTCGCGATGACGACCTTTAGTTTCCCGTAGGGCCTACTCCGACCGTAGGTGCTTCTTCGGGTCCCAGCCGTGCTGTGCCAGGTGCGCCCTTCCGTGCGCCAGCGGCGAGGATTCGAGCTCGGTCGCCAGCGTGTCGTTCCAGCGATTGAGGAACCCGTACATGCTCATCACCGCGACCAGCTCGACGATCTGCGTCTCGTCGAAATGCGCGGGCAATGCGCCGCCGATGCATGGTTCACGACATCCCTCTTCTTTACCTGCTCCTCTTCCTGAGCCTGTCGAAGGATGCGCTGGAGAGTTGGGCGAACACCTCGGAAATGCAGTTTTCCGAGCGCTTTCATCGGCAGTGGCTCCACCCGCACGCATCCTTCGACAGGCTCAGGATGAGGCATGTGCGGGAAGGATGCAGGGAGGTGCGGCAATGCCGCGTCTCGCTGTTCGCGGTCGCGCCAGCGCCCTACCGGCCGGCCTGACTCAGCTCGCTCAGCGCCCCGTAGCTGCGGTTCGATTTCGGGCGCCACAGGCCGCGGTCCTGGGCTTCCTTCAGGCGGTCGGCGATTTCGCGCAGCGCCGCCGGGTTATACGCCTCGATGAAGCCGCGCACTGCTTCGTCGCCGAGATAGGCGTCGTACACCGCGTCGAAATGGTGGTCGGCGACGCAGCGCGCGGTGGCCGCGAAGGCGAACAGGTAATCGACCGTCGCCGCCATCTCAGACGCGCCCTTGTAGCCGTGCCGCATGACGCCGGCGATCCATTTCGGGTTGACGACGCGGGCCCGCACGACGCGGGCGACCTCTTCGTCGAGGGTGCGGACGCGCGGGGATTCCGGCCGGGAATGGTCGTTGTGCCAGACCGCCGGCTGCCGGCCCGACAGCACCCGCACCGCGGCGGTCATGCCGCCCTCGAACTGGTAGTAGTCGTCGGAATCCAGCAAATCGTGCTCGCGGTTGTCCTGGTTGTGGATCACCGCCTCGACGGATTTGAGCCGCGCCTCGAACAACCCGTGCGCGGCCTCGCCTTCCGCGCCGGCGCCGTAGGCATAACCGCCCCAGGCGAGATAGGCGCGGGCGAGGTCGGCGTCGCTGTCCCAGCCGCGCTCGTCGATCAGCGCCTGCAGGCCGGCCCCGTAGGCGCCCGGCTTCGAGCCGAACACCCTTGTCGCCGCGCGCCGCAGCGCCGCCGCCGTGTCCAGCCCGTTGCCGGCAAGCCGGGTGGCCTCGTCGCGCACGCGCGCGGCCAGCGGGTTCTTCGCTTCCGGCTCGTCCAGCGCGGCGACGGCGCGCGCCGCCGAATCGACGAGGTCGATCAACCACGGGAAGGCGTCGCGGAAGAAGCCGGAGATGCGCAGCGTCACGTCGACGCGCGGCCGGTCGAGGATATCGAGCGGCAGGACCTCGAAGCCGGTGACGCGCCGGGACGCTGAATCCCAGGTCGGCCGCACACCCATCAGCGCCAGCGCCTGGGCGATGTCGTCGCCGCCGGTGCGCATGTTCGACGTGCCCCAGGCCGACAGCGCCATCGCCTGCGGCCAGCTCCCATGCTCCTGCGCGTGCCGCTCGACCAGCATCTGCGCCGATTTCCAGCCCAGCAGCCAGGCCGCCGGGGTCGGCACGGCGCGGGTGTCGACCGAATAGAAGTTGCGGCCGGTCGGCAGCACATCCGGCCGCCCGCGGGTCGGCGCGCCGGACGGCCCGGGCGCGACGAACCGTCCGTCCAGACCCGCCATCAGGCCGGCGATCTCGCCCGCGCCGCACGCGGCGACCGATGGGTGCAGCTCGCCGTTGATCCAGTCGAGCACGGCGCGGCTGGCGTCGCCCGGCGGGTTGGCCTCGCCGGCCACCAGACGGCGCGCGAACAGCTCCAGCCGCTCCACCGTATCGCCCTGCGTGCGCCAGTTCTCCGCGGTTTCCAGTGCCGCCGGCCGCGGGCCGGTCCAGGCCTCTCCCAGGACGCAGTCCAGCGGATCGAAGGCATTTAAATCAAAATCGCGTGCAATTGCACGGATCAGCGACTGGTCCTGCCCTTCGCCCTTGTTGCGCGGCACGCGGGCCAGCGCCACCAGCAGATCGGTCAGGAGGCCGCCCTGCGGCGATTCGCCGAACACATGCAGTCCGTCGCGGATCTGCATTTCCTTCAGCTCGCAGAGATAGTTGTCGAGGGCGGCAAGGGTCTCCGCCTCCGACGCCTTCGGCGCGACGCCGGCATCCCTGTCCAGGCCGATCGACTGCGCCAGCTCGACGATCTGCCGGCCGAGCAGCTTGATCCGCCGCGGGTCGACCCCGGCGGCCTCGTAATATTCGTCGACCAGCTGCTCGAGATCCCGCAGCGGGCCGTAGCTTTCGGCCCGGGTCAGCGGCGGCGTCAGGTGGTCGACGATGACGGCGGCGCTGCGGCGCTTGGCCTGCGTGCCCTCGCCCGGGTCGTTGACGATGAAGGGATAGAGATTGGGCAGCGGGCCCAGCGCCGCCTCGGGGAAGCATTCCGCCGACAGCGCCAGCGCCTTGCCCGGCAGCCATTCGAGGTTGCCGTGCTTGCCCATGTGGATGACCGCGTCGGCGCGGAAGGCGTGGCGCAGCCAGGCGTAAAACGCGAGGTAATTGTGCGGCGGCGCCAGCGCCGGGTCGTGATAGGAGGCGACCGGGTCGATATTGTAGCCGCGCGCCGGCTGCAGGCAGATCGCGGCGTTGCCGCAGCGGAACGCCGGGATCGCGAAGGCGCCGCAATCGGTCTCGCCGGGCCGGAAGAAGGGGTCGGCCTCGGCCGCGCCCCAGCGTTCGGTGACGGCGTCGCGCACGGCCTTCGGCAGGGATGCGAAGAAGAGCTGGTACTCGCTGAAGGGCAGCGTCTCGCGCACCTGCCGGCCGGAGACCGCGGCGTTGGTCGGCCCTTGCGCGAGCTGCGCAACCAGCGCATTGCCGCCGGCCGGGATGTCCTCTACCCGGTAGCCGGCGGCGACAAGCGCGCGCAGCGCGGTCACCGTCCCGGCAGGCGTGTCGAGGCCGACGCCGTTGCCGATGCGACCGTCCCTGTTGGGATAATTGGCCAGCACCAGCGCCACCCGGCGCTCATCCGGCGTCTTGCGGCGCAGCAGCGCCCAGTTGGCCGCCAGCGCCGCGGTGAAATCGGCGCGGTCCGGCACCGGCAGGTATTCGACGACGTCGGTCTCGGTCGCGTCGTCGCGCCGGGCCCGTCCCTTGAACGAGACCGCGCGCGCGAGAATGCGGCCGTCGACCTCCGGCAGCGCCACGTTCATCGCGATGTCCCGGGCCGAAAGCCCGCGCGTGCCGGCGCGCCAGGACTCCTCGTTGCCGCCCGAGAAGACAACCTGCAGCACCGGGCAGTCGGCGCCATCGAACGGTGTTTGCGCCCGCGCCGCGCCGGGACTCGACAGCGCGAAGCCGGTCGCGTTCAGGATCACGTCCGGCCTCGCCCGGGCGAAGAGCTCGCGGATCGTCGCGTCGGAGACCGGATCCTTCAGGCTGGCGGCGTAGATGGGCAGCGCATCGACGCCGTGCCGGTCGAGCGCCGCGATCAGCGCGTCGACCGCCTTCAGGTTTCCGGCCTGCACCAGCGCTCTGTAGAACACGACCGCGGCCACGGGGCGGGCCTCCTCAGGGTGAGGATACACAAGATCTTCCTCATGCTGAGGAGGCTGCGACAGCAGCCGTCTCGAAGTACGAGGAAAATCGCCCTCTCGCCACGGCAGATCCTCCAAGCCCGGGCGCGCCACACCCGGCCAGTAGAGGCCGGCGCGCAGCAGCGGGGCGGGCTCGGCCCAGTCCGCCTCGCGGCCGATCAGGCTTGCCGCGTAGCGCAACAGTTGTGTCGCGTTGTCGACGCCGCCATGCACGCAGTATTGCCACAGCCGGTGCAACGCCTCGGCCGGCAGGGTCGAAAGGCCGGCGAGCTCCGCATCCGGCTGGTCGTCGCCCGGCAGCAGGGCCAGCGCCACACCGTGCTCGCGGCAGGATTCGGTCAGCTGCTCGACCCCGTAGGGCCAGTAGGCCCGCCCGCCGAGCAGCCGCGCGATCACCAGCTTCGCCTGCGACGCCACCGTCTCGATATGGAGATCGACGGAAAGGTTGTGGCTGAGGTGCAAGAGGCTGGCGAGCCGCAGCGCGGGCGCATCGGGCGCCTCGCCCAGGCGCCGCGCCTGCGCCGCGGCAAGGCAGGCGATTTCGGTGTCGGCGGCGGTCAGGAAGACGATGTCGCCCGGCGTCTGGCCGAGGTCGACGGCCTCCGACCCGTCCTCGATGGTGCCCGGCTGTGCGGCGAGAAGATGCATGGCTCGTCGATAACGCTCCGTCTTTGTGCCGCTGCCTCCCCCCCCCACCCTCCCTCCTCCATCAAGGGGGAGGGGGTGCGCGGCGCTAGATCCTACTCCGCGGCCTGGGCCGGGGCGACGGCATCGCGGATCGCCGCCTCGATCGCGGCGCGGTCGAGGCCCCTGAGGCCGATGACGACCAGTTCGCTGCGGCGTGTTTCGCCCGCGCGCCAGTCGCGGTCGAAATAGCGCTGGAAGCGGGGGCCGACGCCCTGGATGACGGCGCGCCGCGGGCGCCCGGGGCGGTCGAGGAAGCCCTTGATGCGCAGGATGTCGTGGTCCTGCACCACTTCCTTCAGCCGCGCCTCGAGCGCGTCGGCGTCGGCCACCGCGCCCAGCGTTACGGTAAAGCTCTCGAAATCGTCGTGGTCGTGTTCGCCGTCCCCGGCGTCGTGATGCGACGGCCGGGTGCCGAGGTCATCCTCGGCCGCCGCCGCGATGCCCAGCAGCGCCGCCGCGTCGACCCGGGCATGGGCGCTGCGCACCGGATGCACCCCGGCCCGCAGGTCCGGCGCCAGAATCGCCTCGACCCCGGCCAATGCCGGTTCACCCAGGAGGTCGGTCTTGTTCAGCACAACCATGTCGGCGCACATCAACTGGTCGGCGAACACTTCTTCCAGCGGGTTGTCGTGGTCCAGCGACGGGTCGGCGGCGCGCTGCGCCTGCACCGCCGCGGGATCGTCGGCGAAGCGGCCGGCCGCGACGGCGGCGGCGTCGACCACGGCGATCACCCCGTCGACGGTGACGCGGGCCCGCACCTCCGGCCAGTTGAAGGCACGCACCAGCGGCTTCGGCAGGGCGAGGCCCGAGGTTTCGATCAGGATATGGTCCGGCGGCCGGGGCCGGTCGAGGATCGCCTCGATGGCGGGCAGGAAGTCGTCGGCCACGGTGCAGCACAGGCAGCCATTGGCGAGCTCCACCACGTCGTCCTCGCCGCAGCCCTCGATGCCGCAGCCGAGCAGTAGCTCGCGGTCGATGCCGAGGTCGCCGAACTCGTTGATCAGGAAGGCGAGCCGCCTTCCCTGGTTGTGCTCGATCAGATGCCGGATCAGGCTGGTCTTGCCGGCGCCAAGGAAGCCGGTGATGACGGTCGCGGGTATGCGTGCGGCCATGTGCGTTCAGTCCTCGTCCCTGTCTTTGATTATCAGCGGCAGCCCGGCGGCGACGAATAGCACGCGGTCCGCGACCTCCGCCACCATCCGATTGAGCCGGCCGGCGCGGTCGCGGAATTCCCGCGCCAGCGCATTGTCCGGCACGATGCCGAGCCCGACCTCGTTGGCGACCAGCACGACGGGGCCCGGCGGGTCCGCGAGGCGGGCGGCCAGTCCCGCCGCCTCGGCGTCCGCATCGCGGCCGGCGCCCATGACGTTGGTAAGCCAGAGCGTCAGGCAGTCGACCAGGACCGGGCGGACGGGATCGGCGTGCGCGGTCAGTGCGGCGACCAGATCGAGCGGCGCCTCCACAGTACGCCAGGCGTCGCCGCGCCGCCGGCGATGTTCCTCGATGCGCGCCGCCATCTCGGTATCGAGCGCCTCGGCGGTGGCAAGATACGTCGCGCCCTCGCAGAGTCCGGCGGCGAGCGCGGATTCGATCAGCGATTCGGCATGCCGGCTCTTGCCGGAGCGGGCGCCGCCCAGCACCAGCGTGACACGGGGGAGGATCGCCGTGTCCGTCATCCCGTATAGGGCATGTACGCCCCGTTTATTTTCGGCCGCTGGTTGACCGTCACAACGCGCCAGTGGGCGCCGCCCCCGGACAGGGCGATATGGTCGATACGGGTCAGCGAGAGATTTTCGACCGTAAACGTCAGCGCCGACTCGGGATGCATGCCGAGCGCGATGGACAGCGCCGCCCGCACCGTGCCGCCATGGCCGACCGAGACGATATCGCGGCCAGCGTATTCGCGGGTCAGCCGGTGCACGGTCGGCGCCAGCCGCGCCAGCACGTCGGCGAAGCTCTCGCCGCCCGGCGGGCGCTCGTAGGCCGGGGCCAGCCAGTAGGGATGGCGGCTGCCCCGCGACTCCCAGATATCGGCGTATTTCATGCCCTGCCAGTCGCCGAAGGACTGTTCACGCAGGCTCGGCTCCTCGATCGGCTCCGGCAGGTCGAGTCCGGCGGCGGCGATCGCGCCAGCGGTCTTCCTCGTGCGCAGCAGGTCGCTGGTCACCAGCACCGCGCCCGGCGGCAGCATACTGCTGAGGCCCTGAAAGGATTCGCGGTCGGAAATGTCGCAATCCTTGTCGCCCTGGCCGTAACAGCGACCCTCCGAGTTTGGCACGGGGGCATGGCGGATCCACCACCAGCGGGTTTCGGTCATGCGTGTCATCCCTTACGTCACGGCGGCAATGGCGAGCAGGCCGGCGATCTCGGCAGCCTGCTGCACCGCGCCCAGTACGTCGCCGGTGTAGCCGCCCAGCCGGCGCCGCGCAAGCGCGGCGACCGCCCCGGCCGCGATGAAGGCGGCGCCGGCCATTGCCAGCGCCGGCAACGCTCCCAGAACGGATAGAGCCAGGAAAACCGCGATCCCGACGGCCAGAAACACGTCCAGACCGTCCGGCCGGCCCGCCGCCGCGGCAAGCCCGGTCCCGCTGGCCGGCGGCAGGGTGCGCATCACCGCCGGCATCGCGGCGCGCGACAGGGCGCCCGCCGATGCCATCGCGACGATCACCGCCAGCGGGCCGGCCAGCGCCGCCAGCGCCGCGGCGCGCAGCCCGACGCTGAAGATCAGCGCCAGCACCCCGTAACCGCCGATGCGGCTGTCCCGCATGAGGCGGATCGCGTCCTCCGGCGTGCCGCCGGCGAGGCCGTCGGCCATGTCGGCGAGGCCGTCCTCATGCAGCGCGCCGGTGACCGCGACGGTGGCGCAGACGCCGAGGAAGGCGCAGGCCAGCGCCGGCAGGCCAGCGAGCCAGGCCAGTCCGTATGCGCCGCCGCCGAGCGCCCCGACCAGCAGGCCGACCACGGGGAACGCAACGGCGGCGCCCGCGAGGCCGGTATTGGGGGCCCGTACGGGAAGCCGTGTGAGGAACATCGCGGCGACCGGCAGGGCGCTGAGCCAGCGGTGCGGTCCGGACTCGCGCTGCGGCGTATCGGTCTGGCCGCTCATGGCGTGGCGCCTCTCCCTGTTCCCGATATTTCCCTGCCCATGGGCATTCCGATCGTTTATAGAGCATCGCACCGCACGCCGGGAACAGTGGCGTCATTCGAACACGGGACAGAGAGATCGCATGGGCGAAGTCACGGCCTCCTCGCTGGGCGAATTCCGCGAGATCCTGGGCCGGCTCCCCGGGCCAGACGAGGCGGCGGCGGCGCAGGCTGCCGCGCGCGAGGCGCAACTTACCAAACCGCCCGGTGCGCTGGCGCGGCTCGAGGTCTTGAGCGAATGGATGGCGCGCTGGCAGGGCCGGCATCCGCCGCGCATCGAGCGGCCGCGGGCGGCGGTGTTTGCCGGCAATCACGGCATTGCGGCGCGCGGAGTATCCGCCTTCCCGGCCGAGGTCACGGCGCAGATGGTGGCGAATTTCCAGGCCGGCGGCGCCGCCGTCAACCAGCTCTGCAAGACGTTCGACGCGGAACTGCGCGTCTACGAGATGGCGCTCGAGCGGCCGACCGCCGATTTCACGCAAGGCCCGGCGATGGCGGACGGCGAATGCGCCAACGCGATGGCGTTCGGCATGATGGCGGTCGACGACGGGATCGACGTGATCTGCCTCGGCGAGATGGGCATCGCCAACACGACCAGCGCCGCGGCGCTGTGCCATGCGCTGTTCGGCGGCTTGGCGGCCGACTGGACCGGGCCGGGAACCGGCGTCGCGGGCGACGCGCTGGAGGCCAAGACGAGCATCGTCGCCGAAGCGGTGGCGTTGCACCGCGCGGCGCTGGACGATCCCTTCGAGATCATGCGCCGGCTGGGCGGGCGGGAACTGGCGGCCATCACCGGCGCCGTCATCGCCGCGCGCATGGGCCGGGTGCCGGTGCTGCTGGACGGTTACGCCTGCACCGCCGCCGCGGCGATCCTGCACCGGATCGAGCCGCATCTCATCGACCACTGCATGGTCGCCCATTGCTCGGCCGAGCCCGGCCATGTCCGCCTGCTGGAGGCGATCGGCCGCAAGCCGCTGCTCGATCTCGGTATGCGGCTGGGCGAGGCGTCCGGCGCGGTGCTGGCGCTGGGCCTGCTGCGCGCGGCGGTCGGCTGCCACACCGGTATGTCGACCTTCGCCGAGGCCGGGGTCAGCAGCAGGGATTAGATGCGATGGCACCGCCGCCCGGTCGAGGCGGCCGTACCGGCAACGGTGTCGGCGGGCGCTGTATGATGGGGATGCGCTGCGCCGCCGGGAGGTCAGCGAACGAATGTCCGGCCCGGTGTTGCAGCAAATTTCTTGCACCGACCGCCCGGACATGCTGCCCTGCCCGGCCATGGCGACACCCGGGAAACATCAGGCCGTGACGCTGCTGACCGAACGGCGCCGGTCCGCGATCGTGCGGATGGGCCGGCTGCGAGTCGGAACGCTGATCCTGATCCGCTGGATCGCCACCGGCGGGCAGGCGGTGGCCGTGCTCACCGTGCAGTTCGGAATCGGATTCGACCTGCCTCTTGCCGCCTGCCTCGCCGTAATTTCCGCTACTGCGGCTTCGAATGCCTGGCTTGCCCGGCGGCGCGCGCCGCGGGCCCGTTTGGGCAACCAGGAAGCCGCATTGTTCCTCGGGTTCGACCTGGTTCAGTTGACCGTGTTGCTGTACCTGACCGGCGGCGTGCACAATCCGTTCATTATCCTGGTGCTGGGGCCGGTCACGGTTTCCGCGACCATCCTGTCGCGCGCCGCCACCGCCATCCTGGTCGGGCTGGCCATCGCCTGCATCACATTGCTGGTGTTCTGGCATTTGCCGCTACCATGGTCGCCGGGCGAGTTCTACCAGCCGCCGCCCTACGTCCTGGGCACCTGGACCGGTCTGGCGGTGGCGGCGGTGTTCATATCGACCTATGTCTGGTCCGTCTCCGAGGAAGCACGCCGCATGTCGGAAGCGCTGGCCGAAGCCAGACAGGCCCTGTTGCGCGAGCAGCGCTTCACGGCGCTCGGCGGCCTGGCTGCGGCGGCGGCGCACGAACTCGGATCACCGCTGGGCACGATCGCTGTGGTCGCAAAGGAACTTTCGCGTGCGGTCCCGGAAGACAGTCCGTTGGCCGAGGATATCGAGCTGCTGCTCAGCCAGTCGGCCCGCTGCCGGGAAATCCTGGCGGAACTGGCGCGCCGCCCGGAGGAAATGGGCGGCATGCCCTTCGCGCGGATGCCGCTCGGCGCCCTGATCGAAGAGGCGGCGGAACACGTGAAACCCGAACAGGTTAAACTGTCATTCGTGCACGACGCCGACTCCGGTGCGCCCGAGCCCCAGGTGGTGCGCAGTCCGGACGTGCTTCTGGCGCTTGGCACGCTGGTCCAGAACGCCAGCCAGTTCGCCCGGAAGACGGTCGAAGTGCGGACGTCCTGGACGCATCGTGACGTTCAGATCGTCATCGCCGACGACGGGCCGGGATTTGCACCCGACGTGCTGGCGGCGCTGGGCGAACCCTATGTTTCGAGCCGAGCCGGCGAGGAGGAACATATGGGCCTTGGCATCTTTATCGCCCAGACGGTTTTGGAGCGGACCGGCGCCACGCTGAACTTTCGCAACAGCGACGGCGCGGAGGTTGTCATACGCTGGCCGCGCGCTATGCTCGAGGCAATTGAAGAGTCTGATTCGGGGGACCGGTGACAGAAGTGCCGGTAGGTAGTAGATGGGTGAAAACGGTGGCGACAAGAACCTGCTGATCGTCGACGACGACGCGCCGCTGCGCAATCGGCTGGCGCGCGCGATGGAGGATCGCGGATTCAGCGTGACAACGGCGGCCAGCGTGGCCGAGGGCATCGCGACGGCACGGTCGCGCCCGCCGTCGCATGCGGTCGTCGATCTGAAACTGGTCGACGGCAACGGGCTGGAAGTCGTCGAAGCCCTGCGCGAGGCGCGCGCCGACATGCGGATCGTGATGCTGACCGGATACGGCAACATCGCAACCGCCGTCGCCGCGGTGAAGGCGGGTGCGGTGGATTACCTCGCCAAGCCGGCCGACGCCGACGCGATCACCGCGGCGCTGGTCGAAACCGAACGGGCGCTGCCGCCGCCGCCGGAGGATCCGATGTCGGCCGACCGGGTCCGCTGGGAGCATATCCAGCGGGTCTACGAACAATGCGGCCGCAACGTCTCCGAGACGGCACGGCGCCTGAAAATGCATCGCCGCACCCTGCAGCGCATCCTGGCGAAATACGCGCCGCGCAACTGACCGGTGGGGCAGACCGGCACGACGGGTTCACCCGGCGGCGCACCGCCGTCGGTGCCTGCGGGCAGCGTGATCTATGCGGTCGGCGATATCCACGGAGAGGCCGCGAAGCTTGACCGGCTTCACGCGATGATCCGCGCCGACGCGGACGGGCGGGCGCCGGGCCGGCGGGTCGCGATCTATCTAGGCGACTATGTCGACCGTGGACCCGATTCCGCCGGCGTCGTTGACCGGCTCGTCGGCGACACGCTGCCAGGCTTCGAGCGGGTCTTCCTGATGGGCAACCACGAGGATTTCCTGCTGCAGTTTCTCGAGGCCGCCAGTTCGATGTCCGCGTGGTTCTGCAATGGCGGTCTCCGGACCCTGGAAAGCTACGATGTCGACCTGCGCGGATATGACTCCTGGATGGCGGAGCCTGATGACCTGCAGGAAGACTTCCGCTCCCGTCTGCCGCCGGCGCACATGAAGTTCTTCAAGGCGCTGGATCTTTACCGCGTCGAAGGCGACTACCTGTTCGTTCATGCGGGAATCCGGCCCGGGCGGAAGCTGGAGGACCAGTCGCGCGCCGACCTGCTGTGGATCCGCGAGGCGTTCATCCATTCCGGCGCGGATCATGGCCATGTCGTCGTGCACGGCCATACCCCGGGTGACGCGGTCGAGGTCAGGCCCAACCGCATCGGCATCGATACCGGCGCCGTCTATGGCGGCAAGCTGACGGCGCTGGTGCTCGACGGCGAGAGGCGGGCGTTCCTGCAGGCGTGACGTAATCTTCCATCCGGTGGCGATGACGGGGCCGACGGCCGCCACGCCCGGATCGGCCAGCCCGATATCAATAGTCCGGACCGTCCAGGCGCATCAGCCGCCGCCCCGCGGCGCGGGCGAAGCGCAGCGTCACCGCCTTGCGCCGTGCCGGCGCGAGTTTGTATTCGGGCGACGCGGTAAGGATCGCGCCGCCCCAGCCGTCGGCCACGATGATCCCCACGCCGTCCGGCAGCAGCGATCGGTCGAAGGTCTCCGGCACAGCGAAGTAGAACGCATCGCAATACGGCAGGTAGTCGCGCCACTTGCGGTCGGACCGGTAGTCGGCGGCAGTGGTCTTGATCTCGACGACGGTCAACTGCCCGCCGCGGCCGAGCGCCATCACGTCGACGCGCCTTCCGTTGCCCAGCGGCAATTCGGCAAGGCAGGACTGCCCGAGATCGCCAAACAGGCGCATCACGCCGCGGGCGAGGTCCCCCGCCGGCCCGTCCGGTATGAACTCGCTCTTCCGGCTGCCGCGCATGTCCGCCACGCTAGCATGAACAAAACAGGTACGAAAGTCTATTGCAGTTGGTTACTTTCTGGAAACCTTCTGTTTGTAATTTGATGACACAATGTGCCGGTTCAATCGGGAGACGGCGTTATGCAGAATGTTCTGTTCCTGTGCACCGACAACGCGGCCCGCAGCATTATGGGCGAGGCCCTGCTGCGGCACTGGAGCGACGGCCAGTTCACGGCGTTCAGCGCCGGCAGCCATCCGGCCGGCGCGGTGCATCCGGCCGCGCTGAAGCTGCTGGACGAGCGCGGCGTCATCGCGCACGGGCTGCGCTGCAAGAGCTGGAACGAATTCGCCAATCCGCACGCGCCGGTCATGGAACTGGTGGTCACCGTCTGCGACGCGGTTGCGAACGAGACCTGCCCGGTCTTGCCCGGCATGCCGTTGCGGGCGCATTGGAGCCTGCCCGATCCGGCCGCGGCGATCGGCGGCGAGGCGGCCGTGCAGGCGGCCTTCGCGACGGTCTTCGAACAGCTGGAACAGCGCATCGCGCAGCTCGTCACCATCCCGTTCGCCGACCGGGATTCCAAGAGCGTGCAGGCCGACCTGGAGTCGATCGCCGCGATCGCGTGACGGCCGCCGCGGTGCTGCCCAGCGCCCAACAATAAATCACCGCAAACCGGAACCGCCGCGGCACCGGACTTCGGCCAGCTCTCGACCCGCAGTGGCGGTGATATGTCGCCCTCTGGGCAAATCGCGGGATGGTATGCGACGGTATGCACGAACGGCTCCAATTCGCCATGAATCGGGCACGTTAACCATTTTCCGGATCGCCGGGATTTCCCTACGCAATTACAAAAACACGAAGATCATGCTTACTGCTTCGTAAACGAGGATTCCCGCGTAAACGATTCGTGATGGCGGCGCTTGGCACTTTGTTAACGGTTTGCGCCGATAATTGGAGATCCGGGAGCGCACTGGTCGCGCTGCCGGGAAAAATGGAGCAGGACGCCGCTTCTACCGCAGATTGAATGGTTCTCACGCGCGGCGCGACGCAAATCCATGCTTCAGTTTCTGCGACAGGGGGGGGTGCCGGCGGCAACCGCACCCCGCCGGCCGGGCCCGACGCGGGCGCAATGCGCGCCCCGACCGCCCGGTCCGTTGTGCGAGACTGGAGAGTTCTGATGAATAACAACGGCAACCACACCAGCCGCAACTTCGCGCCCGACGGAGCGGGCGGGGGCTACGCAGGTGTCCTGCCGATCGACGGGGGACGAGACGACGCGGCGCTGGCCTTTCGCCAGACGCTGAATACCGCAAGAAGCCACCTTCTTGCCTTGCGGTTCGCACTGTTCAACGTTGCCGCGTTCGCCATGCTGGGCGCGGCCTGGGCGCAGGGCTGGATAGCCAAGGTACTGTCGGCCGACGACACCGGGCTATCGCTGGGCATCTTCCTTATATTCATCGGCGGGCTCGGTATCTGTGCGCATCGGATCTGGCAGGTCAGCGTGGAGCAGGAGCAGGTGCGGGCGCGCCGCCCCGTTCCGGCGTCGCAGGCGGCGCGCTATCTCGATGAGGTGGCGGACCGCGATTCCGGCAGCCGGGCCACCGCCGCATCGCGGCTGAAGCTGGTCCTGTCGACCCGCATCGCCACCGTCCTGCACATTGCCAACAGCCTGGTGCTGCTGGGGCTGGTCGGCACCGTCGTCGGCTTCATCATCGCGCTGTCGGGCGTCGATCCGCAATCCGCCGGCAACGTCGAGGCCATCACGCCGATGGTCGCCGAACTGATCCACGGCATGTCGGTGGCGCTCTATACCACACTGGTCGGGGCGGTGCTGCATTTGTGGCTGAAGGTCAACTACCTGATCCTGTCCGGCGGCGCGGTGCGTCTGCTCGACCGCCTGGTCGCGCGGGGCGAGGCGCATGCAAGGATTTGACCAGTTCGACGACGGCGATGACGGTACCGTATTCCGGGACGTCATCATGCTGGCACTGCTCGGGTTCGTGACCATCGTGGTGCTCCTGCTGCCGCACCTGAATCCGCCGACCAAGCCGACCGACCAGCAGCAGCCAGGCAACATCGTCGTCGAACTGCACTGGCCCGACGACATGAACACCGATGTCGATCTCTGGGTCCAGGCTCCCGGCGACAAGCCGGTCGGGTATTCGAACCGCGGCGGCCGCATCTTCAACCTGCTGCGCGACGACATGGGCCATATCAACGACTCCGGCAAGCTGAATTACGAGATCGCGTTCAGCCGCGGGGCGCCCAAAGGCGAGTACACCGTGAACCTCCATCTCTACAGCAATACGGACGCGCGCAAGCTCGTGCCGAGCCAGGTGGTGGTCGGTATCAAGCGCGGCGAACAGGATCCCATGCACGTCATCCATCGCGAACTGGTGGAGCTCGGCCGAACCGGCCAGGAGGTCACCGTAGTCCGCTTCACGCTCGATGAGAACTCGGAAGTACTCCCCGACAGCATCCACAATCTGCCGCGGCGGCTGCGGTCGGCGCACAACTACCCCGCCAGCGGGGCGTATGGTCAAAATGGATAGCCTGATCTATCTCTACGGCGCGATCGTTCTGGTCGGCGCCGCGCTGGCCGCCATTGCGATCCGGGCGCCGCGGCTGCTGGCGCTGCGTGCCGGGGCGGTTGTCCTGGCCGGGGCGCTGATGCTGACCGGCTATGCCGGTTTCGCCGAACTGCTGGGCCGGCCCAAGCCGACCAGCCTGGAATGGGCCGCGCGCAACGCATCGGAAGCGACGGTCCTGGCGGCCGACATGCGTGAGGGCGAAGCGATCTATCTGTGGCTGCAACTCGAGGATATCCAGGAGCCCCGCGCCTATGTCCTGCCGTGGTCGCTGGCCGCGGCGCGGCAACTCCACCGCGCCCAGGGCCGGGCCGAGGAAACGGGCACGGCAGTGCGCATGCGCGGCCCGTTCCGCGATGCCGACGAGGGCGGGGAGCGGATGTTCTATGTCGCACCGCAGCCGCCGCTGCCGCCGAAGCTGATCCGCACCCGGTAACCGGACGCCGCATCCAGCGCTTCCTGCAAACGGCGATGCTGCCGACGCTTTCCACATCGATACAGAAATCGTTAACCGTCGTGGTCTAGACTGCGCCGACCGGCTTTCATAATCGAAAGGAAGGACATCGCCATGCGCCGAATCCCGCTGGTCGCCGCGGCGGCCTTATTGGTGCTTGCGGCTCCGGCCGGCGCCGCCGAACAGGGCCCCTACCCGGAAACCGAGGCCGCGCTGGACGCGGAATACGCCAAACTGAAATGGATCGAGGAGCCGGGGTCGTACGACCTTCCGCTGTCCGGCAGCTCGGCTGCCTTCGCGTCGGGCCGCTCGATGCTGGTCGGCTTCGACGCGGAACGCATTCTCTTCCTGATGAACGGGCGCGAGTTTCCCGAAACGGAAGCCGTCCTGTATGACGACGACAGCGGCGTCTTCGTCACGTTCGAGTATTTCGACGAGGGCTACGTCAAGGACGAGGACTGGACCGACGTTGACCCGGCGGCGTTCCTCGAGAGCATCCGCGAGGGCACCGAGGCCGGCAACAAGGAGCGCGCGAAATACGGGATTGCGCCGATGCATGTCCGGGGCTGGCTCGCCGAGCCTGCCTACGACAGCGGCGGCAACACCGTGACCTGGGCAATCGAGTTCGACGACGGCGACGGCGTAACGGTCAACGCAACCGCCCTGAAGCTCGGCCGCTACGGGTACGAGCAGCTCACCTGGGTCGGCTCGGGCGAACAGTACGGCCAGCTCGGCGGTCTGCTGAACACCGCGCTTGGCGATCACGCGTTCAACGAGGGCCACCGCTACGCCGATTTCCAGGACGGTGACAAGGTCGCCGCCTATGGGCTCGCGGCGCTGGTGGCAGCGGTTGCGGGGGCCAAGCTGGGCAAGGGAATCATCGCGGCGATCATTGCCTTCGGACTGATCCTGCTCAAGAAGGGGTGGATCGTCATCGTGCTCGCACTCGCCGGGATCGGCGCGGCCGTCAAGCGCTTCGTCTCGGGGCGCCGCCAGCCCACCCCGGACAGCGGCGCCGAATAGCGCACCGCTTAATAATCAGCCGCCGCGGCCCGCGGCTGCGGCGGCGATCGCCTGCAGCCAGGCCCCGGCGCGCGCCCGGTTCGCGCCAAGGTCCGAATAGCCGACCTTCGAGCGGCTGTAGAGCGCAAGCGACGACCGGCCGTCGCCGACATCGACGAACCGCACCGTAACGGTATCCGGGAACCGCATCAGCGCGCTGCGCTGCACGAAGGCGTGTTGCCGGCGCGCCGGGTCGGATGCGACCGCGGTAACCCGCGGCTGTGCGCGGATCGCATCGAGCGCCCGTCTCTCCAGCTCGGCCACCGGCAGATCGAACACCGGGCTCTCGCCATGCGGCCGGGCGGCGCTCGCGAAACCCGGCGGCAGGGCGAGGTACTGGTTCGGTTTCTCGTGCAGCACCAGGGTCGCGAAATCGGGCATCGGCTCGGCCACCGCACCGCCGCCACGCCCCCAGACCAGCCATCCGGCGACGACGAGGCCGGCGCCGGCAATCGCCGTCCCGATCGCCACGGCGATTACGATCTTCGTCAGCGGCGGCATGGCTCGCGTCGGCCTCCCGTCCCGGCAGTTTCACATCATCCTGCGCCGGATCCGCGGCATTCCGCAACTGCCGTTCATCGCCGGCAGGGCTTGACCGCCCGCCCGCCCGGCGGTACGCCAGATCGAGACGCATCCTTCACCTTCGCGGCGGCGGCGTGGCCATGAGTCCCAAAGAGCGGCTGTTTTCCGGTTTCCGGCAGTTCAAGCGCGAGAGCTATGCCGCGCAGGTCGAGGCCTACAGCCGCCTTGCGGCCGGCCAACGGCCCCGCACCATGATCATCGCCTGCAGCGACAGCCGGGTCGACCCGTCGGCGATCTTCTCGGCCGGCCCGGGCGAGTTGTTCGTCGTGCGCAACGTCGCCAACCTGGTGCCGCCCTTCGCGGCGGACAGCCTGTATCATGGCACCTCGGCGGCGCTGGAGTTCGCCGTCACGGGCCTCGAGGTCGAGCAGGTCGTGGTCGTGGGGCACGGCCAGTGCGGCGGCATCCACGCCTGCCTGGAAGCGTCGCGGGGCCGTGCGGCCAGCTATTTCATCGGCCAGTGGATGGAGATCGCGGCGGCGGCGCGCGATGCGGTGATCGCCGGTCATCCGGGCGCTGCGGAGGCGGAGCAGCAGCGGCTGGTTGAAATGGAGTCGATCCGCCGGTCGCTGGCCAATCTGGAGACTTTCCCGTTCGTGCGGGAGGCCGTGGAGTCGCGCGGCATGGCGCTGGACGGCGCCTGGTTCGCCATCGCCGCGGGCGACCTTTTCTGGCTCGACCGGACGACCGGGCGGTTCGCCCGCGTCGCGGCCGACGCAGACGATACGCAACAGGGCAAGTGAGCGGGAAATTGGCGCGCCCGGCAGGATTCGAACCTGCGACCCCCAGATTCGGAATCTGGTACTCTATCCAGCTGAGCTACGGGCGCATCGTTGCGTGAGCGGGGCGCACATTAACCGAAAGCGGCTCGGGATTCCACTCCCGTTTTTGCGGCCTGAATCAGCGATTCGGCGGCGGCGGGCGCAGCGTCCGGTCGGGCCGCTCCGCGCCGGACGGCAGCGCGCCGGCTTTGCCGTGTAGCCACGAGAGCACGTCCGTGAACACCAGCTCCGCGTTCAGGTCGCGCAGCAACAGATGGTAGCCGTCGGGGTATTCCGCAAGCCGCCACGGGCCGTCCCGCGGCAGCGCGGACAGCAAACCCGCGCGGCCGCCACGCCGGACGATGTCCTCGTTCTGTCCGTACAGCACCAGCAGCGGCCGGGCGGCAAGCGGCGCCGCCGCGAACGCATCGTCGGCCAGATGGAGCATACCGTAGACGGTATCCAGCCGCGTCTTCTTCATCACCGCCGGATCGCGGCGCAGCGCGCGCAGCATCTCGATATTGTCCGAGGGGTGCGTGCGCACCCCCTCGCCGGTCACCGTCGCCCAGGGGATGGTGTGTGCCGCCAGCCACAGCCCGGCCCGCTCGAGCCCGCTGATGCCGTTCTCGCCGGCGACGCCCGGCGCCGACAGGATGGCGCCGTCGAGCGGCGGCGGATGGCCGGAGCCCAGCGCCGCCAGGATCACCGAGCCGCCCATGCTCACGCCGATGGCGTAGACCGGCAGGCCGGGATGACGGGCCCGGACCAGCCGCACCGCGGTGTTGAGGTCGCCGACCAGGGCCGCCGTGCCCGGCCACAGGCCACGTGTCGCCGTCCGGCCGAAGCCGCGCTGGTCGTAGGCGTAGGTGACGATGCCGCGCTCTGCCCACCAGGTGGCCGCGCGGTCGAAGCCGTTGGCGTAGTCGCCGAATCCGTGCAGCCCGACCAGCACCGCCACCGGCGGGCCGTCGGGCCGCCAGACGCGGAGCGGCAGGCGCATGCCGTCCGCCGTCAGGATATGGTCTTCGGCGAGGACGGGCTCGGCGACCGTTGCGCCGGGTCCGGTGACGGTCGGCGCACAGCCTGCCGCTGCAAGCGCGAGAAGAGGAATGACGACCGATATCCTCTTTGCGATGCGCGGCCGGCTAAGAAAGATCAAAAACCGCAAAGGGGCCAATAAGAATATATAGGACGAACAACGCCGCATAGACATCATCAAAGAAGAACTCGCGGTAACGGATATTTCTGTAAACCCTTATCACCAGCGGAACCGCATTGATCAATACGATGGCCATGCAAACGCACAACACGATCAATAACAATATCGAATTTTCGTCCAAGTCAGACCAGTTCAACAATATATACGATTCGCTCATTAGAACGCCAAACAATAATATTGGGAAAAACCACAAAACACCAAGAATGATCGCGAGAAATATGCACCGAATCTTTTTGTTCGTTCTGTTAAAATAAACAATTCTTCTGCCAATTTCCTTCGACCAGGATGTCAGAAGCGTGCCCGCAAACCAGACGGACAATACGCTGATGGGGTAGATAATCACGCTTTCGGCCACATCGTTGTCGATTCCCAATTCCCTGAATATCTCGGAAATCTTATCCTCTGCGTCCGGCAAGTACGCCATTAAGAGTGCGCCGATCCCGAATACAACCGCAAACGACACAAGCAGTCCTGTGATGACTTCATATCGGACCAGGGGAAAGCCCTTGCCGAGCGTCAGCCGCCGGTATGAAGCCAGCAATCCGGGCAGCCCCAGAATTGCCGGGGCAAGAAGGTCCGGTCGGTTCTTCATGAATAGATCGCGAAGCAGGACCCTCGTCTTGTACGCCAGCAGGGAATACGGATAGACGGATGTCAAAAACGTCGTTCGCTCGAATTCTTTCGTAAGATAGATTTCAAACGGGAAAATGGCGAGAAGCGGCTTTCCATCAAACAGATCGCTTATGCTTCGCTTGTAGAATGAATCGAGAAAGCGGCCGGAAAAAGAAGGCACGACCTTGTTGAACACGAGGCGAAGGTCGTACTTCTTGCCTTCTGCGTATTCTTTGAATATCCGCAGGAAATTCAGTGTTCCATGAAACGTTATCCGGTCCGGCTCCGAGACGAGAATACTGTGGTCGGCGACAAGGCAGGCGGCGATCGACAAATGGTCCGGGCCGCCGTGACAGTCGATGACGACACAGCTGCAGTCCGAATTCTCTGCAGCCTCGAGAACGAAGCTGGACAGCTGGGTCGAAAGCTCGCCGATTTCCGTGGTGTCGGTCCTGACGGTGTTGGCCGGCGTCAGGTCGGGATACGACACGTGGAAGATGTTCCGATCGACGCGGCAGACGGACCATTCCTCTTCACCCGTGATAAATTCGGGCATTTCGATGTTGGCGACTTTCGCGCCGACGCCAAGCAGGCCCGTCAGGCCCCTGTTGAAGAAATCCAGATCGATCAGAAGGGTCTTTTGACGTGCGGAAAGCTCCCGGGCGATCGCCGCGGTGATCATCGTTTTCCCGACTCCGCCCTTGCCGCTC
>Ga0224512_10001527_pt1 | contig 22230 bp, 22 predicted proteins | sample SF_May12_sed_USG_4_FD_169103 | JGI IMG/M metagenome (GOLD analysis project Ga0224512, IMG submission 169103) | Sediment microbial communities from San Francisco Bay, California, United States - SF_May12_sed_USGS_13 | ecosystem: Environmental > Aquatic > Marine > Sediment | place: USA... | reverse complement strand
TGGCAACGGCGGATTCAGCGTCGTCACGCGGGTGAGCCCCGAGCGATGGGTGGAGCTTGCCGGAAAATTCTCAGGCGACTGAACGAACGTCGCCAAAAAATTTCTGCAAGGTCACGTTAGATACATCCCGCCGTTTACACAGATTGTTTGGCCGGTAACGTAGCGTCCCGCCGGCCCGCAGAGCGCGCGCACCATGGCGGCGATCTCTTCCGGCTTGCCTTTTCGTCCCAGCAGATTACCCGTGGCCGCGATGCTCGCAGGAGCTTTACCCGCGGTCGCGCCGCGCACAGTGTCGATGAAGCCCGGAGAGATGGCGTTGGCGGTGACGCCGTAGGGCGCCAGCTCGTGAGCCAGGGAACGGGCCATGCCTTCCAGCGCCGCGTTAGCGCTGGCCGCGTGCAGGCGATCTTTGACCCCCACCTGGGAGGCGATGCCCGAAATGTTGATGACCGTGCCGTTGCCGCACTTGCGAAGAAAGGGAAGGGCCGCAACGGCGCACAGCATCGCGCCCTCTACGGTGACCGCGTAGATCTCACGCCAGCGCTCGAGGGTCATCTCTTCCAGCGGCTGGAGTTGCCGCAGCGAGGCATTATTCACCAGGATGTTCAAGCCGCCGAAGCGTTCCACCACGGCTTTCATCATGCCCGCCACATCGTCCGGATCGCGGATGTCGGCCACGTGCGCCATGGCCTCGCCACCACTGGCCTCAATCTCTTCAGCCAGCGCGCGCGCGTCGTCTGCGGATCTGAGGGCGTTGATCACCACCTTTGCGCCGGCATTCGCGAGCGCCAGATTGATGGCCCGTCCGATGTTCTTGGCGCTGCCCGTCACCAACGCCACCTGGCCTTCGAGCTCCGTTGTTTTCTGCGTCATCTTTTTGACTACTCCTGCGAGTTCGATTTTGGAGATAAGCTGAAAATGTTTGCTGAACTCAGCGAACGATTAGGTGGCGTGGCGAGCTAATAGCCTTCTTCCAGCAGAGGAAAAGCGCTACCAAAGCCGGGATAGCGCACCAGCGGTGCGCCGGGTTGTAGATAGCTTTGGTCCAGCTGTGACCAGGCGGTGACGCCCAGCAGACCGAGCGTCGAGCGGATTTCGTTTTCAAGTATCTCGAGCGCCCTGGCGACGCCCGATTCTCCCGCGGCGCCCAGGGCAAAGCCGTAGAGCCTTGCGATGCCTACGGCGTCGGCGCCGAGCGCCATGGCCTTGACCACGTCGCTGCCTCTCAAAATGCCGCCGTCCATGACAATCTCGGCTTTGCCTTTCACCGCCTCCACCACTTCCGGCAGCACGTCCAGAGCCCCGCGTCCATGATCCAGCTCCCTTCCCCCGTGGTTGGACACGTACACCACCTCGATGCCGTGTTCGACCGCGAGCTTGGCGTCTTCGGCAGTAGCAATGCCCTTTACCATCAGCGGAATATCGAAGCGCTCGCGGATCCGCGCGATGTCTTTCCAGGAAAACCGGCGCTGGTGCTCCTCGTTCTTTCCGGCAAGCCTCCTGCCGGTGGTGACATAGCGTTTTGCGATATCCCGCTCGCGTTTGACGTAGTAATCCAGGTCCACGGTGAAGCAGAAGGCCACATAGCCGGCGTCCATGGCGCGGCGAATGTGATCCTCTACCCAGGCTTCATTTCCGCGTACGTAGAGCTGAAAGATCTTCGGCCCCTGGCAGGCGGCCGCCGTGGCTTCGAGGCCCGGATGGCTGACCGAGCTCAGCATGCTGATGGTGCCGAACTGATTCGCGGCGCGTGCGACAATGGCGGCGCCTTCGGGATGGAAGTCTTGCAGTGAGCCGATGGGCGCGAGCACTACCGGAATGCGCAGTTTCTGTTCCAGCAGGGTCGCCGAGCAATCCACGTTGTCCACATCGCGCAGCACCCGGGGGCGGAACGCAATCGAGTCGAAAGCGGCACGATTTCGCCTGAACGTGGTCTCGGTCTCAGAGGCACCGATAAGGTAATCCCAGGTTCCTTCCGTGAGATTCTCCTTGGCCGCCTTGTAAAACTCGTGGAAGAGCTGAAAGTCGGTGATCTTTTTATTCATGGGTGATGGAAAGAAGAAAGCGTGAAGCGAGGCAAGCTTTCTGGGCAAAGTGCCCCTCAGTTTTTTTCTTGCCGAGTGAGCAAGGCGCGCTTTTTCCACACCTGCTCGCGCAAATCATTTGAGTCCGCGCGTTGCTCCAGTATCTTGAGCGCCCAGGCCAGGTCTTCGCGCAGGCGCTGATTTTCCATCTCCGCTTCGCGCAGGTCGTTGGCGATGGCGTCCTCCATGTTGAACGGACATCCCTCGAGGATCGCTCGCGCTTGGGCTTTGAATTTGTCCTCGGCCATTGGTCTCGCTCCACCAGTTATGCGGGCCGAAAGATTCCGGTTCCCGCCGCAGGACGCGGGCAACGGAGTCTGTAAACATTACCATGCTTTTTCAAACGGGAGACCCAGCCCAGCAGGCAAAGAGGACTGTTAGCAAGCCGGCACGGGCACTGGATATCTTGACAGGGTCTGGGAAGGGCGGACCCGGACGTGTTTAGATCGGGCATTCATCCACAAGCAAGATACAGCCGTCCGTCATCCACGTGACTTATCTGAAATCGCGCCTTGACCAACTGGCCAGAGCGGTCACGATTATCCTCTTCGCCCTGGGCCTATCGCCCGGCCAGGTGGATGCCGCGGCTTTGGCTCCTGGGCCGATCCCTGAGCTGCGGATGGAGTCTGAGCGCGCGCCCCTTTCCGCCTTTGCAGGCGAAAACATGATCACTGTCCCGGCCGGCGACTATCCCGTGGGCCACGACAACGCCCGGCGGGATGTCCGTCCGCCCCATAGGGTGTCGCTCAAGGCGTTTGCCATAGACGAGACGGAGGTCACCAACGGGCAGTTTGCTGAATTTCTCAACGCGCTGGATCTCAGAGTGAGTGCTGACTTCGCTTATAGCGAAGCGAAGCCGGAACACTTTTCCGACGCCACCTGGCCTGAGCTACTGGAGCAGGGGATCCGCCCGGATCGCTATCCCCTCATCGGTCTCGACGATGATCAGGTGCGTATCGAAGTGCGCAGCCGTCGCTTCGCCGCCGCGAGAGGCTTCGAGAATCACCCGGTGGCCGAGACCACCTGGCGCGGCGCGAGAAACTATTGCGCCTGGCGCGGCGCGCGCCTGCCCACGGAAGCCGAGTGGGAGGCCTCTGCGCGGGGTCTCCAGGGACGTGTTTATCCCTGGGGCGACGCGCTGCCCGACAACCGTCTCGTTTACGCCCGGTATCCTACCGGCGTCACCGCGCCGGTGGGCTCGCGCCCCGACGGCGCGACTCCGGAGGGGGTTCTGGATCTCTCGGGAAGCCTCGCCGAATGGACCGCATCGCTATACAAGCCCTATCCCTACGACGCCACCGACGGCAGAGAGGACCTGCTCGCGCCGGGTGAACGGGTGACCCGCGGCGGAGATTACGTCTTCGATACCGACTCCGATCAGCTTACCGGCTATTTCCGCAGCGGGTTCTCTCGCGCACCGCAAAGCGGCCACCGCCACATAGGCTTCCGCTGCGCTCGATCCCTTTCCTGAGCGGCCCCATGACATTGCGAGCGTTCCCGGTTTTCGCTGACAAGCTGGTAGTCTTTCATCCATGAACATTCTCGACATCGCCGCGGTGCTGATTACCCTGTCCGCGCTCTTCAGCTACCTCAATTACCGCTACGTTCGGCTGCCGTCGGCCATTGGCCTGATGCTGATTGCTCTCTGTCTTTCGCTGGCGCTGCTCGGCCTGGGCAAGCTGGGGCTCGGCGGTATCGAACAAAGCGCGGAAGACTTCATCCGCTCCATCGACTTCAACAGGACGCTGATGCACGGGATGCTCAGCTTTTTGCTGTTTGCCGGCGCACTGCATGTGAATCTTCGAGACCTGGCGGCGCAAAAATGGATCGTGGGCTCTCTCGCCACCGTCGGCACGGTCGCTTCAACCTTCCTGGTCGGCACACTGTTCTGGTATCTGTCTCGGGGCCTTGGGTTCGAAATCGGCTATACCTACTGCCTGCTGTTTGGAGCGCTGATCTCTCCCACCGATCCCATTGCAGTGTTGGGCATTCTCAAGTCCGCCGGCGCGCCCAAGTCGCTGGAGCTCAAGATCACCGGCGAGTCGCTGTTCAACGACGGCATCGGCGTTGTGGTTTTCATCGTATTGCTCGAGCTGGTAACCGGCGGACAAGAACCGTCTGCGGGGCACATTGCGGTGCTGTTTGCGGAAGAAGCTGTCGGCGGCATCGTCTTCGGTCTCGTGCTCGGTGGTATCGCCTACTGGATGCTCAGCAAGGTGGACAACTACAGCGTGGAAGTCCTGATCACCCTGGCGGTGGTGATGGGCGGGTACGCGCTTGCCGTCGCCATCCACACCTCCGGTCCTATTGCCATGGTGGTTGCGGGTCTGGTGATTGGAAACCACGGCCGGCGTCTCGCCATGTCTGAGAGGACCCGGGAGCATCTGGATCTTTTCTGGGAGCTGGTGGATGAAATCCTCAACACGGTATTGTTCGTGCTCATCGGCCTGGAGCTGCTGATCCTTGAACTCAGCGGAAAGGCACTCACCGCCGGACTGATCGCCATACCCATGGTGCTGTTGGCGCGGTTCGTTTGTGTCGGGCTGCCGGTGAGAGTGCTGGAGTTCCGCCGCTCGTTCACCCCCGGCGCCATCCGGATCCTCACCTGGGGCGGGCTTCGCGGCGGCATTTCCGTGGCTCTGGCGCTGTCCATTCCGACGGGGGCGGAGCGCGATCTGATCCTCACCGTGACCTACGTCGTGGTGGTGTTCTCTATTCTGGTCCAGGGATTGACCATCGGCCCACTGGTTAAGTCCCTAGCGGCCGAGGGCCGCGAATGAAGCGTTCATATGGGTGTTCTTCACATTCACGACGACCCGTCGCTCCGCGACCGCGCGCCGGTTTTTGCCGATCGCGCGGCAGCCGGCCGACATCTTGCACAGATGCTGAAAGTCCACCGCGGCGGCGGTGCGCTGCTGGCGGCGATTCCGGCTGGAGGCGTTCCCGTCGCTGTGGAGATGGCGTCGCGCCTCGAGCTTGAGCTCGAAGTCCTGCCCGTAAGCAAAATACTGCTGCCCTGGAATACCGAATCCGGTTTCGGCGCCGTTGCCTTTGATGGAAGTGTCTGGGTGAACGACGCTGTGGTGCGAGAATTCGGGCTTTCTCCGGACGCGGTGAAGCGAAGCACGGTGGAGGCGCGTTCGAAGGTCGAGCACCGGATGAATATGCTTCGAGGCGGGTGTTCCCTGCCCGAGCTCGTCGGGCGCAGCGTGATCATTGTCGATGACGGCATTGCCGCGGGATCCACCGTGCGCGCGGCAATTTCCGCATTGCGCAGACTTGGCGCCGGGAAAGTTGTCGTTGCCGTGCCCACGGCACACCTGCACTCGGTGGAGCTCATTGCCCAGATTTCCGACGAGGTGTGGTGCGCAAATATTCGCGGCGGTTTCAGCTTCGCCGTCGCCGACGCTTACGAGTCCTGGTATGACCTAAGCGACCAGCAAGTCGCAAAGATTCTTAAAAAAATTGATTAGAACAACGCCAGATCTACTCGAGAGCGGTGGCGCTGATACTAAGCCGCCGTTTCCGAGCCGAAGCTCAGGGTGCTGTTTCCCGGCGATTAACCAGGACTTCGTAACCCGGCGATTCGGGCTCGTTATCGACCATATCCGGCGGAAACCCGGGCGCAATAATCTCGACCTCGCACGCCTCTTCCAGGCGTCGAATGATGTTCGGCGACCACTCCCTTGGGCCGTAGCGCTTCATGCCGTCTTGGAAAATCCGCAGAAGTATCGGCGAAACTTCCAGCGGCACGTTTGCGCGTTGCGCCGCCTTCTCAAATAGACTCACGTCCTTTATCACGAGATCCATGGTGAAGTTGATATTACGGCTGCCGTTCAGGATCACCTGACTCTCGGTCTCGTGCACAAAGGAATTGCCGGAGGAGATCCGGATTGCCTCGTAGGCGGTATTGAGATCGAGGCCCGCCATTTTCGAAGTCACCAATGCTTCGCACAGCGTCACCAGGTTGGCCGTGGCGAGATAGTTGGTGACCACCTTGAGCACGGACGCCGTGCCCAGCGGCCCGGTATGGAGAATATTCCGGCCCATGGCCTTGATGACCGGAAACACGCGCTCGAAAGTTTCGCGCTCGCAGCCGACAAAAATCGATATGTTGCCGGTGGCGGCGCGATGGCAGCCACCTGAAACGGGGCAGTCTACCGGGGCTGCGCCTCGTTCACTTACCATGGCGCCGAGGCGTTTTACCTCGGACTCGTCGGTAGTGCTCATTTCGGCCCAGATCTTGCCTTCGGACAAGCCCTGCAAAACTCCGTCACCGGCTTCCATGACGTTGGCGCAGATCGCCGGACTCGGCAGGCAGGTGATGACCAGGTCGGTCCTTTCGGCCAGCTCTCTAGGCGAGTCCGCCCAGTTGGCGCCTTTATCCAGAAGCGGCTGCGCAACCGCGCGTTCCAGATCGCGCACGGTGAGGTCAAAGCCGTTGCGAAGCAGACTGCCGGCAAGCTTGCCTCCGACATTGCCGAGTCCTATGAATCCGACTTTCATAATTTGTTACCTGCAGTTGTTAACAGGGGCAGAGCACTTAAGGCGCCTGCTGAATCCATTAAATTTTTTTAACTTGGTCTTCATAGAGAGTTTACGGGAAAAGTTGCAGATTCAAACGTAGCGGCGTTTCGTTCTCATTCCCTCGCGCGTAGCGGCGGTCCCTATTGCGCGGGATTCTAAAATACTAATATTTGCGCCCGCTGCCGCCCGCGTTTGTTTGCCAACGCAAGCCACTCTCGCTTTCTTTGGCGGCCCGCAGGAGCGGCGGCGTGTTTCGCTACCGTCCTCCCCAAGGGGAGGGCGCATGGGTGCCAGATTCTGACACCCCGCAGCCCGAGGGGCTCGTTGCAGGTCACCCGCTGGAGGGTGCACTGCGGGAGCCGCCCAAAGCCCGTCCACGTCCGGTGGAATCGCCTTTCCCTTTGACCGAGCCGGTGCGCCCCGCCGCCACAACCGCTGTGAGACGTGGTGCCGCAAAGATTGGAAATCCCCAATCCGAGCAAGCGAGTTCCGCGGTTTTTGGGACTTCGGTTCCGGAGGTGGCATATGGATCTCGTTTACTCGGCTGCCTTACTGGGTCTGGCAACGGTTTTTTCAGTGGTTGTTCTTCTTGGAGCGCGCAGGCCGGTTGAGCCCGCTTGGGCTGCGGAGTGGCTGGTCGCCAACGTCTGGTGCGTGGCGATAACCGCTTTGATAGGTTTCGGCGTGAGTTTCGCCGTTTGCTTTGCCTTGAGCCTGAAGTCGCAGCCCATTGGGCTTATGGAAATCGCGCTCATCGCAGGCGTAGCATCTGCTTACTATTTGATTCTGCGCCTGATGGCGCCGCGCCGTCGTTTGGCGGAATACGCGTCACGGCTCGCCGAAAGCACTGGCGGCGACCGCGAACCTTCCACCGCAGAAATCATTCAGCTTGCCTTGCCCGTGGGTGACGGCCGGTCACCGGACAAACCGACTCTTCCCAAAGCGGCATGAACATTCGGCACCGGCCCACGCCGGTGCCGATCTTCTACGCGTCACCCGGGTCGCCAATGGATACCGACGTCCTGTCGTGATGTCGGAGTTCGCTGTCGGGCAAAAATAACTCTTTTCCTTTTTCCGACTCGGTATTTTCTTTTTTTCCGACTCGGTGCTTTCTTTTACCGGAGCGGTGCCAACTGAGTCACGAATATGTCAACGTAGCGAACGTATACTCCGCCGATATTGCAATCCCACGCCGCTGGGGAAAAGCAAGGCTCGGGTATCGATAAACCCGTGTGCGTTCAATAAATTTCCTCAAACGCTCAAGCATCAAGGAGAGCAGCATGGTGCAAGACCTTGCCGGATACCGGAAGCATCTGCGGTTTTTGTGGCTTGCCGGTGCGGTAGTAGTTTTCGTTGCGCTCAACGGCTGCCAAGACGTCCGGCCTAAGCCCACACCGGAACAACAGCTCACTACCCAAGGGCGCGATCTCTTCTTCAACGAGACCTTCGACGGCAACGGCCGCACCTGCGGCACCTGTCACCGGGCCGAGGATAACCTCACCATCGATCCGGCATTTATCTCCACCCTGCCTGACGACGACTCGCTGTTCGTTGCCGAGTTGAATCCCGAGCTTGGCGCCAATTTCGAGAACCCGCGGCTCATGCGCCAGTTTGGCCTGATCCTGGAAAATCTGGACGGATTTTCAGATCTCGAGAACGTGTTTACGCAACGCGGCGTTCCCCACACCCTTGGGCTGAGAACGTCAGTGGACAGCCCCGCCGGTCCGCGCACGGGCTGGTCCGGGGACGGCGCGCCGCTGGACGGCAGCCTGCGGGCGTTTGCCGTCGGCGCCGTCATCCAGCACTTCACCCTCAGCCTGAACCGGGTGCCCGGGGTGGACTTCAGGCTGCCGACGGAAGACGAGCTGGACGCCCTGGAAGCGTTTCAGCTTGCCCTCGGACGCCAGGAGGATCTGGCGCTTCCGCTGGCGCTTAAAGGCTCGATGGCTACGCGCGGGCAGGAGATCTTTCTCGATAACGCGCTGGGCAAGTGCAACATCTGCCACCGCAACGCCGGCGCCAACGCCACCCTGGGCGGACAGGATGCCGGCAACGCCAATTTCAATACCGGCGTCGAGGATCTTGCCGATCAGCCCATAGACCAGATCGGAGAGCGGGTGCCGCCGGACGACGGATTCGGCGTGCCCGGCAACGGCACCTTCAATACACCTCCGCTGGTAGAGGCGGCAGACACGCCCCCATTTTTTCATAACAATTCCATCGAAACGCTGGAGGGGGCGGTGGCTTTTTACAACAGCGACGCGTTCAATAACTCTCCATCCGGGCAACTTCTCGCCAGCATCGATCCCAACGGCGTCGGCATCGACCTCGAGGCGACTCAGGTGGAGGCGGTGGCGGCATTCCTGCGGGTCATCAACGCGCTCGAGAACATCCGCGGCGCCGTTGAGCTCATTGAGGGCGGCCTCGGAAAACGATTCGCTCTCTTTGGTGATATCGACGAGCAGTTGAGAATAGCCGCGTTCGAGATCGAGGACGCAGTCAAGGTCTTAAGCGGCGCCGGGCTTCACCCGGCGGCGGTGGCGCAGCTTGAGCGCGCGAGAAAGTTTGTGGTTAAGGCTAGGCGGAGTATCTTTCGCAAGAAGAGTCTGGCAAAAGAGTCACTCCGCGCGCTTGACGACGCCAAAAGCGAGCTCACCAGCTCATAACATCGCGGGCGGGTAATCGGCAATATGAGAGGTAATCGACGCATGCGAATCGGACTCAATGTGCTTACGGCGATGGTGATTCTATTTGCGTCCGTCGCCGACGCTCAGGAGATGACGGAACGCTACATCCCCGTAGGCGCCTATCCCTCTCTCTCGAGCAAATACATGGCCGCCGGAACAATCGTAGCCGTGGATGATGAAGCCAGGACGATGACGCTTAAAGACAACGGCAGCGAACGGAGCTTTCGCGTGACCGAAAACACCAAGATCTGGCTCGATCGGTCGGGACTTGGGCAAACAACCCTGGACGGAAAATTCCCGGATCTCGCCACGGGTCTTAAAGCCGAAGTGCGTTCGCTCGGGCCGGGGCGACTGGACGTGGCTTACTGGGTAAAAGTGCAAATTCCTGCGCCTTAGCCGGTCGAGTCTAACTTCTTCTTCACCCGCTGCTCGAAGCGAGCGACGTTGACGACCACGCGCTCGTGGGTCCCCTCACCGATGATTTCCACCGCGTCTTCAGCTTTGAGGGCGAAGGTGAGTGTTCGCCCGTCGACGGCGGTTAACTCGGCGAAGGCCCTGACCTTGAGACCCACCGGCGTAGCCGCGAAATGGCGGACGTTGAGCACCGTGCCGAGGGTTTGATAACCGGCGGGCAGGAACTTCTCCACCGCGGCCAGCGCGGCCGCCTCCAGTAGGTTGACCATAACGGGCGTAGCGAGAACGGGCACTACCCCGCTGCCCACGTGGGGCGCGGTGTGTTCCTCGCTGACGATAATAGCTTTCTCGCCCATCAAGCCGGGCTTGAGCAGTTCGGTAGCTTTCACTTTCTTTCAATTACCTGTGTGATTCGTTCAGGCGCGCTCCCGCGGAAAACGCGCCTTTGACTCCACCACGTTGAGATCCATGTGATTACGCATGTAGCGGTTGGCGGCGCCCTGAACAGGCTCATAGTCCCAGGGATGGTACCTTCCGCTTCGCAGCGCCTCATAGACGGTGTGGCGGTTTCGCTGGCTTCGGCGTATCTCCTGGTCGAAGCGTTGGAGATCCCAGCGAGCGTTCATCTCTTCAACGAGCGCAGTGAGTTGATCTTTGTGGATGGATGCTTCCGCCAGGTTGTTCAGCTCTTTTGGATCTGCTTCCAGATCGAAAAGCTGCGGCGGGTCGGGCTGGCAGTAGACCAGCTTGAGGCGGCCACGGCGCAGCATCACCAGCGGCGCGATGGCCCCTTCGGCGGCGTATTCGGCGGGCACGCAGCGTTCCAAGGCGGGCCCTGCGCCCTCGAGGGCAGGCACAAGGCTCTCACCGTCGAGTTCTTCAGCGGGGCCGCCGGCGTTGACGCCGGCCAGATCCAGCAGCGTCGGCAGCAGGTCGAGGGTGGACACGGGGGAGGATACGTTGCGGGAGGCAAATCGCGCCGGTGCGTGGATGAATAGGGGCACGCGCACCGATCCTTCAAAGCAGCTCATCTTGAACCACAGACCGCGCTCACCCAACATGTCGCCGTGGTCGGAGAGGAATACGATCACGGTATCCCGATCGAGACCGCAGGCCCGCGACACATCGAGGATCTCTCCAATTTTCTCGTCCAGATAGCTTACGTTGGCGAAGTAGGCGCGGCGCGCATCGCGGACGTTTTGTTGCGTAATGTCGAAGCCCAAGGCGTCGCAGGCTTCGAGCAACCGGCGGCTGTGGGGATCCTGGTCCGTGACGGGAATCGGGCTCACCGCGGGCATGGGCAAGTCGGCGTCGTCATAGAGATCCCAGTATTTTTTCCTCGCCACGTAAGGATCATGAGGATGGGTAAAGCTCACCGTCATGCAAAACGGGCGCTCGCCGCCGCGGCGCGCGAGCCGGTACAGCTCTGCGCGGGCCGAAAACGCGACTTCGTCATCGAACTCGAATTGGTTGGTGGTTTCGGCAACGCCGGCTCCCGCCACCGAGCTCATGTTGTGATACCACCAGTCGATACGCTCGCCGGGCTTCGACCAGTCCGGCGTCCAGCCGAAATCCGCCGGATAGATGTCGGTTGTGAGACGGGTCTCGAAACCATGCAGCTGATCCGGACCGACGAAGTGCATTTTTCCCGCCAGCACTGTTGCGTAGCCGGCACGTCTCAGATGATGGGCAAAGGTTGGCACCGAAGCCGGGAACTCGGCGGCGTTGTCGTAGATCCCCGTATGCGACGGCAGCTTTCCGCTCGTGAAGGCGGCGCGGGCGGGGACGCAAAGCGGGCTGGCGCAGTAGCTGCTGGAGAAATTCACCGCTTCCTCTGACAGTCGCCTGAGATTGGGTACGCGAAGAAATTTCGCCGGGCCGTCGTCAAACAGCGTGCCGCTTAACTGATCCACCATAAAGATGAGAAAATTCGGCCGATTGTCCATAGCTGGTCGATCTCTGGTTTAAAGCAATGATCTTAGGGTGCTTATTCAAGCAAAGCGCTGTAATCGATTGCGGCATAGTGACGTCAATTCACGCCGGCGGAAAGTCGTAGTGTTGCAAAAACCATTGCCAACTCAGCGGGTGGGTGCGTCCCGCCTGTGAGAATATGCCGAACCGGATTGTTTACAGGAGGCGCCTGAGGTGAGGGCTTATGAAATCAACTCCGACGGGGGCGTCGACGCTCTGACGCTCGTCGAGCGCCGGGACCCCAAGCCCGGGCCTGACGAAGTACTGGTCCGCGTGCGTGCGTCCTCGGTCAATTACCGGGATCTCTCCACCATCGAGGATCCGGTATCGCGCAATCTGCCGTACCCGCGGGTACCGAACTCCGACGGTGCCGGCGAGGTGGTCGAGATCGGGAACAAGGTCACGCGCTTCAAGACCGGCGACCGGGTCGCGGCAACGTTCTTCCAGCGCTGGATCGACGGGCGGATCACGGAACACGCCATGGCGAGCGCCCTGGGCGGCGCCCTGGACGGCATGCTCGCCGAGCTCGTCGTGCTTCACCAAGACGGTCTGGTATCGGTGCCGGAACACCTCTCGGACCTGGAGGCGGCAACGCTTCCCTGCGCCGCGCTGACGGCATGGAACTCTCTGATTGAGCAGGGGAATGTCAAAGCGGGCGATGTGGTGCTGCTGCTTGGCACCGGCGGCGTCTCCATTTTTGCGCTTCAGTTCGCCTGCCTGCTGGGCGCGCGGGTGATCGTCACGTCGTCCAGCGATGAGAAGTTGGCAAAGGCAAAGTCGCTGGGCGCATGGCAAACCGTGAACTATCGCGAAGTGCCTGATTGGGAGCGGGCGGTGCTGGATCTGACCGACGGGCGCGGCGCGGATCACACCGTCGAAGTGGGCGGTGCAGGTACGCTGCAGAAGTCGGTGGCCGCCACACGGGTCGCCGGCTTTATCGGGCTTATCGGCGTGCTCACCCAGGGCGAGCTCAATCCCACCTTAATCATGCGCAAATCCATCCGGCTACAGGGTATTTACGTAGGCAGCCGGCGCATGTTCGAAGACATGAACCGTGCCATTGCGCAGCACCGCTTGAAACCGATCATCCATCGCAGCTTTGCTTTCGGTGATGCACGGGAAGCCTACCGCGCCATGCGTGCGGCCAAGCACTTCGGCAAGCTGGTCATCGACATCTGACCGGCCGGCGGGGTAAAGCCATCGGCACGGGTGACCAGACTCTGAATGTCGTGTGTTAGCAGGATGGTGAAAAAGCGCATCCATGCGCTTTTTCACCGCGCTGCGCCGAAAATGCGATTTCCGGCTTGCTTCATTTTCAACGATTTGCAGTCGTCGAAAATGGCGGCACGTCCCTATGCCGCACACAAGCTGGGGAAAAACTGAGTTTTTCACCAGCCTGTTAGTGCCTGGCGGATAATTAACGCCTGAGTCCGAAGGACCGGCAAGCTCGTCGCAGTTTAGCGCTTGCGGAACCCCCCAATCCCGAGCTGCTCGAATGAGTGAAATGTCTGGACTACAGGTCACGGTTTTTGGCGCGAGTGGATTTCTCGGTAGATCCGTGATCGCGCGGCTGCTCGATGCGGGCATGAATGTCCGCATCGCCGCGCGTCATCCCGAGCGCCTTCGCTTCGACGCGCCCGATACACGCGTCGCTCTGGTGCAAACCGATGTCCGGGACACGGCGTCGGTCGCAGCCGCCGTCGAAGGCGCGCAGGCGGTGGTGAATGCGGTTGGCCTTTACCTGGAAAGCGGCGCGGAGACTTTCGACGCGATCCACGTTCAGGGCGCGAGGACAGTCGCTGAACAGGCCGCAAGGTCTGGCCTTGAAAAGCTGGTCCACGTTTCCGGCATCGGCGCGAATATGGCTTCGGCTTCCAAATACGTGCGCGCCCGGGCGAACGGCGAGCGGGTGGTTCGGGAGACCTTCGCTGGCGCCGCCATCTTGAGGCCCAGCGTTCTATTCGGTCCGGGAGACGCGTTCTTGAACACCATCGACGCCATTACCCGGGCGGCGCCGGTCTTTCCCCTGTTCGGTTGGGGCGAAACCCGGATGCAGCCGATTTACGTGGGAGACGTTGCGGATGCTGTATTCCACTGCATTGACGGCGATGCGGCCTGCGGCCGGATCTGCGAGCTCGGCGGCCCGCGGATCTACACCTACCGGCAGGTGGTGAAATTGGTGCTGCGTTTCCGTCGGCGAAAGCGGCTGCTGCTGCCGGTCCCGTTTGCCGTCTGGTCGGCCCAGGCGAAGCTCTTGAGCCTGTTACCAAGCCCCCCGCTCAGCGAAGACCAGGTGGTCCTGATGCGTGACGATAACGTGGTGGGAGAGGGCGTAGTGAGGCTTCAGGACCTGGGCGCTGCCGGCCACGAGCTGGAAACCATGCTGCCCGAGTGCTTGGCATCGCCTAATCGCTAAAGGTCGTCTACTTTTAACGGGTTCCGGGGTGAGCCGTTCCGTGGTTTCGGCCATAGAAACGTGACCCACGCCCTTGCCATTTGTGCGGCGCAGCATATAATGCCCGCCCTTTTGACCCAAGGCACATCAGTGATCGACCAGCGCAAACCGGTGCGGGTTTTCAAGAATTGGAAGCTCGGCTGTTACGGCATTATGCAGGACGGCAGGCTCAAGGCCTCCGCGCGCCAGGTTCGTCTCGTGGACGTGGAATTCCGCGTGCGCGCGTCGGGTCGCAAGCGGATGTTGGATAACGGCGTGCGCAACGTGCACGCCTACGCCATCGGCCGCCTGATCGATTACGTGCACCCCAGCGAGGCGCGGGAGCTGGACGGATTGTGTGGGCGCGTCACTTTCTACGACCCTCAGCGCTTTTCCGCTTTTGTCGACAGCGAAACGGGAGCGCCGGTGATTTACGTGGGCGCGGCGCATTTCGACGAGCGTGGCGTCATCTATGCCCGCCCCTCTAACGAGCCGTCGATAACATGGGCGGCGTGAGCGGGCGGGGGTAGGGCCCGGAAAAGCGTCTCGCTTCGTTCAGATTGAGCATAAAAAAAGGCGGCCTTGCGAGGCCGCCTTTTTTCTTGTGCCGGAAAAACGCGTAAAACGCGTTCGCTCCGGAGCTTCAGGCCGCTTTCAGATTTCCGGCCGCGTTCTTGCCGCGCTCGTTGACCACGTCAAACTCTACGCGCTGACCTTCCTTGAGCGTGCCGAGACCGGACCGCTCTACCGCGCTGATATGAACGAAAACATCCTTGCTGCCGTCTTCGGGCTGGATGAATCCGAACCCCTTTGCAGTGTTGAACCACTTAACAGTTCCAATAGCCATAGTAACTCCGTAAATAAATAGCCGCGCGCTAATCGGGCGCGGAGTCGAACAATCTTTTCGTCGTGGGTGTCTTGATAACGAACGCCCGACTAAGGGCACATAACTGTAGGCAGGCCATAACGTAGATCGCATTTTGATCTTGACTGCAATCTGGTGGAAAAGCAAGCCGATTTGCCCCTGAGCGGCCTCGGCCGCGCCAGATCGTGAAGCGTGCATCATTATTGTTTCGCGTCTGGAGGCCGAATTAAGCGAGGTCCGGTCAAGGTTCAAAACGCCGTATGCTATGCCTAGGGCGTTTGGGCCTACGCTGTCTCACAAGACGTGGTGGATGGCGCCGATGCCTTTGCCGATGGTTTAACCGCTGCCGATAACTGCGTCTGCGGACTCTGAACAGGGAGTTTTAACATGGCCGACTCCGTGCACCTGATGCTGGATCAGGTTCATGCCCTCGCCGTTGATGCCCTCATTGTCAACGGTTTTTCCGGCCGCCAGGCTCGCGCCATCGCTGATACCGTGACCGCTGCCGAGCGGGATCACTGCACCTCGCATGGACTGTTTCGCATTGCCTTCTACCTCAACGCGCTGAACAACCCCGATGTCGATCCTACGGCGGTGCCGGTCGTCTCCGAACTGGCGCCCGCGGTAGTGCACGTAGACGGGGGCCGCGGTTTTGCCCCTCTGGCGCTGGAGATGGGCACGCCGCCGCTGATCGAAAAAGCCAAACAGCAGGGCATTGCGGCCCTTTGTCTCAACAACATTTATCACGTCGCGGCGCTTTGGCCCGAAGTTGAGCGCATCGCGGAGCAAGGCCTCGTGGCTTTTGCGTTTACCGCGGCGCTGCCCTACATGGCGCCGGCGGGAGGCACCCGGCCGCTGTACGGCACCAACCCCATGGCGTTTGCCTGGCCGCGAATGGGACACCCCCCTATGGTCTTCGACCAGGCCTCCAGCGTGACCGCCCGGGGTGAGATCCAGCTTCGCCTTCGCGACGGCAAACGCATCCCCAAAGGCTGGGCTATTGACCCCGACGGCGTGCCCACTACGGATCCCGAGGCCGCGCTGAAAGGCGCGCAGCTTCCCTTTGGCGGCCATAAGGGTGCGGCCATCGCGCTCATGGTCGAGCTGCTCGCGGGTGCGCTGGTGGGCGACTTGTTCAGCTTCGAGGCCGCTTCCAATGACACCGGCACCGGCGCGCCGCTCGGCGGCGAGTTCCTGCTTGCCATTGATCCTGGCCGCTGCGTAAAAGACGGCGATCGCGAGAACCAGCTCGCCCACGCTGAGAAATTGTTCGCAAAGATCCTGGAGCAGGAGGGCACGCGTCTTCCCTCCGATCGGCGCTTCGCCGCGCGTAAACGAACGCCGAAAGAAGGCATCCGCATTCCCAGATCTCTCCATCAAACCCTGGTGGCCTATACCGGCGAAAGCTGACTGAAAGGGCGAAAACGGACGCCACTGAACTTCGGCATCCAATCTTCTCTTCGGTAAGATTGGTTTCGACAAGGGATCGTTCTGAGGCTGCATTCGCTACACAACTATAATCCGCGCGTTAGCCTCGAAATTGACCAGGTTGAGAGGCGATCACGATTAAGCCAGAGCAATTTTTTCCTTCATGACTCATCTTTCGCCCCACGCCAAGGGACTGTTGATTACCGTCCTGGGCGTGCTGGTTCTGACGCCGGACAGCCTGCTCATCCGGCTGGTTTCCGCCGACGCCTGGACGTTGACCTTTTGGCGCGGGGTGCTTTACGCCCTCGGCATGAGCGCGGCCGTCGCGGTGCTCTACCGCGGCCGCGCGCGGGAGCAATTCCTGGCACTCGGCCGGGCCGGCTTGCTGATCGGAGTGATCTTCGGCATCGGTAAGGTGACCTTCATCGTCTCAATTACTCATACCACGGCCGCGAACACCTTATTTATCGTCAGCACGTCGCCCCTGTTTGCGGCCATCTTCGCCTGGCTGCTGATGCGTGAACCGGTGGCGCGGCTCACCTGGCTCGCCATTGGCTTCGCCTTGCTCGGCATCGGCGTCATCGCATCGGAAGGCCTGGATAAGGGCAGCGTCATCGGCAACATCGCCGCGCTGCTCACCGCCGTGGTGCTCGGGACATGCTTTGCCATAGCGCGTCGCTATCGCGAACTCAACGTCATTCCGGCCATGGCGTTGAGCGGTCTGATTTCCGCGCTTCTGGTATTGCCGCTTGCCTCGCCGCTTTCCGTTGCCGCTTCCGACGTCGCCGCGCTTGGGCTCATGGGTCTGGTGGTGCTGCCGCTTTCCTTCGGCCTCATCTTTGTAGGCCCGCGCTTCATCCCGGCGCCTGAGGTGAGCCTGGTGCTGCTACTGGAGGCGGTGCTCGGACCCTACTGGGTATGGCTCGCGCTGGGTGAGGAGCCAAGCGTGCGCACCCTTATCGGCGGCACGGTGGTGCTGGCGACGCTCGCCGTCCACTCGGCGCTGCGCCTTGCAAGGGATTGGGGCGGGGCCGGGGCGCGGGTGGTGTCAAGGAATTAGCTTCGTTTACTTTTTCCGCTCAATTTTAACCTCGCATACCGGGACCTGCCGTTTATAGCCTCTGGAAAATAGGCCCGCGCCCGGAATCCCGGGGGCCGGTATTCAAACCGGAGGTTTTAACCATGTTCAGCACTAAAAACCGCTATCTGAAACCCTTCCTTTCCGGGCTCGTTCTGATGGCGCTGCCCTTCGCCTGCGCCGCCTGGCAGACGCCCGCTGGGATCACGGTCGAGATTGTCGCCGACGATGGCCGCGTGCTGCGCCAGTTCGAGGTCACCCGCGCCAGCAAGCGCAACACCCGGCGCGCTTACCTTGAAGCGACCAAAGGGCAGCGATATGGGATCCGCGTGCGCAACCACACCAGCGGCCGCATCGGCCTGGTGCTCGCGGTGGACGGGCGCAACATCATTTCGGGAGCGAAATCCCATCTGCGCCGCAGCGAGCCCATGTACATACTCAATCCCTATCAGAGCGCCACCTACGACGGCTGGCGCACCAGCGACACGCAGGTGCACCGCTTCTTCTTCACTGAGTCCGGGGACTCCTATGCGGGGGCCTTCGGCGACCACTCGGCTATGGGCGTGATCGCCGTGGCCGCGTTTGCGGAGAAGACGCCGCCGCGAAGTCAGAACTATCTCAAAGAGCAGCGCCGCGATCGGGCGGGGGCAGCGGCGCCGGCGCCGGATGCCGCCGGCAAGTCGTCGAAGGCAGAGGCGGCTGACGAGGCCGAGTCCCGGCCCGGCACCGGTTTCGGTGAAGGGCAGACCTCTCACGTGGTTCGGGTTCAGTTCAAGCCGCAACGGCGGCCGTTCGCGAAGCAATTCTTCAAGTACGAATGGCGCGAAACGCTGGTGCGACTTGGATTCATCCATCCGCCCGAACCGCCCAATCGCTTTTGGCCGAGTGAGAACCAGGCGTCTGTCGAGGGTTTTTCACCTTACCCGCCCGGTTACTGGAACCACCACTAAGCAGTTCATGTCCTGGATGAGCCCGGCGGTCGCGAAACGCCGGGCTCGCCTTTTTTTGCCTGGAAGAAAACTCCGGAACTCGATCGCAGTCTAAGTTTTTGCTAAGCGGTGGTCCTGCGGGTCACCGGCAAAAAGAAGCTGCGCGTATTCACCTTGCCCACAGACGACCGCCGTGTGGAAGGAGGGCGCAGCCGCCGATGGAGTTTGGAGATGAAGCACGCTGCAATCAAATGGCCCCATTTCCATATGCCCGAACAGGCGCATAACAAATGGATCTATGCCCTCGTTGCCGCCGTCGTCCTCGCTGCGCTAATCGCCGTTGGCTGGTATGCCGGCTTGGGTGGGTTCGGAGAGTAGGGGTTGTTCCAAGAATAGAATCCGTTCCGCCTTCGAGGGGGAACAGATTGTAAAGCGCTGCTTCGGCAGCGCTTTTTTATGCCTCGCATCTCTTCGCGCGGTGGCAAAGTTTGATGAAAAAATCTATCTACTCGCCGCCTCGGGCAGTTTGGACGCGGGAAATTCATCCTCAGTATTGATCCATTCCATGGAGAAGATCGGCAGCACCCAGTTCGGGCACGGACCGCGGGCAAAGATGACCACGCCGACGGCGTCGTGCCAGCCTTTCTTGACCCTCGCCGCCTCCATCGAGGCCCCGGTGGTGAGCACGTCGTCGACGATAAGCCGCACGCCGTGGTCCGAACGGTACTCTTCCAGCGCGGCGGCAAGCCTTTGCCCACCTTCGGTCACGCCGTAGACGTCGCGGATGTCACCCTTCTCGGAAATAAGCCAGGCCAGGGTCGCGATGTCCTCGTCGGAGAGCGCCTTGCTCTGAATGGTGTAGCGGGCCACGCCGCCCGAAGGCATTTTGAATGCCTTGCGTTCAAACAAATGCATCGAGTGTCCTTCCGTTGCGCCGCGAAGCGCGTTTCCTTTTAGATAGGCGCATTGTACGTGAACTCCGGGTAAATCCGTGCAGCGCATGTTAGAAACCGGCGTGCAACTTGGGAGAGTGAAATGTTGATCGTTCTCAGGAAGCGCCGCCTCGATAGGCAATCAAGGTCACGTCGTCGGGCTTGCTGGGACGGCCTTCGCGGTGCTCCGTCATGCGCTTGTTGCACTCTGCGGTGATTGCCTTGACGCCCTTGAGAAGCGGGCCTCGGCGCAGAAACTCGATGATTTCGTGGACGTGGAGGTTGTCGAACAGTCCGTCGCTCGCAAGAACGACCGTATCTCGCGGACGCAGGCGAACCGGTGAGCTCATGCCCACGTGCATTCCGGGGTCGCCAACGACATTGGAAACGATGTGGCGGTCCTCGTGTTCGATGGCTTCGTGGGGGGTGAGCACCCCCGCCTCGACGGCGTACCCCACCGGCGAGTGGGCAATGGTTTCCATTTTGATCTTGCCCCTGCCGCCGAAGGCGATGACGCCTGAGTCCCCGACGTGGTAGCTGCGGACCGTGTGGCCGTCCACCTCCACCACCACCAGCGTCGTCGCGGATCCGTTGCCCAGCGTCGTTACCTTCTGATTGGCGCGGTCGAATCCGGCCAGGATGGCTTCTCGAAGCGGAGTACTTTCATCCTTCGCAGAGTTCAGCGAGTCCCGCAGCGCCCTGAGCGCCAATGCAGACGCCTTGTCTCCGCCCGGCAGCCCTCCGAGCCCATCCGCCACGGCGATCACGACCTGCTCCGCCCCCACCTCGAAAATCGCGGCGGCGTCCTCGTTGCCGGTCTCCTTGTCCGGTGAGCAGGCCGAGTAGACCACGGCTTGGCCCTTTCCGGCGCGCTCGATATGCGCCTCGACATGGTCGGAGCCTTCGAAGATTCGGTTACAGGCGCTCATGTCCATTTGCCCGGCGGCCTTTCAGAAAACAAGCTTAATTTCTCAGACTTCCGCTGATTCAATAGCCTAGCCCAAATCGGCCCGTTTCGTAGCGATGCATCGCTTCGAGCGGGCCGCTATCTCAGGCCCCCGAGCCGGTTGCGTAAACCCGCTGCGCGCCCGGTGGCTGCGAAGTAAACTCAATGATGCCTGGCAAAGTTGCTCAAACTCCTGTGCTTAAATCAATTTTCGCGAGATTCTGCATTCTTTCCGCAACCGCTGAGAGCCATCGAACCCGCCGTTCATCGCAGTGTCATAGGGTTTGGTCTTGTAACCGGGCGGAGGCTGATAAATCGGTGAAAGACGCGAACTTGCTCAACCGGCGTGCGCTTCTATCTTTGTGTGGCGCCGTCGGCGCGGCTACGGCGCTGAAACTTGGCCCCGCCTCAGCGCAGCCAGCGCCCATCACCCGCGCGATTCCCGCCACTGGCGAACGGCTGCCAGTCATCGGCATGGGCTCCTGGCTCACTTTCAGCGTGGGCGATTTTCCTGCCGAGCGCGCCATCCGGGTAGATATCCTGCGTAACTTTTTCGCCCGGGGCGGTGCATTGATTGATTCGTCACCCATGTACGGCTGGTCCGAAGAAGTCATTGGATACTGCCTGAAACAGCTTGATTACCCAGGAGCGCTGTTTTCAGCCACCAAAGTGTGGACCTTCACCCAACTTTTGGGTGTCAGCCAAATGAATAACTCAGAGTATCGCTGGGGCGTCGACGGTTTCGACCTGATGCAAATTCATAACATGGTCGACTGGGAAACGCACCTTCAAACGCTGCTCCAATGGAAAGCGGAGGGCCGGATTCGATACATCGGTATCACCACTTCTCACGGACGCCGCCACGACGAGCTTGGAGAGGTCCTGAAGACCAAACCCTTTGACTTCGTTCAGTTCACCTACAATATTCTCGACCGTGAGGTGGAGAATCGGCTGCTGCCGCTGGCCGCCGATCGGGGTATCGCCGTCATCATCAATCGTCCATTCCGGCGTGGAGCGCTGCTGGACCGTTTGCAGGGGAAGCCGTTACCTGCGTGGGCAGGCGAGTTAGGATGTAACAACTGGGCGCAGTTCCTGCTCAAATTCATCGTTTCTCATCCGAGCGTGACCTGCACCATACCCGCGACCTCCCAGGTTGCCCACATGCAGGAGAACATGGGCGCAAATTTCGGACGCCTGCCGGACATGCAAATACGTAGGCGAATGTTTCGCTACGTCGAGGACGTCATTTAAATGTCCGCCCCGTCAAGACCGTGACCGCTGAGAGGTTGAAACCGCACGGAGAAAAGCTGTGCGAGGCCGTGCGCTAGCTGTGGCAATTAGGGCCCATGACGCGTGCCAGGGTCTAATAAGCTGCAACACAGTTCGATTTATCCCCCCTGGAAGCGGAATTTCTTTTGCGCGAGTTTCTCGAACACGCAGAATGAGCGCGTGTAACGCATACAAACTCTAACCGCTCGCCGCCAATTCCGATCCGAGACAAGCGCGTACCGTCTCGTATTCTGGTTCCACACGTTCAAGCAGTTCGTTACTCGAATCGATGCGGTTTCTCCGGGCCTGCTCTTCGAGTCGCCTGCACAAATCGCTGAGTCGATTCGCGCCCACCAGATAGCTGCTCGATTTGAGGCTATGGGCGGCATCCCGAATACCGGTGACGTCGCCCGCCCGCACCGCCGCGCGAAGCGCGTCCAGCGAGGTCTTAGAGCTCTCGTAGAACAGCCGGACGGTCTCGCTCAGCACATCGCGCTTGGTGCGATGTTGCAGGCTGCGCAGCTTTTCGATTACCGAGGCGTCGAGCACTGGGCCGTCGTCCTTGCCGTTCCCCTTGACTGCGGAGCCGGCGTTTTGCGTTGCACAGGGCGGAGCTTCGCGGGTTCCGTTGGCGAAGCGGTGGTGCTTTTGCAGCATGTAGCGCAA
>Ga0224512_10001526_pt1 | contig 22239 bp, 17 predicted proteins | sample SF_May12_sed_USG_4_FD_169103 | JGI IMG/M metagenome (GOLD analysis project Ga0224512, IMG submission 169103) | Sediment microbial communities from San Francisco Bay, California, United States - SF_May12_sed_USGS_13 | ecosystem: Environmental > Aquatic > Marine > Sediment | place: USA... | reverse complement strand
ACTGGCGGATTTCGCCAGGTTCGGTTCGGATTTGGACAAGTCAACGGTCGCGCAGCTCACTCGGGGCGAAAAGATGGTCGAGATTCTGAAACAAGACGAACGGATCCCTATGCCCATCGAGAAACAGGTCATGATCATTTTTGTCGCCAACAAGGGCTACCTGGATGATATCCCGACCGAATATCTGCAGCGCTTCGAATCCGAATTCCACGAGTTCATGGCAGAAAAATACCCCGATGTTGTGCGTGAACTGGCGTCGGAACTGACGATCGCCGAGCAAACCGAGGCGGATCTGTCCCGGGCTGCCGCGGAGTTCAAGAAACGTTTTATGGAAGCGGTTACTACTCAGGCTTAGTGGGTGGGAGAAAGTGCCATCGTTACTCGACATAAGAGCGCGGATCAAGGCCGTCGAGAATATCAAGAAGATCACCCGCGCCATGCAGCTGGTGGCTGCGGCAAAATTTAACCGCGCGCAGAACCGGGCCCGTTCGGCACGGCCCTATGCGCGAGAACTCGATGAGATCCTTGGTGTTCTGGCAGCGATATCGGAAGACGAGTTTGATACAGGGGCAGGCTCGGATGTCCTCGATTTGTCGTTTGTTGAGGGTGAGACGCCGCTCCGCGTCCATCGGGCCGGACTCTTCGAACAGTCCGAGGTAAAGCGCCCCGGCGTCATTCTGGTAACGGCTGATCGAGGGCTGGCCGGCGCCTTTAACACCAGACTGATCAGAGCGGCAGACCGTTTTATCAGAGATCATCCCCAGATGGACAGCCGTCTTATCACCATTGGCAAGAAGGGCAATGCCTATTTCAAACGCAGGGATGTGTCCATTATTCATCATGTGGAGGGGCTGAGCGACCGTCTGCAACTAGACGAGCTCAAGAGGGTCACACAAACGTTGGTCGGACTCTTCGCGAGTGGTGAAGTCGACGGTCTCTACCTCATCTACTCGCAATTCAAGTCCGCCATGCGGTCTGATGTTACGATTGAGAAGTTCCTTAGCATACCGCCGGTCCACAAGAAAGACGATGAGAGAAAGTCGGTTTACATCCTCGAGCCGGACCGCGAAGCCGTTTACGAAACCTTGATTCCACTTTATGCAACGACCAAAATTTTTGCCACCATGGCGGACTCCTTTGCCTCCGAGTATGGAGCGAGGATGGTGGCGATGCAGCTTGCCACCAGTAACGCAGAAGAGATGCTCGAGTCACAGATCATCCTTCGCAACCGCATGCGGCAGGCGATGATCACAAAAGAGTTGGCCGAGATAGTCGGTGGATCCGCCGCTCAAGTGTCATAAGAGCCGAATGATAAGGAGCATTTACCCATGTCGAGCCAGAAAAACATTGGAAAAATCGTTCAAGTTATCGGACCGACCGTAGACGTCGAGTTTCCATCCGATAGTCTGCCCCCGATTCTCAACGCCATCCGCATCCAGAATGATGACAGAAATATCGATGTCACCGGCGAGGTCGCCCTGCACGTGGGCGACAACGTCGTGCGCTGCATCGCCATGAGCTCGACCGACGGGCTGGTGCGAGGCATGGAAGCCGAGGACCTGGGTGGCCCGATCTCGGTACCGGTGGGCACCCAGTCTCTGGGCCGTATTTTCAACCTGCTGGGACAGACGATCGATGGCAAGGGTGATGTACCTGACCCCGACAAGCGGTACCCCATTCACCGTAAGCCTCCCAGTTTGGAAGAGCAGGCTACGGAAACAGCCCAGTTGGAAACCGGCATCAAGGTCGTCGATCTGCTCGCTCCCTACGCAAAAGGCGGCAAGATTGGCCTGTTTGGCGGTGCCGGCGTGGGCAAGACGGTCATCATCATGGAGCTCATCCGCAACATCGCGACCGAGCACGGTGGATTCTCGGTTTTTGCCGGCGTTGGCGAGAGGACCCGTGAGGGAAACGATCTGTATCTCGAGATGAACGAGTCGGGTGTGATCAACAAGGCCAGCCTGGTTTTTGGACAGATGAACGAGCCGCCCGGTGCACGGTTGCGCGTGGGTTTGACGGGGGTAACCGTCGCCGAGTATTTCCGAGACGAGGAGCACCAGGACGTTCTGTTATTCATCGACAATATTTTCCGTTTTGTGCAAGCGGGCTCGGAGGTGTCCGCTCTTCTGGGCCGTATGCCTTCGGCGGTCGGCTACCAGCCGACTCTGGGTACCGAAATGGGCGGTTTACAAGAGCGTATTTGCTCGACCCGGCAGGGATCGATCACCTCGGTGCAGGCCATCTACGTGCCTGCGGACGACATTACCGATCCAGCACCCGCCACGACATTTACCCACCTCGATGCCACGACGGTGCTGTCGCGGTCTATCGCCGAGCTGGGCATTTACCCCGCCGTGGACCCTCTGGCATCTACCTCACGGATCCTGAGTCCGCACGTTGTAGGCACCGAACATTTTCAGGTCGCGCGCGAGGCTCAGGAGATTCTGCAGCGTAACAAGGAACTTCAGGATATTATTGCGATCCTGGGTATGGACGAGCTATCCGAAGATGACAAATTGATCGTGCGTAGAGCGCGTCGCATCCAGAAGTTTCTATCCCAACCCTTCTTTGTCGCCGAAGTGTTTACCGGCAAAGCCGGAAAGTACGTCAAGATACAGGACACGATCAAGGGTTTCCAAGAGATCATCGAGGGCCGTCACGACGACATTCCAGAACAGGCTTTCTACATGGTGGGTACTATTGAAGAGGTTCTGGAAAAGGCGAAGACCGTCGCCGCAGCTTAGCAAGGAGTATCCCCTTGACCGTCACGTATCGATTCAGGATTCTAACACCGAGCAGGCAAGTTCTAGACGAGGACATCGTGTCCATGGTGGCCCCGGGGGCAGCGGGTTACCTCGGTGTGCTCGCCAATCATGCCCCGCTTCTTACCACGCTGATGCGTGGGATCCTCACGGTCAAAACAGACCAGACCGAGAAGTCTTACCGAATCGACGGCGGAATACTGCGTGTGGCGGGCAATTCGGCTGTCTTGTTGAGCGAAGAAGTAGAAGAAGTTACACCTGAGCCCCGGTAGGTAGCCACTGCGGCAATCACTTGCTCTCATCACGTGGGGGTGTGAGTCGCAGTGCCGCCCTTCAGAAAAACCTCCTCCGTATCGAGCGGTAGTGACACGGTAAACGTGCTCCCGATCCCCAGCTCGCTCTCCACCCAGAGTCTGCCCTTGTGAAGCTCGACGATATGTCTGGCGAGTGCCAGGCCAATCCCCATACCACCCTTCTTACGCGAGCTCGAGCCGTCAACCTGATGGAACGTCTCAAAGACATCATCGAGCTCGTCCGCGTGAATCCCCACCCCTGTATCTGTGATCTGGACCCAAACCTCTTTGGCCCGGCGCGTCGTGCACAACTTGACACATCCACCCCTGTCTGTGAACTTGATTGCGTTCTGGACCAGACAGTGAATAACACGAACGATCTGATTGTTATCGATGTAGATCACGGGGATGTCCCCCAAGGGTTCGAAGGACAAGACGATACCTTTTTCCGCCGCGAGTCTTTCCATTTGAGGCCAAATCGATTTGATGACATCGTGAATGTGTGACAACGACATACTTAGCATTTGTCCAGATATTTCCAGTTTTGAGAGGTCTAGTAGATTATTGATCAACTTCAGAAGATTGCTGCTGTTTTCCGCAACTACCTCGACGAACTTCAGACGCTCTTCCTCTGGCAGCCCTGGGTCCCGCAGAGAGTCTGAGTAGGCTATGATTATGCTGAGCGGTGTCCTCAACTCGTGGCTGATATTGGCGAGAAATTCGGTCTTCATTCGGTCGACTTGTCTTAGTTTTCTGTTTACCTCCTGAAGATTCTGGTTCTTATGAATGATCTGCTGCTCCAACATTCTCCGTTGCGAGACGTTATGCACGATCATCTGAATAAACAGGTCTTCCTTGACTTTGATGAGGTTGGCGTTGATATCTACGTAGATGACATTGCCATCGCGGTTGATCATCCGTCTATCCACAAACCCCAAAGATTTTTGGCTTAGGATATTGATGAAGTCCCGCCGGGCTTGATACTGGTCCTCTCGTGCAAACAAATCAAAATACGATAGCCCAACCAGCTGCTCATTGGAATATCCCAAAACACTCTCACACTTACGATTTACCTCCACGAGTTTACCCGTATTCTTGTTTATGATCATAATTATGTCGTTGGCATTATCCTGCAAGGTCTTGTAGCGCCTGCTCAGTTCCTGAGCTTCCAGCCTCAACATCGTGTGCTCGATAGCAAGGCTGGCAAACTTGCCGCAGTTTTCCATCACTTCAAGGTCGGTATCTGTAAACGCATTCGGGTTATGACTTCCCACGTTCAAGGTTCCGATCAAACCTCCACGCGCCGTTAGTGGCACGATAATGTCGCTCTTTAGGCTTTCTTCCTCCACAACCTCGTCGAAGTCTCCGCTATCTTCGATGCTGCAGCGAAGCATGGGCTTGCCGTGCGTTGCTACCCACCCAATGACGGAGCTCTCGTCGATGGGTATTACTCGTCCCTCACCGATCTTGTCGGGGTCTGCGCCCTTGTGTATGTTGCGAAGAACTAGCGACTCTTTGTCCGGAGAGAGAAACGCGACGCTTGAGCGATCAAAATCGATGACCCGTGACACCTCGCGTGTGATGGCGGATAAGATCTGATCGAGATCTGTCGCCTCCAGCATCGCATTTGCAATTCTCAGGAAGGCAAGCAGCTGCTCGTTGAGGTTTGTGAGGGGGAATAAGGCCTCTTGGCTCCCTATCGTTTCATCCGACATGACTTAACCTTGCATCACTTTCCGTCGGTAATTAGTTATTTTGCACAGAATACTGCAGTCGCGGGTTTTCTAATTCCCTCATTCTCAACGTGTTGCTTGTTCAAATGTAAGGACACAGCACAATTTGTTCCAATTTGAACTATTTGACGTCTTCCGCTAAACTACGCGGTGACATGGGCAAGAAACAGAACAGATCTCGGGCCAAAACGAAACAACCGGTTCGGACCGCTCAACACAAACGCATCGAAACCCTCATGGCACCCCAGCCACTGGACATGCGGAGAAATCTAACTTATGCCCTGGCTGTCTTCGTCGTCGCCTTGGTCATTCGTGCCGTCTACTTTCACATAAACAGAACCCAGAATCCGCTTTTCTATGACCCGATTCTCGATTCCCGTTTTCATCATGAATGGGCTAGCGAGATTTTGGCCGGTAATTTTTGGGGAGACGACGTGTTTTTTCGGGCGCCGCTCTATCCATACTTTCTGGCGCTTCTCCACAAGATTAGTGGCTCGAGCATTGCGTTTGCCGTTTTTGTACAGCACGTATTGGGCTCTCTTAGTTGTGTTTTCGTGTACTTTCTCTGCCGTCAGTTCTTTGCTTGGTCAGTATCGCTGGCGGCCGGATTGCTCGCCGCTCTGTACTGGCCGTTTATCTATTTTGAAGGTGATTTGCTTATTGTAAGCTTGGTGGTGTTCCTCGATACCTTGCTGCTCTTGAGCTTGGTATTGGCCGTACGACAGGACAAATGGGTTATGTTCTTTGTGTCGGGTCTAATACTGGGATTATCGGCGATCGCGCGCCCCAGCATTCTCATTTTCTTACCGGTCATCCCTGTGGCATTCCTGCTTTCTCCTCACTGGACATCACACGAGCACACGGGGCCGTCGCGGGCGTGGCGTCGTCGGACGATATGGGTGTTTGCGGGGCTTGTGGTCGTCGTCTCGCCCGTCGTCATCAGAAACTACATCGTTGGGCGCGACCTTGTGCCCATAGCGTCGCAAGGGGGAGTGAATTTCTATATTGGCAACAATCCACACGCCAACGGCAGCCAGGCGCGAGTGCCTGGTCTACGTCCCGACCTGCATGGGACATTTCGCGGTGCCATCGAACTTGCGGAAAAGGACTTGGGCAGAGAACTCAAGCCTTCCCAGGCTTCGAACTATTTTTTCAAGAAGGGACTGGAGTTCATCGCTGACTCCCCGGGCCAGGCGGCGCGTCTGACGCTCAAGAAGCTCTACCTTTTCTGGGCCGGGGTCGAGCGATCGAATAACAAGTATATCCAGTTTTTCTGGCGCAACTTCGGGCTGGGGCGAGTTCCCTTGCCGGGATTTTGGCTGGTGGGACCTCTGGGGTTGCTCGGCGGCGTCTTGCTGTGGAGTCGTCGTCGAGAGCTTGCGTTACTGTATCTCTTCACGGTGAGCTACATGATCGGTGTAGTCGTATTTTTTGTAAACGCACGCTTTCGACTACCCGTGGTTCCCGTCCTGATCGTTTTTTCGGCATACTCGCTATGTTATTTGTACGCATTAGCGCGATACAAGCGGGCCGGACTATTCAGGGTTATGGGTGTCCTTGCGGTCTGTACGGTAATCGTCGATTACGATTTTGTGGCTTTTCGCGGGGTAAGATCCTTTGACGAGGCGGCGTCCCACTACGTCCTCGGCAACGCCTACCTGAAGGCAGACAAAAAAGACGCTGCGCTGGAATCTTTTGAGAAAGCTCATGACATGCAGCAGAAATACCCCACCCGGGGCTACCTGCAGATCGCGGGAGAGGTGGATTATCAACTGGGAGCCTTGTATAAGGAAAAGGCGTACACCTCGAGGGCAGTGGCTGCGCTCGAACGCGTTCGCGCGGATCATCCCCTCGGCGTGCCCGCCGCGCGGATACTGGGCGAACTCTATGAGCAAACGGGAGAATTCAACCGTGCGATGGCGACCTACTCGTCGGTTCTCGACGCCGTGCCAAACGACAGTGCGAGTCTTCTGGGCCTCGCCCGGCTTTACAAGCAAGTCGGCGATGCCGAAAGGTCAAACGAGTACCTCCGGCGTCTAAGCGATTACTATCCCAACGATCTCCGAGTCCAAGCACAGATCCGAGAGCTGCAGAGCAGCCCCTAGCGGGGGTCGACCGGAGACCGATATGACCAAGGCTCGCAAGAGACATGACCCCATTATGGACTCTCGATACCACCATGAGTGGGCGCTCGACGTTGCCTGGTGATCAGAAGCTCAGGCAGGAGACTGACTCTATCAGGTCAAAACCGTGATGCCAGCGAAGGCAGACACAAAACGCATAGCTCTGGTCGAAATCGGCACCAACTCGACGAAGTTGCTCATAGCCGGCATCGGGCCGAAGACGCAATTTCAGACGCTTTGCTTCTCAGTGACGATCAACCGTATTGGTGCTCGGTTGACCAGCGAAGGTCGCATCGACTCCAAAGGCGTTCAACGCACACTGACGGCGATTAAACGATTTCAGGCCACAGTGAACAGATACCGATGTGCCCGCGTGTTTGTCTTTGCCACGTATGCACTGCGTAGGGCGGCCAATGCAAGAGTCGTCGTAGAGCGTATCGAGGCGGCAAGCGGACACCGGGTGAAGGTGCTGAGCGGTAAGGAGGAGGCTGAGTTTGCTTACCTAAGTGCCGAACACGCACTGGGTCTTGACAAACCGGCCACCGTCCTCGTCGACATCGGTGGTGGATCGACCGAAGTGGTCCTGGCGAGGGGCGGTCGTGTAACACAGTCGCGTTCGCTGGCTCTGGGCGCACTTCATCTCACGGAACGTTTCGTTCGCAGCGACCCCATCGCAAAGCAAGAGTTCATGCGGCTAACCGACCACGTCGCCCGCGTGGCAGGAAAGCTCTTTAGGACGTCCGAGCTCGGTCGGCTCGAGCCTTCACGTTTCGAGCTGGTTGTGTCTGGTGGTAGCATCGCCACCCTCGTAAAGGTGATTGACCAACAAGTCCATGGACGTGGGCCCCATGGCCAGGGGACAAAGACACGCCGCATGCGATCGAAGGACGTGGCAGTCTTTCTCGATCGCTGTCTTGCCATGAGTTTGAAAGACCGAAAACGAATCGCTGGTCTCGAACCCGGCCGTGCCGATATCATCCCCGCGGGTCTTGCCGTTGTCGTACAATTTACGAGGCGTCTGAGGAAACGAGTATTTCGCGTAAACCAAGGTGGTGTTCGCGAAGGCGCGCTGGTGTACTTGCTCAGAAACGATTTCCTATGGTAGCCGCGAACCTTGACCACGGTGGCGAGTCCGGGGGCGGCGCCTGGATCGCGACCTCGACCTCTTTGGTGGGATGTTCGACGACCAGACGGTCCGCGTGCAGCGCGATGGTTTTGTCAGCGAGCGTCTCGCCGGCACCGTACTTGATATCGCCCACAATGGGATACCCCCAGTCGGCCAGCTGCACGCGTATCTGATGATGGCGTCCGGTGGTGGGACGGATCTCGAGGAGGGTCAAACCGGTCTTGCGGGCCAGCGTGCGAAAGCTGAGCCTCGCCTCTCTGGCTCGTTCGCCACGGCCGTTAGCGATGCGCGAACGGAGATGCGATCGTTCGATGTACCCCACCAGATCACCGGAACGCTCCGAGACTTTTCCTTTTACGATGGCCAGGTACGACTTCTCCACCTGACGCAGCCGGAACTGCGCTGAGAGTCTGGATGCCGCCTTGGAGGTCCGGGCAAAAAGGACCACACCGGAAACGGGCCGATCCAGACGGTGCACCAAACCGAGAAAGACGTTTCCGGGTTTGTGATACTTACGCTTCAAGTACTCTTTCGTCAATTGCAGGAGCGTCACATCTCCAGTGCGATCGCCCTGCACCAACACCCCGCCCGGCTTGTAAACGGCGAGCAAGTGGTTGTCTTCATATAGAATCTGTGGCTTCGTTGTCGGCGTTTTTTTCGGCATGGTTCCTTCGCCGTGGCGGTTGACGTTTACCCCACAGTCTACTATACTGATAGTTGAACGATTGCTCAATTGTTAAATCATTTTCCTGTGGAATGGTTAACACATTGCAAAAAAATAATATAGACACTGATCCAGCCGCTTGCGAGGTCACATTTGTCGACCAGGAACGGGTCGAGGCGGTTCGGGCGGCCTTCAAGCCGGAGACGGTATTCTCGGCGATGGCGGATATCTTCAAGGCCCTGTCCGATCCCACACGGGTCAAGATTCTATACTCGCTTTCGCTCACAGAACTATGCGTCTGCGATCTATCCAATCTTCTGGGAAAATCCGTTTCCACCGTGTCGCATCAGTTGCGGGTTCTTCGTAATCTGAAGCTCGTCAAGTTTAGAAAGGCCGGCAAAATAGTATATTACTCGCTCGACGACGATCACATCCACACTTTGTTTCGTGAAGGCCTAGAACACGCCCAGGAATAGAAGCCGAGTTACACGTTGATGACCAGGGCGTCTGGGTGTTTCTGCTGAAGCGGGAGCGTACCGGGTTTGAGGAGGATCCGTGAGCATGCATTCGACCGGTGCCGAGAATTGTTCGATACTTCTCGAGGTCCAGGGGCTTTGCTGCAACGAGGAAAAGAGACTGATCGAGAGGAAAGTCGGCGCGCTCGACGGCGTGTCTGACTTCAGCGTCGACGTCGTCCTGCAGCACCTTAGGGTCGAGTACGACCCCTCACGTCTATCGCCACAGGATATCATCAGATCCGTCTCGGAAACCGGTATGAAGGCGCTGTCAGCTCAGCGCTCCGCCTCGACCAAGTACGCGTGGTGGAGAGAGGCCCGCATCCTCCTCCTACTTGCCTCGGGTGTTTTGACCACGACAGCTCTCGTCGGGGCTCAGCTGGGTATGGCCACGTGGGTGGCGCGAGTGCTTTATGTTCTGGCCATCGTGTCCGGTGGTTTTTATCCCGCCAAGGCCGGACTGTCCGCCGCACGCACGTTGTCGATGAATATCAACACACTCCTGATCCTGGGTGTGGTGGGGGCCGTCGGTCTCGATCTTTGGGATGAGGCTGCGATTTTGGTATTCGTTTATTCGCTCGGCAACGTATTGGAATCATATGTCGTGCGTAAGGCCAGAGGAGCGATCAAGTCCTTTGTCGACCTGAGCCCCAAAGAGGCTCTGGTCAGAAAAGGTGGACGGGAGTCGGTGATACCCGCCGACAAGCTTCGTGTGGGAGACACCGTGATGGTTCGACCCGGAGAGAAGATACCCATCGACGGAACCGTGGTAGCGGGCGAATCGTACGTTGATGAAGCCGCGGTTACCGGGGAGCCTATGCCGACGGGTAAATCGACGGGCAGCGACGTGTTCGCCGGTACCATAAACCAGAAAGGCTCTCTCACAGTCCGGGTTACCCGAACCTCGAACAATACTACGCTGGCCAAGATCATCCACTCGATCGAGGAGGCTCACACCAAGAAATCGCGGTACCAACTTTTTGGTGAAAGATTCGCGAGAGTGTACACCCCGCTGATGTTTATGGTCGGAGTGCTGGTGGCGGTCTTGCCGCCGCTGCTTTCTTATGGTGGATGGCAGGATTGGATGTATCGCGCGCTGGTCGTCTTCGTTGTGTCTTGTTCGTGTGGTCTTGCCCTTTCGGTTCCCGTCGCGGTTATCGCCGCCGTCGGCAATGCGGCGCGTCACGGTGTCCTCGTGAAGGGCGGTCTCTTCCTCGAGAAAGCCCAGAAGGTAAAAGTGGTGGCTTTTGACAAGACGGGTACGCTGACCACAGGTAGGCCTAGCGTGACCCGGATTATCCCGGCGGATGGTGCCGTCGAAGCGGAAATACTGTCGCTGGCCGCTTCGATCGAAGCGTTGTCGGAGCACCCTCTCGGCGAAGCCATCGTTCGCAAGGCCAGGGAGGCGGAAGTGTTTCGCCATCGATCCGTACATGGCTTCGAGGCGGTGTCGGGACGAGGCGTTCGGGCACATATCGATGGCAAAGAGCATGTCTTGGGTAATCTGAGTTTCGTAGAAGACAGCGGGGTGGAGCTCGACGGTATCCTGGCAACAATCAGGGAGCTCGAGAACGAAGCCCACACCACCGTCATTCTGGCGGTCGAGCGCCGGCCACTCGGCATCTTTGCGATCGCCGACACCCTGAAGCCCGAGTCAACCGAAACGGTTCGCCAGCTCAAATCGCAGGGCCTGGACGTCGTCATGCTTACCGGCGATGCCTCGGGCACAGCGTCTGCGATCGCCAGAGCGATCGAGATTTCGGACTATCGTGCCGGTCTGATGCCTCAGGATAAGATTGACCACGTTGCCTCGCTGCACAAACAGAGGGGTGCGGTGATGATGATCGGTGACGGAATCAACGACTCACCCGCCATGGCCACTGCGGATGTCGGCGTCGCCATGGGAGCGGCTGGAACCGACGTGGCCATGGAAGCCGGCGACATCGTGCTGCTGGCCGACGACCTCTCGCGCATACCTCAGATCATCCGTCTTAGCCGACGCACGGTCGCCAACATCAAACAAAATATCTTTTTGTCACTGCTCGTCGTCGCCATACTCGTCCCCTCCGCACTGCTGGGTCGGGTCGATCTGCTTTCGGGCCTGCTCATAAACGAGGGAGCTGCGCTGATTGTTGTTCTGAATGGTTTGCGACTGATTCGGTGACGTTGGCCGAATCCGCAATTGACTTCGATAAAATCCTCCCGCTATACTCATCGTCTGCCAGCCGACTGTCGTCGCTAACGAACATTCACAAAAAAGGGAAACAACAAATGAAAAGACGCAGGCTATACGCGGGCTCGTTGACAGTTGCTCTTGTCTTGATAAATGCGTGCGGATCGGGCGGGTCATCGGACAAGTCACAGGATACCAACCCCGTAGCTACGGCCACACTGGCCGTGACATCAAACCAGCTTGAGACTCACATCAAGTACCTGGCATCTGACGAACTCGGGGGGAGGGGCCCCGGCACCAGGGGTGAGGAGCTGACGCTAAGCTATCTAACCGAGCAATACTCGAGCCTGGGGTTGCGTCCAGGCAACCCCGATGGCACCTATGTTCAGGCCGTGCCACTCGAAGGTTTGACGGTAACCAATTCGCCGTCGCTCGAGCTCAAGTCGAACCGCGAGGGGTTTGAGCTACGTTACGGGGATGACTTTGTGGGCTGGACGCTCCGCCGTCAGGAGCGCGTATCGGTCGAGGAGGCGGAGATGCTGTTTGTCGGGTACGGTATCGTGGCTCCAGAATATGATTGGGACGACTATAAGGACGTTGATGTCGTTGGCAAAGTCATAGTCATGCTGGTGGGGGATCCTCCCCTGCCCGACACAACGTTGTTCGGTGGCCACGCCATGACGTACTACGGTCGCTGGACGTACAAATACGAGATTGCGGCTGAGAAGGGTGCCGCCGGTGCCATCATCATCCACAAGACGGAGGCGGCCGGCTATCCGTGGGAAGTGGTCACCAATTCATGGTCTGGAGAGCAGTTCGATATACAACGCGGTGAAAACGGTGTGCGCCGATGCGCTGTCGAGGGTTGGATCAGACAATCCACCGCCGAACAGGTGTTTGGGCACGCAGGGATGGAGTTGGACGATGGCTATGCGCGCGCCCTCTCTGCGGATTTTGAGCCGGTCGCGCTCGGGTTGACTGCCGCCGTCTCTATTGAGACTGCTTTTCGCACCATCCGCTCGTACAACGTCATCGCGCTGCTGGAGGGAAACGACCCCGAGCTCAAGAGTGAATACATCCTCTACACCGCCCACTGGGATCACCTTGGCAAGGGTCATCCCGCTGACGGCGACTCGATCTACAACGGAGCTCGAGACAACGCCAGCGGCGTGGCGGCGACGTTGGAGATCGCGAGAGCGTTTGTAGACAACAGGGATAGACTACGACGTTCGATTCTGTTTTTGAACACGACGGCCGAGGAGAGCGGACTTCTTGGTTCGTATCATTATGCCGAGAACCCACTTTATCCGTTGGAAAAGACTGTTGCGCTGGTCAACATAGATGGGCTCAACATCTGGGGGAGGACAAAGGACGTCGTTGTCGTTGGATACGGCTTTTCCGAGCTCGATGACTACCTCGCCAAAGCCACCGAATCTCAGAACCGTTACCTGCGACCGGATGCGGAACCACAAAAGGGATACTACTACCGATCAGATCACTTTCCGTTTGCAAAAAAGGGCGTCCCCGCGCTGGATGCCGACAGCGGCGTCGAGTTCCGATCCAAACCGCAAGGCTGGGGCACGAACGTCAGGCGCAGTTACACCAGCGAACGGTATCACAAACCCAGCGACGAGTTCGACGGCTCATGGGACCTGAGTGGAGCCATCGAGGATCTCGAGGCTTTTTTTCGTGTCGGTATGATGGTGGCCACAACAGATCGTATGCCCCGCTGGAGTGACGGAAGCGAGTTCAAGCTCATCCGCGAACAATCGCTACGAGGTACGCCGTAACGGTGTGAGCAGACCAGAGGCCTTCCCACTCACGCGCGCGTCTACGTGCGCCTTACCCTTCATCCGTGCTGCCGAGACCGGTGCATGTGCCAACAACTGCTCGATCCCACGACGGCCCCGCCCGATCTGTAACGGTTGTCCGAGCCGCTGGCCGTTCGTATCCACCAGTACAACCTGATGAAACCGAAGTCCCAAGTCGATCCCCGCATACAGCTTACTCATCGTCTACCTCCTGAGTTTAGGCCGGCCGGGGGACCTCCCACTCTCCACCCATCATCGCCTCAAACTAGTACTTGCCTCGGGAATCTAGTATCATCCCAATGTCTTCAATCGAGGCTGCCGGGTGGGGTGGGACGCTAACCTGATATACGGGACAGACGCCCAATTTCAGAAACAGCGCCCCTTCCAAGCCCTACCCGGGATCCTAATCCATAAAGAAAGCCCACCGGCCAAGTCCCTACAGACTCGACCGGTGGGCTTCAATCTTCCCAAAGAGACGCGGACTATTTCAAAAGGACCATCTTACGCGTTCGTTGATCGCCCGCTGCAGTCAGCTTGTAGTAGTAGACACCGCTACCAACTGACCGACCATCGGAGTTTGTTCCATTCCAGCTGACCAGATTCTCGCCGGCCGGGCGCGTGCCGTTGACAAGGGTCCTTATCAGTCGTCCCCTGACATCGTAGATACTCAGCCGGACATGTTGCGTCACCGGAAGCGTGAACGTAATCGTCGTCTGTGGGTTGAAAGGGTTGGGGTGATTCTGTGCCACGGAGAAAACCCCTTCCGTGGGTGATGCCACCGCCGTGGGCGATGCCTTTAAACGAAAACTCCCCAGTGCGGTACACCAACGACCGTCTTCCCCAAAAATCGGTGTTCCCCGCTCGCAGGCGTACTCGTTATAGACCCAGAATGTCGCCTCATCGGCGGGGCAAAGCGCAAGCCCGCTGTAGTCGCCCCAACGATTGCGATCCAAATGCGCGGGATCGAACGTGCGGCCGTAGTAATCCGTACCGGCTTTGAGCGTGCTCGTCGCCCTCACCGTGCCCGGCGGATCGCCGACGAGATGGACCGCGTAGTACGCACCGCAGTAGATCTCCGGGTTGGACGCAGAAAACCCCACGGCAATATTATCGAGGCAGTCGACCATGACCGAGGGGAAGAAGGTGTAGGTCCCCGCACCGAGATCTTCCGCACCCACGTCGCCTTCATCGGCCATGACCAGTGACCCTGCGCCGCCCGAGGTGTCGATCTTCCACCAATGCGCGGTGGTTTGCCCATTGTCAGAAGCTGAATTTGAAATGATCGTCGTGCACGAATAGAGGTGGTTGTCTCTCCACACCGCGTTTAGCGCCCTGCGGTCGTTTACCTCAATGGTCGCGGTGGTATCGGCCTGAGGCGCGTCGGGCAGACCGGGTCCAGGGAGTACCTCTATGTCGCCAGCCGCCACCAATTGATAGCCAAAGAAAGGACCACCCACCCCACCCAGTGGATCGGTGACCTCCACTACCTGCACCCACTCGTGTCCGAGGCTGGGGTTGGTAATACCCGAATAAGCCACCAGGTAGGTCCCCAGCGGATTTCCGTCCGCGCCGTTGGGAACGGGCCCGTACATATGTGCCGGCTGCGTGGTAACACTAAAGCCCTGCACCGTGTAAGGATTGTACAAGCTAAGGACGGCCGATTGATCCGGCCCCGCGTAAAAAGGTGTCTTGTCTATGATCCACAACCCGACAGCGATTAGCCCACCGGCGAAGCTGAAGACATTGGCCGTGAGGTAGACGGCCTTGTCGTCGACGGCAAGTCCGGGGTAGTCCGCCCAGCCCCCGCCACTGGCCGCCTTGGCATCGTGCGCGTGAAACCACCAACCGTCATTGGGATTGCTGGTCTTGGATACCGCAAGAAGAACGCGTGACTCATTTGACGGATCCCCTATGACAACGGCCCACTGCTCGAGAGTCACAACGACAAAACGATCGGCGTATTGATCGTAGATTACCTTGGGGTCAAATGTAAACGTCCCCAACGTAGTCCCCGGACCGGGTGAGGGCACCGGTCCGGGCAGCGCCGAAAAGAATGTCTGCAGACTCTCACGATGCTGCAGAGAATCGGGATTGGACTTGCCGCGCCACTCGATGACAACGTTCCCTATATTGACGACGTGGTCCGGACCCGCCGCAACGTGTGGATCTGGTGGAATAAAAACGAAACCTCCCGTCTCGGCCACATTGTCTACAAAACTGTAGCCTTCGATCGGTCCCTGCAACAAATATGGTTCACGAAACAGCACCGGCACATCCGGGCCCTTTCGGCCGTACTCTTCTCTGTCCACTCCCGACCGCATGGCCGCACGCTCTGGGTTGTGCAAAGGCTTTGTCGGTTCATGGGTCACCGCTTGCATCTGCGCCAACGTCTTTTCAACGGGCAGCGCAACACAAAAAGCGAATATGGATAGCAGTAGATACCAGCCAACAAGAATTTTCATTGATTATCCTCCCGGGGTGGGGCCGTGCACAAGAGCTGTGCCGGCACCTTCCATGGCATCGAGAGACGTGTCACCGCTACACCTTACTTACCACCATTATGGGAGCGGAGGATTGGGTAGTTTGGAGTTAACTTTACCACAAACGCATGGCAAAATCAAGAATGAACGCCCGACGATAGGCGTTGAGCGACGTCTTGACAATTGTATACTCAAGGGCCACTCGTCACCGGCGCGCCATCGCTACTCTTCCACAAGTACCAGGTTGCCACCGTGCGAAACGGACGCCAGTCATCGGCTATTGCCCGCAGCTCGCATTCGTCCACGGGCGTCCGTTTTGTATAATGATTATAGATCGCTTTGCGCAGTGCGAGATCGCCAACCGGAAAGACATCGAGACGGTTCAGACCAAATATAAGAAACATATCGGCGGTCCATCTGCCCACGCCTTTGATGGCGGTCAAAAGCTCGATGACCTCCTCGTCGTCGAGCCGCCTAATTCTTCTGCTGGCGAAACGCCGGCTCGCAAAAAGCTCCGCCACTTCCTTCAGGTAACGACACTTCTGTCGAGATAGCCCAGCCGTCATCAAATCTTCCTCCGACAGGGCAAGAAAATCTCTCGGCTCCGGACGTCGCGTGCGCAACACGGTCAGCATCCGTTGCTGGATCGCGCAGGCAGCCTTCCAGCTGAGCTGCTGCCATACGATGGAATCGACGAGTGTCTGGAAGTAACTCCTGCAGCGATGCAGAGTACAGGGGCCCACCCGCTCGATCAAATCGGCGAGAACGGGGTCCCTTCGCTTGAGATGCTCGGCAGCTTTCTTTATTTTCGGTTCGACGGTCAATCCTTATCCTTCGACATTCGAGTTGAATTCAGCTGTATGATTTGTTAGCTTACACCAGAACCCATAGAATTGAAATGCTGTGAGCGATCCCGCACGCCAACCGCCGGCGGGTGGCAGCCCTCCCCGAAACCCCGAACCACCAGCGAGCAGCTCCCACCACCATAACCTGGGCAGAGCCCATCATGCAGTAGAGCTTGCAATTGACCTTTGCTTTTGACTTTACAAAGCCCAACTCATGTTTGATAGTTCTCTGTAATAAAGGGGAATCTCGGTAGCGCCCGAATCTCGTGGGGCGACATGCATAAAGGGGATATTCGATGAGATTATTACGACACGGCGTACTGGTCGCCATCCTGGTTGTGACAGCTTGCAGCAACGATACCGATCGCGAGGGCGCAGCCAAACGCAACCCACCGCCGGTAGAACAGCCCGCCTATGGCGGTACGGTACTCCGGCACCTGCAATCGGACTGCAAGACACTCAACTGGGTGCTTTACACCACCGTCTATGAGGACTACGTACTTCGCTATCTCTATGACTATCTTCTCGATTACGATGCGGACCTCCAGATCGTTCCCGTGCTGGCCGAGAGTTACGACATAAGCAAAGATCACCTGAGGATCACGGTCACCTTGAGAGATAGCGTCCGATGGCATGATGGTGAATTTGTCACATCGGACGACGTAAAATTCACGGTCGACAAGATACTCGATCCGGCAATACCCGCCGTGAACAAGAGAAGTTGGTTCGAAAAACTCGACAAGATTGAAACGCCCGACCACCGCACGGCTGTATTTGTGTGGTCCGAACCATACGCACCTGCACTCCACGCACTTACCCAGCTAGCACCGATACCCAAACACGTGTACGGGCAGAGCGATTTCATGGAGCATCCGGCGAATCGAGCGCCAGTCGGCAATGGTGCATTCAAGTTCGAGGAGTGGCGAACCTCGCAGACGATAAGTCTGCTTCGAAACGATGACTACTACAGGGATAACGCATACGTCGATCGGGTAGTTTTCCGCATCATACCCGACCAGGCTGTAGCCCTGGCTGCCCTTAAGACCGGCGAGCTGGACGAGATGAAAGTCCGACAGCTCCAGTGGGAGACTCAGACCAATGACAAGGAGTTTCTCAAGAAATTTGAGAAATCGTACTATTACGTACCCCAGTACAACTACCTTGCCTGGAATTGTCGGTCGGTTTGGTTCAAGGACAAACGTGTGCGCAAAGCGATGACCCTGCTTTTCGATCGCCAAAGCCTGAATGAAAAAGTCTACTCGGGTTACGCCGAGCTGGTCAGCGGCCCGTTCTATATCAATTCGTGGGCCTATGACAAATCGATCGATCCTCTCCCCTTCGATCCACAAGCGGCTAAGAAGCTACTCGACGAGGCGGGCTGGATTGACAGCGATAATGATGGCATCCGTGAGCGAGAGGGCGTCAATTTCGAATTCGAGTTTTCCTCGACTGGCAGCCGAATTGCACTCGAGTTTGCACAGCTATTGCAAGAGGAGTGCGCCAAGGTTGGCATCGGTGTCGAGATCAGACAGCTGGAAGGTTCCACTTATTTTGATAAGGTGTATAAAGGCGAATACGACGCGGCCGCCCTCTCGTGGAGACTCGATAACGACCCCGATATCTACGATACTTTTCACTCGAGTGAGGTACCTCCGATCGGGCTCAACCATACCTTCTACAGCAACACGACGGTCGACAGCCTGCTCGAGCTTGGCAAGGTCGAGTTTGATCCAGACAGACGGAGGGAAATCTATCACCGAGTGCATCGTCTGATTCATGAAGACCAACCGTACACGTTTGTCAACAGCGTCCCCGAAAAGCGACCCATAAGCAAAAGAATCGGCAACGTAGTCATCTCCCCCGACGGACCGTTCAGGTTCTATCCAGGGGCCATCTATTGGTTTATCAAGAGTGATTTTGTGAACGCAAAAAAGTAGTTCTGTATGCTGACCTACACGCTGCGCCGTCTGGCATATCTGGTACCCACGCTGCTCGGCATCACCCTTGTCACCTTTTTCATTATCTCGTTGGCTCCCGGTAATCCTGTCGATTTCATACGCGGTGAAACGATGAGCGCCCGCATATCACCCGAAGCGTATGATGAGATGCTCCGGCTTTACGGCCTCGACAAGCCGATACCTGTACGATACGTAATCTGGCTCAAACGTCTAGCCACGCTGGACTTTGGCAAGTCGTTTCTCGATCACCGGCCAGTGATCTCAAAAATCAAGGAGCGTCTGCCGGCAACATTGATCCTCAACGGCGTATCACTGCTTCTTACAATCGCTTTTGCTATTCCTTTTGGACTCTTCTCCGCGGTACGACACCACTCACGATTTGACAAGATAGGTGGCACCGTCCTGTACATGTTGTATTCGCTGCCTGAATTCTGGGTGGCGATCATGCTGATCATGCTTTTTGGTGTCAAGCTCGACATCCTGCCTTTTATCGGCATGGAGTCGCTTGATGCTCGACAACTCAGCTTTGGTTCTTATTTCCTCGACCGCGTCCTCCACATGGTGCTACCAACTGTCTGTTTGACCTACGGGTCTCTGGCCTTTCTTTCTCGCTTTGTCAGAGGGTCTACGCTGGAGGTAATTCGTCAGGATTACATTCGCACGGCCCGCGCCAAGGGACTGGACGACAGCAGTATCGTTTACAAACACGTATTCAAGAACACGCTGATTCCCGTTGTGACCTTACTCGGCATCCTTCTGCCGGCGCTGATTAGCGGCAGCATCATTCTAGAGTACATTTTCAGCTGGCCGGGGGTCGGTGCTTTGTACTTTGACGCTGTACTGTCGAGAGATTACCCCACGGTGATGGGGCTCAGTTTTATCACCGCGGTTCTCGTGCTCTTGAGTACGCTTGTTGCGGACTTGCTTTATACGTCTGTGGATCCCAGGGTGAGTTATGAGTAGCCGGAGAGACACGAATCGGTCCGATGCGGGAGAACGAGAAAAGAGCCCCGGTTTTGCGGTGGTTGTGTGGCGGAGGTTGCGACGTGATCGATTCGCCATGACGGGTCTCTTTGTCATCACCACACTTTTTGTTGTCTCTTATCTTGCACCAGTGCTGGCAAACAACAAACCTATAGCCATGCGTTGGCAGGGTCGAACCTACTTCCCGGCGGTGGCCGATCTATTCCCACTAAGATACATCATGAGATACCCAGAACTTCGCACCCTGGACTATAGTGTTCTCCGGCAGGATCCATCGTTTCAGCAGATTAGAACGCCAGTCCCGTACTCACCTTACGAGACATCCCTCGATGACAAACTACAGCCGCCGAGTAGCCGCCACTGGCTGGGTACCGACACCTTGGGGCGGGACGTCTGCAGCCGGGTACTTCATGGTGCGAGAATTTCACTGCAGGTTGGGTTGGTTGCCGTCGGTATTGCATTGACGATCGGGTTGCTTCTTGGCTCGATTGCCGGCTACTACGGTGGGATCACAGACATTCTGATATCCAGGTTGATCGAGGTGATGATGTGTTTTCCGTTTTTCTTTTTGATACTCGCGGTTATCGCCTTCTTGCCGCCAAGCATCTTTAACATCATGATTGTCATAGGTATCACGCGTTGGACCGGCATAGCGCGCTATGCACGCGGTGAGTTTCTACGCATCAAGAAACAGGATTTCGCCCACGCCGCACGCGCAATTGGCGCCAGTGACCGAAAGATCATCTTTCGTCACATCTTGCCCAACTCGTTGGCGCCCATACTGGTGTCGGCGACGTTCGGTATCGCAGGGGCCATTCTGGTCGAAGCGGCACTCAGCTTCCTCGGTCTGGGCGTTCAGCCCCCGACACCGAGCTGGGGGGGGATGCTGTCTGATGCCAGGGAGTTTATCGAAGTGGCCTGGTGGTTAGCGCTTTTTCCAGGGCTTGGCATATTCGTCACGGTCACGGCCTACAACGTGCTTGGGGAGGGGTTGCGAGACGCCAGCGATCCGCGACAGGCATTGCCCGATACTCGCTGATTCGAAACGCCATGATCGCCCTTTGCGCGGCTGCTTCTTACGGACCTCTACCCTGTCTCGCAGTCGTCGATTCTCTCACCAACTCGTGCAAGGAATCATCGCTGGCACACCCGGCAGAAGTGCGTGCCGCGCCCAGCGATGAACAACTTCTCGACGATCGCCCCGCACCGAAAACACGGCTGCCCCTCGCGTCCATAAACAGCGTGAAATCGCTGAAAGCCGCCCCGCGAGCCATCGTGCCGCCGATAATCACGAAGCGTGGACCCACCGTGTTTTATCGCCCGCCGCAAAACACTTCTTGCATTGGAGAGGATTGCTCGTGCTTGTGTGCCGGCTACGCGGCCCGGTGTACTGGGATCGACTCCGGCATAGAAAAGCGTTTCATCTGCATAGATGTTGCCGATGCCCGAGATAATACGCTGATCCAGAAGCAGTGCCTTAATCGGTGCTTTGCGCGCCAGCAGCACGTTTGTCAAATACTGGGGCTTGGCCAGAAAAGGGTCGGGACCGATGTTCAGATCCCTCGCAAAATCGCATTTCTCGGCGACATAGAAACGCCCAAAACGCCGCGCGTCGTAGTAGCGGAGCTCGAGCCCTCCCTCGAGAAGCATCCTCGCATGCAGATGTTTCGCATCGTTACCCGCTGGCTTCCTGGTGCTGGCAGATGCCACCAGCCTCCCGGTCATCCCCAGGTTCACAACCATGAGACCGGCAGGATCAAAACGGATGACCGCATTCTTTCCGACCCGATCGACGGCTCCGACTGTGCGGTCAACTAGCCAGCGTAACGTCAGGCTACCCCTCCGGTAGAGACTTCTGTGCCTGAGATGCGTCCGCAATACCTTGCGGTGGGGCAAACGGGTCCGTAGACCCCTGACAATAGTCTCTACTTCCGGAAGTTCGGGCATGGGTCCTCACTGATCGCTGTGCATGGAGATTCGACTTTAATCCGGCCGGTCTTCTGCTTATACTCATTAGTACAGTCTTTATACAATGCTAAAAGTTGTAACTGTTAATAGACAAGCGGTTGCGCAGATGGCGAAGCAGCCGGCATCGTGCCACGCGAGACAAAATGCCACAGAAGACGAATCAACTCAGACGCACGGTGATGGAGCGGGTGTTGCCTCGAGTCAAGACCCCCGGCCAGTATGCGGGCGGCGAGAGGCATCACATACGCAAGCATCATTCATCCGTCGATCTAAAGGTGGCACTTGCCTTCCCCGACACGTACACCATCGGCATGTCCCATGTGGGACTGCAAATCCTGTATCACATGCTCAACAGCCGGGATGACGTGCTGGCTGAGCGGGTGTTTGCACCGTGGATCGACATGGAAGACGAACTGCGAAGGCGCGGGTTACCTCTGCACACGCTCGAATCGTTCACGCCACTCGCTGAATTCGACGTGGTGGGCTTCTCGATGCAATACGAACTGTGCTTTACCAACTTCTTGAACATGCTCGAGCTCGGCGGAATCCCCGTTGCAACCGACAATCGTTCGATCAATGACCCCGTGATCCTCGGTGGCGGTTCCATAAGTCTTGCCATGGAGCCGGTCGCGCCATTCTTTGACGCAATTCTCGTCGGTGACGCCGAGGACGTGCTCGATCAGATCGTGGATATCATCATCAAGTGGCGACGGAGCGCAAGGCCACGGCGCGCACTGCTCGAGTCGCTGTGCCGAGTGCCTGGAGTTTATGTGCCCTCCTTGTATGAAATCTCTTATGGCACGG
>Ga0224512_10001525_pt1 | contig 22259 bp, 19 predicted proteins | sample SF_May12_sed_USG_4_FD_169103 | JGI IMG/M metagenome (GOLD analysis project Ga0224512, IMG submission 169103) | Sediment microbial communities from San Francisco Bay, California, United States - SF_May12_sed_USGS_13 | ecosystem: Environmental > Aquatic > Marine > Sediment | place: USA... | reverse complement strand
CGTGCCAGTACCTGTGCGGAACTTCATCAACGATCCGATCGACTTGCCCGGTGACGGCGTGGCCTACTTCATATTTTCGATCGCGATGGCGTTGCCGGCGGTGGGGATTTGGCTCTCGGAAGGAGGGAGCCTGAGCGTCCTTGCCGCCTTCGAAGCGATCTACGGCTCCCTGATCCTGGCACCACCGCTGGGGCTCGCAACGCAACGCATCCGGAGGTTACTGGCTTCGGGACACACGCAGACGGACCTCCTCGCCGCTCTGCGCACCGAAGTGGAGCGCCGGCGTGAGGAATTGGCCTACAGCCACGGCGTCGAGCCATCCTCGGCGGAGAAGACGGCTTTCCGAATGGCGATGGCAGCGGGAGGTGGCCTGTTGGCGAGTTTCGCGGGCCTGTTTGGATTGCTCCCCAATGTAGATGCGTGGATGTGGATTTCTGCAGGCTCCGTTGTGGCCGGGTCTATCTCACTGGCTGTTGGCACCCACCTTAGGGCGGGGCGCATCGACCCGAAGGCAGAGCGTCGCTTCAAGTTCTGGAAAGGCACACTGGCCAAGTGGCTCTTCAAGATTGCCGGCATTGGGCTCAAGCGGAAAGCGCTACCGATGCGGCCGACGCATCGCCCCACCGAACTGCAAATCGGTTTTGCCATCGACGCCTTGTGCGAGCAGCTCCCGAAGGAGATCCGCTCCGGACTGGGTGACGTGTCATCGGTCGTGCGGCAACTGGAAGCCGACGCGCAAACTCTCCGACAGACACTCGAGATGTTGAACGACGCGCACGCGGCAGCACGAGCGGTCGGCAACCAGATTCCCGCCGATCTGAGGGATGCGCGAGAGACCGCCGAGAGGCATTTGGCGGAAGCGGTCGCCGCGTTGGAGACTGTTCGTCTCGGGTTGCTACGCCTGACAACCGGTACGGGGACCGTTGAGGGTCTCACGACTGATCTGGCGGCGGCCGCTGATGTGGGGGATGAAATAGACCGCCTGATGGCAGGGATGGCGGACGTGGAGCTGCTACTGCGGCCGACGTGAGGCACCCCGTTTCGGGCGCGTTTCGGGTGTTTGGCGTCAATTGGCGTCCGTGAGCGTCCGTGGGCATTGTTACAGTGTCGGTGACAGTCCAACCGCGACCCTGACGAACCTGGCTCAACCCTGAGATGGGGTTTCCCCCACGGTGGACGCCCCTTCCTATTTCCCGCAGTGGTCCTCAACCGCCCATTTCCGAGCCGGTACGCCCTTTCAGATCGACGCATTCAATTCCGAATTGTTTCGTCTGGTTTGGAACTTGCCGAATCGGGATATTGCTCATCGGCTCTTCACGGAATCTTGAGACTCGCCGATGCACAGTGAAGCGCAGACGAAGTCTGCGTGGGTTCGAGGGGCAGGTGCTCTTGTGGCGTGTGAGGCGTCGTCAGTCCCTTGGGTCTGCGCATCGTCATATCACAAGGACTACAGAGGGGGACGGATGAGGACTGCAATCGCAAGTCTGCTGGTGTTGGCCGTCGGTGGAGGGACAACGTCAGCGCAGACTGTCGTTGGGTCGTCTCATGACTTGAGCGACGATTTCACGACACCGGACAACCAGGTATGCGTCTACTGCCATGCGCCCCACAACGCTTTGGTGGATGTGCCGCTCTGGAACCATGCCTCCACGACGCAGACGTTCACCATGTACGGTAGCTCGACGCTGGACAACACCATTGCGGGTCAACCGTCGAGCATCTCCAAGCAGTGCCTGAGCTGCCACGACGGGGTGACAAACATCGACGCGTATGGCGGAGGTGCCGGCACCCAAGACATGCCCACGACGTTTCCGGGGACGGGGGCCACGATGGGGACGGACTTGAGCAATGACCATCCGGTCAGCATTAACTACGACAACACGGCCGATGGAGGTCTCAACGCTCCGGCCGGCGCAGCTGTGGGTACACTTCCCCTCTTCGGCGGCGGCCCGATTTACACCGTCGAGTGTGGGACCTGTCACGACTCGCATGACCAGGCGACGTACGGGAACTTCCTGAGGGCCAGCAATAACGCCAGCGCTCTCTGCCTGACGTGCCATAACAAGTAGGATCCGTAGGCGCTAAGCTGGTTTGTCGACGGTGGTGGGAGCCTACCGCCGTCGCGGCCTGCGAGGTCGCTGAGCGGTTCATCCACGGTGACGCGAGTGAACGGATCCACCGGAACGCGAGTAGGCTGGTGTGCTAGCCAGTCTGTCTTGGTGTGGGGACTGGTTGCGATGCTCTTGTCCGGCTGTGTAGCAAAGCCTGGATCGGTCGCTCCCCTTGTTGTCTTTCCGCGGCCACCCGACACGGCGCGTATCCAGTTCCTGACGCGGTTCGCTGGCGAGGTGGACCTTGGGCGCGGTCGGTCATTCCTCGACGTCATTGCGGGACAGCGTGAGGAGGGACCCGATGCCATTCGGAAGCCGTATGGCATCGCGATCCACGACGGTCGCATCTATGTGTGCGACACGAGGCTTCCTGGCGTCGATGTGTTGGACCTCCGAACACGCTCGTTCTCTCAACTGAGACCGCGGGGTGAGGGTTGGCTGGGTACGCCGTCTGGCTGCTTTGTCGATCCAAGGGACGGCCGTCTCTTTGTAGCGGACGCGCAGCGGGGGCAGGTTGTCGTGTTTGACTCCACGTTGACCTACGTAGGTGCTTTTGGCGAGGGCGAGGGAGTGAAGCCCACCGACGTGGTCGTGGCGGGTGACCTTGTGTGGATCAGCGACATCGGAACGGCAAGGGTTCGCGCGTACGACCGGTTCTCATTCATGCCGCGCGGGGGGCTGCCGCCCGCAGAGCCCGGCTCGCCGGGCCACCTTCGGCAACCCACCCACATTGCCGTCTCGAACGGGCATCTGTTCGTGAGCGATGGATTGTTGTTCACGGTGAAAGTGTTCGACCTAGAAGGCAACTTCGTGCGTACCGTGGGAACGCTCGGCCGCGGCCCTGGACAGTTCGCGCGTCCCAAGGGCATTGCTGTCGATCGAGGCCACAATCTCTACGTGGTGGATGCGGCGTTCGAGAACGTTCAGCTGTTCGACGCCGATGGGCGACTGCTCATGTACTTCGGAGGGCCCTACGAGGGACCCGGATATCTGTATCTCCCGGTGAAAGTGATCGTGGACTACGACAACCTGCAGTATTTCCAGGAGTACGTCGATCCGCGATTCACGCTCAAACACTTGATCCTCGTGACCAATCAGTTCGGTCCCGACAAGTTGACGGTTTACGGATTTGTGGAGCACAAGGAGGCGGATCGTGGCACGCCGTAACCGACGTTGGCCGTACCTCGTTTTGGGAGCCCTGATCGTGGCGGCGGCGTGCCGAGGCGCCGCTTCGGTCATTCTGGACTTGCCGCCTGAGGAGGCACCCGCGGCGTCGATCGGAGAGGTACCTCGTGAGGTCTCGCGGCCGGTGCAGGGCGCGGCGCGGCCCGCGATTGAGGCGATACTCCAACCCGACAGCGTCCTCGCATTCCTGCCTCGTGACAGCGGCGGAAATGTGGACTGGATTGCCGCGGTGCGCTCGGGTGTGGTGAGACCGCGGAGCAGCCTGCCAGGTCGCCCGGCGCCGCCTGACGTTCAGGGGTTCCGGCTCGACTTCTACCTCGAGGGCCCGAATCAGATGTTTGATGCCCTCTTTCCGCACTCCTCCCACGTCAAGTGGCTGGACTGCAACGGCTGTCACCCAACCGTTGTCCGCTACCTGCATAAGCCGACGAGCATGGAGGAGATCAACCGGGGCGAGGCGTGCGGGCGCTGTCATGGTCCAGTCGCGTTTCCGCCGTCTGCCTGCTTCCGCTGCCACACAGCGATGCCGTCGGGCGGCAAGGTGACAGCGACGCTGCAAACGGACATCGTGTTCCCCCGCGACACCGCCGTCGTAGCGCCATCGTATCCGCCATCACGGTTCCCGCACTGGGTCCACCGCATCCGGTATCGATGCACTGCGTGCCACGCCGACGTGTTTGAGATGCGGCTGGGTTCCACACCGATGTCGATGGCAGCGATGCGGGACGGCCAGGCATGTGGAGTCTGTCATGACGGCCGCGCGGCGTTCGGGCTCACGGCATGTGACCGCTGCCATGTGTCAGCAATCCAGTCCGAGGTGCCTGGCCCGTGATGCAACGGCGGGCGCTACAGGTCGCCATCTCCCTCGCCATAGTGCTGGGGGCTACACCGCGAGTCGCCCGGGCGCAAGGTGTGAGGCTCACGTTCCCGGCAGGTCAGCTTGGCACCGAGTTCCGGGGTGCTCTCTCTCGCTACTCCGGGGTGAGTGCGACCCGCGTCGGCTACCTCTGGGAGTGGGTCGACGTCGGGATGACCGGTGCTGTCGCGCATCCCCAAGTCTTCCTGCTGCGAGCTCGGATTCGGCCGACGTGGATCCAAGGGTTCAGTGAGCTGCGCTCCGAAACGGCAAATGATGCATCTCGCTTCGTCAACTACGATGTGTCCGCCTCGCTGTTCTCCGGATTGCCGGCGTCGCTATCGGCAAGGACTCGCCGCCTTGTCGGAAGCGAGCTCGAGGTCTTGAGCGCCGGGCGGGACTATGATGTGGCCGAGCTCGGTGCCCGACTCGACTTCCGATTCGCGCCGCTCCCGGCATACATCGATTTCCGAAACGAGTCACGCGTTGAGTCGTGGTTCCCCGACGGGGGCCAGGTGATGCTCCGTGACGAATCCCTGCGGACCCTCGAGCTCCGAGCCAGGAACCGAAAGTTCAGTCTCGACCTCGAGCGCCGTGATTTCACGGACCGGATTGACAGTCGCGATTTCGAGTCGATACGCGGCAATGTCCAACATCACTTTCGCTGGGGCAAACGCAGTTCGTTGGCGTCGCGCGTCGTCTACCTCGATCGCACAGGGTTCATGCCGCACCAGCGATTTGCGTGGGCGGAGCAGCTCCACCTGCAGCACACGTGGAGCGTGGCCTCGGACTGGCGCTACGGGCAGTCGAAGGATGAGAACAGCAACTTCACCCTTCGCGGTCGCTATGCGCAGGGCATCTTCACGTATAGTCCGTCACGCTACGTCCAAGCCTCGGCCGACGGCTTTGCTCGCTGGAACCGGTACACGACCGGAAGCCGCAATGAGTACCGCGCCGTGCCGCGCATCTCGGTCACCGCGCGGTTGCCGGCGGATGCCGTTCTCCGGTTCCACGGAGCGGCTGGATACCAGTCGGTCCGGCAAACCGCCACGGACGGGTCGGTGCCGGTCGTCAACGAGTTGCACGTGGTGGACGCGTCTGCCCGGTTCACCTTGAGCGAACGGTTCCCCGATCCGCTGTCGGTTGTCGTCACCGATGTCGCGCAGACAGTGGTCTACCAGCCGGACCTCGATTACCGCGTCATTGATGGTGGGCCGCTCCTCGAGGTGGTGGTGCTACCACAGGGACGCATAGTGGCGGGCGATACGCTGCTCGTCGACTACGAATTCCGGATCGCGCCCGACGCGCGCTCCGACGGAGCCGTGCTGTCGTACGGAGTGGCCTTCGAAGTCAGAGGATTCCGGGCGTACGTCCGCCGCGATGTCCGTGACTTGGATGAGACCGGGACGTTCGACCTCGGTCTCAGCCAAGATTTCGTCACTGTCGGTGCGGGATACGCTGGGACGGTGGGGATCTTGCAGACCGACCTGCGCGGCGAGTACCAGCGGCAACAGTTTGATGGACTTGAGGCTACGACGTACCTCGTGAGTGCCAGCGTGGGGGCCGACGTGCATCGCGCATTTCGCGCGACTGCGGCCGCCACAGCCTTCCAGAAGCGTGGTGGAGTGGCCCCGTACGACAACCTCCAGGGGAATCTCTCTCTCGTGTGGGTCCCGACTGGTGCCATACGGCTCGGCGCCCGAGGGTCCGTGTGGTGGTGGGATGAAGGAGACGTCAGAAGCGAGTCGTTCACGGGGGTGGGCTTGGATGCTGACGTTCGACTTCGTCTCATGACGCTGCGGGTCGCGTACGACCGCGGGTGGTGGGACACCGGGACCACGCGTAACACGGACCGGCTCATCGTCCGGTTGACCCGGGATTTCTAGCATGGTTCGCCACCTCATTAGTCTCGCGCTCCTGGTGGGCGGCGGAATTGCGCCAGCTGTGGCTCAGCACGGGGGCGCAGTGAGTGACGAGGGCTGCACGTTCTGTCACGGGTCGCATGCCGATGGTCCGGGGGCGTACAACCTCAAGACGGTCGACGTGAGCGTGTGGGTGAGATCGGGGGACTCGGGACCGCTGAGCGCCGTCTCACGCTCGTGTCTGCGCTGCCACGTGAGCGCTTCCCTGCGTGAGCGGCAACCCGAGATAAGCCTCCACGTCACCGGGGTGGCCGGTGGAGGCCGGTACTTGGGGTTCGACCTGTCGCGTCATCATCCACTTGGAAGAGTCGATCTCGCGTTCAGCGACCCGTCCTCCAGGAGTGCCGGCCGGGTCCGACGGCCAGCCCTGGTCGACCTCTGGGGTGATGAGCAAGTCGAATGTACGGACTGCCACGATCCACACAGCCGGGCCGGCAGTCTGCCCGCTCATCACGAAGAGACGGGCCTGTGCGCCCGATGCCACGATCCCGATGTCTACCAACTGGGGCATGAGTCGCTTGCATGCTCAGACTGTCATCAATTGCACCGCAGCACCCAACGAAGGCTCCTCCAGGAGGGAACTCCGGACCTGCTGTGCCGGTCGTGTCATGACTCAGCCAGGGCTTCTTCACGGGTTGTACCGGTTCCAGCGCTGCTGTTGCCCGCAGCGCACGCAGCAACGGTTCAAGAGAACGCTTCGTCCCATTGCGAGACGTGTCATGACATCCATCGCTGACTTCGGACCCCCCGTGGTCGCTCGTTCAGCACGCGTGAGAACGGTGTCGCATCTTGCCCTGAAGGGAGGGATGGTGCTGTTGCTGGTGGGCTGTCTGGGCGACGTGCCGGGCACAGGCATCACGGATCGTGATAGACCCTCGCGAAAGGACCCACCGCCGACCTGGCAGCCTGTCGATCCGCAGTTTGCAGGCACTGCCGTGTCCGTCTCGTCGCCGCTCAGGGTCGAGTTCACGGGCACGGGCTGGTTGTTGGTGACCGACTCGCGCCAGCGGATGGTGTTCCGCGTCGACACGGCCACGATGCGCCCCGACCAGGCGCTGGCAATCGACGGCAAGCCCTTGGCGGTGGGGATGCTGGGGGACCAGATCTTCGTCGGTATCGAAGAGCAGCGGTCCGTCGCCGTGTACGACTCGCACGGAGCCGCGGTGGGATTCCTGGGTGGTGCCGGTGCGGTTGCCCACCCGAGCGATATCGCCATTGACCCGGTCGAGGGGTGGGTTTTCGTGCTCGACGGTCGGGCGGGCGACATCAAGGTGTTCGAGGCAGCCGGACGCATTCTCGTTGGCACGATCGCAAGCGGCCAACTGTTGTCACCGGCCGGCGTCGCGGTAGACCGCACCCGCCGCGAGGTGCTGGTCAGTGATTACGGCTCCGTGGGTACGGATGCCTCGGTCAAGTTCTTTTCCTATGCCACAGAGGAATTTGGGGCGTTCACTGGAGAGATCTCTGGTGGTGGGACGTGCGGGATGTCAGGCTGTGCAGGTGGGTTCTCCCGGCCCAGAGGGCTCGCTGTCGACAGTGCGCACGTCTACGTGGTGGATGCGGTGCTCGCCCAAGTGTTGGTGTATGAGCGGTCGAGCGGGCAACTCACGGGCACCTTCGGGACCGGCGATCCGGTGGTCAGCGACCTTCGCGTGCCGACCGACGTTGAGACGGACGGCGCGGGGCGCCTGTACGTATCGAGCACACGCACGAGTCGCATCGTTGCCTTCCGAACGGACGGTGGACCGTGAGACGTCGGCCGTTCCTGCCCAGGCTGCTGCTGCTCGCCGGGGTGATGCTGGCGGTGCCCATGCAGTCCGCCGTGGCGCAGAACACGATTCACGACGACTGCAGCTATTGTCATAACGTCCACGGGGGCGGGGGCTTCGTCCCGCTCACCGACTACAACCGCGACGTCGATCTCTGCCTGTCCTGTCATGACGACGGGGCGCCTCCCACCTACAACGGCGAGACCGTGCCCAAGAATGTCGCAGTCCATGCGGGGACAGACCACGCGGTCGCGGATACGACATCCTGCGCCGATTGTCATGACCATGAGGCCGAGGCCGGGACGAACTTCGCGCTGATTCCCCAGCAGCTCGACTCCCGTTACACCGGTCTCAAACCGGTGGTATTCACGGCGCGCACCGGTGCCAACTCCTTCGCCGACGGTGATGCCACGTACGACGGGATCTGCGAAGTGTGCCACACGCAGACCGATCAGCACCGCGCCGACGGAAGTGCGGGCCAGCACAACGCGGCCGCCGAGTGCACGACGTGCCACCCGCACAGAGATGGCTTCGCCGGCTCCGGTGGGTGCACCGTCTGCCACAGCACGGCGCAGGACAATGGTGACGGGGTACCCGTGGGTGGGCGTCGGCCCATCATGGGCGAGTTCGGGCGGCCCAGCCATCACGTTGACTGGTCCAGCCAGCCGGGGTGGACGGTCGACTCGATTCCCGACAGCGACTGCACCACATGCCATGACCAGACGCAGCATCAGCAGGGGAAAGTCCGGCTGAAAGATGCCGACGCTCCCGCCATCGTGTACCAGCTTGACGGTGACCCCGCAGCTAGCTCCACGGAAGCAGCCAAGTTGACAGCGTTCTGTTTGTCGTGTCACGATGCCGACGCTGCGGCCGGCTCGGTGCCGTTCAGCGACGGGGCCACACCACCGGTCATCGATAATGCAGCATGGACGGCTTCATCGCACGAGAACTCACCACCGATCGCGGGTTGCTACGGCGACGGCGCATTCGGCTGCCATGCGAGCGGACACGGTTCGGAGAAACTGATGCTGTTAGCACCGGCAGGTGTCGCTCCGACGCCACCGGCCAACGCGGAGGAAGAAGAGGGATTCTGCTTCAATTGCCACGACAGCGACGGGCCGGCCAGTTCCGATATTGCCGCCGGTTTCGCACAGTCGATCCTATGGGTCCAGTCTCCGGTGGCGCCGAGCGACAACACGAACTTGAACGACCGGCACGACATCCAGCAGGCGGCGCAGGCTCAGAGCGGTGCCAAGGTCGAGTGCACGGACTGCCACAACCCCCATCGTGATAGCCAGGCACAGCCGTTCGTGACCGATCCCGATCCGAACGATGGCCGAGTGCCGGGTACCGGACAGGTCTATGCTGAGACCGACTTCGCGAGTGAGTTCTGTATAGACTGCCATGACGGGAGCTACGGACCGAACGTCACCGCGCCGACGGTGGCCCTCGACAACATCTGGGTCTCATGGCCCAACTCGCAAATGGGTGCTCCTGGGGGTGGCGCTCCCCGCTACGACTTCTCCCCGGTACCCTGCCTGGACTGCCACACGCCGCATGCCAGCGGCAACCTGTTCAACTTGGTGCAGGTCGTCCGAGACACCGGTGGAGTCCCGATCGCCAGTGACGGCGGACCCGGCTACACTGTGACCACGAACGCGATCGGCGATCCCCACAACAACGGCTACGACTGGTGCAATACCTGCCACACAGACAGCATGGGCCAGGCACAGGACAACTGCTTCCGGTGTCACGTTCATTCGGACGACAAGAGGTTCTAAGATCCACTGGAAATCTCGCCATGCGGGGAGAGGTGGTCCGACAAGTTGGGCCGCCGCGCGTTGAAGGTGGTGCCGAGAGCCGAGAGAGATAAGTCGGGAATACTGTCGGACGTTCCCGAGGGGTTGCTCGGCGCCATTCTCTCGCGTGGCACCGCGCACGCCACGCGACGTTTCGCGGCTTTCGGTACGCCCCGATGCTCTCTGCGACGCACCTACAGCACTGGTCGTGACTCACTTGTCTTGATTCCTACACGGACTACTTGCCTTTTTCCGCTACGCTCGCTCGCGCAGCTTTCGCCACGCGCGAAGGTCGGGGGTGGATCGTGCTGGGTTGGGTGCTGACATCTCTCGTCGCCTGGGGCCCTGCTGTCGTCGATCGCGAAATGTCGCCAACGCCGAACGGGTGATGCGGTATTCCTTGCCCAGCCAGTAGGCTTCGAGCTTCCTGGACCGAATCCACGCGCGTACCGTTCCCGGTGAGCGCCCGAGTTGAGTGGCCACCTGTGGCACGATGAGGTCGGTGAGCGGATCGTCGGCCTCGTCGTTCAACCACCCACGCAGGACCGTCACCGGCCCCTAAACCATTGTGATTTATGGGTTTCCGGAAATGCGCCTGCCGCGATTCGAACGCGGGACCTTCGGCTCCGGAGGCCGACGCTCTATCCAACTGAGCTACAGGCGCGTAGAGGCTTTCGGCCGTCAGCCGTCAGCTCGTGAGCAGTCCCGGATTCTCTATCGATCCCGAACCAGCTGAAGGCTGATGGCTGATAGCTGATAGCCCAATCGGGGCGACTGGATTCGAACCAGCGACCTCCTGCTCCCGAAGCAGGCGCGCTACCGGGCTGCGCTACGCCCCGTCGGAGCTCTCAGCTGTCAGCCGTCAGCTCTCAGCCGTTCCGGATTCTCTCTTCACTCCGAACTGGCTGAAGGCTGAGGGCCGAAAGCTCAGAGCCTCCCTCCATGCGCCCAGGAGGATTTGAACCCCCAGCCTTCTGATCCGTAGTCAGACGCTCTATCCAATTGAGCTATGGGCGCGGGAGAGGAGATGGAGTTGGGGCAGAGGGGGCAGTCGGGGCAGGGAATCCCCTGCCACCTCTGCCCCACCCGCCCCTGCTCATTTCCTCCCATGGGCGGTACAAGACTCGAACTTGTGACCTCTACGATGTCAACGTAGCGCTCTAACCAACTGAGCTAACCGCCCAAAACGATGGTAGGACGGTACGATGGTAGGACGGTCCGTGTCTACCGTCCTTACCGCCCTACCGTCCTACCGTCAGTAGCGGGGGTGGGATTTGAACCCACGACCTCCGGGTTATGAGCCCGGCGAGCTACCAGACTGCTCCACCCCGCGCCGATGTGGCGGCTTCAGCCGCCCTGGTCTATGAGTCAGAGCGTCAACTCTGCCTCCGAGAGCGGGAAACGGGACTCGAACCCGCGACCCCAACCTTGGCAAGGTTGTGCTCTACCAACTGAGCTATTCCCGCGCGCCCGTCTGCCCCTCCGGCCCCCTCTCTACCCCCTGCCCATGGAGGCGAGGGGAATCGAACCCCTGACCTCGTGAATGCCATTCACGCGCTCTCCCAACTGAGCTACGCCCCCGTTACATTGGACGGCCGTTTGACCACAGGTCAGGAACAAAGCAAGCTATCTGGGGCTTTTTAGGGTGTCAACCTCGTGGCCTTCAGATGGGTTGAACTTAACGCTCCCGTGGGGGTAAAGCGTACAGGAAGGTCGCAAATTCGGAACCCTCCGCCGGCCGCTCTGGCGGGCCGGCGTACAACGTGTATATAGGTAGCATGGCAGAACGGACTCGAAAGAAGCGGCGCCGCGCAGCGGCCGCCATTGCGGTCAATGAAGACGACCGTGACCTCCTCGATCAGTACCTCTTTGAGGTGAGCAAGACCCCTCTCCTGACCCCTCAGCAGGAGATCGACCTCGCCAAGAAGGTGCGGAAGGGCGACCTGGAGGCCATGCAGGAACTCGCGAAGCGGAATCTCCGCTTCGTGATCTCTGTGGCCAAGAAGTACCAGAATCGTGGCCTGCCGCTCACGGATCTGATTGGGGAAGGCAACGTGGGCCTCCTCACTGCAGCGCGCAAATTCGATCCTGACCAGGGCGTCAAGTTCATCTCATACGCCGTCTGGTGGATCCGTCAGGCCATCCTGGCCTCGCTCGCACGGCAGGGTCGGACCGTCCGCGTCCCGCTCAACCGCACGGCCGATCTCTCGAAGATCGTGAAGACGGCCGAAGCGTTGCGGCAGGAACTCCGCCGCGAGCCGACGCCCGAGGAAATCTCGAAGGCGACCGGACTCTCGATGGAGGTCGTGCAGTCCCTGGCCGCGCTCAACACGGGCGAGGTCCGCCTCGATGCGCCCCTCGATCCCGAGGGCGATCGCGCCTTGATCGAACGGTTCATTGCGGAAGACTTGCCGGGCACCGAAGAGAAGACCATGGAACGGTTTCTCAGCGACGAGGTGGAGGAAGCGCTGCAAAGCCTCCCGCCACGCGACGCGAAGGTGCTACGGCTCTATTTCGGATTAGATGGCGGGCGTGAGCACACGCTCGAAGAGATCGGTGGCATGCTGGGCGTCACGCGAGAGCGTGTGCGGCAGCTGCGTGACCGTGCCCTCAAGCGGCTACGCGAAGGAGATATCGGCAGGGCGTTGGCGAGTTTCGCCGCCTGATCGCATCCACATCACAATTCGAGTATGTGAGGCCGGGGCGAGTCGCTCTGGCCTCACGTGTTTTTGGCCGGTAAATTCGCCCGGTGATACAGAACGCTTTCAGCGTACGGCTGCAATCGGGCTTCATGGTCGTGGGGCGCTTTGGCGGGTTCCTCTGGGACACCGCGCAGAGCGTCCGGGATGTCTCGACCTGGGCCCCTCTGACCGTGGTGCAAATGCGGCGTATCGGCGTGCAATCCGTGCCGATTGCGCTGTTTATCGCCGTGTTCACGGGCATCGTATTGGCGCTCCTCTCGTCGTACAGCTTCACGGGGGCGGTGCCGCTCTACTTTGTCGGGACCTTTGTGGGCAAGGCGATGATGCTGGAGTTGTCGCCGGTGCTCGTGGGTCTGGCTCTCGCCGGCCGCGTGGGCGCCAACATCGCGGCCGAGTTGGGCACCATGAAGGTGACCGAGCAGGTCGATGCGCTGGAGACCCTGGCCTACAGCAAACACGCCTACTTGGTCGTGCCGCGCGTCATCGCGGCCACGCTCATGTTCCCGGCCGTCGTGGCCTTGGCGACCGCCGTCGGGGTCGTGGCGGGCTGGATCACGGCGGTCAATCTGCTCGAGTTGTCCACGGTCGAGTTCGTGCAGGGTTTGAGACTGTTCTATCAGACGAAGGACATTTGGTTCGGGTTGGTCAAAGCGATGTCCTTCGGCACGGCCATTGCGGCCATCGGGTGCATGCGGGGTCTCAGCACGACTGGTGGCGCTGAGGGGGTCGGGCGGGAGACCACGCGCGCCGTCGTGCTGAGCGCCGAGACGATCCTCGTGCTGGACGCCTTTTGGGCCGTGGTCTTGCTGTGATGAGAGACATCGCCTTGTTCATCGCCCTGTCATCGCCCGCTCCATCGCCGTTGTGTTTCAGGATGGAGGAGCCTCGGTGATCGTCTTCAAGGACCTCCACAAGGATTTCGGACCGAAACAGGTCCTCCAGGGCTTCTCGCTGCACGTGCCCGAGGGGGAGACCACCGTGGTGATTGGCTACTCCGGTAGCGGCAAGAGCGTGGCGCTCAAGCATGTGGTGGGATTGATCGATCCCGATCAGGGCGAGGTCGAGGTCGACGGTGAGATCGTGCACGAGCTGGACCGCAATGGGTTGGTGGCCCTGCGGTCGAAGATTGGCTACGTGTTCCAGTTCGCGGCGCTGTTCGACTCCATGACCGTGCGGGACAACATTTTGCTGGGACTCAAGCGGCGGCAGGACCTGAGCGAGCGGGAGATGGGCGAGCGGATGGAGGAGTCGCTGGACGTGGTCGATCTCGAAGGTGTCGAAGACAAGTTCCCGGCCGAGTTGTCGGGGGGAATGCGCAAGCGAGTCGGGATTGCCCGAGCCATCGCCATCAGGCCGAGGTACATTCTGTACGACGAGCCGACGACGGGATTGGATCCCGTGACGTCGTCCGTCATCAATCGGTTGATGGTACGGGCCAGGGAGAAGCTTGGCGTCACGGGCATTGTCGTGACGCACGACATGAACAGTGCGTATACCGTAGGTGACCGTATCGCCATGCTCTACAAGGGAGCGATCCGCCAGGTCGGCACGGTCGAACAAATTCAGCGGACCCACGATCCCATCGTGCGGCAGTTCATCGAGGGCCGTCCTGATGCGTCGGGAGACGGAACGACGGCCACCGCGGAGGTATCCGGATGAGACGACGTGACGAAGTGCTCGTCGGAGCCACCATTATTGCGTCGCTCGCGGCGATCGTGTTCGGCGGGCTGTGGCTTTCTCAATCGCAACTCGGCAGGAGCGCAGAGCTCTACCCGGCGCGGTTCCAGACCCTTGGAGGGTTGGGGGTGGGGAACCCGGTCGTGCTGCGCGGTGTGCGGGTGGGCCGCGTTCGCGAAATCCGACTGGCTGAGGGCAATTGGGTGGAGGCAGACATCCAGGTCTTCGACGGTGTCAACATCCCAACACGGCCGGCGATCGTGGCCGCGTCACGCTCGCTGTTCGGCGAATGGCAGGCGAGCATCGTGGATCTGGATCGGCCGCCGGATGACCCGAACGTGCGCGAGCAGCTGCAACAGGTGATGGGTACGATCGACGATGAGTATTGGCCCGGCGTGGCGTTGCCCGATATCGGTGAGCTCACGGCCCAGGCAAACCGGATCGCCGGAGACATCACGACGCTGTCGGCACGCGTGGAGACCGTGTTCGATTCCCAGGCCGTCCTCGAGCTTCAGCAGGCGATCCGGAACTTCACCGGGATCGCCAACGACATTAGCCAGTTCACGCAGACGCAGACCGACCTCATGGGTGACGTCGGGGTCAATCTGAAACAGGGGTCCGACGTCGTGGTGGACGCGGCTCAGCGGCTCCAGACGACTCTGGCACGCTTTGCCGAAGCGACCGACGAGGGCGAGCTGGAGACGATCTTCACGAACACGGCTGTGGCCTCGCGCGACGCGCGTGACGCGCTCACGGACTTCCGGGAGCTGGTGGGGATTGCCCGGGCCAACGACACGACGCTGGTGCGGCTCATTCAAGGGGTCGATTCGATGATCTCGCGGATCGAGCGCGGGACCGGCACGCTTGGCATGCTGGTGAGCGACTCTGCGCTATACCAGGAGGCGACGCTGACCGTCCGCCAGTTGCGGGAGCTCATCGCCGACATCCAAGCGAATCCGCGGAAGTACTTCAAGTTCTCGGTGTTCTAAGACGTGAAACGTGAAGACGTGAAAGGTGAAACGGCGACCGATCGCGCGCGGTCTATCGGCCAACGTTTCACGTTTCACGTTTCACGCCTCACGCGCTTCGCTCCACGAGCCTTCATATCATGACCCCCCAGCCCCGCGCCCGCCGCGAGACCTCGGCCGGCGGCGTGGTGGTGCGGTGTACCGGTGACGGGCCTCGCTACCTCCTCATCCTGGACGGTCACCGCAACTGGGGCTTCCCGAAGGGCCACATTGACGAGGGGGAGTCCCCGGACATCGCCGCGCGCCGCGAGATCGAAGAAGAGACGGGCCTGTCTGACCTGATCCTGCGTGCGCCACTCGGAATGGTCGACTGGTTCTTTCGGCATGAGGGCCGTCTCATCCACAAGTTCTGTCACTACTACCTCTTCGAATCCAAGTCCGGCGCGCCGACGCCCCAACCCGACGAAGGAATCACGGCGTGCGAGTGGTACGCCAAACGGGAGGCGGTCCGTGCCATCGCCTACGACAACGCCCGCGGATTGCTGCGGTCGGCGGCACTCGTCGTCCCGCGATTCTGTGGACCGGACGACGGGGAGTAGCGTCCCATGCCGGTCGTCGTGCCCGTCGTCCATCGGAGCCGCGCGATCCGCACGGCCATCCGCGAGGGGCTCCCCCGCCGTGGATGGCGGGTCGAGGGATGTCGCACGGTGGGTCGGGTCGAAGCGGTGTTGCAGCGCCGGTTGGTGGATGCGGTCGTGGTCGATGTCCGTAATGGCGCGAGCGAGGAGACGTTCGAGCTGTTACAGCGCTACCCACGCATTCCGTTCTTTGCGATGAGCGCCTTTCGGCCGGACGATGCGGCCTTGATTCGCAGCTGCCGGACCGCCGGGCTCGCGGGTGTCCTGGTGGAAGGCGTCGATGATCGCGCCGCCGGAGAGCTGATCGCTGCCAACGCGGCATCCCGCCGCAGGCGGGCGGAGTTGGGTGATGCTCCACGCGTCCTCAGATTGACGGAGCCGATTCAGCTGAGGGCATGGGAAGAAGTGTTGACACGAGTAGGGGCGCGGACTACGACGTCGGATATTGCGCGGGCCCTCCGGCGCACCCGTGAGCACCTGTCACGCGAGTTTGGGGCCGGTGGGGCGCCGAACCTGAAGCGCGTGATCGACCTCGTTCGCACTGCTTGGGCTGCGGACCTGCTGGGGAATCCCGGCTATACGGTGGCGGCCGTCGCCACGATCCTGCAATTCGCGTCGCCGAGTCACTTGGCGGACTGCGCCGCGCGCGTGGCGGGTGTGCGTCCCCGGGAGCTGGTGGCACTCGGTCCTGAGGGTGTGCTGGGCAAGTTCGTGCGCGGGCGGATGCGGAGTCGGGTGTAGGGACGGGAGACGGGATACGGGAGGGTGGATCGGGGGAGGCTGGCAGGGTAGCTTTCGCCGTCTTTTTCTGACTTTTCACTACGGACGATACCGACACACATGGCGACCGACTCTGTACTCCGCGCGGGTGAGCTCAAAGAGGTACTCCTCAAAGAGATCGAGGCAGCTGATCTCGCCGCGTTGGACACCCAGGAAATCGGCACGGTGCTCGAGGTCAAAGATGGCACCGCGCGCGTTTATGGGCTTGCGTCCGCCATGGCGGGCGAGATGCTGGAATTCAGCGCGTCCGAGACCGGCGAGACGGTAACGGGACTCGCGCTCAACCTCGAGGAAGACAACCTTGGTGCTGTCATCCTCGGCGACTACCTCCAACTCAAAGAAGGTGATGAGGTCCGCCGGACCGCACGCGTGCTGGAGGTGCCGGTCGGGCAGGCGCTGATCGGTCGGGTGGTGGATCCGTTGGGGAATCCTATCGACGGCTTGGGTCCCATCAAGACCGACGCGTTTCGCAAGCTGGAATCGCAGGCGCCGGGCATCGTGGTCCGGGAGCCGGTGAAGGTACCGCTGCAGACCGGCATCAAGGCCATCGACTCGATGATCCCCATCGGCCGCGGGCAGCGTGAGCTGATCATCGGCGATCGTGGTACTGGAAAGACGGCCATCGCCCTCGACACGATTATTCATCAGAAGACCGAAAACGTCGTGTGCGTGTATATCGCAATCGGCCAAAGGGAATCAACGGTCGCGCGCGTCGTCGAGCATCTGAAAGAGACGGGCGCGATGGAGTATTCCATCGTCGTGGTGGCGGGTGCCGCCGACCCGGCCCCGATGCAGTTCATTGCGCCATACGCTGGCTGCGCTATGGCCGAGTACTTCATGTACGAGAAGCACGGCGACACGCTGTGCGTCTACGATGACCTGTCGAAGCACGCGCAGGCGTATCGCCAGCTCTCGCTCGTCCTGCGGCGGCCACCGGGGCGTGAAGCGTATCCCGGTGACGTGTTCTATCTTCACGCTCGATTGCTGGAGCGTGCGGCCAAGCTGAACGAAGCGCACGGCGGTGGATCCCTCACGGCGCTGCCGGTGATCGAGACGCAGGCTGGCGACGTGTCGGCCTACATCCCGACCAACGTCATTTCGATCACCGACGGGCAGATCTACCTGGAGGGAGACCTGTTCTACGCCAACGTGCGGCCGGCGATCAACCCGGGCATCTCGGTATCACGGGTCGGGGGGAACGCGCAGATCAAGGCGATGAAGCGCGTTGCTGGGCGGCTCCGACTCGACTACGCCCAGTATCGAGAGCTCGAGGCCTTCGCGCAGTTCGGGTCTGACCTCGACAAGGCCACCCAGGATCAGCTGGCGCGGGGGCAGCGGATCGTCGAGGTCTTGAAACAGCCGCAATACGTGCCGATGTCGGTGGAGAAGCAGATCACGATCATCTACGCCGTGACCAACGGATACCTGGATGACGTGCCGCCACGGGACGTGCGGGAGTGGGAAAAGGACTTTCACGAATTCATGGACGCCAAGCATCCTGAGGTTTTCGAGACGATCCGCCGCAAGAAGACGCTCGACGACAACGCGGTGAAGGCGCTCCAACGGGCTCTCGACGAGTTCCGAGCCCTCAAGTAGGCGACCCGGATGGCAAAGCCACGCGAACTCCGACGGCGTATCAAGTCGGTCGAAAGCACGCGCCAGATCACCAAGACGATGGAGATGGTGGCCACGTCGCGGCTCAAGCGCGCGCATGACCGCGTTGTTGCGGCACGGCCGTTTGCCGGGGCGCTCACGGAGGTGTTACGCGACCTGTATGAGCCTGCCCTCGCTGAGCGCTTCCCGCTGCTCAGGCAACCGGAGCGCCAGGGGTTAGTGGCGCTGGTGTTCATCACGAGCAACCGCGGACTCTGTGGCGGGTTCAATGCGAATCTCATTGGCCGCACGGGTGAGCGCATTGCCGAGCTCGAAGGCCGGGGCACGGACGTCGAGTTGCACGGCATCGGACGCAAGGGCAACGGGTTCTTCCGGTACGTTGGCCGTACACTGGCCGCGGCGCGCGATGACATTGGGGATCGGCCCACGGTCGAGCATGCGGTGGAGTTCATCGTGCCCCTGATGGAGCGGTTTGCGAGTGGGGAGTTGGACGGCGTGGATGTGGTCTTCGCCAAGTACAACAACCCGCTGTCGACCCCGCCGACGTTGCTGTCCATCCTGCCCATCGCGGCACCAGCGGCAGAGGGGCAGGGCGGCCAGGCGGCAGGTAGGACTGTCCCCAATTACTTGCTCAAGCCGTCGGCGGCGTCGCTGCTGCGCACAATCCTGCCGATGTACGTGGAGAACCAGATGTACCGCGCGCTGGTGGAGACGGCCGCCTCGGAGCACGGGGCGCGTCGCACGGCAATGAAAAGTGCAACGGACAATGCCGGGGACATGATCGACTTTCTCCGGCGGACCTATAACCGCGCCCGCCAAGCGCAGATCACGCAGGAGCTCGCGGAGATCGTTGGTGGGGCGGAGGCGTTGAGAGGATAAGCGGCAGACCATGGCAAAACAGATCACTGGAAGAATCGTTCAGGTTATCGGTCCCGTCGTGGACGTCGAGTTCGAGCCGGAAGAGCTCCCGGAGCTGTACACCGCGCTCGAAATCAAGGATGAGGGGAACGGACGCGATCCGGTGCGGGTGATCGCCGAAGTGCAGCAGCATATCGGGCGCAATCAGGTGCGCGCGGTCGCCATGAGCACCACGGATGGACTCACGCGAGGCATGCCGGCCGTGGACACGGGCGGTCCGATCACGGTTCCCGTTGGCAACGCGGCGCTCGGCCGCGTCCTCAACGTGATTGGTGAACCTGTCGATGAGGGCGCACCGATCCCGGATGATGTCGAGCGGTGGCCCATTCATCGTGATCCGCCGGCGTTCACGGATCTCGAGCCCAAGACGGAGATTTTCGAGACCGGTATCAAGGTCATCGACCTGATCGCTCCATTCGTGAAGGGTGGCAAGATTGGGCTGTTCGGCGGCGCGGGTGTGGGGAAGACCGTCATCATCATGGAGTTGATCAACAACGTACAGAAAGGCCATGGTGGTCGGTCGGTGTTCTGCGGTGTGGGTGAGCGCACGCGGGAGGGCAACGACCTGTACATCGAGATGCAGGAAAGCGGTGTCCTGGACTCCGTGGCCCTCATTTATGGGCAGATGAACGAGCCGCCGGGCGCGCGGCTGCGGGTCGGCCTTACGGGACTCACGGTGGCGGAGTACTTCCGGGACCGTGAAGGGCAGGACGTGCTCGTCTTCATCGATAACATCTTCCGGTTCACCCAAGCGGGCTCGGAAGTGTCGGCCCTGTTGGGACGGATGCCGAGTGCGGTGGGATACCAACCGACGCTGGGCACTGAGATGGGCGACCTGCAGGAGCGCATTACGTCGACAAAACGCGGGTCGATTACGTCGGTGCAGGCCATTTACGTGCCGGCGGACGACCTGACCGACCCGGCTCCCGCCACCGCGTTCAGCCACCTGGATGCCACGGTGGTGCTCTCGCGGGCGCTCACGGAAATCGGCATCTACCCGGCGGTGGATCCGCTGGATTCTTCCAGCCGGATCCTCGACGTCCAGTACCTCGGGGATCGCCACTACAACGCGGCCGTGGAAACACAGCGTATGCTCCAGCGGTACAAGGAACTGCAGGACATCATCGCGATCCTTGGCATGGACGAGTTGTCGGAGGAGGACAAGCTCTTGGTGGGACGTGCGCGTCGCCTGCAGCGGCTCTTGTCGCAGCCGTTCTTCGTGGCCGAAGCCTTTACAGGGCGTGAGGGCCGCTACGTCAAACTCGAGGATACCATCGAGAGTTTCGAGCGGGTGGTGGCCGGCGAGTTCGATGAGCTGCCGGAACAGGCGTTCTACATGGCCGGTGGGATCGACGAGGTGGTGGAGCAAGCCAAGGCCATGGAGAAGTCGTGATGCACGTCACGGTGATTTCTCCCGAACGTGCGGTATTCGAGGGTGACGCGGACGGCGTCACGGCACCCGCGTATGACGGACTGGTCGGGATCCTCCCGGGCCACGCGCCGTTCATGACACTGCTGGGTGAGGGTCAGCTGACTGTTCGCACGGCCGCTGAGACACGGACGTTCGACGTCCAGAACGGTTTTTTACAGGTCGTCGACGACACAGTTCGTGTCGTCGCGGAACATGCCGATACGGCGAAAGGAGAGAGCTAGCATGCATCGCAAGTTGGGACTGCTGGTGGGGCTTGGCCTCCTGGTGGGGGTCAGCGGCGCACGCGCGCAGAGCACGGCAATGCCGTCGTTCAATGCCCCTTATCGGGCGTTCGCCATGCACGAGTTCGGTGGCACGTTGAGCTTCCCCGAGGGAGATGCGACCGGGCTGGAGGGCCAATACCGGTTCGGGTACAAGACCCTGGATATCGGCGTTCGCGGCGGTATCCTGGACCAACCGGGTGACAACGTGATTCTGCTCGGCGCGACCGGGCGAGTGCGCGTCGTGACCCACACCGAGCAGTTCCCATTTGACGGTGCGTTCATCACCGGTCTCGGTACCCGGGATTTCGACAACGCCATCATACCGGTCGGTCTCTCGCTCGGTCGGCGCATCGACTTTGAGGAATCGCCGATCAGCATCGTGCCCTACGCCCAGCCAACGCTCTGGATGGTGTTCGACGACAACGATCTCAATGACACGATCTTGTTTGGATTGGGATTGGGAGCAGACTTCCGCTTCAGCAACACGTTCGACGTCCGCGCGAGCGTCGGCGTCGGCGATATTGAGGGATTCTCGGTGAGCGCCGTCTGGGTGCGCTGAGGAGGCAAGTGTTGCCCCGATCCCACAACCGAGAGGGCCCGAGCGTAAGTCTTTTGTTTTCAATGGTTTATGATCTGCTCTCGGGCCCGTCGTGCGTGACTTGGGTCACGGGTCGGCCGCAATTGGTTGATCTGGTCAATGGTGATGCAGGGTATTGACGAAATGCCTGGAAGTGCATAGCCTATAGGCCCGAATGGGGGGGCTCGGCGGAAGTGACAGCCGGGCAACGGCTTAACGACGAGACAACCAATTCAGGAGAGTGGTGATGATGAAGATCGTCGGACGAATCGCAGCAGCGGTGGCGGTGCTCGGCTTCCTAGCCGCACCTGCATCGGCGCAGCTGCATGACAACGCGGTCTATCCTGCCATGCCCGGAGTGGGCGTGACGATCGCGGGTGACGTCGCGCTGGGGCTCAATGATGACGCCAAGGTATCCGGGACCGCAGGTCTCGAGAGTCCCATGTTTGTCGGTGGCCGCGTGACGCTCGGTCTGCCAATGTTCAGCGTGTGGGCAGGTGCCGGCATGTCGCCCCTCGGCGTAGAGGGCGCGGACAGTGACATCACGTTTGGCGGTGGCGCTGGGTACCACGTCCTCCAAGGGCCCATGCTACCTGTCACCGTATCGATCCAGGCGGGCGTAGGGTATCAGAGCTTCACCGGCGGGAGTGTGATGAACGTGCCGTTCGGTGTCCTGCTTGTCGTCAATGTGCCAAGTCCAATCGACGTCAAGCCGTGGATCATGCCGCGCGGTCAGCTCGTGCGTGTCTCAAATGGCACCAGCGAGTCGGAGTTTGGGTTCGGGGCCTCGGGCGGGCTCATGGTCACGGCCCCGATGGGCATTGGCGGTCACGTGACATTGGACTTCCTGTCGCTCAAGCCAGAGGGCGCGACCGAGCGATTCAACCCGATGCGCGTTTCGGGCGGACTGCACTACAAGGTCGCCGTGCCCAGCTTGGGGATGTAGGCGGTTCCCACAACGGTAACGCGGTCTTAGCTTGTCGGGGCGCTTCTTCGGAGGCGCCCCGATTTCTTTTGTCCGAAACTGAACCAATTACTACTTCGAGGC
>Ga0224512_10001524_pt1 | contig 22262 bp, 36 predicted proteins | sample SF_May12_sed_USG_4_FD_169103 | JGI IMG/M metagenome (GOLD analysis project Ga0224512, IMG submission 169103) | Sediment microbial communities from San Francisco Bay, California, United States - SF_May12_sed_USGS_13 | ecosystem: Environmental > Aquatic > Marine > Sediment | place: USA... | reverse complement strand
TTGGCATTCTAAAACAGGCAAACACTAGTAGAATTATGTCTGGCTCAAAACCTGCGGTAATTTGCGGTGGTGCTATTTATCTGGCGTGTATTGCAAATAACGAGTATCACTCCCAACTAAAGATTGGGGGAAAAATCAAAGTCTCTGCCCCCTCCATTAGGAAAGCAGCCAATGCTTTGGGCAAGGGATTGTATGTTGAGAGAACCAACAATGATCTTAGTTGAAAGATGTCCATGCACGGACTAAAACCCTCATGTTCTAATGGATCAGCCTTTCTTTCTAGAGTTTTGGGGAAAACTCCAAATTGATAATTGTTGTTTCCAAATTGATAATTGTTGTTCCTGAATTGATACCGAATTGATAAAAAAATAGAGAAGTTGGGGAGTTATTGCCCGTATTTGGCATCATCTTGTCTGTTTTTGTGTCTGTCATACAAATACAACATTCCTAGTCCTGCCAGCATAACTCCAAAAATAATCAAAGCTATCTTTGCAGTACTTGTCTTTCCTGAAATGTCAATTCCCTTTTCATCTTTGAGGTATGTCTCAAACTCTTGAGATCTGTCACTGAACTGTTCTTGATTCATGTTGTTTTCAGTCATTAGAAGTTTAAAAGATGAGAACTAAGTAACCTGTATTGGTCTGTTAGGGAAACTAATAAGAAATAAGATTATCAGAAAATCATGATTTTAGATAAATTTTATGAACAAATCATGGATATAGATCCAACTGTTCGTTATGCTGCAATTCAAAATACCCAGGGTGAAATAATTTGTGGTGGAATTCGGAAGGGAGTTACCAAATATCTTAGTGATGATGAAATCAAAATGATGCATCATTATGCAAGTCAGAGATGAGATACAAGGAAAAAAATTGCTCATAAAATAGGTAATGCAAAGTATGCAATGGCAGAATATGACAAAATAAAACGCTTAACATTCATCATAGATGAAAGTCATCTCCTGATGATGACCACTGAAATAAATTCAGACCACGCAAAGATAATTACCATGGTTTTGGAATTGATAAAGGATTCAAAAAATAACTAAAATAACTTGTTTTTTATCAAAAGAACCTCATTAACTATGTACTAAATCCTTTAACGAGTTTAACCAAGTTTTTTGTGTTTTATCAACTCTCAGATCAATGATGGATTTAGTTCCATTTACAAATTGAATTTTATTTCCTCCAAATTTCCCTATCAGTTTAAATGAAACTTTGTTTTTTTTCAGTAAAGATTCTAGATTTTTTAGATTTTTCTTATCAAAAGCCAAGAGATATCGAGAATGACTTTCAGAAAATAAAAGTCTATCAATATCTAATTTTTCTCCAGGAATTATTTCTAGAGATATTTTACAGCCAATCACATTTTTCATACATAATTCAGACACTGCAACTGCAAGTCCTCCTTTTGAGCAGTCATGAACAGATTTTAAGAGTCCATTATCAATTACCTCTAAAACGGATTTCATGTTTTTCTTGGATTCAGAGAAATTTACAGTAGGGCATTTTCCTCCAACGAATTTGTGAACATATTCAAAGTATTCAGAACCGCCCATCTCATTTTTGGTGTTACCAATCATTACAAGACAATCGCTTTCAGATATCTTTTGAGGGACAAGTGGTTTTTTCTCAATTAGTCCCAAAACGCCAATTACAGGAGTGGGCTTTATTGGTCCTGCAGGGGTTTCGTTATAGAGACTGACTTTTCCTCCAATACATGGAATCTCAAAGTCTTTAGCAAAATCAGTCAGTCCTTTTAATGATTCTAAAAATGTCCAAAATATTTCAGGATCTTTAGGATTTCCAAATTGAAGATGGTCCAGCATTCCAATTGGTTTTGCTCCAGTGCAGACAACATTTCTACACGCCTCCTCAAAACAGCCTATTGCGCCTTCTCGAGGATTTATGTAACATTGTTTTGGATTTCCATCAATCTTTGCTGAAAGAAATTTTCCATTATCCAGTCTTAAAACAGATGCGTCTCCTCCAGGTTTTATAACAGTTCTGATTCCGACTTCATGATCATATTGTCCATAAACCCAAATCTTGCTTGCAATGTTTGGCGAAGATAGTATTTTCATCAGAGTTTTTGAATAGTCAGAAATTATTTTGAGTTTTTTTTCATTCTCAATTGTTTTAAGATATTCAGGTTTTTTTGATGGTAAATCAAGTAAGGTTGCATTTGCAACAACATCAATTGGCAAATTTGCAAATGTTTTTTCATTTTTTTTCACATGCATTTTATTGTCAGATGTCACACTGCCAATCACAGAACACTCAATATGGAATTTCTTGCAGATGGTCTCTAGTTTTTTTAATTTTATTTTATCTGTAATAATGAGCATTCTTTCTTGAGATTCAGAAGCCATGATTTCATCAGGATGCATGTCAGATTCACGAGTGTGAACTTTTTGAACATCCATCTTGATTCCAACATCTAATGCATCTGCAGTTTCTGAAATTGCACAGGATAGTCCACCACCACCAAGATCTTTCATGGCATGAATTAATTTTTCATTTCTGGCCTCCAAAACTGCCTCAATGATCAATTTCTCAATAAATGGATCAGGGATTTGTATTGCAGAACGATCTTCGGTTTCGAGGGAATCAGAAGCAAATTGAGATCCACCTATCCCATCCCTACCAGTAGAGCCTCCTAATAACACAACAAGATCACCTTTCTTTGCATGATTTTTTATCAGATTCTTTTTTTTACCAAATCCAATGGCTGCGACATCAACTAGTGCATAGTTTTGATAGCAATTATCAAATTCAACTTCGCCGCCAATTGTAGGAATACCTAAACAATTACCATATGCTGCAACACCACTAACAGCATTCTTGAAAAGCCATCTTGCTTGTAGATCTTTTTCAATATCACCAAAACGTAAACCGTCAAAAATTGCAATAGGTCTTGTTCCAGCAGACAAAATATCTCTAATTACCCCACCAACACCAGTTGCTGCACCTCCAAATGGTTCAACAGCAGATGGATGGTTATGACTTTCAATATGTGCAGTTACGACATATCCATCACCTACATCTAAGACACCAGAATCGTAGCCTTTTTCGTTAATTACTAAAGGTCCTGTCATAGGTAGCATTTTGAGATGTTTTTTTGAAGATTTGTACGAGCAATGCTCAGACCATTCTGCAGCTACAATTTGCAATTCAGTGGAAGTTGGATTCCTGCCAATTTTTGATTTCAGTTCTAATAATTCATGAGTCTCTAAACTCAATTACTAACACCCATTTTTAATAAAAGTGATTCAAAAATCAGTGATGAAGGTTTGTTATCAACAGGGTTAATTTCGGATTCAACTGCCCTTTCTGGATGAGGCATCATACCAACAACATTTCCCTCTTCGTTACAAACGCCTGCAATTCTATCAGAAGAGCCATTTACAACTTGACTGTATCTAAACACAATTTGATTTTTTTTCTTTAATTGTTTTAAAATGTCGCTATCTGCATAATATCGACCTTCGCCATTAGCAATAGGGATTGGGATTTTTTGACGAAGTTTAAACTTATTGGTAAATGGAGTTTTGTTATTTTCAACAATCAGATTTGTCCATTCGCACATAAAATTAAGAGATTTATTTTTCAATAAAACGCCAGGTAATATTCCAGATTCTACTAGAATTTGAAATCCATTACACACACCTAAAATTGGAACGCCTTTTTCTGCCAATTTTTTGACATCCTGTATGATTGGACTATGAGCTGCAATTACTCCTGCTCTAAGTCTATCGCCATAAGAGAAGCCTCCTGGAAGAATTACAGCATCAATATTTTTTGGGAGGGACTTTTCATGCCAAAAATATTGGGCATCGAGATTAAACACATCAGTTAGTACGTGATACATATCTCGATCACAGTTACTTCCTGGAAAAACTACAACTCCAACTTTCACAATTATTTTTGAATTGACAGATATTTAATTTGAATAGAGTCGAAGAGAATTTTTATGCGAATGATATTTTGATCGCTATGATTTTAGTCAGAGAATCATGCAGAAAAATGCAATCATCAAAGTGCGCTAAATTCAACAATATAAGAAAATGAGTTCAATTTCTTGTCATTAAAGAAGGAGAAAAACCTACAGGAATAGTTTATGAGAGTATTGTAAGAAAGATGGTAGTTGAAAATCTTGAATCATGTTCACATTTCTGAAAAAATTATTTCAATGAAATTATGATGATTTCTACATCATACTATAAGAAATTCAGCTCAAAAGATGTTTAAGATCAATAGTTAGTTCTTGAAAATCAAAAATTAGTTACTCAAGTAAATTTGATAAAATTTGTACATCCTTGTTGATAAATGAAACTATTAGAAAACAAGAACATGAAAAATTTTACGCATTAAAAACATCTATTGTAACTTTACTAACCATTGGATTGTAAATGCGTAATTCATCACAAATTTCTTGTATCTTTGACTGAGCAGATTTTTTGTCTTTTTCCTCAATAGTACATTTCAGCATCTTAGCGGTTTTTATTTTTGAAATTGATTTATGAGTTCCTTTGAGGATAAGATCATTAAGGATCGTATCTCCTTCAGGGTCACTCATGCCAGGTTTGTTTTCAATAGTTACATGAACATTAAAAATTGCCATTAATAATTTGGAAATTAAAATCGAGGTTAATCTATCTTCCGAAAAAATTTATGCTTTTATACTAATTTTGAAATACTTGTTAGGTACCCGATTCTGCGGACTTGTATTGTTGCAGATATAACCAGCCCAGGATCGGTTACTTAGAATTCAAATGTTCTTTAACATATGCTATGTATTTTCTATAAAGGCCAGACTGATATTGAGGGTTAATTACAATAAGGGATTTATTTTTCAAATCTTCTTTTGAATGATACATATATTTTTCAAATATTCTTTTTTCGTCTAAAGTTATACAGATATCTTGCCATGAAAAAACTTCTTTAGGATTTCTATTTGCAGTTGCATAATATACATAGAGTAATCTTAGTTTATTGCATTCATCTAAAGTCATATCTTTACCCAAAATGTAATTTCTTTTCAAAATATGAAAATAGACCAAACCATCTGCAGTAAGAACATAATCAAAAAGTTTTGGATAATCATCAATTTTAATGGGATAAAATGGGTTTTTTTTATTAGCATGCATCCAATTAGGAATAGTCAATCTGTGATAATAATCATTTTCAGATCATATTTTGTATGTCCTAGTCCCTTCACTGAGTACAAAATTTATCACAAAAAGAAGATGTAGATTTTAGTATACTTCTAATCATCTTAGTCTGAATGTTCCAAAGTTTTTCTATGTCTGATAATTTCAATAGGATAGGGATTCTGTTATTCATACAAAGTATTCTTGGATTTTGTATAAAAACAACTCATATTTTACTAGCCTTACAGATATTGGAATTTATAGCAGAATAATTCACCATATTGCATAATGGCAAAAGGCAGAATGAGATATTGGAAGATCACACCAGAAGAATTGGGAGGATACTCCTATGATGAAAATAATTTACTAAATTGGGAAATCAAATGTGTTAGAGAACCGGAATCTGAAGCTCAATTTATCGGCGTTTTCATGTATAGAAAAGGCACTGCCTATGACTATGAATCAGTGAAAGGAATTTGTTATTTTCATAATAACATAGATAGAAAGGAACTGCCTTCAATCACCAGTTTTCTTCAAGGAAAATTCAATGGTAAAGAGATGGAAAAAGGAGACAGAATATTTCTCAAAGATTCAAAAGAAATCTATTCTGCAAAAGATATTAGTGATTTGGCAAAAGATATGCAGTCTAAATTTAACACCAAGGCCATCATATCATTGGAGTTTGAAGGTATTACCGCAGAGCAACTCAAAGAGGCAGGGCTTCCAGAAGCAAAATTGTTACCAATTCCCACTTAATTGATATAGTTTAAAAAACAAAGTTATCCAATGTCCGAATTGGATGGTATCAACCAACACTTAGAGGAACTAAGAAAAAGATTACTTCGGATTGTGTTAGTTATTGGAATTATCACTGCGTTTATTTTGACATTTCATGCAGAATCAATACAGATAGATCAATTTACTTTGTATTATCCAACGCCAGAACCTCTTCACAATATTGCAGCACAAATTACAAATCATATGAGAGTTAATTTAGTTCCAGAAAGTGTTGAATTGATTCAAACAGCACCAGGGCAAGCATTCTTTGCTCAAATGTATGTTGCAGCTCTCGTAGGCATTGTTGTTGGAATGCCTGTAATCATTAAAGAATTAGTGGGTTTCATCAAGCCAGCGCTAAAAGAAAATGAAATCAATGTAAGTAGAAGCATTTCACTTCCAGCACTAGGATTATTTATTGCAGGGTGTATTTTTGCATATAATTTTGTAATTCCATACATGCTAGAATTTTTGTATAGGTATGGAGAGGGTGCAGGACTAGTAACTTTTCTAAATGTTATGGAGTTTGTAACTTTCGTATTACAATTTCTGTTAGCATTTGGCTTTTCATTTCAGCTTCCACTTGTTATGTATGCAATATCAGCATCAGGAATGGTAGATTCAGACTTTTGGAGAAAAAATATCAGATATGCAATTGTGATAATTGTGATCTTTGGTGCGGTGATTACTCCAGATGGAACAGGGGTAACAATGATGTTTGTGGCAGGGCCAATGATTGCATTGTATGCAACAGGCATGATATTCATCGAGCGTAAAGAGCACAAAAAGTTGAACACTTAAATCTGAAATTAAAGGATTAAGAACATAATGCTTGGAAGTACTGAGATCATCGTATTGATCGTAGTAATTGGCGTATTAATTTTTGGAGCAAAAAAAATTCCAGAACTTGCCAAGACATTTGGTAAAGCAAAAGGAGAATTTGAAAAAGGTAAAATCGAAGCAGATAAAGATCTTAAAGAATTCAAAGAAGAATTAGACAGTACCTCCAAGGATAAAAAAATAAAATAAGATTAATTTTCAGTAATTTTTACAAAATCATCTAAAATTTTCCCATAATCTTGCTCAAAGGTGTTTTTTCCAAATAAGCTTGAAATCTTTAATTTTCCTTTAATTTTTAAATCAACTTCAACTATAATTTTTGTTCCAATTTCAAGTTCAATGAATTTTTCTTTGAACACACTTCCTTTTGCATCACCTCCAATTACAAAAACATCATGAGATGCTGGAAAATCAGAGACATGTTTTGCCATAATTAGAAATTCCTTATCACCAAGATTAAGATATTCTTCTACTACTGAGATATTGTTGCGAATTGAACGAACTCGAATTGATGGAAAGTGTTGTGGAAATAATTTTGAATAATTCTCAAAATTTGAAAAAATCTCAAAAACAATGTCTCTTTTTGTATTAACTATTCTTTCTAAAGAAAATTTCGGCAATTATAGTTTACAATGTACCCCATCGAGGGTATAAATTGTGCTCTATGTCAAATTGATCCAAACACTTGCCAACACCATGATTTACAATATCATCAATGGATTTAGGTTTAGTATAGAATTCAGTTACTGGAGGCAAAATTATAATTCCCAGTCTAGAAAGCTTTAGCATATTTTCTAAATGTATTGCAGATAAGGGAGTCTCCCTTACCATTAAAATTAATTTCCTAGATTCCTTTATTGTAACACCAGCAGCTCGTGCAATTAATGTGTCATCATATCCATTAGCAATTGCAGCCAAAGTTTTCATACTACATGGAGATACAATCATACCATCAATCCTGTGGGTGCCACTAGAAACACTAGATGCCATATTTTTTTCATCAGAAATATTAGACGCAAGAGATTTTACATAATCAATAGAATGATCAGTCTCCATTGAGATACATTTTTCAGCCCACTCAGACATAATCAAATGTGTTTCAATGTTTAATTTCTTGAGGGTTTCTAGCATTCTTATCCCATAGATTACACCAGTACTGCCAGTAATTCCAATTACTAATTTCAATAATTTGTCTTCTAAAGTATAGTATTTTATGTATTAGATATGCACAAATTCTTGGCACTAGGTATTTTGAGGATTGTCAGATTCGGTAAATTCTTGTAATTCTTTATTCATTTTTCGTCGTTTAAGCCATAATGAAATTCCACCCACGGCCATTGCAGTTAACAGAATAACTCCAGCCATTTGAAGTTCAAAATGATACAACATGTCTAAAAACAGGTATCTACATGGGAAAAATCTTGTGATTTCGATCCGATCTTGAAAATTAGCTATATTACCTCCTATCATCTAGGCATAATGTGATTAAAAGTTCTGAGATAAAGAAAATAGTTAATGATTACTCAGATGTCAAAATAGGAGTCCTAGGAAGCCATTCTGCATTAGAGATTATGGATGGTGCAAAAGATGAAGATTTTCAAACCAAAGTTTTCTGCCAAAAGGGAAGAGAGGGCCCATATCAAAGATTTAACAGGATTGCAGATGAGATAATTGTTTTAGATAAATTCAAGGACATGACTTCGACCAAAAATCAGAAAATGTTACGTGATTCAAACACCATAATCGTTCCACATAGATCACTTACTGTTTACCTTGGTTACAAAACAATTGAAAATTCATTCAAAGTACCTATTTTTGGAAATAGGAAGTTATTTCAAGCTGAAGAAAGGACTGCAAAAAAAGGACAATATTATTTGCTAGAAAAAGCCAGAATAAAATACCCTAAATTATTCAAAGATCCAAAAAAAATCAACAAGCCATGTATAGTAAAAGTTCAAGAAAAAAACAGACCTTTAGAAAGAGCATTTTTCACAGTTTCATCATACAAAGATTTTGTAGAAAAATCAGAAGCAAAAATTAAACAAGGAGTTATCTCAAGAAAAGATCTTGAAAAATCAAGTATTGAAGAATTAGCAGTTGGAACATATATGAATTTTAATTTCTTCCACACGCCAATTTCAAATCAAGTAGATTTTATCGGAATTGAACGAAGATTGCAAACGAACATCCATGATTATAATGCACTTCCTGCAAAACAACAATTAGATATCGATATAGATTTGCAAAATATCGAAGTAGGTCACACCCCTGCAAGCATAAGAGAATCTTTACTTGAAAAAGTCATAAAGATGGGAGACAAGTTTGTAGCAGCTGTAAAAAGAGAATATGCACCAGGAATTATTGGGCCATTTTCACTTCAAAGCGTTATTACAAAAGATTTAGAGTTAGTTGTATATGATGTATCCTTAAGAGTTCCAGGAAACCCAATAGTTGCAACAACTAGCCCTTACACAAAATATCAATATGGCACGACATTTGGAGTCGGCAGAAGAATTGCCATGGAGATAAAACGAGCTCAAGAAGAAGGAAGATTAGATGAGATAGTAACTTAATCTTTTTTCATCAATTAAAGCTAAGATTTTTTTAATTACAAAAATCCACATTAAGATTACTGAAAAAGCATGAAATTAAAATCAAAGAAATTAATGGCGCAAACCCCTAACTGCAGAACTCTGAGAGATTCCCTCTCATGGTCAAACGTCTAAACGTTTGATTGCCTTTTTTTCGTTCTGCGGGGCAGCGCAACTCAATCGCCAGATTTTTTAACTAACGACATCAATTAGTATAAAACATATAACTATTTAACATTTTATATGATTTTTTTGAAAAAAAGTAATTAAATATTATAAATTTTATTAAAGTACAAAAAATTATCACGAATGCGTATCACAAAGTGTAGATACCAAAATAACTCAACAGTAATCCACATATTGAAATGTAGAAAAAATCATTCAAAAAAATTGAGGGGATTGACGAACATCTAGATAAAAAAAATCAGAATAATTCATGCAAAGAAGAACAATAATGTATAGACAGAAGATTATTCAGAAGCGATAAGAGAATATTTTACAAAAAGATATTGAGAAGTATAAAAATATATTTTCAGCAAAAACTTTACAATTTTGTTAATTGGTTAGATTGGGAATATATCGAATACCATTCGTTCTAATTTTGAATGATTAAAACGGTTTGACATTCAAAATGGAATTGCTGATGCCAATTAGCAATACAAACTCTTTAGTGATCATTTATCAACAATATAATATGGGAAAAACTATTTTCATCAAAGAAATAATCACCATACTAAAAGAGCCAAGACTGTGTCCAACATGCAAAAAAGAAGATAGATTGGGAAAGAATGTTGTTAGAGAGGAAAGATCAAATGGAAAGACCATTTTATGTTCCAGATGTGAGGCATTAATCGTAATCACAAATCACAATCTAAAAAAAGTAGAATTATCATCGATTAAAGATAATACAATTATGCTAAAAGAGCCATATTTAATTAGAAAAGTTGGATATTAGTTTTTTGATTTTCCAAGTAATCCTAGAATAATATAATTTCGTACATTTGCAAATTCCCATTCTCTTAGATTTGCATTCACACATTCCTCTTTAATGATAAGCCCTGCCAAACCATGACTCCATATATGACGCTTAGTATCATAAACTTCAATAATTTTTCCATGTTTTGTAATTTTGATTGCACCGTGGCATCTTTGAATTACTTGTAACGCTACTCTTTGGTAGATTTTTTCAAAATTAACCATGTGATTAATATACAGAATCACATCAAAAAGGTTCTGATTTTTGATTGGATAATAATATACCATAGAAATTACAAGAAAAATTGCTGATGATTAATCAACAAACTAAGCTAAAACTGATAGATGATGAGTTTGCCGAATTATGAAGCATTTTAGAATAAAGTCAAGATTGCATATCAATAACACTGACCATCATGACAATAGGAGAAACAGAGATCTAGGATTGTCAATGTTGTCCAAACCAAACATAAGCATAAATAATGAAAACGCCTAAATTATCACAACCAGTATTAGTGAGATTTGTATTAATCTAGATGATGGGAGAACTGCCTGAAAAATTTCCAGAGTATGTTATTATGTACAAGACATTATCAAACCAAATCAAAACATTGGAAAAAAGAAAACAAAACGGACAAGAAAAAGATGAGATAGAACAAAAAATTCAAAATTATCATTTAGAACTATTAAAAATCAAAAAAATGTTTCCAGAGTATTTTTTTGATGAAAATTAATCATTCATGTGAGTGGTCATGTCCACAATTACATTGATGATCATCTGTTTGTGCAGACATTAGTTTTTGTACCATTTCATCGCGGATTTTAAGTAAATCTCCAACTTGAGCCTTTAGAGAGTCAGAAGTCCAATTTCTTTGACGAAGTTCCCTTACAACATCTATAATTTCCAGATCTACATTAAGTAAATTATCCATTAATTGTTCTTGTTCATTCACATAATTTTACGAATACACTACAAATAAAATCATTCTAATCATTAGAAAATTATAGAACTATGCTTCCATGCTCTCTTTTAAAAGATTTTTTCTAACAAGTATAGGAATGTTGTAAAATGCTCCTAACGCCATGGCATCTGAGGCTCTATAATTTCGCAACACAAGATCTTTCTTGCCGGTAAAATACAGATTTGCACGTAAAACCTCGCCGCTTTCATAGATTTTTACTTTAACTAAAATCAATTCGTTTTCTTCACAAATCTCCTCAATCATCTTGTAAATTGATGGTATAGATTCTCCATCAGTGTCACTAAAACTTGAGATATGCCTAGCAATTTCACCCGAAAATGCTCTCATATGAAATTCTTTTCCATTATCAGCCTTTAGAACAACCATTCCTTCAACGGCATATGGATCAACAAATCCAACATAATCAATTTTCACAGATTCATAATCAGGATCTTGCGCTTGATCAATTTCCATTATTTTACGCATAAACTACCGGTTTAGAGTTTATAAAGATAGCAACTTAATAGATCAAAAATTTAAAAAAAAAGTATAAAAATTATTTTTATACGATTAAAATTTTTCCTCTTACCCCAAATTATTTAAAATGAACAGCTGTGGGTAGCTTAATGTCTACAAATCCAGAGCGTGCAGTATCATACATTCTAAGCAAATCTGTTTCAAAATACATGGATCAAGATGTTCTCATACTCAGCATGAATACTCAAACTAGAGAAGCAGCTAGAATGTTGCGTCATTATGAAACAGATGACATCATTGTTACAGATAATGATAACCTGCCAGTGGGAATTGTGACAGATGAAGATATTCTAAGAAAAGTTAGTGATGTTACAGTTTACGCAGAAGCTACCAAACTAAAAGATATCATGACAACTCCGCTGATTACAGTAAATGAAAAATCAACATTGCAAGATGCACTACATAAAATGCGAGATAACGGCATTAGGAAATTACCAGTTTTATCAAAGAAAAACATGGTAATCGGAATGATCTTTCAGACAACAATTGCAAATGTTATTCGAGATGCCACAGCTACACCGCCACGTCTTTTGAGTCCACCAGTAAAAGCAATTCTGGGAAACCTAGGTTTCGTGTTACAATTTGCAGGAGTATTATTGCTTGTGCCTGCCATCCTTGCAACAGTTTTAGAAGATACAGTGATTGCTACCGGAATTTATCTGACCACAGTTCTTTTGCTTGTGACAGGATTTTTCCTGAATTCTTATGGAGAAAAATCAAGTCTTAATCTTCAACAAGCATCAATTCTGGTGTTTGCTAGTCTATTTCTACTAACTTTGTTTGGCACGGTTCCGTATCTGTATGTATTACCAAGCAATGAAACTAGCATAGAAGCTTTTTCAAATGCATTCTTTTCAAGTGCAGCTGGATTTACAACTGGAGGAATATCATTATTTCAGGAACCAGAAAATCTTTCCCAGAGCTTCACATTTTTCCGTAGTTATACTCAGCTTGTGGGAGGAATGAGTTTCATCTATTTAGTGATTACAGCATTTTATCCAGAGTCAAAATTACAATCAATGCGTGGTTTTATTTCAGGCAGAACACTACACATGAAAGAACTATTTCTTACTATTACAGTCATATTTTCTATTTACATTGTTATTGTCGCAACTTTATTGTATGTTTTTGGAGAAAGAAACATCATAGATAATTTCTCATTGGCGATGAGTACACTTGCAACTGGAGGGTTTTTACCAACATCTTCAATTCTTGATGATTTACTTTGGCAAGAACACCTAATTCTAATGGGAGGGATGATTCTAGGAGCACTGCCATTTACATTCCACTATGCATTTGTTAGAAAAAAATTCTTATCGCCAAAACTTGGAAAAGAAGTACTAACATATTTTGCAATTTTAGGAAGCGCCACAATCTTATTCATATTGATTAGTGGATTAGATCCATTAGAAAGTGCATTTTATTCTATATCAGCAAGCACTACTGCAGGACTCCAACAAGAAAGCCTTTCAGGACTTAATGGAGGAGCACGCACAATATTGATAATTTTGATGTTCATTGGAGGATGTGGATTTTCAACTGCAGGAGGTTTAAAGATTTTCAGGGTATTGCATTTGATTAACATTAGATCTTTTCTAAGCAAAGTAAAAAGAGCAAAGTTGACGTCAGAGACAAAAAAAGAAGTCACATCAACATTGATCATATTGGCATTATTTCCAACAATTTCTGCGATTGCAGGACTGCATCTTGCTGAAAGTGAACAAGTCTCATATCAGGATGCGTTCTTTGAATCTGTAGGAGTAATTACTACTGGAGGATTATCGGCAGGAGTAATTGATTTAGAGACAGATCCTGCAACAAAAATTGTCTTGGGATTTTTAATGATATTTGGAAGATTAGAAATCATAGCAATAATTTACATATTCATGCCTAATCTTAGTTAAAAAATTATTATTTTTGGTTTGATAACTAATACATCTCATCAATTGTAATTATTTTTCCATCATATGCAAGTATTCTTTGATTGAATTAATCTCAAACTGGATAAGATCGGAATAGTTATTCAAGAAAAGAAATAGAATCTAATCTTAATATTGAACTGTTTTAGGGATTAGCTTATGGATCTTAATAGAATTCTAGTACCATTAGATGGTTCTAAAAAATCTTTTGAAGCTCTAGACAGAGCAATCACTCTAGCAGGGTTTACGCATGGACAAATAACATGCATCCATGTTATCCCTCATGTAATAGAAGGTGGATCTAGGACAAAAGCATTTGATAAACAACTCGTAGACGATGCAAAAATTCTTTTGAAAAAAGCAGAAAAGCGTGCAGGAAACAAAAATGTGAAATTTACCACAAAAATTCTTAGAGGATCACCAAGCCATGTCACATTACATACAGCAAAAGCTGGAAAATTTGATCATATTGTAATGAGTACAACAGGTTCAGGCTCTGCATCAAAAGATATGATTGGAAGTGTTTCAAATCATATACTTCAAAAATCCAAAATTCCAGTATATCTAGTCAAATAATTGAGAGTGAGATATTTGTCAGATTTGTTTACAATTGCGAAAAAACCCATAACAATAGAAAAAAATGCATCATTATCCAAGGTTATTTCAGAACTAATTAAAAATAACATAAGCAAATTAATAGTAACTGATGAAAACTCCCCAATAGGAATAGTAACTGAGAAAGACTTGGGTTTATTTTTACTAAATGATGACTCCGAAAAAAATCTTGATGAAATTCACGTATCCAGCATAATGAATAAGATTATTTCAGTAGATGATTCAATGAGTGTAGAGAAATGCGTTGAAGTGATGCTTGAGAAAGACATTGGTTCGCTTGGAGTTTCTACAAATGATGATGGATTAGTTGGAATAATAACAAAAACAGACATTGCAGAGTATTACATTAAGAAATTTCCTGGAAAACATACGGTTGGTGAGATTATGACAATATCTTATATATCAATGAATTCTGAAGAATCTCTAAAAAATGTGGTGTCAAAAATGATTGAAAACAAAATTTCAAGGATTTTCTTAAAAAACAAAATTAATGAACCAGAAGGAATTCTGACGTTTCGAGATTTATTTCATGTTGCATTAGAGCAAGGAAACACAGATGCTGTTTTGGATAATTCAGATGACACAGTATCTATTGTATTTACAAGAAAGGGATTTCTTTCTGAATCGGGCTTTGGAAATACTATTCGAGCAAAAGATGTAATGACAAAAACTTTTGAATCTGTTGATTTTGAAGAAGATCTTATTGTAGCATGTGAAGCAATGGTGCAAAATAGAATCAACGGTGTAGGAGTTAGGATTAATGGAAAATTAGGTGGAGTGATAAGCAAAACAGATATCTTAAAAGCAATTTACATAGATAATGAATCAAAATAATATTTGTAGACATTTGAATTGAAACAGCCTATTATTTTAGGCCACAGTTAAAAGATGAGTCAAAAATTCAACAAGAAAACAAATAGGATAGAATTTAATTTCATTAAATCGGGTTAGAAATAATGGATGGACATCTAGAAGAAAATCGCAGTAAGGGGAAAAAATTAATCATGTTAGGATTTGTAACAATAACTATACTGTTTTTACTCTATTCAAGGTATCAAGATCCAGAGTTACTTACTCCTGCTGCAATTGATTCAATACAAAGAATAGCTTATGGGTTTTATATTATTTTAGTTGTAGCATTTGGCGCAATTGCTTTTGGATTGTATAGATACCATAAAGGAAAAGTTTATGCAAATCAGAAAGATCTCTCAACAATTATTGCATTAACAACCTGGAATTCAAAATCACGTAAAATTTTTGTTGTGATATTCATCGGATATGGTATTTTCTTTTCACTAGTTTCAGGAACTCTGGTATATCAGCCAGAGGTTAATTTTGCAATTCATTATGGTGCAACAATTCCATCAGGATTTATTGCACCATGTTGTGATGGTCCAGGATACATGCCAAAAATCATAGTGTATTTGACAGAACATGTAGGATTACAAATTATTCCAATAAATTTGGTATTACAAGTGATTGTATCATATCTAGTGGGATTGAACGGTGCAATTGCTGTAAGCGCATACAACATTTCAAAGAAGGGCAGGGGAATTACCACCATAGGAGCAGCAACAGGGTTATTCATTGCGTGCCCTACATGTGCAGGTACATTTTTGTCAATATTTGTTGGAACAGCAAGTGGAATAGCACTATCAATAGCATTATCTCAAATGCAAACTTTGTTCATTGCGATTTCAATTCCAATTTTAATTATTACACCATATGTAATGGCAAAAAAATTACAAAATTCGGATGGTAGTTGTAAAATAGATCCTACAAAATGAATTTCTTGACTTCGGGAATTTTGTAATTACCAATATCGTAACCGTCACGTCTTAGAAATTTTAGTGTTAGTTTGTAGAGTATCTCATCATGATCAACTTTTTCTAGAATTTCAGTCCACAAAACTCGTCCTTTTTCTTCAATATGTTTCTTAAAGTCGGGGTTCAGGAATTCTGCCATCTCTTTGCACTCATCAAATGTTTTTCCATTTTTATAAGCACGAACATGTCTATCACAACTATCCATACGAATTATATGTAAAAATTCTAAATAAACCTAATTTATCCGGGTTCAAACAAATACTAGATAGAAAATTAAAAAACATGGGAATAAAATCACCTTTTGAATATGTTGATTTTTTTATAAATCTCAATATGGGAAAAAATGTTAGTTTGTTAAGTTTTATTAATAATGAAAAAAGTGTACTCAAAAAAAATTTGGAACTAAAAAATATTAACAAAGAACCAATTACAAAAGGGATAAAAATTTTGGAATTATTAGTAACAGAGATTAACAAGATGGGTGAAAAAGCAGTCATAGAAAAATATCAAAGTAATTCTGGGATAAATCATGGATAAAAATTCACAGATTATCAGAACGGAGATTATAAGAATTCTCAATGAAAATGGGAAAATTCGAGGTACCGAACTTGCTAAGAGAGTTATTAAAAAAATGGGTAGTGAGAAGATTGTTTACAGAGAAATTAGTGCATTAGTAGAAGCTGGCGAAATAGAAAAAAAAGTTCATAGTAGATCTCATATAGAATATGAATTGATAGATTTATACGAATCAGTAAGCAATCAATTGAAAAATCTGTACCAAGAAATTGAAACAGTTTATGAAGAAATAAAAAAATTCAAGATAATAAACAGTGAAGAGAAATTCTCATTTCATGAACGATTAAGAGAAATAATCCACATGATACACATTGTTCAATCAACAGATGGCATAATGAAATTATTATCATACTATCCAGCATTTAAAAATGACAGAATGTTCTCGCAGATAAACAGAAAGATTGAAGATTGTTGGAAGATAATTATGGATGACATTGCACATCAACAAGAAGACGATTTTCTAAATGAAATTCTTACAAACTTGAGAATATCACATATGGTCTCAAATAATGTCAACTGAAATTTTTTAGTTTTTCAACAATTACTTTGAGAATTTCCTCATCATCAAGAAGAATCAAGGGGAAATTATTTTCTTCGCTTGCCTTACGAAATTCTGTATCTTTTGTTACAATAATCATTTCATTTTCACGAGCATAATTAATTATGGAATAATCAGAACCGAGTTTTTGTCCTGCAATCTGCAGTTTTCGCACACTTTGAGCATCATACCCCAAGCCATTTAGTCGTTCATCCATGCCATCTAGGTTTTCATCAACAAGAATTTTCATATTATAGAATAATTCAAATTCAATATTAGTGTAAATGCGTATTAAATGATCAAGTACTTATTTTCAATTAAATCATTAATTTTACATGGATATTAAAAAAGAAGATAGAACCGAGGAATCAAAGAAAAACCATATTGCATATTACAAATCTTTAACCAAAATCATTTCAAATATTCAAAAAGAAAAAGAGGGAGAGAACGAACAGGTGATTAAAGAACATCTAGAGAGTAGAATTAATGCAATGGAAGAAGACAAAAAGCGAATAAAAGAGATGTTTCCAGAGATTAAAGAAGAGGAATGGAATGGCAACACCAACTGAAAAAAATCACAATAAACACTTAGACTTACTACATGACTACAAAATACACCTGATTAAATACATCGAAGAATTAGAAAAATTAGATAAACAATCAGAATTTGCTAAAAAATGGAACGAGGCCACAATAAAAGAAAGAAGACAAGAAGTTCAGGTAGTTGACAAAATTTTAAAAAATCTGATTAGATTCTAGTCATGATATTTTTGGGTTAAATCATAAAGATAAATACAAAAATCATCCACATGTTCGGGAGATACACCATCAAACCATGCTAGTTCTTTATCCATGCTAAAATTTTGAACATTTGAAGGAGATTTTGTAAAATTCATTTTATTTCTAAATAAATTAATCATCTCTTCTTGTTCTTTTTTTGTCAGTTCATAATTACAAGTAACCAAATCTATTTGAACATAATAATTCCCATGACTAGGGTTTATTCTTGCCTTGATGAAGGGCTTGTTTAGTTGCTGACATTCCCTATAATGTTTATCATATTCAAACATTTTAGAATCGCCAAGATATTTGTGAAAAGTCATAGTTTTAGAAATAGAGTGAGATTAAATCTAAATGTCTGTTGTCAGTTTTTTTATTCTAGTGATTAATCTGATTTTTACATCAATAGGCATTTCAGGTTCCATTGTAAAATATACAATATTTCTTTTTGTGTAAATAACCATTTGAGACACTTTCTCTCTTTCAACATGAACATACCTCACTTTACCTAGAGAACGATCAAATTCTTTTCTCATTGATCTTCTCTGAGCTACTTGTTTACAGAAATGTTCTTCCTCTTTTTGGGTTTTAAGATTAGTTTTTCCGGTTTTCATAATTCCTTCTCTGATCTTCCCCTTTGGATCAATTATAGCAGCAAATCTCATTTTGGAATCTAAATTAAGAATTTTCTGAACAATTTCCAAAAGATTTGGCTTTTTTGCAGACACCATGTTAAAATGAAAAATATTTTTACTAAATATAAGCTATCAAACCGTTCCAAGATATCCAACATTCAAAATTATAGTTAAATTCATTTGAAAATATGTCAATACATGAAAGATTCCATTAGCAATGTTCTTGATGAACTGGAAGAACAGTCATCACTTGAAAAATCAAGAAAAATTAACGTTTTGCCAGAAAATAGGATGCTTGCAATAACAAAAGAAACAGGAGAATTACTAAACATGATTTTACGCCTCAGAAAGGCAAAAAACATGCTTGAAATAGGCACATCTGTAGGCTATTCCACAATTTGGTGTGCTGAAGCAATTTCAGAACAATCAGGAAAAATCATAACGATAGAACACAATCCAACCAAAATCAAGAAGGCAAAAGAGAATTTTCTAAATGCAGAGGTTCAAGAGACAATCCAGATTAAAGAAGGAAATGCAATAGATGCTCTAAAGGAGTTTAGCAAGCAAAAGAAATATAGAAATTTTTTTGATTTTGTTTTAATTGATGCAGATAAAGAAAATGTTATCAGATATTTTAATTTAATTTTACCAATGGTTTCTATCAAAGGGATTATTGTTACAGACAATATGTTGTATCCAGAAAAATACAGGAAAGATATGAAGAAATTTTCAGATTATTTGAAAACAAACCCTGATCTTCTAACCATTACATCTAAGATTGGAAATGGTGAGGAGATTACAATTAAATTAAAATGATTATTTTTTCCATCTTATTTGATATTTGTTCCTAGAAATTTTTTAACAGTGATTTCATGTTACGGATTTTCAAGATAACCTAATTTTTGGGTTTTCTTGTTTATTTTTGATTTTTTCTTTGTGTTGTTTAATTTTTCATTTTAATTTGGCAAAGATGACTAAAATCACACGTATGTGAATTTTGAATGATTGAGATCAAAAAGAAGTAAAGGTAAAAAACCATAAATAAGAAATTCAATTTAAAATATCACTTAATTATTCGTGTTTATTAATTAGAAAAAAATACACAGTATATGAAGCCAGGATTTCCAGTAATAGTTATTGGAATAATCATGTTTACTTTGGGTCTAGCAATGTTTTATTCTATAGAGTTGGGGCAGACGGATCTTTTTTTGAGGTTGATTAAAAATATTGGGACGTTTATTGGACTTGTGGGAATGGGTGTAACTTTAGCTGGTATTTTGCTAAACTTGATTAGTAAAAGTAAGCGACCCATACAAGAAAATTTTGATGTTTAACATTAAATTATTTTTTAAAATCATAAATAACTAAAATCTACAGGTCTCTAAATTCCACAACTAAATTATAATATTCCAAGTTAATAACATCAGAACATGTCAGAGAAATTATGGGTTGGTGCAATATATTTGAAAGATGAGGGAGGTTATGAAATAATTATAAAATCTTTAAAACATTATAAAAATAGACTAAAAACCATCGGCAATAGTCCAGAGCTAAAAGATGCCGCTGCAATGTTTTCGTCAGTCCTAAATCAACAAGCAATGAAAACAATCCCCATTATTGATAAAACAATACAAAAAATTCAAAATAATTTATCAGAGACTAAAATGACTATCGAATTAAATGAAGACATACCATTTTTAGAAAAAGCATTGTCATGCTATGAGGCAGATATAAAAAAAGCACAAGATACAGGACATGAGTATTTTGTCAAACTGGTAGGAAATATGGTTGAAGCTAGAGACGATCTAAGTATTATTAAAATTGCATTACGTAAAATAAAACAATTTTCAGAATAATATCAGAGTCCCTGTAAATACCAATCCAGATATGGCATTAATGCTTTACACTGTTCCTTTTTTTCAGATTCTCCATTCAGTTCCAAAATCTTTTGGATTTTACCCTGGAGATATTCAGACGTTAAATTGCTTTTAAATTCAGGCGTTATCTTATCTAGAATTTCAAGAATTTGTTCAGCAGGTGTATTCTCAAAATCATTAATTGCCATAGTGACTTGTTCTTCCAATGTCATAAAATTATTTTAAGAATCCCATTATTATGTGATACATCTAAAGTATATCATCATCATCCCAAGTAAGACGAAATCTTCCAGTAACTCTAAACATATGAAGTTTCCCGCCCTCTTTAAAATTTAGTTTATAAGATTTATGCGATGAGTCTTCAATATCTAAACTCACACTATCATGAAGAGTCTGAAAAACTATAGGATTGTTAGAAATTTGTTTCCATTCATTTTCGTCAAAATCAAGATAGAATTTAGTATATAGTAATCCCATAATGATCAGGACATCTACTGGAATAAATAACTAGTTGATGTTCTATTTATTCAATAAATTTTCAGACAGAATAAATATCTAATAATTCAAAACATAAGATTAATTTACAAACCAGGGTCATTTATTTTTTAGATTATAGGCTCACAGGAATATTTTGTCTAGGTCAACATCGTCATATAGATCAAATATTATGAATAGATGTTTCAAATTAACAGAGAAATCATCCATCGAGGTTAAATAGAAATTTTTAGAGATAAGTTACCTAACACATGTGGGATTTGATGATTAATCATCAATATTCCACATTTATCTGAACATTTTTGTGCTTTCAGATCACTCAAACATATGAATACCAACTCAAATTATTCAACCGTGTCATTTGAGAAATTTTATGGAATTTTCTCATTTTAGGTAAGAAAACTCACGGCATAGTCATGTTTTAAAAAACATAGAGAAAGTAATGATAGATTAAAACTTTCAATCTAGAATTAACAGTAATTAATTTTCAGCTTTCTTTGCTTTGGGTGATTTCTTAGGTTCTGCTTCAGCTTTCTTTGCTTTGGGTGATTTCTTAGGTTCTGCTTCAGCTTTCTTTGCTTTGGGTGATTTCTTAGGTTCTGCTTCAGCTTTCTTTGCTTTGGGTGATTTCTTAGGTTCTGCTTCAGCTTTAGAATACTGTTTCTTTATTTTTTGTTCAATTTTTTCTCGTTTCATTTTTAATTTTTCATGATCAGTTTTTTCTTTTTTCAATTGTTTTTCAAGCATTTTTTGTTCGGTTAGTTTTTTCTTCTCTTCTTTTTTTAGAGTAGAAATCATTTCTTTCTCTTTAGAAATAGAATCAATTAACTCTAGACAATGTTCTTTTGATTGGATCAAGTTATCATTCTCAATTCGAAGAGAATCTTTTAATTTTTGATATTTTGACAAAGTTGCTTTTTCCTGTTCAATGTCAGCTAGAATAGAGTCATAATCAGCTTTGGTCTTTTCAAGGGATTCCTTTTCTGACCTTAGATTTGCAAGGTTGTCTTTTTGCTGTGCAGATTCATTTGCAATATTTTCTTTTTCCTGTTCAATGTCAGCTAGAATAGAGTCATAATCAGCTTTGGTCTTTTCAAGGGATTCCTTTTCTGACCTTAGATTTGCAAGGTTGTCTTTTTGCTGTGCAGATTCATTTGCAATATTTTC
>Ga0224512_10001523_pt1 | contig 22265 bp, 20 predicted proteins | sample SF_May12_sed_USG_4_FD_169103 | JGI IMG/M metagenome (GOLD analysis project Ga0224512, IMG submission 169103) | Sediment microbial communities from San Francisco Bay, California, United States - SF_May12_sed_USGS_13 | ecosystem: Environmental > Aquatic > Marine > Sediment | place: USA... | reverse complement strand
CCGACCTGGAATGATTCCGACCCGTTGCAGCGCCTCACTACCATTCGAACGTCAGCTCGCTGCAGGCCAGTGCAGGGTGAACCGGTAATTTTCGGATTAGGCGCGATTTGAATCGAACCGGTATATCGTCGCGGCGTGACGGAGAAACTGAACAGTCAGAATATGCCTTCCCGCTGGCACAGATCCCGTGATTATCTCGAGGTCGAGGACGCTGCCGGTTTAATTCCAGCCGAGGATCGAGCTTTACCCGGGCACCTCGATACCGTTCAGGCGACAGGCCTGCTGCAGGGTATTGTGCAGCAGGCAGGCAATCGTCATCGGGCCGACGCCGCCGGGAACCGGGGTGATGGCGCCGGCGACCTTTGCGGCGCTGTCGAATTCGACGTCGCCGACGAGACGGGTGCTGCCGTCTTCTTTTTCGATGCGGTTGATACCGACATCGATTACCGTCGCGCCGGGCTTGATCCAGTCGCCCTTGACCATTTCAGGCCGTCCGACCGCGGCCACCAGGATATCGGCCTGGCGGCACTCGCCGGGCAGATCGCGGGTGCGCGAGTGCGCGATCGTGACCGTGCAGCTTTCCTTCAGCAACAGCGCTGCCATCGGCTTGCCGACGATATTCGAGCGGCCGACGACGATCGCTTTCATGCCGGAAAGATCGCCGAGATGGTCCTTCAGCATCATCATCGATCCGAGTGGCGTGCAGGGTACGATTCCGTCGGCGCCGATCGAAAGCTTGCCGACATTGGACAGATGGAACCCGTCCACGTCCTTGTCGACCGAGATCGAATTGATCACGGCTTCCTCGTCGATATGCGACGGCAGCGGCAGCTGCACCAGTATGCCGTGCACGTCGGGATCCTTGTTGAGTCGATCGATCAGCGCGAGCAGGTCCTGCTGGCTGGTATCCGCGTCGAGCTTGTGCTCGTAGGAATTCATGCCGGCTTCGACCGTTTGCTTGCCCTTGCTGCGCACGTATACCTGGCTTGCGGGATCCTCGCCGACGAGGACAACCGCGAGTCCCGGTGTCACCGAGTGGTTCTGTTTGAGGATTTCGACCTTGCGCGCGATCTCGCCGCGCAGGTTTGCGGCAAAAGCCTTGCCGTCGATGATTGTCGCCATGTCTTACCTCTCTGTGATTGATTCCTGCCTGGTTCAGGCAGGCGCCAAGTTTACTTGGCGGCTAAAATAAAAAAAAACACCGAATAAGTCATCAACCTGCATGAAAACGACCGTCACGGTCCCGGCGTCACGCCGTCGCGTGTGCGCAGGATACCCATCATCGTGAATATCCAGGCGAACACGCACGCGGGCACGAAGCCGCGTAGGAACATGATCACGACACCGACGAACGACCGCCGAGGATGATGACGGGATGTCGTCCGCCAACCGTGGGGCGCAGAGGAACAACCCGGCGAACACGCGGCATAGAATACTGCAGGCCCCGCGCCGAGGCCCGTTAATAAATCAGTGGCCGGGCCGTGATGTTGGCGAATTAATAAAAGGCCAGAAGAGACCGCGACCGCGGAGATCGCACCCCGCCGCGCTGCCTCCTGCGCCGCGGCGGGGCCCGAACATCACGGGTTCTCAGGATCCTCCTTGCTGACGATCTTCGATAGCGTTTCCTTGTTGCCGTATTTCTCGACGTCGTCATTGAACTGCTGGTTTTCGATCTTGGTTTGCTTGAAATGCCACCAGATCCAGAACACGACGCCGGCGATGGCGAATAGCCACTCGGCGCCGACGAACGGATAAATGGCGCCGATCTCGGATATCTCCCCGGCCCAGTTTTCGAAATTACCTGTGGACATATTTGTCTCCTCTTCGTCTCAGCCCCGGCACTCGTGCCGGGGCTAGGTTGAACTCAAGTTACCGGCTGTTGACGAACTGGCGTTCGGCGTCGATGACCTCCTGCTCGTCCCGCTTCTCCTGCCGGGTATAGGCGATATCGAGACCGGTGATCTCGATCTCGGGCGGCACCCGCAGCATTCCCGCTTTCTTCAGGATGGTGGCGAGGATGTAGCCCGGCAGGAAACCAAGCAAGCCGAACATGATGATCGCACCGATAAAGTTGCCAAGCGGATTGATCGTCGCGTATTCAGGATTTGGCGACGACGGGTAGCCCCATAGCATGAAGCCGGCCCAGACCACGCCGATGAATCCGGCGTAACCATGTACCGCGACCGCGCCGACCGCGTCGTCGATCTTGAAACGGTTCTCGACCCAGAAGTGCATCTTGTAGATGATCGGCACCGTGATCGCGGCAATCAGCATTGCCTGGATCGGGTGGTACAGGTCATTGCCGGCCGAGGCCGCAATAATCCCGGCGAGACCACTCGAGTAGGTCCAGAACGGATCGCCCTTGGAGACGATGTAGCCCGCCATCAGACCGCCGGACAACGACATCAGGAAATTGAATGTAATGCCGGACAGCGTCGTCGGAGCGAGATAGATGTTCGTCGCCGAGAAGAACACGCCATCGCCGGCCTGGATATCCCACATCGGAATGTTACAGGCGACATAAAAGCCCCAGAATCCCGTATAGATCAGGAACAGCCCGATCGTGACGAGCCACGGATTCCGCGGATTCAGATTGTGCGGCTTGCCGGACTGGCTGAACTTGCCGATGCGCGCGCCCAGCGGAATGAGCACCCCGAGACCGAAGCCGCCCGCAATCGCGTGGATGACGCCGGAAGCATAGGCGTCGTGGTAACCCAGAAGCTGCACCATCCAGCCGTCGGCGTGCCAGCCCCAGGACGCATCGATGATCCAGAACACCGAGCCGATCGCGACCGCCAGAATCAGGAACGCGCTGGTCCTGATCCGCTCGATCACGGAACCGGACACGATCGACGCCGCGGTCCACGAGAACAGCAGGAACGCGGCCCAGAAAACGCCGTTGATGCGCTCCCAGCCGGCAAACTCGCCGGCGCCCATGTGCGGGCCCATGGCCTCGCTGTAGATCGTCGCATGCGGTGCCTCGACCAGCCCGCCAATGATACCGGGGCCATTCGGGAAGGCGAAATAGATCCACCACCCAAAGAAGAAAAACGTGATGGTTACCAGCGGGATCAGCATCGTGTTTTTCATCAGGGTGTGCATGTGGTTCTTGGTTCTCGATGCGCCCACCTCGTACATACAGAATCCGACGTGAATCAAGAACATGAATACTACCGTGCTCCAGTAGTAATACTCGGTAAAGATGATTCCGAGCGCAGTCAACTCATTATCCATCCCCTCGTTACCTCGCTTGTTTATGTTTATTTACCGCCGGAATAGCCCCGGCGAACCCCACTTACCTCTTTTAGCTCTTTTACCAGTTGATGATAAAGTTTACCCGCGGGAAATTTTCTCCTCCCGCATGAAAACTCCGCCTATTTATACGCGCATTGCCGGCGCGGTTCAATAATTAGCCCCAAACAACCGGTGCGAACGGGGGGATTGCCGGTTCCGTGACAATCCCGTACGGATCCTGGAATTCGATCCACCGGTCGTTTCAGGTGAATTTTTCGTAGGCCTTGCGCAGATCGACCATCGGGTGCGACCTCGACATCTGGAACTTGACCAGTAGCTCGCGTGCGATCATGCCGCGATCCTGCTGGTTGTCGGGCAGCGCGACGTCCTTGGGGATGGTCACCCAGCCGTTGAAGGCACGATCGAATACCGCGGGGCGACTCTCTTCGTAACCCATGTGCACGTCCTCGAGCCAGTTCAGGTCCTGCCAGCCCATGATTTCCATGTACTTCCTGAGGAATGGCGTGCAGCGATCCCTGTCGGGCACGAGGTTGACGTCGTAACGGTAACCGATGTGCTGCCCGATGATTTTCTCGCGCTCGGTGTCGACACCGTCGCCCTCGAGGAAATGATTTATGCCGAGTTCAGTCATTTCGACCTCCTTAGAAACGGATCAGAAGGGAATCGGTCTGCGCATCTCAATCTTCAACAACAGGCGGGGTTCGGCAGACGCTTACAACATGGGTATCCTCAAAATCGTTTATTCCTGTTTCCCCCAACATATCAGTCTGAAGCAGCGAAGAACTCTAAAAGATCGTTCCGGTTAAAGTTTCAGTCAATCCCGCGCTCAGCCACCAGGCGAAAAATGTCTGATTCAGTCACCATGCCGACAAGCACGCCGGCAGAACTAAACACCGGGATTCCGCCAAATTTATTCGACAGCATCAGGTTCGCAGCCTTGTTAACCTGATCGTCCTCGCCAATCGTCACGACTGATTTTGTCATAATTTCCTTTACAGTGAGCTTGGCCAACAGATAGTTCAGCTCCCAGACACTCAGTGACGTTGCGTCAGATGGCGAAGCCTGCTGAATATCGGAAAGCGTCACTATACCCACCAGCTTGTCACCATCCACGACCGGGAGCCGCCTGATATTATTCCTGATCATCATTTGATGAGCTTCCGGCAATACCGTATCTGGAGAAATTGACTTAATCTCCCTGGCCATGATTTCTTTTACCAGTACCTGTGTCATATCCAATACCTTTGGGTTCGTACGCTGATCGAATCAAGAAGGTTCTGCATAGGCTGACCTTGGCCGGCAGAACCGAAAAAAATGCCTGATGACCTATATTCCCAAATAAGTCTGGCGAACATTGTCATCCTCTTTCAATTGATCAGCCCGCCCTTCAAGAGCGATATTACCTGTCTCTAAAACGTATCCGTAATCTGCCAGCGCAAGCGCCAGGCGAGCATTTTGCTCAACCAGAATAATAGTCCTGCCATGGGCATGAATCTCCTTGATAATCCGTGCAATCTCCTGACACATGATCGGAGACAATCCCAGCGAAGGCTCGTCCATAAGTATTAGTCTTGGACTGGACATAAGCGCCCTGCCCATTGCAACCATTTGCTGTTCACCGCCACTCATTGTTCCAGCAGCCTGGTTAATGCGCTCTTTTAGGCGGGGAAAGTGCGAAAAGACGATCTCGAAATTATTCGCCAACTCTTTGGAATCATTTCTTAAATAAGCTCCCATTTCAAGGTTTTCCTTCACACTCATCTGTGGAAATACCCGCCGACCTTCAGGAACATGCGCAATGCCAATACCTGTAATCTCTTCGGGTGGAAGCTCGGCGATTGAATTCCCCTCGAACAGCACCTCGCCAGCAGTGGGCCGGACCAAACCGGATATCATTCTTAAAGTCGTACTCTTACCGGCACCGTTGGCGCCGATCAAGGTGATAACATCGCCTTCTGGTACTTTTATCGATATATCTCGGGCAGCCTCCACTTTGCCGTAATTGACAGCGGTATTTTTTAGCTCAAGCAACAATTTCATCTGCTCCCAGATATGCTTCAATTACTTTCTTATTATGAATAATTTCTTCCGGCAATCCTTCAGCCAGCTTCTCTCCAAAATCCAGCACCGTTATTTTATCGCAAAGATTCATGACAGTTTTCATGTCATGTTCCACCAATAAAATCGTAATCCCCCAGTCATCTCGAATTTTCTTGACATGATCAACCATGATCGCTTTTTCACCGGAGTTCATTCCGGCAACAGGCTCATCGAGCATCAACAGTTCAGGCTCGGTTGCCAATGCCATCGCGACTCCCAATACTCGTTGATGGCCATGTGACAGGTTTGCCGCCAGATTATCCTGTTCTTGTTCCAGTCCCAGAAAATCAATAATCTCTTTTGCCCTTTTCAGATTCCCCGCTTCGGCTTTATTGTTATGCCTGAATATTGCATTCATTAAGGAAGCATCGGCATTGAGATGCCGTGCAACAACTACATTTTCAAGGACGGTAAAATCAGGAAAAAGCGCTGGCCTTTGAAACGTGCGCACCACACCCATCTTGGCGATTTTACTGGAAGACAACCCTGAAATGACTTGTCCTTTAAATTCAACCGTGCCGGAAGACGGCGCATAAAAACCGCTAACTACGTTGAAAAATGTTGTCTTCCCGGCACCATTAGGTCCTATTACACCACGAATTTCTCCTTTCTCGACCTCAAGGTCAATCATGTGATTAGCCTGCAGACCGCCAAAGCTCTTCGATAATTTTTTAACCGAGAAAAAGGACATCTCAACTGATCTCCTTCTTACCAAACAGATCTACAAAAAATGATTTAAAGCGAGGAATTATCGTTTCCAGTCCTCCAGGCATATACACCAGGAACACAATGAGTATCACGCCAAACAGCAATGGTCGCCATTCTTCTAAGGGCCGGGTTAGTTCAAAAACCAGCGACATTGAAATAACACCGATCAAGGCCCCCCAGAATGTCTTCACACCTCCCACAACAACCCAGATAATCAGATAAACCATTTCCACCATTTCAAAATTATGAGGGTCTATGGAGCCGATCAGATAAGCCATCAAGGAGCCTGCGATACCCGCAAAAAATCCCGCAACACAGAAAACCATAATACGTGCCCGGGCAACATTGATCCCAATACTTTCACATAATTCGCTATCCGCATAAATTGCTTTCCAGGCATTTCCAATTCTTGAACGATCGATCCGGTACAAGATCACGAGCACTACAACGGTAAATATCAGAGTAAAAAAATAAAAGTTAGTGGGTTCCCAAAAATCTATGAAATACCAGTCCCCCGACTGTCCAATCTCCAATTTAGGAATGCCATTTACTCCACGAGCGCCACCGAATGGGTTATGAAATTTCAACCAGACATGACGGACAAACTCACCTAATGCAAAAGAGGCTATAAAAAAGGCGAACCCTATGGTTCTCGACAGTGGCACAGCAAACAGAAAACTAACCCCGACAGTTATCATTGCGGCCAAAGGCATCGCCATATAAAACGGGATGCCAAACTTTTTAGCGAGTATTCCGGTAGCGTAAGCACCTACGCCCATTAATATATAGTGACACAGTGTCCAGTCTCCGGTGGTTGTCATCAAACGATAACTCTGCGCCAGAATTACGTTGATCAGAAAGATGGTTAATAACTCGAGCCTGTAGGCAGAAACAATTTGAGGCGCCATACCTAAAAAGACGAAAATGGCGCTAACAGGTAACCAAAATTGTATGGAAAAGCCGGAGCTAGACTTTAACATGACCTAATAATCCTGTTGGTTTAACAATTAAAACAACGGCCATAAAAAGAACACCTACCATGGTAGCCGTAACCGAGTCATACAATGTAGAAACAAAGGTATGAATAAACCCCAGAATAAATGCCGCAAGTACAGCACCTTCGATACTGGCCATGCCACCAACTATGACAACAATAAATGCGGTAACAGCATAGACGTGTCCCATGTAAGGAGTAACCGGTATAATAGGCGCCATCAGCGCACCTCCAACCCCGGCAAACCCTCCAGAAAGAAACATTGCCAGCACGGTCATCTTGTTGATACTGATACCTTGTAACACCGCGGCTTCAGTGTCCTGGGCGCAGGCTCTAAGCGCCTTTCCGGCTTTGATCTTTTTCAGAAAGAACCATAAACCCCCTACCATAATAATGGTCGCGGGAATAATGGCCAGGCGTTGCCAGCTAACAGCAACACCAAGAAATTCAGCGCTTCCTTTATAAGGAACGGGTACCGATCGCATCAATCCGACACCCCATTGTTGACCCACCAGTACCTGCATAATAAAACTTGCCCCTGCAGTTGCCATGAAACCGGCAAGAACATTACCTCTGGTTGGTCTGAAAATGGCTCGTTCAAACAGAACACCGAGCATCGCGACAATGGGAAATGCAGCGATCACGGCAATAAAAAACGGCAGGCCTACCAGTGAATATAAAACATAAACAACATAGGCACCCGCCATGAATAGCTCGCCATGAGCAAAGTTAGCCATTTGCATTACGCCAAACGCCAATGCCAAACCCACGGCCACCATGGCGTAAATCGAACCTAGTACAAGCGCATTCGCGAATGATTGTATTAATGTCTCGATTCCCATAATGGCAAAGCCCTACCCAGATAACTGTTTCATTATTCTTTTAATTATTCTTTTAATTATTCTTTTAATTGAAATTCGGAAAGAGAGATGATACCGGGAAGCGGATCCATCCGCGCCCCGATATCCTTCGGTAAATTTAAATCGATCTACCTTTGATCATGCATCAGTCCTTTCGAACGGACATGCGCGATGATCTTATCTTTACGCGGTTCAAACCACTCATAGAAATCGAGTAATTTCTGAACACGTTTTACACCATCGCGATGCTCATTTACTGGAACCGGCGTTGCAATCATATTGTCGATTCCCCACATATCGGAGCCCGTAAATTTGCCCGCGCCCAGCAGTGTATCTATCGAATCAGCCTTTCTTAAAGCGGCGACTACTTTGTCTGCATCAAACGAGCAGGCCGACTGGACACCCTGAGCCCATACTTCCAACATGATTACATGATCCCAGTCGATACCGGTAATGCCGCGCTTGACATCATCAGGCCCACCAGGACCGTAGCGCTTCGTCCATTCTTGATAAAATCGGTATTGCGGGGAATCCTTACCCCACCATGGATCATTAAACAACGGAAAACTATCAACCGCGCCTTCCAGATACTCCTTGGGGACCTTTGTCAGAATTGACTCTGAATCCAGGTAGTTGGCCGAGATGCCGCCTTTATAACCCTGCACGTAAAGCTGCTCGATAATACTGACGACAAAATCGGGATACGACAGGTTCAAGCTTACGACATCGGGCTTGGTTGCCAGAACTGCAGTTACGATTGGTGCGAAATCAACGGTATCCAGTGAATAGTGCTCGTCATAAACTACGTCCCAGCCATCTACTAGCGCAGAGCCTACTTCCCAGGCCTGCGAAACGAGGCCAATAGTGTCGTCTTGAGACAGAACCGCCCAACGCTTTTGATCAGGATTCCTCTGCTTGTGATATAGCGGCCTCATCATGTCGATACGCGGAGTTACATCCCCACCAGCGATAAGATAAGGCCGGTCAGGTTTGATATCACCAGAAATCAAACTCGCATAAACAACTTTTTTCTGCGTCAAAAATGGGTGTGTTGCATCAGCTGGGTTGCCACCTATGGCGCTGATAAATTTCACGTCATGTTCGAGCACAAGTTGTTTGGCACCTTGAAGCGCTTTTGAACCAGTTGCTTCATCATCAAATGACACCATGTTCAATTTGTAACGCTTACCACAAACGTCGAGTCCGCCTTCAGCATTCACTCTGTCGACAAACATCTGGTTACCAGTCAAGCCAGGAAGCCCCCAACCCGCATCTGGCCCCGACAATGCCGCTAAAAATCCAATATTGACTGTTTCCGATGCTGCGCGGACACTCCCTGTGGTCAGCAGCATTGAAGTAGTAACTACCGCTGCAAATAAGAATTTACTGACTTGTTTCATAATGTACCTGACCTCCTGAAAAATGGATGGAAATTTTATTAACGTTCAAAAAAATGAGAGGTAAAGCGTGATGTTTTGCCTCATACATCTGACGAAGAATCACCAGGTATATCTTTCTGTAAACGTCTTACCGCTTTAGGTTACCAACAAGCCTCCCCAGGTATGCTCCTGTCAAAAAAACCAATAAATCATCGATGCTAACGCGATATCTGTTTCCCCGGGAATCGGCCAGCATGCCAACTCCCGGGCGATCCCGCCACCCGCGCACAAATCAGGCAAACTTTTCGTATGCCTTGCGCAGATCGACCATCGGATGCGACCTCGACATCTGGAACTTGACCAGCAACTCGCGTGCGATCATGTCGCGATCCTGCTGATTGTCGGGCAGCGCGATGTCCTTGGGAATGGTTACCCAGCCGTTGATGTTACGATCGAATACCGCGGGGCGGCCCTCTTCGTAACCCATGTGCACGTCCTCGAGCCAGTTCAGGTCCTGCCAGCCCATGATTTCCATGTACTTCCTGAGGAATGGCGTGCAGCGATCCATGTCGGGCACCAGGTTGACGTCGTAACGATAACCGATGTGCTGCCCGATGATTTTCTCGCGCTCGGTGTCGACGCCGTCGCCTTCGAGGAAATGATTGATATCTTGCTCAGCCATAACTGTATTCTCCCTTAGAACCGGTGCATGTCGGGCCGGCCGACGGTGTACTGGGTGCCGGCCATCGGCACCTGCGCGCAGGCCGACGCCTCTAACGTCAGCGCCGCGAGGTCTTCCGGCTCCAGCGAATGGATATTGGTCTTGCCGCAGGCGCGCGCGAACAGCTGCGCCTCGATGGTCAGGGTATGCAAAAAGTTATACACCCGCTCGGCCGCCTCATCCGGATCGAGACGCTTGCGCAGTTCGGGATCCTGGGTGGCAACGCCGACCGGGCAACGGCCGGTATGGCAGTGGTAGCAGTAGCCCGCTTCGACGCCAATCTCCTTCTCGTAATCGGCCTCGGGAATATCCTTGTTGCAATTGAGCGCCATCATCGCCGAGTGGCCGATCGCCACCGCGTCGGCGCCGAGTGCGAGCGCCTTGGCGACGTCGGCGCCGTTGCGGATACCGCCGGCGTAAACCAGCGAGATGCGGCCCGACATGCCGACATCGTCGAGCGCCTGGCGCGCCTGGCGGATCGCCGCGATACCCGGCACGCCGGTATCCTCGGTGGCAAGGTGCGGGCCCGCGCCGGTACCGCCTTCCATGCCGTCCATGTAAATCGAATCCGGTCCCGTCTTGGCAGCCATGCGCACGTCGTCGTAAACGCGCGCGGCGCCGAGCTTGAGCTGAATCGGAATCTGGCCGTCGGTCGCCTCGCGCACTTCCTGTATCTTCAATGCCAGGTCGTCGGGCCCCATCCAGTCGGGATGGCGCGCCGGCGAGCGCTGATCGATACCGGCCGGTAGCGAACGCATTTCGGCAACCTGGTCGGTAACTTTCTGCCCCATCAGGTGGCCGCCGAGACCGACCTTGCAGCCCTGGCCGATGAAGAATTCGCAGGCATCGGCGAGGCGCAGGTGATTGGGATTAAAGCCGTAACGCGACTGGATGCACTGGTATAACCATTTCGACGAGTAACGACGCTCGTCGGGGATCATGCCGCCCTCGCCGGAACAGGTCGCGGTTCCCGCCATGGTGGCGCCACGCGCCAGCGCGGTCTTGGCCTCGTAGGAAAGCGCGCCGAAGGACATGCCGGTGATATACACCGGGATATCGAGCTCCAGCGGACGTTTGGCCTCGGGACCGATCACGGTCCTGGTCAGACATTTTTCCCGGTAACCCTCGATGACGAAGCGGGTCAGCGTCCCGGGCATGAAAGTCAGGTCGTCCCAGGTCGGGATTTTCTTGAACAGCGAGAAACCGCGCATGCGGTAACGCCCGAGTTCGGACTTGATATGGATATCGTTGATGACCTCGGGCGGGAAGATAAAACTCTTGCCGAGGTTATATGGATCTCTCTTTGCTTTTTTAGACATCTTTATTCTCCAGTGTCCCGAGTTTTGCCTAAAGCACCAGCTTCTTTTCGGTGGGTTCGAGGTTGTCGTAGTTCCACAACTGCTTGCCCGAGGTGAGCTTGACAATGCTGTCGATCCCGTTGGGGGCCTCCATACCGTAAAGATCGAGCTTGCCCTTCAGGTACTTCCTGTCGAGATCGGTCAGCTCGGTTTCGACGCAATCGACGCCGAGGCTAGAGATTTTGCCGGCCACGTAAATGGTTCCGTCGTACATCGAGTCGCCGAGGTTGTCGCCGGTATCGCCGAGTATAATCATGCGACCGCGCTGCATCATGAACCCGGTGAAAGCACCGACGCTGCCGCCGACGATAATGGTGCCGCCCTTCTGGTCGATACCCACGCGAGCGCCGGCCTGCCCCTTGCAGACCAGGTCGCCGCCGCGGATCGCGGCCCCGAACAGCGAGCCCGCGTTCTTTTCGATGACGATGGTGCCGGCCATCATGTTCTCGGCGCAGGACCAGCCGACGCGGCCGGTGATATGCACGTTCGGACCGTCGATCAAACCGCAGCCGAAGTACCCGAGGCTGCCTTCGAACTTGAGGTTCAGCCGGTTCAGGATGCCTACCCCGAGCGAATGCTTGGCGCGCGGGTTTTGCACGGTAATCGTACCGTGTCCCGCTTTCATCAATTCGCGGATCTTCAGGTTGATCGCGGAAATCTCCATATCGGCCGCGTCGAACTCGGCCCCCTTGTCGAAATCGACCTCGTAAGACCATGGATAGGTGAAGTTTTCTTCCTCGGTGGCCGAGAAATACATTTGCTGGGTGCGGCCAGCCAGCTGCTCCTCGTGCAGCCCCATTTCATGGGACGTACTTACGCTGCCCATACTTTTACCTCCCCTTGATAAGGATCCCAGGTGTCTATTTCACGCGGGAAAATACTGCGAATGGCCACTTCTTCCGAAGCCAGGCCGACGAATTCGTCGCTCTCGTAGAGTACCATCGGCTTGGCCGCCATGACGTCCTTGGCCATGCCGAGCTGGTCGCTGGTCGCGACCAGGTAGGTGAACACGCCGTCGAGTTCTTCGATCGAACGCGACATCGCGGACTCGAGCTCGTCGCCGTGGTTGATGCGGTCGGCGATGTAAACCGCGATCAGCTCGGAATCGCAGTTCGACATGAAGCGATGGCCGCGGCGTTCGAGGTCGCGGCGGTTACTCCAGTAGTTGGTCAACTGGCCGTTGTGCACAACCGACACGTCGCTGAACGGGTACGCCCAGTAGGGATGCGCCGAGCGGATATCGACGTCGGATTCGGTGGCCATGCGGGTATGCCCGATCGCGTGCGTACCGACGAAACCCTTCAAGCCGTATTGCTCGGAAACCGTCTTCGCATCGCCGAGATCCTTGATCAGCTCGAGGCCCTTGCCGACCGACAGGATTTCGACGCCCTCGATGTCCTCGATGTAGTCGATCAGGCGCTTCAGATCGCCGCCGAACTTGAAATGGTAACGAAACGCGTACTCGGTCGCTTCTTCCTGTTCGATGATTTCGGCGCCCATTTCCTGCATGCGTTCGCCGACAGTCTTACGGCGCTCGATCACCTGGCGATGGATGTTGAAGCCCTTGCGCATTTCTTCCTGCTCGGCGACCTTGAAACGCAGCACGAAAACCCCTTCCGCACCCTGGCCGTAAAGCGCAAAACCGGTCGAATCGGGTCCGCGATGCTTCAACGCCTGCAGCATCTGCGTCATTTCGCTACCGATATCGCTGGTGGTGCCTCCTTTCCAGATCAGTCCAGCAATCCCACACATATGTCTATCCTCTCAGAGAGTTAACAATCCGGCTGCCGCGGCAGCTGTTATTAAACTGTCCCGACGCGGAGCGCATCCGCGCCGGGTCGAATCAACCTGCCTATGGCAGGCAGTCGAGGTACATTTCAAGATCCCACTCGGTGGTGGTATGCATGAATTTCTCCCACTCGTCGTTCTTGTACCAGTGGTAAATCTTGTACATATCGCCCGGCATCGAAGACTTGATGACGTCGTCCTTGGCCAGGGCGTCGAGCGCCTCGCCCAGCGACATCGGCAGCTTCTTGACCTGCTTGCCTTCCTCCATCGCCTGGTAAATATTGCGATTTTCCGGCTCGCCCGGATCGATGTCGTTGTCGATACCGTCCTCGAAGGCCTTGAGCAGTCCCGAACCCATCAGGTAGGGATTACACATCGAATCGACCGAGCGGTACTCGAAACGACCCGGCGCGGAGATGCGCAACCCGGTGGTGCGGTTCTGGTAGCCCCAGTCCGCGAATACCGGCGCCCAGAAACCGGTATCCCACAGGCGGCGGTAGGAGTTCACCGTCGACGAACCGATCGCGGTCAGCGCGCGCAGGTGTTTGACGATACCGCCGACGCATTGCAGCCCGACCTTGCCCGGCCTCTGCATATCGTCGGTATCCGGCATGAACAGGTTTTCGCCGCCCTCGCGGTAGGTGAACACGCCGTCCATCGACGGCAGCGGGTCGTTGTGCAGCGGATTGATCTTCTCCTCGCCGCCTTTCCACAAGGAAACATTGGTATGGCAGCCCGACGCCGACACGCCCATGAAAGGCTTGGTCATGAAGCAGGCGATCAGGTTGTTTTCGCGCGCGACCTGGGCGCAGATCTGACGGTAGGTCGACAGGCGGTCCGCGTTTCGCAAAACGTCGTCGAAGGTCCAGTTGAGCTCTAGCTGCCCGGGCGCGTCCTCGTGATCGCCCTGGATCATGTCGAGCCCCATGGCGTTGCAGTACTCGATCACCTGCATAAACACCGGGCGCAAGGATTCGAACTGGTCGATATGGTAACAATAGGGATTGGAGTAGCCACCGGCGGGCTTGCCGTCTTCACCGCGCTTCAGCCACATCATTTCCGGCTCGGTGCCGACGCGGAAATCCATTTTGTACTTTTCCTGGAATTCGCGGTGGAAGCGTTTCAGGTTACCGCGACAATCCGAAGTCAGCGCCGCGCCCGGCTGCTCGCGCTCCTCGCGATTGCGGTAACAGGTGCAGAAAACCCGCGCAACGCGCTTGTCCCACGGCAGCTGGCAAAAGGTTTCCGGGTCAGGGATACCGACCAGTTCCATCGCCTCGGGCCCATAGCCGATGTAGTCGCCATGCCGGTCGATAAACAGGTTGGCGGTCGAACCGTAAACCAGCTGGAAGCCGCGCTCGGCGGTACGCTCCCAGTGATCGGCGGGAATGCCCTTGCCGACGATACGGCCCGTCACCGAGATGAACTGGTAGTAAATATAGGTGATCCCCAGTTCGTTGATTTTTTCGCGTACCTGTTTAACCAGTTGCGCGCGGCCCGGTGCTTCGACGCATGCTTCTAAATCAGTCATCTTGTCCTCCACGGTTTTAGACCAATGTTTTTCTTCTCTTAGGTTCCGCGATGAAGTCGCCCGAGTTACATCGTGCTAGCCGGAAACCTCGTGAAATCGCTGCCCGGGGTAACTGCAGGCTGACCCTGGCAGGCCGCCATGGTATACCCATAGGACCGGATAAAACAAGACCTCTGAAACCTTTTTTTGGACAACTTCGGGTTAAATCCGCGTTTTTAATAGACCAATTTACCAATCAGGGTTGCAACTAGCGGTCAGTAGATACGCCAGGGCGATCGCAGGTGGTATTGTCATGCCGGGTTTAAATTTAAATTTATTATTAATATTCAATAATTTATAAAATAAAATGCGTGCTTCTGGGGGGTGATTGCAGGCATCGTCCAGGAACCGGGTTTTTCCCGAAAAATAATGCCAATTTTACATGGATACGTCCACTCAGAACGCACAGGATACCTATTCAAGGCTTGATTTGCGCCTCTGGATGTCGCATTATTGTACCAATTTATAGTACCAGAAAAATACCAACAGGCGAGGAATCCACAGACGTGAAAGCAGCTGACAGCAGCGCTCCGGTAGCGTCAGATCCGGCAACAGGTGTGGTGCGAAGAAGTACCGGCAACCGCGTGGGCGTGACTACCAGCAACGTTGCCGCGCAACTGCGTCGCCGCATTCTCGAGGGCGAGTATGCCTACGAGGAGCGCCTGCCGGCTGAACGCAGCCTGGCCGAGCAGTTCGGGGTTTCCCGGGGCACCATTCGCTCGGTGCTGGAAATTCTCGAACAACAGCACCTGGTCACGCGCCAGATCGGCAGCGGCACCTACGTTACTCATCGCGAGATCACCAACCAGCAGGAGATTGCCAGCGTCACCAGCCCGCTCGAAATGAACGAGGTGCGTATCGCGATAGAACCCCACATGGTACAGCTCGCCATCGCCAACGCGAGTTCGCGGGAACTCGAGGAGTTGCGCGACGCGCTGCGACAATGCGAGGACTGTGACGGCGACCCGGAAAAATTTGCGCGCGGCGATGCCGCCTTTCACATGGCGCTGGCGCACTGTTCGCGCAATAAACTGATGTACTGGCTGTACGAGCGCATCAGCGAGGTGCGCCGTTATTCGCAATGGCGTACGATGAAAGCCAGGCTGTTGACGCCCGAGCGTATCGACTTCTACAACCGCCAGCATCGGGGACTCTACGAGGCGATTGTTGCGCGCGATACGCCCAACGCGATCAAGCTGATAAAGGACCACCTCTACGGGGTGCACGATGACCTGCTCGAGACCAATTGAAACTTGAACATGCCGCTATTCGTTTCGGCGCCGCGGGTGCGCCAGCCGGGGCTTAACGCGCTGCCCGCCAACACCGAGCGCTACCTGATCAAGGCCGCCGGCAGCGTCGCGCTGCAACTCGCCGCCGGTGACGAGATCGAGCTGGTCAATCCCGAAGGCCTGCAGCCCGGCGAGATCAGCGTCTTCGACCGCAACGGGCGCAGCGATGGCGGCCTGATCGGCGCGCCCAACGACGGCAGGTCGGAGTGCTTGAAACATATCCTCGAATCGGGCACTGCCGGGGCGCAGCGCCTGGCCGATGCGCTGCGGCAGCGCGATATTTCTATCGAGTCCGCGCAAAGCACCCGGGTATTCGGCGACGGCGCGCGCGCTGGCGCATCGGTGCGCTTTGTCGCCGCGCAGGACGTGACCTGCGTGATCGCCGTACCGGGCGACGACATGCGCGCCGATCGTCAGGACACGCCCACCGACCTGGTTGCATTTATCCACCGGCAGCCCGGCGCGGAGCGCGAGTCGATCATCAGGCTACCCGAACCCCTCGCGGACCCGCTCGAGGATGTGCGCATCCCGGCGCGCACTGCCTTCGCCTACGAGGTCAGGGCCGGGGACTACATCCAGATCATCGACGTCGAGGGTCGCGAGTGCTCCGATTTCCAGTGCTTCGATGCGCCGATGCTGGAGCGGGGACGGGAGCGATGCCTCGACGCGACCACGACCCGGCACGCGATCGGCGCCTCTTACCCGGCACCGGGCCTGTTTTCCAAGTTCTACGACCAGGACTTCGAGGCGATGGTCGAAGTCATCCAGGACACCTGCGGGCGCCATGACAGCTTCGGCACCGCCTGCACCGCCAAGTACTACGATGACATGGGCTATCCCGGCCATGTGAACTGTTCCGACAACTTCAACACGGCACTGCAAGCTTACGGCGTCGAAGCGCGCAAGGGCTGGATGGCGATCAACCTGTTTTTCAATACCGGGATAGACGACGCCAACCAGATGTATTTCGACGAACCCTGGTCACGCCCCGGTGACTACGTGCTGATGCGCGCGCTGAAAGACATTGTGTGCGTGTCGTCCGCCTGCCCCTGCGATATCGATGCGGCGAACGGCTGGAACCCGACCGATATTCACCTGCGCATCTACCCGGGCAAACACAACTTCAGCAAAGCGACGGCCTTCAGAATGACAGCAGATGCAGATAAAGAAATGACCAAAGAAACCGGTTTTCACAGCCGCACCTCCAAGCACACGCGTAACTACACCGAGTACGCCGGCTACTGGCTCGCCAACAGCTACACCAGACACGGCGCGCTCGACGAGTACTGGGCCTGCCGCGAGGGCGTAGTCGTGATCGACCTGTCGCCGTTGCGCAAGTACGAAGTCACCGGTCCCGACGCCGAGCTGCTAATGCAATCCTGCGTTACCCGCGATATGCGCCGGCTCGCGGTAGGCCAGGTCGTCTATACCGCGATGTGCTACGAAAACGGCGGCATGATAGACGACGGCACCGTGTTTCGTCTCGGGCAGAACAATTTCCGCTGGATCGGCGGCAGCGACGATAGCGGCCTGTGGCTGCGCGAGCAGGCGCAGAAACTCGATCTGCAGGCCTGGGTGCGCAACTCGACCGAGCAGTTGCATAACCTGCAGGTCCAGGGGCCGAAGAGCCGCGAGCTGTTACGCAAGATCATCTGGACGCGTCCGGACCAGGCTGCGATCGGGGAACTCGGGTGGTTCCGCTTCTCGATCGCGCGTATCGGTAACGAGCACGGCGTCCCGCTCGTGGTTTCACGCACCGGCTACACCGGCGAACTCGGTTTCGAGGTATTTTGCCATCCGCAGCATGCACCTGAAGTCTGGGATGCGATCTGGGAAGCCGGCAAGGAATTCGACCTGACACCGCTGGGGCTGGAAGCGCTCGACATGCTGCGCGTGGAGGCGGGGCTGATTTTTGCCGGCTACGAATTCAGCGACCAGACCGACCCGTTCGAGGCCGGCATCGGATTTACCGTGCCGCTCAAAACCAAGGCGGACGATTTCATCGGCAAGGCGTCGCTGGAGAAGCGCAAGGAAAACCCGCAACGGGTACTGGTCGGGCTCGAGCTCAGCGGCGACGAACTGGCCGCTAACGGAGACTGCGTCGACATCGGCCGCAACCAGGTCGGGGAGATAACCAGCGCGGTGCGCTCGCCGATACTGCGCAAAAACCTCGCCCTGTGCCGTATTCAGGTCGAGCACAGCGAGGTCGGCACCGAGGTCGAGGTCGGCAAACTCGACGGTAAGCAGAAACGCCTGCCGGCGCAGGTCGTCAGCTTCCCGTTCTACGACCCGACCAAGTCCCGGGTGCGCGACCTGCCTCCTCCCGAATAGCAGCGATTCTCCGGAACCGGGTTCACGCAGAGGCGCGGCGATGCTGACAACACCGAGAAAGGCAAAGTCGGTCCGCGGCCAACCGGTAACTAATCGAAGCAGCACAATACTTGAATCCAGGGGTCGCGTTTTGTTTCCCGGCAACTAATATGTCATCCCGGCGCAAGCGGCCGAATGTTTTCCCCGGAATTGGGTGTCATCCCCGCGCAAGCGGGGATCTCAAGATGGCCCGAAAAAGTAATTCCCGAACCCGGGGAGATCCCGGAAATTTGCCGCGCAATTTCCGGGAACATGCAAAGATCGAGGGCGGAATTAGCGCCCCCGACTTCAGTCACCTTATGACAAGGCAGTTGACGTCGGTCAGGTCGAGCAGCTTGCGCGACACGCTGCCCATCGAGACCGCGCTTGCCTTGGACAGGCCGCGTGTCCCGACCACGATCAGGTCGACGTGGCGGCGCCTGGCAAACCCGGCCACGCTGGTGGCCGGGTCTCCGCTGCCGATCGCGGTCTGGACATTCTTTGCGCCAGCCTGTTTCGCCTTTTGCTTGGCCAGGTCTAGGATACGATCGGCCGCTCGCCGCATCAGGTCTTCGCGCGCGTTGTAAAACGATTCGAACTCGGGCGCCTCCCTGAGCTCGGGCGGCAGCTGCATGTCCCGGATCACGTTCAATATGAGCAGTTCCGCCTCGTGAAAGACCGACAATTGCGCCGCAAAACCGACCGCACGCTCCGACGCGGGGGATGCATCGGTTGCAACCAGAATTTTTTTAAACATAGGCAGGAGACACCACATCAGCCCGGGAAAGTGCGTATTAAGCCCATAACCTGTTTATTCTGCAAGCCTTTGTGAATTGCCCGAAACAGCGTGAGCAACGAGTGCTTGCGGCAAGATAATCCCGCCCCGCCGCCGCCCGACCCGTCGGCTACGAATGCCGCGGGCAGGCAAGTCCAAACCGCGGCGAATCGCGCTTCGTCACAGAGAAAAATGAATGCGTCGTACGGATTTTCCGCAGGGCAGATGCGTCACGAATGGTCACGGCCCTTGACCTTACCCGGTGGCAGGATCTAACTTAGGGCCTTGTTTGCACAGCAGGAGCCGGCATCCGCACATGTTTGACAGGCGCCGCATTCCGATCACCGCGATCACCGTGTTTGGCACCAGCGGCCTGCTCGCGTTTACCGTTGGCATCGTCATCTTTCTCGGTTTCGGCCAGGCCGCGAAAACCACCCGCGAACTGTGGGCGGGCCAGGCGGATACCCTGATCGACACCATGGAGCAGGGCCTGGACGCGCGCCTGGGGCCGGTTCGCGAACAGGCGCTTTGGGTATCCCATGACATTACCGATCTGTCCGATCCGCGATCGCTCGACGGTTACATGTTCGGCGCGCTGGCCGCGACTCCTCAGGTAGCCGGTATCGCGGTCATCGCGGCGAACGGCAGCAGCAGGCGCTGGCATCGCCTGGAACGCAAGGCCATCGACGAGGACTGGTCCCAGCAGCCGTGGATGGAGGAATACCTGGAGCAGGTCGAAACCACCAATGCGCCAGCCTGGCGCGATCCGATTTTTACCGACACCGTCAGTTCCTCCACGCTGTTGCACGATGTGGCGCTGCGCGATCCCGAGGGCAGATTTATTGGCATTTTTGCCCAGATCGTGCCGGTGCAGGAAATTTCGACGTTTATGACCCGGAATTATGTCGACACCGGTATTACACCTTTCATATTGTACGACCGGGATTTTGTACTTGCCCATCCGCAGATTGTCGGTGGCAACGGTCAGCAGCCGCTGGCGCATCTCGATGTACTGGGTGACCCGGTGTTGGAACGCATCTGGTCTCCCGACGAAACCGCACCGTACATTTCCAACATCCTCGTCGATACGCAGGCAAGCGGTATTTCCTGGGGTAATGATTATTATCTCTACCTGTACCGGAATATCGAACGCTACGGCCCGGCCCCATGGACTATCGGCGCCCACGTGAATACCGACCTGTTTACCGATGATCGAAGAGGTCGCATGCAAAGGGCCATGGCCGCGGGCCTCACGGTACTGGTGCTCGCAATCATCGCGTCGATCTTCGTGGGCCGCAGGGTAAGCGCGCCGGTAAAGGCCATCGTCAATGCCGCCATCTCGGTCGACAAGGGCGATCTCGATTCGGTTTCTCCGCTTCCTGGCAGCTCTATCCGGGAACTGGACGATGCCACCAGCGCGTTCAACAACATGGTCGGCGGCCTGCGCGAACGCCGCCTGATCCGCGATACGCTGGGTCGATTCGTTCCGGAGAAAATCGCCAGCTCGCTGCTCGCCGGCGGTGGCAAGCTCGACTGCCAGCAGACCGAGGCGACGATCCTGTTTTGCGACATCGAGTCGTTCACCCGGCTAACCGAAACGCTCGGGCCGGTCAGGATCGTCGACGTGCTGAACTCCTATTTTTCCCGCATGGTCGAGATTCTCGAACTGCATGGCGGCGTCGTAACCCAGTTCCAGGGCGACGCGATCCTGGCCACGTTCAACGTCCCGCTAAGCGATCCCGAGCATGCCCGTAACGCGGTCGTCGCGGCGCAGGCGATGCTGACCTCGGTGGCCGGTAGCGAGTACGCCGGGGAAAAACTGAAAATACGCATAGGCATCAACACCGGCAGCGTCGTCGCCGGCGCCATCGGCGCCAGCGGTCGCCTCAACTACACGGTTCACGGCGACGCGGTCAACCTGGCGGCAAGACTCGAATCATTGAACAAGGACTACCATACTCGTTTGCTGGTGGCCGAATCGACCGCCGCGCAGATTCCCGACCTCGACTTCGAACCAGTCGGCGAAACCGCGGTTCGTGGACAGACCGGCACTATCAAGATCTATACGCTGCCACCGACGACCGACGATTCCTGACCAGGCAACACCATGAGCGCGCAATCGCCCAAAATGAAATCGATGTTCGCCGGCGCGCCGAGCGGCGCGGATAGTTGCAGTGGCGATGGGCCTGATCGCCCAGCAAAAGCTTCAGTCGGTATAATCGCGAGCCTGCAGCATGACCATGCCGATAATGCCGACGATGAATCCGCCGTAGGCGCCGGTCGCGTGGGCCAAGCCGTTGGCGCTACCCGCCACCAACCAGGTCAGTAACGGCATCAGCGCTGAACCGATACCGGTCAACAGGCAGGTACGCGTAATCAGCCGCTTCAGTCCGGCCTCGTCCCTGACCCGTTGCGCGCTGCGTGCATTATAGCCGGCAATCAGTTCCATGCGCCCCTTGACGCCGATCTGGTAGGCGAAGACGAACATTACAATCGCGATACCCTCCATCACCAGCACTTCCAGGAGTTTGTAAGGCATTATTCGCCCTCCTCAATCTACTTTACGGCCCGACCAGTTTGACCAGCTCCGCCCAGCGATGCGGCGCCACGCGGCCGATCAAATGAAATTCTCCGTTACCGGACGGCTTGAAAACCAGGCCCTCGCCTTCGCCCGGATAGGCCGGGGTGGCGCTGGCGGCGACGTTGCCATGCGCGACGATGACACGGTTGCTGCCAGGCGGCGGCGGTGACGAAAGCAAACGCTGCGCGGTGCCGACGATCGCGGCGCGACCGCCGAAATATTCCGCCGCGCGCAGGTTCATCACGTCGGTTGAAGCCGCGACCGGACCCAGGTTCATCAGGCGCGCGGTTTCCATGGTGCGGCAATAGGGGCTCGCGAGCACCTCGACGACCGGCACCCCGAGCCCGCGCATGCCCTCGCCGATCGCCCTGGCATCGGCGCGTCCCGCGTCCGACAGCTGGCGCATGCGCGTGGGATCGCAATCGAGCCAGTCACCGGCCTGGCGCAGGTCGTCGGACCGGGACCAGTCGGTCGCGACGTGGCGAAAATAGATGTTATATCCGCCGTTTCGCAGCGCCGTCACCAGATCGCGGCCGGT
>Ga0224512_10001522_pt1 | contig 22269 bp, 17 predicted proteins | sample SF_May12_sed_USG_4_FD_169103 | JGI IMG/M metagenome (GOLD analysis project Ga0224512, IMG submission 169103) | Sediment microbial communities from San Francisco Bay, California, United States - SF_May12_sed_USGS_13 | ecosystem: Environmental > Aquatic > Marine > Sediment | place: USA... | reverse complement strand
CGATGCGGGGGCGATGGATGGCGCCGCCGGTTTCCTGGGCCTTGAACGCCTCTTCCTGGATGCGGATGCATTCCTGCATGGACAGCAGTTCCAGAACCTGGTCATTGTTGATGAACAGCATGGATTCCCCCTGGGCTGGTTCTGCTTTGCTGCCCGACACCACGAACGGCGGCCGGGCGCACGGGCGAGGCGCCGACCAGATCAGGCCCGCCCGCCCCCGCCATTGCCGTGCCCCGTGCCCCTATTTGCAGTCGATCGCCTTGGCCCGCGTGTAAGAGCCCGCGTAGTTGATGTCGCATGTCATGCCGGCCTTGACGGCCGACCGCTTGGCCTTCTTGCCGGCGATGGTGATCTTGGTGCCCCGGCCGCTGACCGAAGCCTGCACGTTCTTGCCACCATCCATGAAGTAGATCCTCCCGCCCTTGCGCTTGACCGAATCGATCTTGGCGCTGACCGTGCGGTAGACGAGCTTGCGCTTGCTGGCCTTCGCCTTGAGCGCGTCACGCACCCTGGCAACCACGTTCGGGTTGGAGGCGTAAAGCTCGTTGACGATCTTCGCGCTCGCGGCACCGGTACTCCACTGGACGTCGGTGCGCGTGCGCGTGGCATCCTTCAGGAACGCGGCGTCCTTCATGGTGGCAACAAAGGCTTTCCGCAGGAGCTCGACCCGCTCCTTTGGCGTGCCCGGAGGGGCCGCAAACATGCGCGCGACCTGCATCTGGCTGAACAGGAATTTCAATGCCGCGCGATCCTCCGCGTTCTTCGCCTGATTCAGCATGTTGGGCAGATGCTTGAAATCCGGATCCGGGTTGTTGCCGGCAACCGCCAGCACCCGGATCTTGCCCTCCTTCAAGACCTGGCCGAGGCGCGCCTTGATGGTAGTGGTGGTCAGACCGCAGGTCGCTTCGACCTCACCGCGCTCCATCGCCAGGATCCGCGAAGGCGTTCCGGCGTAACCCAGGATGATCTTGAAGCGGGTCCCCAGCACCGCGTTGAACACGGCCGGGAACGAGAACGACATGGCGCTGCGGCTGTTGCCGCTGGTGATGAAATCGCGGGTGAAGAAATCCTTGACCGAGGTCGCGCCGGTGGTGTGCCACACCAGGCAGGCGTCGGTGTCCTCGTTCATATTGCCGATATATTCGAACTTGGGTCCGTCGAACTTGACCGCCTTGTTGCCGAACAGCTGCTCGAACAGGACGCTGGGACGGATATTACCGAGATAGGTGCCGTCCTTCGGCGCCTTGGTGTAGGTGTAATTTGCCAGCACCATGCCGCCGGCCGCATTCATGTTCTGGACCCGCGCCCGGGGCTTGCCCGGGATGTGCTTGGGAAAGTGGCGGCCAAGCAAACGCGCATAGTTGTCGTACCCGCCGCCGGCACCGCCCGATGCCACCAGGGTGATCCTCTTGCCCTTGAAGAAATCCTGGGCACCGGCAGGCGCCGCCATCAATGCCGCTGCCGCGGCTGCCATCACGAATGCGTTGTGCTTCACAAGTCTTCTCCCTGTGCTTCGGTGTTGACGAAACGACTTCCGCCCCTTGCCGCATGCCGCCGCCATGGTTGGGCGGAGTGGCGCATGCGCCGGGGCGGATGACGGCCGGCCGCTACTCGTAGAGCGGTTCTCCTTCGACGGTGCAGCGGCGCAGCAGCCGATTTTCCTCTTTGGGGAACCAGGTCCGCCCGTGGACGGCGACTCGATTGTCCCACATGACCACATCCTTGAGGCGCCAGACATGTTCGTACACGAATTCCGGGTTCTCTATCAGGTCGAACAACTGGTTCAGAATGCGCTCGCTCTCGTCGGGCTCCATCCCCTCGATCAGCCGGGTCATCAGCCGGTCCACGAACACCGCCTTCCTTCCGGTCTCGGGATGGGTAATGCACACCGGATGGTAGTAGTGCGGCGAGTTGCTGATGTCCTTGGTCACGTCGACCTTTTCGGTACGCAGGTATTCGTGGATATGCAGCGCCTTGCGGCCGGCAAGCTTCGCCTTGAGCTCGTCGGGCAGCGCGTCGTAGACCTTGTAGGTGTTGGCGAACAGGGTGTTCCCGCCTTTTGACGGCAATTCGAGCCCGTACAGGAAGGTGTATTTGTAAGGTTTTTCGGCATAACCCGAATCGATGTGGAACCACATGTCGGCATCGCCGAAGGCGCCGATGGGCTGTCCGTCGACCTTAATATTGGTGACCAGCAGGATGTTCTCGTTGGTCTGATAGATGCCTTCGGTCCGTTCGCGCAGGCCTTCTGGCGCGCGTTTACGTTCGCCCAACTCTCCGAACCGGCTGGCGAAGGCAAGCTGCTGCTCCATGCTGAGTTCCTGGTCGCGGAAAATAAGGACGATGTGTTCCTGCCAGAGGCGCAGGATCTCGTCGATCACGTCCTGGGGAAGGTTCTCGCGCAGGTCGAGACCGGAAATTTCCGCGCCCAGCGCTTCGGACATGGGGGTCACCTTCAGGTCCGTGGTGGTCGCCATGAGATCATCCTTATCCAAAAACGATTGATTTTTAATTCTCACATTTTACGGCACCGCCGGGCAACCGCTATTGGAATTGCCTCGATCCTGCCGCGATCGCCGGCGACGCCTATCCCCCTATAAATATTTTTGATATATCTGGGCCCGAGAGACCTTGAAAATGACTATCAGGCAATTGCAATACTTCCTTCGGATCGCGGAGCTCAAAAGCTTCTCGCGCGCCGCCGCCTATCTCCACGTCGCCCAACCAGCGTTGGGCCTCCAGGTTCGCAAGCTGGAAGAGGAGCTCGGCGTTAAGCTGTTCAATCGCCATTCCCGCGGCGTGACGCCGACCGAGGCGGGCCTGCTGCTGCGGGATCACGCCCTGGTGATCTTGCGGCAGGTGGAACGCGCCAAACTGTCGGTCACCGACCTCGCCGGGCCACCCCGGGGCAAGATCGCCGTCGGCCTGACGCCGACCCTCAACCTGATCCTCGCAACCCAGCTGGTGGAACGCTGCCGCCGCGACTGCCCCGAGGTCTCCCTCTCCATCGTCGACGCCATGAGCGAGGACCTGATGGAGCGGGTCGAAAGCGATCGCCTTGACATCGCCTATTCCTACAACCCTTCCGCCGTCCATGGCCTGGCCTGCGAGCCCCTCGTAACCGAGGATCTCTGCCTGATCGGACCCGCCGACGACGGCGCCAAGACCGCGTCCAAGACGGCCAGCATCGCCGCCTTGACCGGCCTGCCGCTGATCCTGACCAGCGCGACTTCGGGACTTCGTGCCATCGTCGAGGAGGCGGCCAACGCCAAGGGCATCGAAATCAACATCGCGCTGGAGATCGATTCGGTGATCGCCGCCAAGGAGATGGTCGCCAAGGGAATCGGCTATGCCATCCTGCCGCTGGGCGCCGTGCGGCGCGAGGTCGAGGACGGGCGCCTGACCGCGCGGCCCTTCGCCCGCCCTGCCCTATCGCGGAAAATGTATCTCGCCTATTCGGCGAGCCGGCCGACCTCCAACGCCGCCGCCGCCGTGCGTGAGGTCATGCGCGCGGTTGTCCAGGAAAACCTGGAGCGGGGCGGCTGGTCGTGGCGCCGCGCGTGAGCGGCCCGGCCGATCCGGGGCTGGACGGGGGCTACAACCGGTCCATGCTGAGGGGGCGCGTGCTTCGACGGAGTCTTGCGGCGACAGATTCACCATGGGAAATCGGGAAGGCCCGATTTTCCCTGAACCCGTCTAAGGACCGGTCGGCAATGCCTGGAACCGGTTATTCCGGCTAGAGGTCGAGGACCAGCTTCTCGCCCGGCAGGGCGCGGGATATGCACACCTGGATCTTGGAATTGGATGCCTTCTCCGCGTCGCTCAGCACTTCGTCGCGGTGATCAGCCTTGCCGGAGACGAGATCGATGACGCAGGCGCCGCACCACCCTTCCTCGCAGGCATAGGGCACGCCGTAGCCGGCATCCAGCAGCACGTCCAGGATCGACTTGTCCGGGGGCACGGTCAGCGTCTCGCCGCTGCGCGCAAGCTCGATCTCGAACGATTCGTCGGTGGCGGCCTTGGCCTCCAGGGCTGCGGTTTCCTCCTCGGTCCGGGCGCTGGTGAAGAGCTCGACATGGACCGCCTCCGGCGGCCAGTCGGCAGTGGCTTCCTGGACCGCGCGGATCAATCCGGCGGGGCCGCAGACATAGAGATGGACACCGTCCGGCCGCGTGCCGAAGGTTGCCTTGAGGTCGATCCCCTTGGACGGATCGCCACCGTCATGGTGGAAGGTGACGTCGTCGCCGAACAGGTCCTTGACCTCGTCCAGGAAGGCCGTGTCCTCGGGCGTCTTGGTGCAGTAATGCAGATGGCACGGCAGGCGCTGGGCCTTCAGCCGATAGCCCATCGCCAGGATCGGCGTGATGCCGATGCCGCCGGCCAGCAGGATCGACCGGGGCGCCCGCTCGTTGAGAGGGAAATTCTGGATCGGTTCCGTCGTGGTCAGAATGTCGCCGACCTTCACTTCATCATGCATCCATTTCGACCCGCCGCCGCCCTCGGGCTCGCGCAGGACGGCGGTGACGTAGCGATGCGTCTCCTTGGGGTCGTTGGCCAAGGAATAGGACCGCAATACCCCGATCCCGGTCTGGATGTCGATATGGGCGCCGGCCTGGAACGGCGGCAGATCGCCTCCCTCGGCGTTGACCAGTTCGAACATCTTGATGCTGGGGGTCAGCTGTTCGATGGCGGCGACTTTAAGCTTCAATTCCGGCATTCGGGTCTCCAGGGGGCACCGGGTTTGTTGGAACTGGCGGGCTTATACACCGTCATTCAACCACCCGTCCAGAGCGGCCCGGCCGATCATCGCCTTTGGAAACCGGGACGGCGCGGCGGCAAGCCGATGAAAAGCCTGAAGTGCGGCGGGGTCAGGATCGTGCCGCCGCCCCTTCTTCGAGGCTGCGGGCGGCCTCGAGGGCGATCTCGCTCAGCCCCTCGCCGCCGCTCGCAAGGTGGGCGGAAAGTTGGGCGCGCATGCGCGGATCCCAGAAACTCCTGAGATGGGTGGCGGTTTCCCGAATCGCGGTGTCGCGGGGATAGGCGGCGAAGAAATCCGAAATCTGGTTGGCCATGCGCACGATATCGGCAACGGTCACGGCAGGGCCTCCGCCGGCGCCGCGGTATCGAACAGCACGACTCCGTCCCCGGAAAGCGACGCCAGCACCATGCCGGCGCGCCCCGCGAGGTCGAGCGCCAGCGACGTCGGCGCCGAAACCGTGGCGAGACAGGGAATGCCGACCGAAGACGTCTTCTGCACCAGTTCGAAACTGCAACGGCTGGTCATCACCACGAACCCGTCGGCGGTGTCGGCGTCGGCCTCGGCCATGGCGCCGATCAACTTGTCGAGCGCCGTGTGGCGGCCGACATCCTCGCGCAGGAACCGAATTTCGCCATCGGGCGCGCACCAGGCGGCGGCATGCAGCGACTTGTTGTCACGGTTCATGATCTGACGTTCCGGAAGCTCCTCAAAGGCGCGGGCAATCGCCCGGGGATCGGCCTTGAACCCCGGCTTCACCGGACGCACGTTGCGCACCACCTGATCGAGCCTCTGCATGCCGCAGATGCCGCAGCCGGTGCGCCCCTCGAGCGAGCGCGCCTGGCGCTCCTTCGCCACCCGGGCCTTGGGCACGGTCAGGACGTTGATCATGATGCCGCCCTCGACCTCGTCGACCTTGATATCGGCGATCTGGGCCGCCGAGGCCAGCACGCCTTCGGACAGCGAAAAGCCGCGGGCGAAATCCTCGAGGTCGCGCGGCGTCGCCATCATCACCACATGGGGCTGGCCGTTATAGGCGAGGTTGACGGGCACCTCTTCCGCCAGCTGCCATTGGCGGGAACCGCCCTGGCCGATCAGCACCGTGACCGGCACGGAACCGGGATGGGATGTCACTGTGGCCGATGCCTTGTTCGCTGGGCCTGCCATGAGGCGCCCTCCTATTCCGCGGGCTCCGCCGCGATGCGTTTCTGGGCGACCTCGCGCTCGGCCCAGTCGTCCTGCCAGTCGGATTGCCGGTTGGAACGAACCACCTGAACCGCGGTCACCTTGTATTCAGGACAGTTGGTGGCCCAGTCCGAATATTCCGTGGTGATGACGTTGGCGCCCGACACCGGATGATGGAAGGTGGTGTAGACGACACCGGGCGGCACCCGGTCCGTCACGTCGGCATGCAGGGTGGTGGCACCGATGCGGCTGGTGATCGAGACCAGATCGCCGTCTTCGATGCCGCGCACCTCGGCATCGTGGGGATGGATTTCGATCACGTCCTTGTCGTGCCAGCGCGAATTCTCGGTCCGCCGGGTCTGGGTGCCGACGTTGTACTGGCTCAGGATGCGCCCGGTGGTCAGGATCAGCGGGAAGGAGCGGTTCGCGCGCTCTGGCGTCGGCACGAACTCGGTCAGCATGAACCGCCCCTTGCCGCGCACGAACTTGCCGATATGCATGATCGGCGTGCCCTCCGGGGCGGCATCGTTGCAGGGCCACTGGACCGAGCCCAGCCGGTCAAGCTTATCAAACGATACGCCGGTGAAGGTCGGCGTGGTCGCCGCGATCTCGTCCATGATTTCCGAGGCGGAATTATAGGTCATGGGATAGCCCATGGCGGTCGCCAGCCGGCAGACCGTCTCCCATTCGGACAGGCCCTGGACCGGCTTCATCACCGGCCGCACCCGGTTGATGCGGCGCTCGGCATTGGTGAAGGTGCCGTCCTTCTCCAGGAACGAGGTACCGGGCAGGAAGACATGGGCAAAGGCCGCGGTCTCGTTGAGGAACAGGTCGTGGACGATGACCAGCTCCATGGCCTCCAGCCCCTCGGTCACGTGCTTGGTATTGGGATCGGACTGGGCAAGGTCCTCGCCCTGGATGTAGATCCCCTTGAAGGTTCCTTCGACCGCGGCGTTCAGCATGTTGGGGATGCGCAGGCCCGGCTCCTTCTCCAGTTCCCGGTGCCAGATATCCTCGAACATCTGGCGCACGGTACCGTCGGAGACGTGGCGGTAGCCCGGGAACTCATGGGGAAAGGACCCCATGTCGCACGACCCCTGCACGTTGTTCTGGCCGCGCAGCGGATTGAGGCCGACGCCGACGCGGCCGATATTGCCGGTCACCATGGCCAGATTGGCCATTCCCATGACCATGGTGGAGCCCTGGCTGTGCTCGGTCACGCCAAGCCCGTAATAGATCGCGCCGTTGCCGCCGGTGGCATAAAGCCGGGCCGCCGCGCGCACTTCTTCCGCGGGAACTCCTGTAACTTCTTCAAGGACTTCCGGGGAATTCTTCTCGTCTGAGATGAAGCTTGACCATTGCGCGAAGTCCTCCGTCTCGCAGCGTTCCTCGACGTAATCGCGGTCCACCAGCCCTTCGGTGACGATCACATGGGCCAGCGCGTTGATCACCGCGACGTTGGTCCCGGGCTTCAGCTGCAAATGATGCGCCGCCTGGACATGCGGGGTCTTCACCAGGTCGATGCGCCTGGGGTCGATGACGATCAGCTTGGCGCCCTGGCGCAAGCGGCGCTTCATGCGCGAGGCGAACACCGGATGGGCATCGGTCGGGTTGGCGCCGATGACGATGATGACGTCCGACTTGGCGACCGACTTGAAGTCCTGGGTGCCGGCGGAGGTGCCGAAGGTCTGCTTGAGGCCGTAACCGGTGGGCGAATGGCAGACCCGGGCGCAGGTATCGACGTTGTTGTTGTGGAACGAGGCGCGGACCATCTTCTGCACCACGAACACCTCTTCGTTGGTGCAGCGCGACGAAGTGATGCCGCCGATGGCGCCGGTCCCGTATTTTTCCTGGATCTGCTTGAGCCGCTTGGCGGAAAACTCGATCGCCTCGTCCCAGCCGACCTTCCGCCAGGGATCGGTGATCCTGTCCCGGATCATCGGCGTCTTGACCCGGTCCTTATGGGTCGCATAGCCCCAGGCGAAGCGGCCCTTGACGCAGGAATGGCCTTCGTTGGCGCCGCCGTCCTTGTAGGGCACCATGCGGACCACCTTGTCGCCCTGCATCTCCGCCTTGAACGAGCACCCCACCCCGCAATAGGCGCAGGTGGTCAGCACCGAATGCTCGGCCTGGCCATGGTCGATCACCGACTTCTCCATGAGCGTCGCCGTCGGGCAGGCCTGGACGCAGGCGCCGCAGGAAACGCATTCGGAACCGATGAAATCCTCGCCCGCGCTGGCCGAGACCTTGGATTCGAAGCCCCGCCCCTCGATGGTCAGCGCGAAGGTCCCCTGGGTTTCCTGGCAGGCCCGCACACAGCGCGAACAGACGATGCATTTGGCGGGATCGAAGGTGAAATACGGATTGGACTCGTCCTTCACCGCATCCAGGTGATTCTCCCCCGCATAGCCGTAGCGCACCTCGCGCAGGCCGACGGCGCCTGCCATGTCCTGCAATTCGCAATCGCCGTTGGCGGCACATGTCAGGCAATCGAGCGGGTGATCGGAGATGTAGAGCTCCATGACGCCGCGCCGGAGCCGCGCCAGGCGCTCGTTCTGGGTGGTGACCTTCATGCCGTCGCGGACCGGCGTGGTGCAGGACGACGGCGTTCCCCGGGCGCCTTCGATCTCCACCAGGCAGAGGCGACAGGAGCCGAACGGTTCGAGTGAATCGGTCGCGCACAGTTTGGGCACCTGGATGCCGAGTTCCGCCGCCGCCCGCATGACCGACGTGCCGGCCGGCACGGTCACCGGCTGGCCGTCGATCTCCAGCGTCACTCGGTTGTCGGTTTCCCGCTTGGGGGTGCCGTAATCGGTTTCCTTGATGAGCGTCACGGGAGCTCTCCTTTTCCACTCACGCGGCGGCGGATCCGGCGGAACGGCCGAAATCCTCCGGGAAATGGCGGACCGCGCTTTGCACCGGCATCGGCGTCAGGCCGCCCAGCGCGCAAAGCGAGCCGTCCTTCAGGGTTTCGCAAAGGTCGTCCAGCAGGTCGAGGTTCTTTTCGGCTTCAATGCCCGCCTTGATGCGCTCGATCACCTCGACGCCGCGGGTCGATCCGATGCGGCACGGCGTACACTTGCCGCACGATTCGATGGCGCAAAACGCAAACGCGAACCGCGCCTGCTCGGCCATGTCGACGGTGTCGTCGAACACCGTGACGCCGCCATGGCCGACCATGGCACCCTGGGCCGCGAAGGCTTCATAATCCAGCGGCAGGTCGAATTGGCTTTCCGGCAGGTATGCGCCCAAAGGACCGCCCACCTGCACGGCGCGCACCGGCCGGCCGGACAGGGTACCGCCGCCGAAATCCTCGATCAGTTCGCGCAAGGTGTGGCCGAAGGGAAGCTCGATCAAGCCGCCGCGCTTGATGTTGCCGGCCAGCTGGAAAGGCTGGGTGCCGAGCGAGCGGCCGGTGCCCAATGCCGCGTAGGCCGCGCCGCCCTTATCCAAAATGAAGGGTACGGCAGCGAAGCTCAGGACGTTGTTGACCACCGTGGGCTTGCCGAACAGGCCTTCGAGGGCCGGAAGCGGCGGCTTGGCTCGAATTTGGCCGCGCTTGCCTTCGAGGCTTTCCAGCATCGAGGTTTCCTCGCCACAGATATAGGCCCCGGCCCCGGTGCGGACCTCCAGGCGGAAGCCCCGTCCCGAGCCCAGGACGCTCGCCCCCAGGTAACCCGCATCCTGGGCCTGATCGATGGCCCGCTTCATCACGGCGATGGCGTGGGGGTACTCGGAGCGCAGGTAGATCAAGCCTTCCGCTGCCCCGGTCGCCAGTCCGGCGATGATCATCCCCTCGATCAGGAGGAAGGGATCGCCCTCCATGATCATGCGGTCGGCAAAGGTGCCGCTGTCGCCCTCATCGGCGTTGCAGCAAATGTATTTGGTCTCGCCCGGCGCCTCGGACACCGTCTTCCACTTGATGCCGGTGGGGAATCCGGCACCGCCCCGCCCACGCAGGCCCGAGGCCGCGACCTCGGCGACGATATCGGCAGGCGCCATTCCGAGCGCCTTTTGCAGCCCGGCAAAACCGCCATGGGCGGTGTAATCCGCGATCGACAGGGGATCGGTCACGCCGCAGCGGGCGAAGGTGATGCGCTCCTGCTTGGCGAGGTAGGGAATGTCCTCGGTCGGACCCAGGCTTTTCTCATGATCGCCGCCGGTTAGGAATCCCGCATCAAACAATCCCGCGACGTCGCCGGACTGGACCGCCCCATAAGCGACCCGGCGATCCGCCAGCGCGACCTCTACCAAGGGCTCGAGCCACAGCATCCCGCGCGAACCGTTGCGCACGATGCGCACGTCCTCGCCTCGGCTCCGGGCTTCGGCCGCGATGGCTTCGGCCACAACTTCCGAACCCACCGAAAGCGCCGCCGCGTCGCGAGGCACGTATACGGTAGCGCCGCTCATCCCTTGGCTCCCCGGAGGCCCGCCACCAAGTCATCGAACTTCGCCGCGTCGACCCGGGCATGCAGGGTTTCGCCCACCAGCACCGAGGGGCCCAGGGCGCAGTTGCCCAGGCAGTAAACCGCCTTCAGGGTAAATTCGCCGTCGCCGGTGGTGGCGCCGAACGGCACGCCGAGCGCGGACTCCGCATGGGCCGCCAAGGCGTTGGAGCCATTGGCCTGACAAGACTCCGCGCGGCAAAGCTTGAGCACGTGGCGCCCCGGCTTTTCCCGCGCGAAATCGTGGTAGAAGCTGATCACGCCGTGAACGTCGGCCCGGCTGAGGTTGAGAGACTTGGCCAGCGCCCCCACCGCCGCTTCGGGCACGAAGCCGAACGCCGCCTGGACACCGTGCAGGATCTCGATCAGGGCATCGGGCCGGTTGTCGAAATCGGCGCAAAGCGCGCGCACCGTGCCGGCGACCTCAGGATCCTCGCCCTGGTCCGTATATGCCTCGTCTGCCGCCATGCGAACCTCAATGCTGCCACCGGCGATATCCCGCTCTGCGCCGGTGTTTCTTGGTCCTTGTTTCGACCATCGGCCCCGCCCTGTCAATGGCTACACCGGGGACATCCGGTGTACCGGCCAGCCGGCCGGAAGAGTATTTAGAACGATTATTAATATCAGATTTGTGCCTTGAACCCAATGTCCGATGCGGAAGCTGGCGGCGGCGCCCGGCCCTCGCCAAACGTGCCTTGCCGCACAATCCCATTTCGTTATCCTGGACGCCGAATGCAAGGGCACGGCCCGACCGCGCCCAGGTCCAGGGGGAAGAGCATGAAATTGAGCAGTTTTGTCAACGGATCGTGGGTCGAGGGAACCGATGCGGGCGAGGCATTGGTCGACCCCGTGACCGGCGAGGAGCTTGCCCGGGCGTCCACCGTCGGCATCGATATCGGCGCCGCCATGGACTATGGACGGCGGATCGGCGGCCCCGCCTTGCGGGAGATGACCTATGGCGAGCGTGCCAAGCTGTTGGGCGCGATCGCCGAGGCCCTGACCGCCAACCGGGAGGCCTACGGCGAGATCGCGCTGGCAAATTCGGGCAACACCAAGGTCGACGCCGCGATCGACATCGACGGCGGCATCGGGACGCTCCAGTTCTTCGCGCGGCTGGGCGAGCGGCTGGGCGACGCGCGGGCGCTCAAGGACGGCCGCCTCGACCGGCTATCGCGGGAGGAGAGTTTCCAGGCCCTGCACCTTTCCGTGCCGCTCCGCGGTATTGCCGTACATGTGAATGCGTTCAACTTCCCCTCATGGGGGTTGTGGGAAAAGGCCGCAGTGGCGCTGCTGGCCGGGGTGCCGGTCTTTGCCAAGCCCGCGACCGCGACCTGTCTGTTGTCGCATCGGATGGTCAAGGACGTGATCGATGCGGGCCTTCTGCCCGACGGCGCGCTCAGCCTGGTTTGCGGCTCCGCCCGGGAGATCAGCGCCAACGTCATCGGCCGGGACGCCATCGCCTTCACCGGATCGGCGGATACCGCCACCACGCTCCGGACCGATCCCAATGTGGCATCCACCAACGTGCGCCTGAACGTCGAGGCGGACAGCTTGAACACTGCGATCCTCGGCCCCGACGCGGCCCCGGGCGGCCCGGAGTTCGATCTGTATGTCCGCGAGGTCGTCAAGGAGATGACCCAGAAAGCAGGCCAGAAATGCACCGCCATCCGCCGCGCCCTGGTCCCTGCGGCTTTGATCGACGCGGTGGCCGAGGCCCTCGAGGCCCGGCTCGCCGGGACCAAAACCGGCAACCCGCGCAACGAGGACGTCCGCATGGGGCCCGTGGTCAGCAAGTCCCAGCAAGCGGCGGTGCTCGCTGCGCTTGGCAAACTGAAGTCTGAAACCCAGGTCGTCACCGGCGACGGCGACTTCCGGCCCCTCGACGCCGATCCTGAGCGCGCCTGCTTCGTGCCTGCCACCCTGCTGCGCTGCACCGATCCCAAGGGCGCGGCGGCGGTGCACGAGATCGAGGCGTTCGGCCCGGTTTGCACCCTGATGCCCTATGACGGCCCGGAAGACGCCTTCGCGCTAGCCGCGCGCGGCGGCGGGTCGCTGGCGGCGTCGGTGTTCACCGGCGACGGCGAATTCGCCAAGCACGCGGTCGCCGGCATCGGCGCCGACCACGGGCGGGTCCTGGTGGTCGACTCCTCGGTCGGCCGCGGTCAGACCGGCCATGGCATCGTCATGCCGCAATGCGTGCACGGTGGCCCGGGCCGGGCCGGCGGCGGCGAGGAACTCGGCGGCTTGCGCGCGCTCGGCTTCTACCACCAGAGGCTGGCGGTTCAGGGGCGCGTCGACTGGCTGGAGGAGATCGCCGGGGGCGCGGCGGAATGGAGTGGCTGATCGCGCCGCCGGGCGCCGGCTCCGGGAGGCCCCGGACCGCCGCCAAACCGTCGAAGACAGCTATAGCAAAAGACTACCGAACGTATAGGAAAATACTAATTGACGTATATCTGGCCGACGGGGAGGATGCGGCCCATCACAGTTCAACGGCTCCGAAACTGAGGGCATCAGCGGTGCTGCAGGATCACGGCCCGACACCTCGCGGCAGCGCCGTCGCGCATCGCGAACACCGGGATGGAAGATCCGGCGGTTTCGGCACTCACAGAGCCTCACGTCACACCAGGAGACCCGGTCAATGAGCACCAATTTGGACGATATCAATAGGGCCGTCGTGGAGCTGGCGGACGACAAGTTTCTTGTCGACCCCTACATGAACTGGGCCACCGGTGAAGACATCCCCATTGTCGAGGATTTCGGTATCGACCTGAAGACGGTGGAGACCAAGCCGTGGCCCCGCATGGGGGTCGACGGCTGCTTCGCCCATCTCATCGGACGCGGCGATTTCCTGGCGATCTATGTGCTGGATATCCCGCCGGGCGGCAAGACCGCGCCGCAGCAGTTCATGTTCGAGGAAGTCTTTTACGTCATCGACGGCCATGGCTCGACCACCGTGGAGACCTATGACGGGCGCACCCACAGCTTCGAATGGGGCCCCAAGAGCCTGTTCGCCCTGCCGCTCAACTGCAAGTACCAGCATTTCAACGGTTCGGGCTCGGAACGCGCGCGCATCTATTCGTGCAACAACGCGCCGCTCGTGATCAACCTCTATCGCAACAACGATTTCGTCTTCAACAATGGCGCCAAGTTCCCCGAGCGCGAGAGCGCCAACGACTACTTCGCCGGCGAAGGCGAGCTGATCCCGAAGATGCCGGGCCGTCACATGTGGGAGACCAACTTCGTGCCGGCGCTCGACACTTTCGAGCTGCAGAAATGGGACAAACGCGGCGGCGGCAGTTCCAACATCATGTTCTCCCTCGCCGACGGCACCATGCACGCCCATTGTTCGGAAATGCCGGTCGGCACCTACAAGAAGGGACACCGCCACGGCGCCGACTTCCACGTCATGTGCTGCACCGGCCAGGGCTATTCGATCCTGTGGTATGAGTTCGAAAAGGATTTGGTGCGCGTCGACTGGGACCACGGCGTCGTCTTCGCGCCGCCGGACCAGATGTTCCACCAGCATTTCAACACCTCTCCGGAACCGGCCCGCTACCTCGCCATCGCCATGGGCAGCCTGCGCTACCCCATGCTGGCCGAGAAAAAACGCGTTTGGCTCGGCATGGATGTCGACGTCAATGTCGGCGGCAACCAGATCGAGTACGAGGATCAGCATCCCGACGTACACAAGATGTTCCTGGAGGCGCTCGCCAAGAACGGCGCGAAGTCCAACATGGCGAAGCTGATCGACGAATCGAGATACCGCGACGATCCCGCCTTGGCCAAGGCGCTGCCGGACTGATTTCCGGGCCCGCAACGGGGACCGCGCCGCGCCGAAGACCGAATTTCAATCAACATGGGATAGAGAACCATGGCAACCGTGACCAAACCGACCGACACCGCAACCGCCTCCAACGCGCCCGAGCAGATCCGCGACCTCCGGGGCACGCTGGAGTTCCTGAAAGCCGAGGGCGACCTCATCGTGACCGACAAGGAGGTCAATCCCGACCTCGAAATCACCGGCCTGCAGAAACATTTCGACGGCGGTCCCTGCATTCTGTTCAACAACGTCAAGGACAAGCCCCACGCCCGGGCCATCACCAACCTGTTCGGCAACATCAAGGTCGTGGAGAAGATGTTCGGCTGGAAGGATTCCCCGGACCGGGTGCGCCAGGTGGCCCGCGCCATCGAGCGCCCCATCGCTCCGGTCGAGATCTCCCAGGATGAAGCCCCGGTGCAGGAGCATGTCATTACCGACGACATCGATCCCAACAATTGGCTGACCCCCATTCGCCACACCGAACTCGAATCCGAGCTCACCGTCGGCTCCGGCATTTCCTGCGTGATCGGCGACTATTTCGACGGCGGCAGCCACATCGGCTACAACCGCATGAACTTCCGCTGGGGCGATGTCGGCACCTTCCAGATCTCGCCGGGCTCCCATATGTGGCAGATCATGACCGAACATTACCGGGACGAGCAGCCGATCCCGCTGACCATGTGCTTCGGCGTGCCGCCGGCATGCACCTATGTCGCGGGCGGCGGTTTCGACTACGCCATCCTGCCCAAGGGCTATGACGAGGTCGGCCTGGCCGGTGCCATCCAGGGCGCGCCGGTGCGCATCGTCAAGTGCCGCACCATCGACGCCTACACCCTGGCAGACGCGGAATACGTCCTGGAAGGCTATCTCCATCCCCGCGACAAGCGCTACGAGACCAAGGAATCGGAAGACGCCGACATCCAGGGCCGCTTCCACTTCCACCCGGAATGGGCCGGCTATATGGGCAAGGCCTACAAGGCGCCGACCTTCCATGTCACCGCCATCACCATGCGCAAGCCGGAATCGAAGCCCCTCATCTTTCCCCTGGGCGTGCACACCGCCGACGATGCCAATATCGACACGTCCTTGCGCGAATCGGCGATCCTGGCGCTGTGCGAACGCCTGCAGCCCGGCATCGTGCAGAACGTCCACATCCCCTACTGCATGACCGACTGGGGCGGCGCCATCATCCAGGTGAAAAAGCGCAACAAGATCGAGGAAGGCTGGCAGCGCAACTTCCTGACCGCCATCCTCGCCTGTTCCCAGGGCGCGCGTCTGGTGATCGCGGTTTCCGAGGACGTCGACATTTACGACATGGACGACATCATGTGGTGCCTCACTACCCGGGTTAATCCACGGACCGACATCCTCAATCCGCATCCCGGCGGCATCGGCCAGACCTTCATGCCGGCCGAGCGCATGACCGCGGGCGGCCAGCAATGGACCGCGTCCAACACGGTTTTCGAAGGCGGCATGGGCATCGACGCCACCGTGCCCTACGGCTACGAGAACGATTTCCATCGCCCGGTCTATCCGGTGGATCGGGTCAATCCGAAGGACTTCTTCACCGACGATCAGATTGCCGAGATGAAGTCGCGCATGCAGGGCTGGGTCCTCTCCCTGGCACGCACCGGCCGCTAGGCCGGCCGCACCAGGGGGTCGAGCGCCAGAGACGCAGGGGACAGAGGAGACCGCTCCCATGTTGTTGGAGCCCCTCCGGGTTCTCGATTGCACCGGCGAGCTCGGCTGGCTCGCCGGGCGTTTGCTCGCCGACCTCGGCGCCGACGTGATCAAGATCGAGCCGCCGGGAGCGAACCTTTCCGCCCCCGACTGGCGCGCCACCAACGCCAACAAGCGGATGCTGTCACTCGATCTCGATAACGAAGACGGCCGCGGCGCCTTCCTCAGGCTCTGCGCGGAGGCCGATTTCCTATTGGAAACCGCGCAGCCGGGGACGGAACTCTGCACCTTCTTAGATCCCGGCCAGTTGCAGGCCACCAACCCCCGCCTGATCCACGTTTCCATCACGCCGTTCGGGCGGACAGGCCCCCGGGCCCAATGGCAGGCATCGGACATCGAGCTGATGGCGGCCGGCGGCGCCATGTCCCTGGCCGGGGAACCCGACGGCCAACCGCTTCGCGTCACGGCGCCGCAGTCCAATCCCTGGGCGGCCAGCCAAGCCGCGGTCGGCGCCATGGTGGCCCTGACCGCCAGGGCCGTTTCGGGCTTGGGTCAGCATGTCGACGTTTCGGCCCAGGCCGCAGTGATCGCCTCCATCGCCCACGCGCCGGCGTCCTGGGACCTGATCGGGGTCAACCCGCTTCGAGCCGGAGCCTTCATGACCGGTCGTTCGGTCCATGGCGCGGTCTACCGCGTGTTCTGGCCGTGCCAGGACGGCTTTGTGAATTTCATCATCTATGGCGGCGTCGCCGGCCGGCGCACCAACGAAGGCCTGGTCGCCTGGATGAGGGATGCCGGGGCCGATCTCGGGGTGCTGGCGGGCATCGATTGGGCCACCTTCGATCCGACCCAAGCCACCCAGGACGACGTCGACGAGATGGAAAAGCCCGTCGCCGCATTCTTCCTGACCGTGCCCAAGGCCGAGTTCCTGCGCCAGGCCTTCGAGCGCGAGATGCTGGGCTATCCCGTCAACAACGTGGCCGACATCGCTCAGGACCCGCAGCTTGAGGAGCGCGGCTTTTGGGCCGACCTGCCCGCCCCCGGCGGCGGCGTCGAGCGCCATTGCGGCGGCTTCGCCATGGTCGACGGCAAACGCCTTCCCGTGACGCGCCCGGTGCCTGAACCCGGGGAGCACAGCCGCGAAGTTCTGTCCGAGTTCGGCTTCGGCGCCGATGAGATCGCCGAGCTGATCACTGCCCAAGCGGTGGAAGCGCCATGACCGCCGTGGCCCAGGCGCTCAAGGGCCTCAAGGTCATCGAAGTCGGCGGCTATGCCGCCGGGCCCTGGATCGGCAAGGTGCTGGCCAATTACGGGGCCACCGTGATCCATATCGAATCCCGCGAACGGCCCGACGGTTTTCGCCTGCAATACCCGCCTTACCGGGACGGCGTGAAGGGAGTCAACCGGTCGGGCTGTTTTTCCTACTTCAACGATTCCAAATACGCCGTGACCCTCGACGTGAAAAAACCGGGGGGGTTGGACCTCGCCCACAAGTTGGCGGACTGGGCCGACGTGCTGGTGGAGAACATGCGGGTCGGGGTGATCGACCGCATCGGCCTCGGCTACGAGGAACTCAAGAAAACCAACCCCGGCCTGATCTTCATGTCGACCTGCAACATGGGCCAGACCGGCCCCCGGGCCGCCACCGGCGGGTTCGGCTCCCAGCTTTCGGCCCTGGCCGGTTTCTGCGGCCTGACCGGCGATGCCGACGGCTCGCCCCAGCTCCTCTATGGGCCGTACATCGATTTCGTCGCGGCGCTCATCGGCGCGCCGCTGATCCTGGCGGCGCTGGACAAGCGCCGGCGCACCGGCAAGGGGTGCCATATCGACGTCTCGCAGTACGAATGCGGGGCTTTCTTTCTCGCCGGGCCGCTTTTGGACTATCACGTCAACGGCAGGGTGATCGAACGTGACACCAACGCCGACGCCGTCGCCGCGCCCCATAACGCCTACCCCTGCGAGAACGAGGAATGGATCGCGGTGTCTTGTTGGGAAGACGGCGAGTTCAGTGCCCTGGCCAAGGCTGCCGGCCACCCGGAATGGGCCGCCGACCCGCGCTTCCAGCATGCCGCGGCCCGCCGTAACAACGCCGCCGCGCTCGACGAGATGATCGGCGCCTGGACCAAGACCCGGGGCGCGGAACAGGCGGCCGAACGCCTACAGACGGCCGGCGTCCATGCCTATCGCGTCAACACCTGCGCCGATCTGTTCACCGATCCGCAGCTCAGCCACCGCAAGACCTGGCGGGTGCGCAAGCATCCCGAAATCGATACCCAGGCGCATTATTTCCCCGGCTTCGACCTATCCCGCCAGCCCGGCGACGTCGTCGCGCCGGCGCCGGTCCTGGGCCAGGATAACGAAATCGTGTTCAAGGAGTTCCTCGGCCTCAGCCAGGAAGAGTACGAGGAACTGGAAAAGAACGGCGTGCTATAACCCCGCGCCACACAACATGTAACAACGGCTTTATTCAAGGGGAATGACATGACAACAGGCAGCAACAGCGCAGGCAAACCTCGGACTGAAGCGCTCAGGGACCTTCGCGCCACCATCGAATTCCTGCGCGCCGAAGGCGACATTGTCGAGATCGACAAGCCGGTCGATCCGGATCTCGAAATCACCGGCATCCAGAAGCATCTCGACGGCAGCTGCCCGTTGCTCTTCAACAACGTCGTCGGCAAGCCGAACCACCGGGCGATCACCAACCTGTTCGGCGACTACGGCATCATGCACAAGCTTTACGGCTGGAAGGACGGGGCCGAACGCACCCGGGCCATCGCGCGGGCCCTGCGCAACCCGCTCGCCCCGGTGGAGATTTCCCAGGACGAGGCACCGTCCCAGGAGCACGTCATCGAGAAGCCCAACGACGTGAACGAGCACATCGTCCCGATCCGCCACACCGACCACGAACCGGAGCTGACCGTGGGTTCCGGCCAACGGCTGCTGACCGGCAAGTACTTCAACGGCGGCACCGATGTCGGCTACAACCGCTGCAACTTCCGCTGGGGCAACATCGGCACCTTCCAGATCGCGCCCGGATCGCACGCCTGGCAAACCGAAATGGCGCATTACCGCGATGACGAGCCGATCCCCCTGACGCTCAATTTCGGCATTCCCTACGGCCCCAACATGATGGCCGGCGCCGGCTTCGATTACGCCGTGCTGCCCCAGGGCTGCGACGAACTCGGCGTCGCCGGGCGCCTGCAGAACGAGCCCGTGCGCATGGTCAAGGCACGCACGGTCGACGCCATGTCGCTCGCCGACGCGGAGATCGTGCTGGAGGGCTACCTCCATCCCCGCGACCGGCGCTACGAGACCAAGGAATCGGAGGACGCCGACATCCAGGGCCGCTTCCACTTCCACCCCGAATGGGCGGGCTATATGGGCAAGGCCTACAAGGCGCCGACTTTCCATGTCACCGCCGTCACCATGCGCAAGCCGGAATCGAAGCCCATCGTCTTCCCGCTCGGCGTTCACACGCTCGACTGCCACACCATCGAAACCACGGTGCGCGAGGCGGCCATCTTCGAGCTATGCGAACGCCTCCAGCCCGGCATCATCCAGGACGTCAACATCCCCTACTCCATGTGCGACTGGGGCGGCGCCATCATCCAGGTCAAGAAGCGCAACAAGATCGAGGAGGGCTGGCAGCGCAACTTCCTCTCGGCCATCCTGGCCTGTTCGCAAGGCGCGCGCCTGGTCATCGCCATGAGCGAGGACACCGACATCTACGACATGGAAGACGTGATCTGGAACCTCACCACCCGGGTCAACCCGCAGACCGACATCCTCAACCCGATTCCCGGCGGCATCGGCCAGACCTTCATGCCGGCCGAGCGCATGACCGCGGGGGACGCCCAATGGACCGCCGCCAACACGGTGTTCGAGGGCGGAATGGGCATCGACGCCACCGTGCCCTACGGCTATGAGAGCGACTTCCTGCGCCCGATCTATCCGGTGGACAAGGTGCATCTCGACAAGTTCTTCACCGATGACGAGATCGCCAAGGCGAAGGGCTACATGATCGGCAAGGGATGGGTGCAGTCGCTGGCCAAGACCGGGCGGTAATCGGCGCCCGCCGATGGACGTCCGGCTCGCGCCCGCCGTCGCCGCTATGACCGCTTATACCCCAGAGCGGACATCGGTGTCGGGTCGCGGTCGTTGGTTCTCAGCCGTTGCTTGCCTTGGCATCCAGCCAAGTCTTGAGGGCTGATTTGACTCTTTCCATGACCGCACCCCATTCGCCGGCCTCGTCTTGCCTGAATAACCTGGCGCTGGGATACCAAGGGCTGTCTCCTCGATCCAAGAGCCAGCGCCAGTCAGGAACGAATGGTAGCAACACCCAAACCGGTTTACCCATCGCCCCGGCAAGATGCGCGATGCTGGTGTCGACGGAAATCACCAGATCCATATGATCGATCAGCGCAGCCGTTTCATCGAAGTCCATTTAATCGCCGAAGTGGCGAATATCGCGGCTCGAATCTAGTGCCTCCACGTCACTTTCCCGGACCTCTCTGTGCAAACTGAACCATTCGATTTCTGGACAGATGAGGGAACCCATCACCTCCAGCGCCATGCTGCGCTGGCGGTCCGCAATTTGTGCCGGGTTCCCGCTCCAAGCCAAACCGACCCGGGGTCTATTTTTGGGCCCCAGTCTTTCGCGCCACGCACCAACCCCTGCCTGGATCGCTTGAGATGTATCTCCCGGGTGAAGGTATGGTCTGCAGATCGGTCTTAAACGCGAGCGGCAGGCTCATGATTGGGCAGTAGCAGTCGAACGAGGGCAATGACCCTTCATTTCTTATCACCAGGCGGTCAGGCCCCTCGAGGGTCTGCATCAGCCCCACCAGCGGTCTGGGCACTTCCAGAATCACGTGAGCGCCTAACTCCTTGACCATCCTGGCATAGCGGCAGAACTGCAGGGTGTCCCCCAGCCCCTGTTCGTCGCTCAAGAGAATCGTCTTTGCGGTCAAGGATTCCCTGCCCAGCCAAAGGGGCTGGGTGAAATTGCGCCTGTCCTTTTCAGATTGCGCCTCCTTCCAGCGCCATTCAAATCCTTCCCATCCACGGGCAAAGTCGCCCGCCAACAAGTGACAAAGGGCCAAAAAGTAATGGGTCGGCGCATAATCAGGCTGCAGCGTGATGGCGTGTTCGTAGCTGATCTGAGCCTCGTCCAGCCGTTTGAGCTTGCGCAGCGTGATGCCGCGGTTGCTGTACGCCAGCGCGAAGTCGGGCTCCAACTTGATGGCGTGATCATAGCTCTGCAGCGCCTCGTCGAAGCGCTCGGCGTTTGCCAGGATAATGCCTCGGTTGTTGTGGGCCTCCGCGAAATCAGGCATCAACTTGATGGCTTGATCGTAGCTTGCAAGGGCCTCGTCGGGCCGCTCCAGCTTGCGGAGCGCCATGCCGCGTTTGAAGTAGGCGTAGGCATGGTCAGGCCGCAACACAATGGCCCGCTCGTAGCTCGCCAAGGCATCCTCCGGGCGTCCGAGATCCAGCAAGAGATCGCCCCGATTGGAATGCCCCGGGACGAAGTCAGGATCCAACTCAACTGCGCGCTCATAGCTGGTCAACGCCTCGTCCAGCCGCCCGAGGCGTTGCAGGGCCTCGCCTCGGTTGTTATGAGCCTGCGCACTGTTGGGTTCAAACTTAAGGGCTTGGTCGGTGCTGAGGCGGGCCTCGTCTGTTCGCCTGCACTCTATCCGCAGAGAGCCATGATCGCTGCTGATCCGCGCATAGTCAGGCTTCAACCGAATGGCTCGGCCGTCGTAGACCAGGGCGTCATTCGCTCGTCTGAGCGTCATCGGCCCACTACTCCCGCATTCGTTGATGGCCGGCGCTGTCGCACTGCCTTGAGGCAAGCGTTGAAGCTTGTTGGTTTCTTAAACGGTGGCCTCATTGGACCTCAACTATTCAGCTCCATGACTTCAGCCAGGACACTGAAGTGCCCGCCCCCGCTGCCGGGGAGATTCATTCGTATCGCTGCCGGAGGTATCATAAGGTTTACTTCATCGGGAATGTGAGTTTATGTCCGCTTCCTTGATCGGGCATTGGAGTCAATCTCGGTTTGGTTCTCCTTCGGTGCGGTAGATTTTGGTCTCCGCGCGGGTCACGCTTCTTTCCCTACTCGGTCTCCGCATATGCGGCGATTTCTGGCTGACATCGGACATTAGGTTAACGCCGCCAGGCTGATAGGCCGGCCCGCATTCTACTCCCTCGCGGCTCGCGAAGAGAGACCCCCAAGGTGGCGTCGAGGCGTATCAACGACAAGTTGGTGCGCCGCTTCGCCTCTATCGAGACGTGCCTGGCCGAAGACGGCCGGACGCCGAAGCTATCCGATCTCGATACAATGGATGCGCTCCGGCGGCTGGCCAAGGGGTCGACAA
>Ga0224512_10001521_pt1 | contig 22298 bp, 17 predicted proteins | sample SF_May12_sed_USG_4_FD_169103 | JGI IMG/M metagenome (GOLD analysis project Ga0224512, IMG submission 169103) | Sediment microbial communities from San Francisco Bay, California, United States - SF_May12_sed_USGS_13 | ecosystem: Environmental > Aquatic > Marine > Sediment | place: USA... | reverse complement strand
AAATCGCGACTTCTGGTCGCCCACCACCCACGTGTGACATAGGAATTGAACCTGTCCCCCTTTCTTCCCTTTCTTCCCCCAAGGGGAACGGCCCGCGTGAAAAGCAAAGGCCTGCCGTGGGCCTTTCGGGTCGAAGGGTGGATCGCAGCTTGAACTGGAGGCGAAGCGCTGGCCCCCCCGGTCACGCGCTGTGGAGTCCCCAAGGGGAACGGACGCTCTGCAAATCCCCATCGAGCGGTGATTCCCGGCGGCGGGGCCGCGTCGTGCGGCCTGATCCCGGGCTCCATGCGAGCTCACTTCGGTGCTGCTTCCCCCTAGCGATCTGGGCCAACAGCCCCGTGCGGCACCCCGGCCCCATGTTCGGCCGAGTGGCCGCCGGCCACAGCCTCGAGTCCTTCCACGTAGTGAGTGAACTGCACGTACGCTGCAACGAACTCACGGCCGGCCGTGACGCTCTCCTCCGCAAGTGCGCGCGTCTCGCGAGCGTGCCCGAACCGCTTCCGCACTCCCTCAGCGATGACTCCCGTGATCTCAGCGACGAGAGCGTCCGCCGAGCCGGACTCGAGGGCGGTATCGGCAGCAAGGACTGCGGCTGAAACCGGGCTCCCGGCCGCCTTCAGGCCCGTGTATCCAAAGCCCTCTCCCTCGCGGTGCAGTCGGACCAGAGTCTCGAAGAAGTACCGGTCGGCGAGCTGGCGCGCAGGGTCTCCGAGTTGGCGAACCGCCAGAGCATGCTCGAACACCGCCTCGACTTCCTCTTCGTCCCCGGGACTCACCCACTTGAGAACCGGGGTAACGTCTCCGTGGGCCAGAGCTTCCCGGGCGGCGATGACCACCGGGCCGTCGACGGTGTCGCAATGAGCCAGAACGGGAGCGGATGCAAGGGGCGTCAGACCAATGGCAATGGCAAGCCCGGTAATCAGCTGGCGGGGCAAGTGTGCTTTTCGCATTCGAGGCTCCTTTCTTCCCGAGAGTACAACCCCGGTGGACATCGATGAAGCTCATCGGCCTCCCCAAGGGGAATGGAACCCGTGTCCTGCGGGCCGGAGGGCGTCGACGGGTCTTGAGGGTGCCACCGGCCGGGGGCGGTAGCGGCTATGCTGCTGCCGTGAGTGAGACGACGCCCCGTTCTCCGCGTTCGCGGCAGTCGGCCGCGGGGCCTGCGCTCTGGCGGTGGGGCGAGGATCCGTGGCGGCTCGACGAGCACTGGGGGCGGGGGGGCGTGGTGGCGATTCCCACGGAGTCGAGCTACGGGCTGGCCGTCGACCCGCGGGATCCCGGCGCGGTGGCGGCCGTGCTGCGGATCAAGGGGCGGCCGGAGGGGCAGGCGCTGCCCGTCGTGGGGGGGGCGGTCGCGGACCTGGAGCGGCTCGGCTTGCGGCTGGATCTCGCCGTGCTGGCGCCCGTCGTGGCCGCCTGGCCGGCGGCGTTGACGGTGGTCGTGCCCTGCGACGCGGGGCTGCCGGCGGCCTGCGGGCTGCCTTCTCTGGCGGTCCGCGTTCCGGCGCATCCGGCGCTCGCGGGGCTCCTGCGCTCGCTGGAGAGGGCCGTGACGGCGACCAGCGCCAACCGCAGCGGCGAGGCGCCGGCGACGAGGGTGGAGGAGGTCCTGGACCTGCTTCGGGGGGAGCCCGCGATCGTCATCGACGACGGCGTCCTGCCGGGCGGGCCGCCGTCGACGATCGTCGAGATCCGCGGCGGCCGGCTCGTCGTCTCGAGGAGCGGCCGCCATCCCGTGGGATCGTGGATCGGGGACTGAGGGGGACTTGGGCTATCCTCGCACCCCGGGCGGTTTTCCGCAGCCATTGTGGAAATCTCTGAGGATCGGCGACGACCTTCCATTGAGCGCGCGAGGCGAGTCAGGAATGCAACGGAAACTGTGCAGTCGGGTCGCGGCCGCGGGCCTGCTCGGCTTTCTGGCCCTGGGAGCGGCGGAGCCGCCGGCCCCGGTGATGCCGCTGTCCGAGGTCGAGCCCGGCCTGGCGGCGCGGGGCTGGTCGGTCTTCGCGGGCGGCGAGCCGGCGCCGTTCGACGTCGAGGTCCTGGGGGTGTGGCGCAACGTCGCCCCCGACACGAGCTACATCGTCGCGCGCCTGAGCGGCCAGCGGCTCGAGGAGACCGGGGTCGTCGCCGGCATGAGCGGCAGCCCGGTCTACGTCGGCGACCGGCTACTGGGGGCGGTCGCCTTCGGCTGGCCCTTCGCGACCGAGGCGATCGCCGGCGTGACGCCGATCGAGCAGATGCGCCGCATGGCGACGGAGGCCGCCGTCCCCGCCCGGCGGGCGAGCGCGGCTCCCGCCACGTTCGGCGACCTCCTCGATCCGCCCGAGCCGCACCAGCGTCTGAAGCGCGAGCTCGCTGCCCTGCGACGGGAGGCGGAGGTGTCCTCCGGAGAGCTCCTGTGGACGAGCGTCGGCCTCGGCCCGAGAACGCGGGATCTGCTCGGCGACGCCGTCGGCTCGGTGGTCGCCGCCGGGCGCTCCGGCGAGCTGCCGGACGACCTGCGGCCCGGAGACGCGGTGGCCGCGGTGCTCATCGACGGCGACCTGCGGCTCGCCGCCACGGGGACGGTCACGGACCGCCTGGGCGACGCCGTGCTGGCGTTCGGCCATCCCTTCCTGGCCCTCGGGGACGTGGCGATTCCCATGGCCGCCGCCGAGATCCTGGCCGTCGTTCCGAGCCTCGCGACCTCGTTCAAGATCGGCGGCATCGGGCAGGTGGTGGGCAGCTTCGACCGCGATCGCCGCGCCGGCATCCGCGGCACGCTGGGCGCGGTGGCGCCGACCTTGCCGCTCGCGATCGCGGTCGAGGGAGCCGAGCGGCGCGAGTTCGACGTGCGGCTGGCGCGGGTGCCGCCCATCGCCGGCGCCCTGGTGGCGATGTCGCTGCTCGGCGCCGTGGACGTGGCCGCCGGGGCGGGCGGCGAGCAGAGCCTGGATCTCGAGGCCCGGGTGGACCTGGGCGAGCGGCCCCCCCTCACCCTGCGCCAGAGTTTCGACGGTCCCTCGGCCAGCGTCGAGGCGGCCGTCCACCTGCTCTCCGTCGTCGGTTTTCTGATGAACAACGCGTTCGCCGAGCTCGACGTGCGCGGGATCGAGCTGGATCTCGTTCGGAGCCCGAGACCCCGGCTGACCCGGATCGTCGCGGCGCACCCGGAGCGGAGGATCGTCGCCCCCGGAGCGCGCGTCGGCCTGGCCGTCGAGCTCGAGCCGTACCGGGGCAGCGCCAGCCGGCATCTCGTCACCGTCGAGCTGCCGGCGGACCTCGCGCCGGGCCGCTACGTCATCCTCGTGGGCGACGGCGTCAGCATCGACGGCGCGCGCCTCGGCCTCGAGAAGGTGCGGCCGAGCCGGATCGAAGCGGCCCTGAAGCTCCTCGACGGGCTCCACAGCCGCTCCGAGCTCGTGGTGCTGGGCGTCGTCGCGGCGCGCGGGCTGGTGGTCGACGGCGAGCCCCTGCCGCGGCTGCCGGGCTCGATCCGGTCGCTGTGGAGCGGCGGCGGCAGCCGCGTGACCCCGCTGGCCGCGGCGGTCCGCGAGGAGCTCGTGGAGGACCTCGGGGTGCCGCTCGCCGGCCTCGTGCGGGTGGACCTCGAGGTGAAGGCGGAGACGAGGCGATGAGGGGACGATGGCTGGCGGGAGCGGCGCTGCTCGGGCTCTCGGCGATGAGCGCGGCCGCGGCGGCGACCGAAGTGCGGTACTTCGAGCAGCAGAGCCGCCAGGACTTCGCGGCCGGGGAGCTCCACGGGCTCGCGATCGACGCCGAGGGGGCGCTCAAGCGCGCGCGGAGCTTCGAGCGCGTCGCCGAGATCGAGGAGCCGTTCGTCTTCGCCGCGGTGCCGGCGGGGGATGGCTGGATCCTCGGGACGGGCAGCTCGGGCCGCGTGCTGCGGGTCGACCCCGACGGCCGGGTGGAGAGCTTGTGGACCGCTCCCGAGCCCGAGATCTTCGCGTTGTGGGCCGACCCCGACGGCGCCGTCTTCGTGGGCTCGTCGCCCAACGGCAAGGTCTACCGGCTCGCCGCCGGCGGCGCGGAGGAGGTCTTCGACCCCCAGGAGACCTACATCTGGGCCCTGGCGCGCGCTCCCTGGGGCGAGCTGCTCGTGGCGACGGGCGACGAGGGGCGACTCTACGCCGTCGCCGAGGATGGCGCGGGGCGCCGCGTCTTCGACGGCGACGAGACCCATCTGCGCAGCCTCCATCCCCTCCAGGACACGGTGCTCATCGGCACCGCGGGGGACGGCCTCGTCCAGAGCATCGACGCCGGCGGGCGACTGCGGACGCTCTTCGACGCCGACCAGCCCGAGGTCCTCGCCTTCGCGGACGACGGGGCGGGCGGCTGGTACGCGGCGGCCGTCGACTCGGAGGCCTCCTTCACCCGCCGCGGCGGCAGCGACGACAAGGACGACGACGAGAACGGCGAGGAGGACGACGGGGAGCCGGTCGTCGAGGTGTCGGAGTCGCCGCCGCGCGCCGAGGCCGGCACGCGCACGGCGATCGTGCGCGGCGGTTCCGGCGACCCCCGCAGGGTGGCGACGCTCGAACGGGACACCGCCTACTCGCTGGCCCGGGTCGACGACGCCCTGTGGATCGGCACGGGGGTCGAGGGCAACGTCTACTCGCTGGCCGAGGACAAGCTGTCGCTCGAGGCCTCGCTGGACGACCGGCAGGTCATGGCGATCCTCCCCGGCCCGGAGCCCGTCCTGGTGACGACCAACGGGGCGGCCGTCCATCGCGGCGGGGCGCCGCTCGCGGGCCCGGCGAGCTACGTCAGCGCGACCCTCGACGCCGGTGCCGTCTCGCGTTTCGGCACGCTGTCCTGGCACGGCGAGGCGGCGGACTCCGGCGGCCTCGCGTTCTCCGCCCGCAGCGGCTCGAGCTCCGAGCCGGACGCGACCTGGAGCGACTGGTCGGCACCGGCCGGCGGCTCCGAGGTGGGGCTCGCCGACGTGCCGGCGGGCCGGTTCCTGCAGTGGCGCCTCGAGCTCGCCGCGGGAGCGGGGGCGGACGTCCGGGTCTCGTCCGTCGAGCTCTCCTACCGCCAGAACAACGGCGAGCCGGCGATCTCGGAGTTCACGGCGATGGACCCCGGACAGGTCCTCGTCCCCGCCGCCTTCAACCCCGGAGATCAGATCTACGAGCCGGCGCATCCGAACCGCGAGGGGATCTTCACGACCCTGAGCCCGGCGGCGGAGAGCGACGGCGGGCGGCTCAAGACGCTGTGGCGCCAGGGCTACCGCACCTTGCGCTGGGAGGCCGAGGACCCCAACGAGGACGAGATGGAGTACGGCCTCGCATTCCGCGTCGCCGGCGCCGAGGGCGACTGGCTGGCGATGGCCGAGGAGATCGACGAGAGCTACTACAGCTTCGACGCCACGGCCCTGCCGGACGGTCTCTACCGGTTCCGCCTGACGGCGAGCGACCGGCCGGGCAACGCCGCCGACGCGGCGCTCGCCGCCGATCGGATCTCGGAGCCGGTCGTCATCGACCACACCCCGCCGCGGCTGGCCGGCGTCGCAGCGCGGCCCGGGGGCCTCGCCGTCGAGATCGTCGACGAGCTGAGCCCCATCCGCAGCGCCGAGCTCAGCGTCGACGCCGGCTCCTGGGAGGCCGTGGCGAGCGCCGACGGGCTGCTCGACGGCCGCGCCGAGACCCTGGAGGCCCGGGTGCCCGCCGGCGCGCGGCTCGTCCTGCTCAGGGTCGTCGACGCCGCGTTCAACACGGCGACCTTCAATCTGGGGGAGGAGCAATGAGGGGCGAGCCGAGGATCGCGGTCTACGCGGGTTCCTTCGATCCCATCCACAACGGTCACCTCGACATCGTCGAGCGCTGCCGCAAGGTCTTCGACGAGGTCATCGTCGCCGTCTTGAGCAACCAGGAGAAGAGCCCGACGTTCTCGACGGAGGAGCGCGTGGAGATCATCCGCGCCGAGCTCGTCGGCTTGGCCGATTGCCGGGTCGAGAGCTTCTCCGGCCTGCTCGTCGACTTCGTGAAGGAGGTGGGCGCCAGCGCCATCGTTCGCGGCCTGCGGGCGGTCTCGGACTTCGAGTACGAGTTCCAGATGGCGCTCATGAACCGGCGGCTCAACCCCGCCGTCGAGACGGTGTTCATGATGCCGCGCGAGGACTACATCTACCTGTCGAGCCGGCTCGTCAAGGAGGTGTACTTCTTCGGCGGCAACCTCGAGGGGCTGGTGCCCCCGAAGGTGCTGCGCCGCCTGGCGAGCCTGCCCCCGCCAGGCCCGTAGCCGGATCGATGCCGCCCGCTGCCACGCCTCCCGCCGCCGCGACGGCCGCGCCCGGGCTCCGCCGCTTCGTGCAGCGACTCCCCAAAGCGGAGCTCCACGTCCATCTCGAGGGCGCGATGAGGCCCGGGCTTCTCCTGGCGCTGGCCCGGCGCCACGGCGTGAGCCTGCCGGCCGACGACGAGGCGGGCCTCTCCCGCTGGTTCCGCTTCCGCGACTTCGAGCACTTCGTGGAGGTCTACCTCGCCTGCTCGCGGTGCCTGCGGGAGCCGGAGGACTTCCAGGCCCTGCTGCTCGACTTCGCCGCCCAGCAGGAGCGCCAGAACGTCGTCTATTCCGAGGTTCACTTCACGATCTCCACCCACCTGGCGAACGGGGCGAACGGCGGGGAGCTCGGCCAGGCGCTCGGCGAGTCGATCGCGGCGGCCGAGCGGCGCGGCGTGACCGTGCGCCTCGTCCCCGACATCGTGCGCAATCTCGACGCCGCGGCGGCCGACCGCACCGTCGAGTGGGCCCTGGCGAACCGGGAGCGGGGGGTGGTGGCGCTGGGGATGGCGGGAATCGAGTCGGCGCCCGTGCGGCCGTTCGCACGCCACTTCGAAGCCGCCCGCGCGGCGGGCCTGCGCACCACCGCCCACGCCGGCGAGCAGTGCGGCCCGGACGCGGTGCGCGAGGTCCTCGCGGTCTGCCGGCCGGAGCGGATCGGGCACGGCATCCGCGTCGCCGACGATCCGCGGCTCGCCGCCGAGCTGGCGGCGGCCGCCATCCCGCTCGAGATCTGCCCGACCTCGAACGTCCGGCTCGGCTACGCGGCGAGCATCGACAGCCACCCGTTCGACCGCCTGCGCCGGGCCGGCCTCGCCGTTTCGCTGGCCTCGGACGATCCGCCGCTCTTCGCGACGACCCTGGTCGACGAGTTCTGCGCCGTCGCCGCCGCGTTCGGCTATAGTCGCGACGACCTGGCCGGGCTGGCTCGTGGCGCCTTCGAGCACGCGTTCCTCCCGGCGCCGCGGCGCGCCGCGTTTCTCGCTCGGTTCGACCGCGGCCTGGCGCAGGCCCGCGAGGCAGCCGTCTGACCGCAGCGCCCAACCGACCCGACAGCGAGGAGCCACCATGTCCGATCCCGTCGTTGCCCAGCCCTCCCCCTACGTCCTGGAGCTCGAGCCCGGGAAGTACTTCTGGTGCGCCTGCGGCCGCTCCGAGAACCAGCCCTACTGCGACGGCTCCCACAAAGGAACCGAGTTCCGACCGGTGATGCTCGAGGTCACCGAGCCCCAGCGGGTCGCCCTGTGCGGCTGCAAGCACACCGGCAACCAGCCGCGCTGCGACGGCTCGCACGCGGGCCTCGATCGCTGAGGCGAGGCGAGGCGGACTCTCGGAGGAGCCCTCGATGCCCCAGCTGCGAGTCGTCGGACAGAGCCCGCGCGCCGTCGCCACCGCCGCGTATCTGGCGACCGCGGAGCCGGTGCGCTGGGGCGCGGGCTTCTTCGCCGAGGAGGTCGAGGGTTTCCGCCCCTTCCGCTGGATGGGGCTCGCGGCCCGCTTCGAGTTCGCGCCCCGGGCCGCGGCGCGCTTCCTCGAGGCGTCGGTCTTCAGCCACTTCCACGACCTGTCGCAGACGCTCACGGCCGGCTGCGGCGGCGCGCCGGCGAGCTTCGCGCTGACCCCCGGCTGGATGCAGCTGTCGATCGCGGTGCCGCCGGGGGTCGCGGCCTGCGAGCTCGCCCTCGACAAGCCCTTCCCGCCGGCCTACTACCCCGGCGACGGCAGGACCCTCGGCATCCGGGTCCGCGAGCCGCGCCTGCACGCCGACCCGGAGCGCCACCGGCACGTCGCCCGGCAGCACGGCAACGCCAGCCGCAACCAGCGCGAGCTGCTCGCCGGCCGGACGCGGCTCGAGTCCACGCCGCCGACGCTCGGCATCGACATGTACGGCGTCTGCAACGTCAAGCCGCCGTGCGTCTACTGCGACTGGGACTGGAGCAAGGAGCTCGAAGGCGAGCACGTCGACACGCCGTTCGACCTCGACACGCTGCGCGGCTACGGAGAGTTCTTCGACAACTCGCACCAGCTCATCAACTGCTCGATCGGCGAGCCGTTCATGATGAAGGAGTTCGACGCCCTGCTCGAGACCTTCGGCCGCCAGGGCAAGCTGCTCGAGCTGACGACCAACGGCCAGATCCTGACGGACCGCAACATCGAGCGCCTCGTGGGGCGCTCGATCGAGCTCTACGTCTCGCTCGACGCCGGCACGCCCGAGACCTACGCCAAGCTGCGCAACGAGAAGTTCGAGCCGATCCTCACCAACCTGCGCCGTCTCGGGGAGGCGAAGGGCGGCCGCGGCGGGCTGCCTCGGGTCAGCCTCGTCTTCATGCCCATGGACGTCAACCAGCACGAGCTGGCGGACTTCGTGCGCATCGCCGCCGACCTCGAGGTCGATCGCATGGTCCTGCGGCCCCTGAACTACTCGGACTCGATCGACCTCACCTGGGACCGCTCGGGCTACACCTTCAGCTACCAGCGGGAGCTCCTGCCGGTTCGGCGCCTCGCCGAGTTGAGCGCCGAGGCGGCGCGGCTCGCCGCCCGCTACGGCGTGCCCCTGGCCGACCAGATGGACTTCGGCGGCGAAACGCGGAGCTTCGCCGAGACGTTCCAGCCGCGCGCCGCGCCCGTGGTACCGCCGCCGGCCGCGAGCGTGGAGCCGGAGGCGCCGCCGGCTCCCGAGCTCGCCGCGCCGGAGCTCGCCGCGGGCCCGGCCGGGGCGCCCGAGGTCGCGGCCCCGGCCGTGGCACCGGTCGTGGCCCCCGAGGCGCTGCCGACGCTCGGCATCGAGGCCGAGCCGATCTGTCTCGAGCCGTGGAAGAGCCTCTACATCCTGCGCCGCGGGATCATGCCGTGCTGCTACGGCGGCGAGCCGATCGCCGCCTTCACGAGCCACGAGGAGGCGTGGAACGGCCCCGAGGTCGTGGAGATCCGCAGCTCGCTCGCCGCAGGCCGCTTTCCGAGCTATTGCCTCAACTCCCCGGCCTGCCCGATCGTCCGCAAGCGGCAGGCCTCCGGCGCCCTGCCCTGGCGGCAGCGCCTCCTGCTCGCCGCCCGCCGCCGCTGGTTCGCCTTCGAGCGCGCCACCGCCGACGGTTGGAAGGGGGTCGCCAGCTGGCCGCTCAAGAAGGGGGCTCGCTTCGCCCTCGCCTTCCGCCGCGCCCCGCTGCCCGCCACCAAGCACGCCCTGCGCAAGCTGCTCGGCCTCGAGACCGAGGGCGACCTGTAGCCGGCGTGCCGCGCCGCGGGCCGGGGACGGCTACGTCCGGGTCGACGACTCTCCGGGCGCCGAAAGGCAGGCGAGTGAGCGACGCATCCTGCTAGGCGGACTACTCGCAGACCCGGCGGCCTCTCCGTCCAGTCAGTTCTCGGCGGCGAGCGCCGCGAGGCGCGCCGCTTCGAACTCGTCGCCCGGGTTCCAGGTCGGCATCTCGTCGGCCTGGGCGATGGCCATGCCGCAGGCGTAGGCCAGCCGCGCGTCCTCGACCATTCCGTCGAAGCTCCAGGCGTCGTCCAGCTCGTCGCTCGGCTGGTGGTAGGTGGCGGCCTCCCAGGCCTCGATCTGCTCCTGGCCCCAGCCGGCGGGGCGGCCGAGGAAGTCCGTTCCGGTATCGAGGTAGATCGCCGGCACCCCGATCTGGGCGAAGTTGAACTGGTCGGAGCGGTAGAAGAAGCCGCGATCCGGGAACTGGTCGCCCTGGACGGTGCGGCCCTGGTAGGCGGCGACCGCCTCGACCACGGCGTCGAGGCTCGACTTGCCGTACCCGATGTAGGTCAGGTCGCGCGTGCGGCCCCAGATGTTGCCGCCGTCGAGGTTGACGTTGGCCGCGATCCGGCCCGGCGGAAAGGTCGGATGGCGGGCGTAGTAGGCGGAGCCGATGAGGCCCTGCTCCTCGGCGGCGACGAAGAGGACGAGCGTCGAGCGGCGCGGCGGGGTCGGCAGCGCGGCGATGGCGCGGGCGATCGCCATCACCTGCGCCACGCCGGAGGCGTTGTCGAGGGCGCCGTTGTAGATCGCGTCGCCGGTGTCGTCCGGGGGGCCGATCCCGAGGTGGTCGTGATGGGCGGTGTAGACGACGACCTCGTCGGCCAGGCCGGGGTCGCTGCCCCGCAGCAGGCCCGCCACGTTGGCGGTGCTCGCGCTCGTGACCTCGTTGGCGATCGCGAGCGAGGTGACGATCCCCAGCGGCACGGGCTCGAAGCTCCGTTCGCGGGCCGCGGCGACGAGGCTCTCGAGATCGCGCCCGGCCAGTCCGGCCAGCCTGGCGGCCGCCTCCTGGGTCACCCACCCCTCGATCTGGACGGTCGGCTCGCCGGCGGCCGGGAGCGCGAACTGCGGCCCGGTCCAGGACGTCTGGACCACCTGGTAGGGGTAGCCGGCGGAGGGCGTCGTGTGGATGATGACGGCGCCGGCCGCCCCGAGCTCGGCCGCGATCTCGTACTTGTAGCTCCAGCGGCCGTAGTAGAGCCGGCGATTGCCTCCAAACAGCTCCGGGTCCCAGTCCGGATCGTTGTTGAGCATCAAAAGAACCTTGCCCGCGACGTCCGCCCCCTTGTAGTCGTCCCAGCCGTACTCGGGGGCCTGGATGCCGTAACCGACGAAGACCACCTCCGCGTCGTCGACCGCGGCGCTCTCGGCCTGGACACCCGACGTCACGATGAAATCGTCCCAGGAGGCCAGGTCCACCGAGCCGCTCGCCGTCCGGAAGCTCCAGGTCGCGGGCGCGGTGGTCGTGACGCCGACGATGTCGACCGGCTGGAACCAGCTGCCGCCCGGGCCGCCCGGCTCGTAGCCGAGCCCCTCGAGCTGGGCCGCGAGGATCTCCCTCGTCTTGGCGTCGCCGGGCGTCCCCGGGCCCCGGCCCTCGAGCTCGTCGCTCGCCAGGCGCTCGACGATGCCGCGCAGGAAGGCGGCGTCGATGGCTTCGCCCGCCGCCATCACGTCCGCCGGCAGCCCCAGCGGGCCGTCGACGGCCGGGGGAGCGGTGCCGCGGCAGGCGGCGACGACGGCGAGGGCGGCGAGGGCGAGGCTGGGGAGCGCTTTGTCCGGCATGAGGCCTCCTGATAGGTTGAACCGCGCACTCTAGCAACAAACGCCGCGGGTGCGCCGGGGGCTGGAAGCGGGTCGGATGCAGCTCAGAACAACCGTCAGGGACTGTCTCTACGTCAACTGGGCCGTGCCCCGCGAGCGCCTGCCGCGACTGCCCGAGGGGCTGCGCTACGAGTGGCATGCGGCCGGCGGGGAGCGCCTGGGGCTCGTCTCGGCACTGCTCTTCCACCAGCATGGGCTGCGCTCCGCGGCGATGCCCTGGGCCCGCCTCTCCTACCCGCAGTTCAACCTGCGGACCTACGTTCTCGACGACGAGGGCGTGCCGGCCGTCCACTTCGGGGCGCTGATGGTGCCGGGCTGGGTGCTGCCGTTCGCCCGCGCGGCCGGGCAACCGGAGCTCGAGCGCGGGCGCTTCCTCTATCCGCGGCCGTCCCGCGACCGGGGGGCCGAGAGCTGGACCTGGCGGGCCTCGGCGCGCGGCGCCTTCGCCGTCACGGCGAGCCAGAGCGCCCCCCGGGTCGGGACCGGGCCCGACCTGGGGTCGTGGCAGCGCACTTGCGACCACATCCGGCGCCGCGATCGCGGCTACGTGGAGGTCGCGGGCCGCCTGCGTCGCATCGAGACCACGCATGGCGCCACGACCGTCTGGCCGATGGCCGCGCGGGTCACGGAGGAGAGCCTGCTGCGCCGCCTCTTCGGGTGGCGGGAGGGGGACTGGCCGGAGGTGCACTCCGCCTGGCTCTGCCCCGAGGTCCCTCTCAGCTTCGAGCTGGCCCGCGCCGAGCGCGCCGCTTTACCCAGCAGCGTTCCGGCGACGGGGTAGAGCCCGCGCGGGCGGCCCGCTGCCGCCGCGGGCCGGCCACGGGCCTCTGATATGTTCGCCCGGTGATCGAGTCCGAGGCGAGACCCACGGCGCGCCGCGTCGGCTCGGGCTGCCGATGTTCCTCGTGCCGCTGCTCGTCTCGGTGGACGCCGGCGCCCCCGGACGGCGATCTGGCCGTCGCCACCGGCACGCTCCGCCGGTGGGCCGGAGGCAGCGCGTGAGCGCCCTGGACCCGAAGGAGCGCTCGCCGCAGCGGATCGCGCTCCTGCCCGGCGACGGGATCGGCCGCGACGTCACGGCGGAGGTCGTCAAGGTGCTGGAGGTCGTCGCGGAGCGCTGGCGGCTGCCGCTCGAGCTGGTGCCCTTCCCGTGGAACGCGGACCGCTACCTCGCGACCGGGGAGACCCTGCCCGACGGCGCGCTGGAGGACCTGCGCGACAACTTCTCGGCGATCTTCATCGGCGCCTACGGCGACCCGCGGGTGCCGGACATGAAGCACGCGGCCGACATCCTCCTCGGGATCCGCTTCGGCCTCGATCTCTACGTCAACTACCGCCCCATCAAGCTCTACAGCGACGCCCTGTGCCCGCTGCGCGGCAAGACGAAGGACGACGTCGATTTCGTCGTGTTCCGCGAGAACACCGAGGGCGCCTACGTCGGCATGGGCGGCAACTTCAAGACGGGCACCGCGGACGAGGTGGCCGTCCAGGAGGAGGTGCACTCGCGCCGCGGGGTGGAGCGCATCATCCGGGCGGCGTTCGAATGGGCCGTGGCTCACGGCAAGAGCCGGGTCTGCATGTCGGACAAGTCGAACGTCATGAGATTCGCCGGCGATCTCTGGCAGCGCTGCTTCGCGGAGGTGGCGCAGGAGTATCCGGACCTCGAGACGGAGCACTGGTTCGTCGACGCCCTGGCGATGCAGCTCGTCCGCAAGCCGGAGCGTTTCGAGGTGATCGTCACCAACAACATGTTCGGCGACATCCTGACCGACCTCGGGGCGGCCCTGCAGGGCGGGCTCGGGGTCGCGGCGTCCGCCAACCTCCATCCGGGGCGGGTGTCGATGTTCGAGCCGGTCCACGGCTCGGCGCCGAAGCACGCCGGCACCGGCCGCGCCAACCCGCTGGGCGCCATCCTGTCCGCCGTCCTCATGCTCGAGAACCTGGGGCACCGGGCGGCGGCGGCGGCGGTGGAGGAGGTCGCCGCGGAGAGCATCGGCGAGGGCTTCACGACCCCCGATCTCGGCGGCGGGGCCACGACCTCGCAGGTCGGCGACCGCCTGGCGGAGCGGCTGCGAAGCGTTCCCCTATAATCGATCGATGGCGCTGCAAGAGTCCGAGCTGATCTTCGACTGGAACCGCGACGGCGGCGAGGACATGAAGCCTGCCCGCGGCGCGGTCGAGCTCAACGACGAGACCCTGCGCGACGGCCTTCAGTCGCCTTCGGTGACGTCGCCGCCGATCGAGGACAAGGTGCGCATCCTGCACCTCATGGCGCAGCTCGGCATCGAATCGGCGAACCTCGGACTGCCGGGAGCCGGTCCGCACGTCGTGGCGGACGTCACGCAACTGGCCCGGGAGATCGTCGACCACCGGCTCCCCGTCGCGGCCAACTGCGCGGCGCGGACCCTCGAGGCGGACATCCTGCCGATCGTCGAGATCTCGCAGGCCACCGGGCTCGCCATCGAGGTTGCCTGCTTCATCGGCTCGAGCCCGATACGCCAGTTCACGGAGAACTGGGATCTGGCGCGGCTCGTCGGGCTGACCCGCGACGCGGTCGACCTGGCGGTCCGGCACGGCCTGCCGGTCATGTACGTCACGGAAGACACGACGCGGGCCAGGCCGGAAGACCTGCGGGCGCTCTACACGGCCGCGGTCGAGGCCGGGGCGCGGCGGATCTGCGTGGCCGACACCGTGGGCCACGCCACGCCGCGCGGCGTCGATCGCCTCGTGCGGTTCCTCCGCGGGGTCGTGGACGCCACGGGCGAGGACGTGAAGGTGGACTGGCACGGCCATCGGGACCGCGGGCTGTCGGTGATCAACGCGCTGGCGGCGGCGGTGGCGGGCGCCGACCGGCTGCACGGCACGGCGCTCGGCATCGGCGAGCGGGTGGGCAACACGGCCATCGATCTGCTGATGGTCAACCTGCAGCTCCTGGGCTGGTCCCATCGCAAGCTCGAACGGCTCCCGGAGTACTGCCGGCTGGTGGCGGCGACGACGGGGGTGCCGCTGCCCGACAACTACCCCGTGGTGGGACGCGACGCGTTCCGCACGGCCACGGGAGTCCACGCCGCGGCCATCATCAAGGCCCGGGCCAAGGGCCACGACTGGCTGGCGGACCGCATCTACTCCGGCGTTCCCGCGGCGCTGGTCGGACGCCGGCAGCGGGTCGAGATCGGGCCCATGTGCGGCAAGTCCAACGTCATCTTCTGGCTCGAGGAGCATGGCATCGAGCCGCGGCCCGACCTCGTGGAGACGGTCTTCCGCCGCGCCAAGGAGTCCGACCGTCTGCTCGAGGCGGAGGAGATCCTCGAGCTCTGCCGCGCCGGTGGCGTCCCGGCCGCGTGAGGTGACCGCGGGGGCCGCCGCGGGCTCCACGCCGGCGCCCGGCGCGGGGCGCGGACCCGCCGACCGGCGGGTGGAGCGCTATCTCGACTCGCTGGCCCTCGAGCGCGGACTGTCCCCGCGTACCGTGGCGTCCTACGCGGGAGACCTGGCCAAGCTGACGGCGCACCGGCGGGCCGAGAAGCGCAGCTGGACGGAGGTCGACGCGGCGTTCCTCTCCGCCCATCTGCGCGTGCTGCGGCGGCGCGGCCTGAGCCCGCGCTCGGTGCGCCGCGCCCTCGTGGCCATCCGCGGCTTCTTCTCCCATCTCGTCGAGTGCGGCGAGCGCGAGGACAACCCGGCCGTCAACCTGCTTCCCCCCAAGCTGTGGCGCAAGCTGCCCCGGACGCTGACCGAGGAGCAGGTGGAGCGCCTGCTGGAGGCGCCCGATCTGAGCACCCCGCTGGGGCGCCGGGACAAGGCGATGATCGAGCTGCTCTACGCCACGGGCCTGCGGGTCAGCGAGCTGGTCGGCTTGACGCTGCCTCAGCTGCGCCTCGACGCGGGCTTCCTGGTGGCGTTCGGCAAGGGGAGCAAGGAGCGAGTCGTGCCGATCGGGGAGCAGGCGGAGCAGTGGGTCGCGGACTACCTCGCCGCCGTGCGCCCGGCGCTCGTGCGCGGCCGCCACGATCTCGTCTTCGTCAACCGGCTCGGCGGCGGCCTGACCCGCCAGGGCTTCTGGAAGATCCTGCGGGCCCATGGCGTGAAAGCCGGCGTGGACCGCCTCTCGCCCCACGTCCTGCGCCACAGCTTCGCCACCCACCTGCTCGAGCACGGCGCCGACCTGAGAGCCGTCCAGACCATGCTCGGCCACGCCGACATCTCGACCACCCAGATCTACACCCACATCCACGCCCAGCGCCTCCGCAGCCTCTACGACCAGTACCATCCCCGATCGACCTAGCGACCGTGGCAGTCCGCGGATGCTCCCACCGGGAGCGGGAGCTGAGGGGGACCCGCCCCGGGGCGAATGCGGTCGGATACCGACCGAGCCTCCTGTCGTCCGGCCGCCCCGGAAGGCGAGCTGTTAGAGTTTTGGGGATGCGCGGCGCGCTCCATCGTGGATTCCGGGTGGCTTGCTGGTGGCTCGTGGCCGCTTTGCTGGCCGCTGGCTCCGGGGCGGAGATCGTCGTTCTCGTCGACGGCCGGTTCTTGAAGGCGGTGGACTACGAGGTCGAGGGCGAGAGCGTGCGCATCGGGCTCGCGAGCGGGGGGCAGCTCGTCATGCCCTTGCTGCGGGTCGATCGCATCGTGGCCGACGAGCTCGAGGACGGGGACGAGGAGCCGGCCGCGATCGAGGTCTCGCCCGTCTATCTCGGGTTCGCGCCCGAGCAGGAGATGCCGGACATTCCGTTCGGCGAGCTCATCTACGAGGCCGCCAGGCGGCGCAACGTCAATCCCCGCCTCGTGGCGGCGATCATCAGGGCCGAGTCGGCCTTCGACCCGGCCGCCGTCTCGAGGAAGGGCGCCCGCGGGCTCATGCAGCTCATGCCGGCGACCGGGCGCCGCTTCGGCCTCGTCCCGGACGAGCTCTTCGACGAGGAGCTGAACATCGACGCGGGCGTCACCTACCTCGAGGAGCTCATCGAGCGCTACGCGGAGGATCTGCCGCTCGTGCTGGCGGCCTACAACGCCGGCGAGGGGGCCGTCGAGCGGTACAAGGGCGTGCCGCCGTTTCGCGAGACGCGCGAGTACATCCGCCGGGTCTACTCGTTCCTCGGCGTCGAGGCGGTCCCGGACCCGGCCCCGGACCCGGCGCCGGCGCCGGGGAAGTAGCGCATCGCCACGAGGGTGCGATCGTCCTCCGGCGGCACCTCGCCGCAGTGGCGGCCGATCGCCGCCAGCAGCCGGTCGCGCACCTGCTCCGCCGTCGCCGCCGGCCCGGCGAGCGCCGCCGCCGTCGCGTCGTAGCCGAAGGGCTCGTCGTGCTCGTCGGCGGCCTCGATGAGGCCGTCGGAGAGCCACACGACGACGTCGCCTGTCAAGAGGTCGAGCGTCCGCTGCTGGTAGTTCTCGTCGAGCGCTCCCAGCGGGCTGCCGGCCAGCAGCACCTCCTCGACCTCGCCGTCGCGGAGGAGGTAGGTCGGCGGGTGGCCGGCGTTCGTGATCTCGAGGCGATCGCTCCGGAAGTCGACGACGGCGATGGTCGCGGTCACGAAGAACCGTTGTCGTTGCTCGGCGCGGATCATGGTGCTGAGCCGGCGCAGGATCTCGCTCGGCGGCTTCTTCTCCTCCACGAGGATCGTGAGGGCGGCCTTCAACATCGCCATGCGCAGTCCCGTCGGAAGCCCGTGTCCCGAGACGTCGGCGATGACGACGGCGAGCCGGTCGTCGTCGATGCGCAGGATGTCGAAGTAGTCGCCGCCGATGGCGGCGCTGGGCTCGAAAAGGGTCGAGAACTCGACCCGTTCGCTGGTCGGGACCTGGGTCGGCAAGAGGCTCTCCTGGAGGTCGCGGGCGATCTCGAGCTCCTTCTCGAGCAGCTCCTTCTGGGCGGCCGTGTCGATCAGCGACTCGAGGTCGCCCGTCATCTCGTTGAACGAGCGCTGCAGCTCGCCGATCTGGTCCTTGCGGCGGACGGGGATGCGATGAGAGAAGTCTCCGGCCCGCACGGTCTCCGTGGCGCGGCTGAGCCGGTTCACGGCGCGGCTGAGCGAGAGGATCATGAAGAGCGCCATCAGCACCGCGATGAGGTAGATCGACGAGACGAGCCCGGTCACCGCGATGAGGCTGGCCCAGACCGCCGCGTTGAGCTCCGCCGAAGAGGAGAAGAACTGCCGCCGCATGCTGCTGAAGTTGCTGTTCAGCGAGGCCGTGAGGCTCGGCGCGATCTCGCTGCCGTCGGCGAGCGAGTGCACCGGTCCCGCGACCTCCCCCCACCAGAAGAGCGGCCGCCGACTCCAGGAGAGCTCGTCCTCGGCGATGCCCAGGAAGGCGTCGCGGGCGGCGCGGTCGGTGCCCGCGCCCACGTTGGCCAGGGCGTAGCGGGCAGTGCCCAGCTGCACCTGCACGGCCGACATCGACTCGCGATCGCTGGCGTCGAGGAGCGTCACCCAGACGGAGCTGCGCCGGCTGAGCTCCGCTTCGACCGGGCCGCGATGAAACGCCAGGACGCCCCTGCTCCCCCCGCCGGCACTCGCCGCCACGGTGAGCGAGCGGTCGGGCAGGGCCCAGAACGGCACGGCGGGGGAGCCCTCGCCGCCGTCGCCAGCCTCGACCCAGGCCGGCCAGAGCTCGGGAGCCTCCCGCGAGCCCGCGACCCGGCGGCCGTTCGAGTAGAGGGCCAGGGCGACGTCGTCGCCCGAGTCGAGGCTCGTCGTGCCGTGGGCCGAGATCCCGTCGAGGGTCGCCTCGGCGGTGCGCCGCAGATCGGCGCGCAGGTCGGCGAGCGCCGAACGGTACTCGTGGCCGAGGAAGTAGCCCGAGAGCAGGTAGAGCGCGATTCCTCCCAGCAGGAGAACCATGGGGATCGGCAGGACGCCGATGAGGAAGTAGGAGAACGCGAGCCGGCGCCCGACCCGCCAGAGCAGCCAGCGCAGAACGCGCGCCGACAGCACGAGGAGCGCCAGCACCGCGACGCTGACGAACAGGATCTCGAGCGTGACCTGCAGCCAGGGAGCCTCGACGAGCGCTCGCCCCGCGACCAGGAGGACCGCCATCGCCACGACGGAGATCCAGAACAGACGCGCGGGGCTTGGCAGGCGCATTGCGAGAGGAGGAGCGCAGGTCGGGCGCTCGTGCCTCTAGACTACGCTGATCCGGGGCGAGAGTTCCCTCGCGGGCCGCAAGAGTGCGATCCGGCCGCAGCGGGGGATGCCTGGTGGCGTGGAGCGAAGTCCGCGGCGCGGCGCTTGCCGCGCGGCTTCCAGGCCCGCTGGCGGTCTGCTAGCATCGCCGCCGGCCGGGGCGCTCGGTCCCGCCGTCGAATGGAGCACCTTGTCGCCAACAGAGCCGCCAAGAGAACGGCCTGAGAGAACGGCCAGGAGAACAACCAAGAGAACGGCTCGGGAGCCAACCCGGTCGCAACGGCCGGGAGCCGAGTCCCTACCACCAGGGCCCGAAGGGGAGACCCAGTGAGCACAGAGACGAATGAGCCAGTAGTGGCGGAGCGGTCCGTCGCGACGGAGCGTGTCGAGGACGTCGTCATCCGCTTTGCCGGCGACTCCGGCGACGGGATGCAGCTGACGGGGGGGCAGCTCACGAGCACCTCGGCCATGGTCGGCAACGACCTGGCCACCCTGCCGGACTTCCCGGCCGAGATCCGGGCGCCGGCCGGAACCCTGCCCGGCGTGTCGGCATACCAGGTGCGGATCGCCAACTACGACATCCATACGCCGGGAGACGCCCCGGACGTCCTCGTGGCGATGAACCCGGCCGCGCTCAAGAAGTCGATCGGCGACCTCAAGGCCAATGGCATCCTCATCGCCAACACCGACGAGTTCACCGACCGCAACCTGAAGAAGGCGGGCTACGAGTCGAACCCGTTGGACGGCGACGGCCTGGCCGGCTTCCGCGTCTATCCGGTCGGCTTGAGCACCATGACCCGCCGGGCGCTCGAAGACAGCCCGCTCGACTTCAAGAGCCGGGATCGCTGCCGCAACTTCTTCGCCCTCGGAATGGTGTACTGGCTGTACAGCCGGCCGCTCACGAGCACCACCGCCTGGCTCGAGGACAAGTTCGCCAAGAAGCCCGAGGTCGCCGAGGCGAACATCAAGGCGCTGAAGGCCGGCTACAACTACTGCGACATCACCCAGGCCTTCCAGGTTCGTTACGAGGTGGACGCGGCGCACCTGCCGGCCGGCACGTACCGCAACATCATGGGCAACTCGGCCCTCTCCCTGGGGCTCGTGGCCGCCAGCCGCCGCAGCGGCCTGCCCCTCTTCCTGGGCTCCTACCCGATCACGCCGGCGAGCGACATCCTGCACGAGCTGTCGCGGTTCAAGCACTTCGGGGTCACGACGTTTCAGGCGGAGGACGAGATCGCCGCCGTCTGCTCGGCCATCGGGGCGGCCTACGGAGGCGCGCTCGCCGTCACGACGACGAGCGGACCGGGGCTGGCGCTCAAGGGGGAGGCCATCGGGCTGGCCGTGATGATCGAGTTGCCGCTCGTCGTCTGCAACGTCCAGCGCGGCGGGCCGTCCACCGGACTGCCGACCAAGACCGAGCAGGCGGATCTGCTGCAGAGCATGTACGGGCGCAACGGCGAGTGCCCGCTGCCGGTCGTGGCGGCCTCGAGCCCGGCCGACGCCTTCGACGCGGCCCTCGAGGCGTGCCGCATCGCCATCCGCTACATGGTGCCCGTGATCCTGCTCTCGGACGGCTACATCGCCAACGGGTCCGAGCCCTGGAAGCTGCCGCAGATCGAGGATCTTCCGGATCTTCGAGTCGACTTCCACACGGACGCCGCCGGCTTCCAGCCCTATTCCCGGGACCCCGGCACCCTGGCGCGGCCGTGGGCGATCCCCGGCACGCCGGGCCTCGAGCACCGGATCGGCGGCCTCGAGAAGGAGGACCTGACCGGCAACGTCTCCTACGACCCGGTGAATCACGAGCGCATGATCGGGCTGCGGGCCGAGAAGGTGGCGCGGGTCGCGCAGTCCATCCCCGACGTCGAGGTGTTCGGCGAGCCGACGGGGAGGCTGCTGGTGCTCGGCTGGGGCAGCACCCTGGGGGCGATCACGGGCGCCGTGAACCTCGCCCGGGAGCGCGGCCTCGAGGTCAGCCGAGCCCACCTCCGGCACCTGAACCCGCTGCCGTCCAACCTGGGCGAGGTCTTGGCCGGCTTCGACCAGGTCCTCGTCCCCGAGATGAACTGCGGCCAGCTCGCGCACCTGCTGCGGGCGGAGTATCTGGTCGACGTCTCGTCCTATCCGAAGGTCCAGGGCAAACCGTTCTTCCGCTCTGAGATCCTGGCCAAGATCGAAACGCTCCTGGGAGCCGACAATGTCCACTGAGACCCCTACCCTCACCAAGAAGGATTTCCAGTCGGACCAGGAGGTGCGCTGGTGTCCGGGCTGCGGCGACTACGCCGTCCTCTCGGCCGTGCAGACGGTCCTGCCGCAGCTCGGGATCCCGAAGGAGAAGTTCGTCGTGGTCTCCGGCATCGGCTGCTCCAGCCGCTTCCCCTACTACATGGACACCTACGGCTTCCACTCGATCCACGGGCGGGCGCCGGCCATCGCCACCGGCCTCAAGCTCGCCCGTCCCGACCTCGAGGTCTGGATCGCCACCGGCGACGGCGACGCGATGTCGATCGGCGGCAACCACCTGATCCAAGTGCTGCGGCGCAACGTCGGGGTGAAGATCCTGATGTTCAACAACCGGATCTACGGCCTCACGAAGGGGCAGTACTCGCCGACGAGCGAGATGGGCAAGCGCACCAAGTCCACGCCGCTGGGCTCTCTCGACAACCCCTTCAACCCCCTGGCCCTGGCGCTCGGCTGCGGCGCGACGTTCGTGGCGCGCAGCGTCGACATCTATCAAAAGCACCTGCGCGAGACCCTCGAGCGCGCGGCGGCGCACGACGGCACGGCCTTCATCGAGATCTACCAGAACTGCAACATCTTCAACGACCACGCCTTCGCCTACATGACCGACAAGGAAGCCCGCGACGACCAGACGCTCTATCTCACCCACGGCGAGCCGCTCGTCTTCGGCAAGGACCGCGACCGCGGCATCCGGCTGGTGGGCACCGAGCTCGAGGTCGTCCAGTTCGGTGACGGCGTCTCGGCCGCGGACTGCCTCGTCTGGGACGAGACCGCCGCCAACCCGACGCTCGCCTTCATGATGTCCCAGATGCTGCCCCCGCACTTGCCCACTCCCGTCGGCGTGATGCGCGACGTCGACCGCCCGTCCTACCACCGCCAGGTAGTCGAGCAGATCGAGCACGAGGTCGAGATCCACGGCGCCGGCAAGCTCGAGGACCTGCTCTACACCGGAGAGATCTGGAAGGTCGGCGAGGACGGAGCGGTGACGAGCTTCTAGCGGAGGAGCTGCCGCTCACGGCAGCGCTCAGCTGCGATCGGGCCATGAAGACGACTGTCGATCTCGACGAGCAGCTACTTCGCGCGGCGAGGCAGCGAGCCGCTGCCCAAGGCAAGTCGTTGGGAGAGATCATCGAAGACGCGTTGCGCAGGACAATCCCTGCGCCGTCGGCGCCCGACGCCAGGTTCGAACTGAGTTGGCGAACGGAGAGGGGCCGCCTGCGGCCAGGAGTTCGCCTGGACGACCGTCAGGGGCTGTTCGACCTGATGGAACGCCGCGAGCGGTCGCTGTAGAGGCCGACATCCTGGTCTACGGGCGCGGCGAGGAGTCTCGACCCGGGACCGCGACCTCGGTCGCTTCCGTGGTGTCACGGCTCGGGATCTGTCCGCCTGACGAGGAAGCCGGCTACCGCCTCGGCGAAATGCGGTGACAGCATACTCATTTCGTTCCGAAATGCGGTGACAGGATACTCATTTCGTTCACCTGTCCTGCGGGCGAGAAGTGAGTATCCTGTCACCGCATTTCCCAAGAAGGCAGCGTGCGGGATGGGCGGTAT